>Ga0079221_10000584_pt1 | contig 10511 bp, 6 predicted proteins | sample GAAS200_FD_75069 | JGI IMG/M metagenome (GOLD analysis project Ga0079221, IMG submission 75069) | Agricultural soil microbial communities from Georgia to study Nitrogen management - GA AS200 | ecosystem: Environmental > Terrestrial > Soil > Agricultural land | place: USA: Georgia | collected... | reverse complement strand
CGATGCTGGCCTCCGGTGCAGCCAAAGGACACCATTAAATTTTTGAACCCGCGTTGCCGGTAGTTCTCGACCGTTGCATCAATGAGCGTGAACACACTGGCAAGGTATTGGTGCACGCTCTCCTGCTGATTGAGATAGTCAATGACCGGCGCGTCGCGGCCGGTGAGCGGCTTGAAGCGCTCTTCCCTGCCCGGGTTCGGGAGGCCGCGGCCGTCGAAGATGAAGCCGCCGCCGTTGCCGGAGTCATCTTTGGGCAAGTCGTGGTGAAACGAAAAACTGAAAATGCGGACGACGAGATTGTCGGCCTCGGAAGCGATGCTTTGTAATTTTTCTGAAGCGAGCATGCTTTGGAACGCGCCAAGAAGCGTGGGCAGCTCGATGGGCAATTGAACGTTGTGAAGCAGCCACCGAATGTTTTTCAGCGCATAAGGCACGCTTTGCAGAAAGTGCGCGCGCCGCTCGAAGAATCCGCGATAGCCGTACGCACCGAGCGCCTGCATGATGCGGACGTAAACGTAGGGATAGTAGTAGCTCAGGAAGGCTTCGCGATCCACGGGGATGAAATTCGCGAGAGCGCGAAGATAATCGTAGAGAAGGTGCTCGCGCAGATCGGGCGGCAGGTCGGCCTTGGCGTCGAAGAGCAGCGAGGCAATGTCGTATTGGAGCGCGCCTTTGCGGCCGCCCTGATAGTCCACGAAGAAAGGCTGGCCATCGCGCAGCATCACATTGCGCGACTGGAAATCGCGATAGAGGAAATAATCGCGCGGAGCTTCGAGAAGGAAATCAGCAAGACGGTTGAAGTCTTTTTCGAGAGCATGTTCGTTGAAAGGAATCCCCGCAAGGCGAAGAAAATAATATTTGAAGTAGTTCAGGTCCCAGGTGATGGACTGGCGGTCGAAGCTCGCGGCGGGATAACAAAAGCTGTAGTCCAGGTCGCGGGCAGCTTCCACCTGGAAGCGCGGGAGGACGGCAACGACTTTGCGATAAGCCTCGACGACGGCGGGAGCGATCGTATCGCCTGAGCGGTTTTTGTAGAGGAACTCAAAGAGCGTGGTATCGCCAAGGTCTTCCTCGAGATAGGCGCCATGGTCGAGATCCTCGCCGTAGATTTCCGGCACGGGCAGGCCATGCCGGTGAAAATGTTTTGAAAATTCGAGGAAGGCGACATTTTCTTCGCGGCCGCCGTAAAGAACGCCAACGGCGCGGGCGGAATCATTCGAGAGACGGATGATCTTGCGGCCGGAACCACCCAGGTCGCCTTGAAGAGGCTGCATGCGCGCGGCGGCTGAGCGAAAATGCTGCTCGAAGAGCTTTTTGAGAACGTCTATGGACATGGATTCCATTTCATCCGCTTTAAGAGATGGATTCTAGCCGGGTGGCCTTTAGGATAGCCCATTCTTGCGGAAGAAACCTGGAGAAGCGCTTTTTGTTGTGCTTAGAAGTACAGAATGCAGATTCGAGAACGAGATTTCTGAGATGGGCTCGTTATAATGGTGCGGATGCCTAAGCCCTCCGAAGTGACCAAGCGCAAAGAACGTCGAATCACCGAACAAAGAAATCCAGCGTCGAAGAATCTCGACCGCATGACCGCGCGGGAGATTGTCGAATTGACGAATCGCGAAGACCGCAAAGTTGCGGTGGCCGTAGGCAAAGAGACTCCCGCGATTGCGCGTGCGGTGGACGCGATTGTCGCGGGGATTCGAAAAGGAGGGCGCCTGATTTATGTGGGCGCTGGATCGAGCGGCCGCATGGCGGTGCTCGACGCAGCGGAGTGCCAGCCGACATTTGGAACTGCGCCAACGCTTGTGCAGGCGCTGATTGCTGGAGGCGGACGCGCAATCACGCAGGCCGTGGAGGGAGCGGAAGACAACGTGCACCGCGCGGAGCACGAATTGCGCACGAGAAAGTTGACGCGCAACGACGTAGTAGTGGGAGTGACGGCTAGCGGGACGACACCGTACGTACTGGCGGCATTGAAATTCGCGCGGAGACGCGGAGCAACTACCGTGGGAATCACTTCGAATCGCCGAACGCCCGTGACACGTCTGGCGAAGATTGTGATTGCCGCAGAAGTGGGTCCCGAAGTGTTGACGGGCTCAACGCGAATGAAAGCCGGGACGGCGCAAAAAATGGTCCTCAACATGCTGAGCACTGCTACGATGGCGCGGCTTGGACATGTGTATGAAAACCTGATGATTGACGTTGTGCTGACGAATGAGAAGGTTGCGAAGCGGGCTTTGCGGATTTTGGCGGAGGCGAGCGGAAAAAGTGTGTCTGCGGCGGAACACGCACTGCGGGCGGCGGGACACAATATGCGGGTGGCGCTGGTAATGCTGAAGCTGGGAGTGGAGGCGCGCGAGGCGAAGGGGCGGCTGGCGCTAGCAAAGGGAGATTTGCGGGCGGCGCTCGGGGAATAAGTTCTAAGTTTTAAGTCATAAGTTTTAAGTTCGAAGAGAGGACAAGTTGGCGCGATAAACGGCAATCAGGTGAACTTTGGCAACAAGTAGAGTGTCACCATTGCTGAACGAGTGGGCACACAACACGTTTGGAAGGCGGCGGAGAAGAGTGATGGATACATGCGGCTTGCAAAGTATCGGCGCTTTGGGCTTTCTTCTTTTCCATTACTGCGCACTTGCAATTTAGAACGAAGAACTGGGAAGCGAAAGGAATTAGAGCGAGGGCTGATGGATAAGTTTCTGATTAAAGGAGGAAAGGCGCTGCGGGGGACGGTGGCTGTCAGCGGGGCGAAGAATTCTGCGCTGCCATTGATGGCAGCCGCGCTGCTAACCGCGGACAAAGTAGTGGTGCGGAATGTTCCTAAGGTGCGCGACCTGGTTACGATGAGCAAGCTGTTGGCGTTCATGGATGCGAAAGTTACGACGAACGCGATTCCGGCGATCGATTACGAGATTCAAGCGCCTAAGCTGAACCATGCGGAGGCGCCGTACGAGCTGGTAAAGACGATGCGCGCGTCAATCCTGACTCTGGGGCCGTTGATGGCGCGGGTGGGAGTAGCACGCGTTTCGCTGCCTGGCGGATGGGCGATCGGGGCGCGGCCCGTGGATTTGCACTTGAAGGCGCTGGAGCAGATGGGCGCGGAGATTGCCACCTCGCATGGTTACATCGAAGCGAAGGTGCATGGCAATGGCTCGTGCGGGCGGCGGCTGAAGGGCGCGCACATCGTGTTTGAAAAAATCACTGTGACCGGGACGGAGAATGTTTTGATGGCGGCGGCGCTGGCAGAGGGCGAGACCGTGCTGGAAAATGCGGCGCGCGAGCCGGAAGTGACGGATTTGATTGTGATGCTGCGAAAGATGGGGGCGGAGATTTGCGGTGATGGGACTTCAACGCTACGCATTCGCGGCGTAAAAGAACTGCACGGCACGGAGCATACCGTGATCCCGGACCGGATCGAGGCGGGGACTTTTTTGGTCGCCGGAGCAATTACCGGCGGCGACTTGACGATTACGAATTGCGAGCCGAAACATTTGGGTGCAGTGATTGCGAAGTTGCAACAGGCGGGAGCGCACATTGATGTTGTGGATGCGACGACTGTCCGAGTGCGGGGAGCGAAGAAATTGGTGGCGGCGGACGTGACCACGGAAGAGTATCCGGGATTCGCGACGGACATGCAGGCGCAGTACATGGCGCTGGCGACACAGGCGAAGGGCACGTCGGTGATTAGCGAGACGATTTTTGAGAATCGCTTCATGCACGCCAGCGAGATGATGCGAATGGGGGCGAATATCTCGATTGAAGGACACACGGCCACCGTGCAAGGCCCGACGGCGCTTTCCGGAACAGTTGTGCAGGCTTCCGACCTGCGCGCGAGCGCGGGGTTGGTGTTGGCCGTCCTGGTGGCGAGCGGCGAAACGCTGATCGACCGCGTGTATCACATCGACCGCGGGTATGAAGGAATCGTAGAAAAGCTGCGCGCTGTGGGGGCACAAATTGAAAGAATCCACGGGCCGGCCGTGTAGTTCCCTTGTACCACCAAATAAAAAAAGTTCTAAAGCTACTGTAGTTCGTAAGAGTTTTCTTCGTTGAGGGGCGGCTCAGCAGGTCGTTCTTATGTAAACGACGCGCTGACATTTTGATGAGGGCTCAATTTTCCCATTACCGACTAATCGGGAGCTACACCACGATTGGTCAACCGCCGGCGACTTTTGTCCCCGAGTTTATGGACTATAATGCGCGGCTATGATTCGTTGTCAGTATTGCTCAGCCGAGCTGGGAGAACACAGCTGCTTTTGCGCTAAATGCGGTCAACCGACCGGTCTTGATTCCGAAACAGACACGCTGACCTCCAACGACCAACAGGACGGCCCGACGCCCCACGTTGCAAAGCGCGCATCCTCCGAGTCTTCACCAAGCCGTTCCTTGAATCTTTCTCCCGGGACAATTCTCGCCGGGCGCTATCGGATCCTGGGCATCCTTGGCCGCGGCGGTATGGGCACGGTCTATAAAGCCGATGATTTGACGCTTGGGCAAGTGATAGCACTGAAGTTCCTGCCGGAGTCTTTTTCGCGAGACCGCGAACGTGTCGAGCGTTTCTATGCCGAAGTGAGGACCGCCCGGCAAGTTTCTCATCCAAACGTATGCAGGGTGTACGACGTCAGCGAGCTCGATGGTCATCATTTTCTGACTATGGAATACGTGGACGGGGAAGATCTGTCTGCGCTGCTGGGGAGGATTGGGCAACTGCCCAAGGCCAAGGCATTAGAGGTTGCTCACGAGCTCTGCGCGGGCCTGGCGGCGGCGCACGCCAAAAAGGTCATTCACCGGGACCTCAAGCCAGCTAATGTGATGATCGACGGACGTGGCCACGCGCGAATTACGGACTTCGGGTTGGCGGTTGGAATTGGAGAATCCAGCAACGGTGAAGTCGCCGGAACACCCGCCTACATGGCCCCAGAACTCTTCGATGGTAAACAAGCTTCGGTTCAAAGCGATCTCTATGCATTAGGGCTGATTCTCTACGAACTACACACGGGCAAACTACCGTGGGTAGCTCGATCCGTACCCGAGTGGGGCCGACGACACGCCGAAGAAGAGCCCCGTGCGCCCTCGACGTTCGTGTCGGACATGGATACGAATGTTGAGAGAATGATTCTTCGTTGTCTCGACAAGAATCCGTCTTCGCGCCCGCGCTCGGCTATGCAGGTAGCGGCCGCCCTGCCCGGAAGCAACCCTCTCGCTGCGGCGATTGCTGCGGGAGAAACACCTCCACCAGAAATGGTGGCTGCGGCTGGTGAAGAAGGGTCATTGAGTGCGGGGAAAGCCTGGGGATTGCTGACGGCTGTTGCGGCTGGACTCGTGCTCGTTGTCTTTTTGGCTCAGCACTCGATGCTTGCGAATCTGTTGCCGCCTGGCAAGCCCCCGGAAGTGCTCAGCGAAGAAGCACGCCAAGTGGCTGCGAAGATCGGATACGCCGACGCGCCAGCGGACAGCGCCTACTGGTTTGACCTCGATCCCGGATACTACCGGTATTCTTCGCAAATCGCGGCACCCCAGCGTTATCAAGACATAGGCAGTGAGTTCCCCTATCCGCAGCAGTTCTGGTACCGGCAGAGTCCTTATCCACTCCGCACGTCTTATCCCTACAAAGTAACCGACAGCGATCCTGCCCCGTTATTCTCAGGAGAATGGAGGATGGGCATGGATTCCGCTGGACGGCTCAACTACTTCGCGGCAATCGCCCCGCAAGAGAGCGGTGCGCTTCGCAGTGGGCCGGCTTTGGATTGGCAGCCATTATTTGCGGCTGCCGACTTGAACCAGCGGGAGGCTCACGAGGTAGAGGCAAACAGCCTGCCTGATGTTCCAGCAGACAAGAACTTTGCCTGGGAGGCTGCCGCACACGGAAAGACCTTGAAAATTCAAGGAGCGAGTTTTCGCAACAAGATTGTTTTCTTCCGGGTTGTGGCACCATGGGCACGCCCGGCGCGTGTGCCGCCATCCCAGGCAGATTTTCTTTCCCGGTTTGGTTTTGCGTTCTTCGTCGCTGTTGTTTTCGCGCTGTTGGCAATCTGCTTCCTGTTTGCGCGCAAGAACGTGAAACAAGGCCGCGGGGACCGGCGTGGAGCAATTCGGGTAGCGTCGGTGATTTTCGTTATCCTCTTCCTGGGGCAGGCGCTGACCACCCACTACACCGGAGATGCCGACTGGATCTTCGTGTGGTTCCTTTTGCTCTCCGGGCTGGCGCTGACCAACGCAGTGCAATTCGCCCTTCTATACGTGGCCTTGGAGCCCTACGTGCGCCGGACCTGGCCGGAAATCCTGATTTCCTGGAGCCGGTTGCTTGCCGGCGGATGGACGAATCCGCTGGTGGGCCGGGATGTTTTGATTGGTGTTCTATTCGGGGTCGGGATGCTGATCGCCAACTTCACACGCATTGCCCTTCCAGATTGGTTTCCGGTTGGGGTCGACGTCGTAGGCTGGCAAGGCGGTCAAAGCTGGCGAGAAGCGCCGGTGTTTTTTGGGAATGTCGCGTCTAACATCCTTGCGCTCATGTATGCGATCGGATCTTTGGCGGTTATTTTTGTTGTGGCGAAGATAACTCGCAGCAAGGCGGCGGCGCTGGCGATCGCGGCGTTATTCTCCGTGGGACCGAGCCTGTTTGGAGAAAACATCTGGATTGGGGTGTTGGTCGCATTAGCCATAGCTATACTCTGGCTAACCTGTATGATGCGCGTGGGTCTGTTGTCCATATGCGTGGCTCTGTTCGTTGTCTACGTGATGAGCGATGGTCTCGTCACATTCGATTTTTCACGCTGGTATGCCTGGCGGGGAGCAGTGGAACTCTTCGTCGTTTTGGCAATCGCTCTCTACGGATTCAAAGTCGCACTGGGAGACAATCCTCTGCTTGGGCCAGCCTTGCAGGATTGAGTTCTTCCGCGGAGTCCTGATTAAAGGGCAATTCTGACATAGCAAAACCCTGTTGACAGTGTGAAGGTCTTACCGGATAGTTGCGCCTCAAGAGGGAGATTTCATGGAGCAATGGCGGCGAAACGTTTCCAGAAGGGGTGCGCTGAAGTTGCTGGGCGCGGCAAGCTGCGGGCTGGCGATTGGGGATTGGCTCGGAATGAATCCCGTACTCGGGCAAGAGGTGACGGCCAGTAAAGCGATCGAGCCTTTCACCGGGCCGGGAGCAAACCCACATTGGAATTCCGTAGGACCTTACGTGAGCGAACCACTGAAGGCGCCGCTAATCCTGCTGACGGATAGGCCCGTGCAATTGGAAACTCCGCGCCAGTATTTCCGTACAGCGTTTACGCCGAACGATGCGTTTTATGTGCGCTGGCATTTGCCGGAGATTCCTAATCGAGTTGACCTAGCAGAATGGAAGCTGAAGATAGAAGGCAACGTCAATAAGCCAATAGCACTGAGCCTTAAAGAGCTTATGGAGAAATTTAAGCCAGTCTCGCTTGCGGCGGTGAATCAGTGTTCGGGGAACTCGCGAAGCCGGTTTCAGCCGCGCGTCCCGGGGGGGCAATGGGGCAACGGGGCGATGGGCAACGCGATGTGGACTGGCGCGCGGTTGAGCGATTTGCTGGACGCCGCGGGAGTGAAGGAGGGATCGGTCCAAGTGCAGTTTCAAGGGTTGGAGACGGGGCTGGGACCGAAAGGCTCTGGCTCAAACGTCTTTCTGAAATCGCTGGAGCTTAACGATTCCGCACTGGACTACGCCATGGTGGCTTACTTGATGAACGGTGAGCCACTTCCCTTGCTGAATGGATTCCCTGTGCGACTGGTGGTGCCTGGTTATTTCGCAACGTACTGGATGAAGTGCCTGACGTGGATACGCGTACTGAGCGCGCCCGACGAAAATTTCTGGATGAAGACGGGCTATCGCGTTCCGGATACGCCGCGAGGAAACACGACTCCAGAAGAAATGAAAGCGGGCGGAGTAAAAACGGTTCCAATCACAAAGATGCCGGTGCGGTCGTTTTTGGTTTCGCCCGACGGAAGCTCAAAAGTCCCAACGGGCATGAACGTGATGCTGCGCGGAATCGCGTTCAGCGGCTACGGAAAAATCGTGAAGGTTGAGATTTCCGAGGATGGAGCAAAGACCTGGAAACCGGCGCAACTCGGCGAGGATCACGGGGCATATTCGTTCCGAACCTGGGAAGCGCCATGGACACCAAAGACGCCCGGGAGCTTCACAGTGGCTGTGCGCGCAACGGATGACAAAGGCAACGTGCAACCCGACGAGCCGGTCTGGAATCCCGGCGGATACTTGTGGAACAGAATTGAAAAGCAAGAAATCGTGGTGGGAAAGGCTAATTGAGGAGAGCCGCGATGACAAAGAAGTCTAGTGCGTTGGTTTTAGCAGCGGGGCTGATGCTCGCTGCCACTTGCACAGCCGTGTTTGCACAATTCCAGAGCGGCTCCTACGGCTCGACGAAAGCGAACAGCATTGAACAGGCCGCCGTGGCTCAAATGTCAAGCGACGGCAATTTTGCCGTAGCGAGCTTCCCTTCTTTTGCGCCTGAATTGGCAGAAGGCGAAGGGCGAGCGGAAACGGAGAGCTTCTGCGCTATGTGCCACAGCGCCCGGTACATCACCATGCAGCCGCCTTTGGCTGCGGCGACTTGGGAAGCTGAAGTGAATAAGATGATCAAAACTTTTGGCGCGCCGATCCCGGAAGCATCTGCAAAGAAAATCATTTCTTACCTACAAACGCATTACACGCCCGAAACGCGCAAGCAATAGAGTAGTGTCCTAATTTTGAACATCTCACTGTTACAATTACTCCGTTATGACAGGCCTGATCCTGGCTGCGCTGTTCACCATCACACAAAAGCCTTCCCCAATCCCCCCGAAGGCGCTCGATAGCCCCACCGCGACTGGCCAGACCGTCACAAAGAACCCCAAGAACCATAAAGCTCCATCCACTCAACCGCCTACTTCCATCGGGCCAAGCGCGGCCGATCAACAACACGTCGGTAGCCCCACAAAATCCGAAGATACACAGCAGGCCATCAGAGTTCGCGAACTTCCCCGCGTCTCTATAACGAAGGATTGGTCTGATTGGGGTATCTGGGCTTTCAACGGACTCTTGGTCTTAGTTGGTGTCTTTCAACTGTTGGTACTCTGGAGACAGGCGAAGATCATGAAGGCGCAAGCCGAAATCATGGCGGAGCACGCTGCGCACCTTAAGGGCCTCGTAACTGCTGCGGAAGATAACGCCAAGGCCGCCAGCGCCGCTGCTGAAGCTGCGAGCAAAAACGCGGATTTCTCCAAACTCAATGCCGAAGCCACAAGTCAGAATGCCATCGCCGCTAAAGCCAGCGCCGATGCCGCGATTGCCTCTGAGAGAGCATGGGTCATGGTTGACTTGGACAAAGTTCCCGGTGTTGGTGGCTCCCTTATGTACGGTACAACTTCGGACGCCGGGGGAAAACACCACTATGCGAGTGTCCGCGTCAGATGTATTTGTAGCAATCAAGGAAAAACGCCCGCCAAGATTATCGAAAAGCGTGCAGCCCTGATTCTTGTAACCCCGGAAAATCCATTGCCACTGATCCCTAATTTGGATATTGAAATTGAAGACCCAGTTCCTCACTATCTCCAATCGGGAGGGGAACATAAAAGCGACTGGACGCCCTCCACCGAGATGTCCATTTCAGAGGATGGCGACGATACGGTCAGGTTTTTCGTCGTCTATGGCATCGTGAAGTACAGACACTTGTTCTCGGAACAAATCGTGCACACAACGTTTGGGTATCGGATTAGGGTCGGTGACGTACATGTTCGCCTTATCGACCACCTCAAATACAACGAAAACACCTAGCAGCGGACCGAATTTAAGTAGACGGCTCAGATTAGGACACTACCAGCAATAGAGTGTCGTTGAGAAAGCAAAAGCCTCCCGTGCATCGGGAGGCTTTTCTTGTTTCGTTAGGGAGTTTTTTATTCGTGGCCGGAGTTGCCGGAGCCGCCTTCGCCGGACGAGCCTGGGGTGTGACCTCCGCCGGCGGCGGCTTTCTGCTGCTTTTCGCGGGCTTCCCTGAGAAGGGCTTTGCGCGAGAGGCGAATCTTGTTTCCCTCGATGGAAAGCACCTTGACCAGGACTTGATCGCCGAGCTTCAGTTCGTCGCGAACGTCGCGGATGCGGTGCTCGGAGATTTCGCTGATGTGCAGCAGGCCGTCGGTGCCGGGGAAAAGTTCGACGAACGCTCCGAACTCCGCGAGGCGAACCACTTTGCCGAGGTAGGTCTTGCCGGTTTCGGCGCTGGCGGTGACTTCGCGGACCATGGCAAGAGCGGCGTCGCCGGAAGCTCCGCTAGTTGAGAAGATGTGCACGGTGCCGTCTTCGAGGACGTCGATTTTGACGCCGGTCTGTTCGGTGATGGACTTGATTTTCTTGCCGCCCGGACCGATGAGGTCGCGGATCTTGTCCGTTGGGATGTTCAGCTTGTAGAGACGCGGCGCGTAAGCGGAAATCTCCGTCCGCGCGGTGTCGAGCGTTCCTTCCATCGTATCGAGAATCTGGAGGCGCGCTTTCTTCG
>Ga0079221_10000583_pt1 | contig 10515 bp, 10 predicted proteins | sample GAAS200_FD_75069 | JGI IMG/M metagenome (GOLD analysis project Ga0079221, IMG submission 75069) | Agricultural soil microbial communities from Georgia to study Nitrogen management - GA AS200 | ecosystem: Environmental > Terrestrial > Soil > Agricultural land | place: USA: Georgia | collected... | reverse complement strand
TTTTGCCTCGCAGGTGACGGTGCTCGGTTCATATCCCGTTGCGATCGCCTGAAACTCGGCGCGCGTTCGCGCGGTCCCATGTTCATCGCTGTGAACGAGGACGCGTCATGATGCGACGCCTCTGCCTGTTGCTGGTTTTGCCAATCCTGATGTGCGGGTCGTCCGTGTCCGCCCGCGCCGGCTCCTACGCGGACGCGCTGTCGCAATGCCTGATCCGGTCGACCACGCCCGCGGACCAGAAGACCGTGTTGCGCTGGGCGTTCGCCACCATGGCACTCGATCCGGACGTCGCGTCGATGAGTGCCATCACCGCGGCGCAACGTGCGTCGATCAACCAGAAGGCGGGTGCGCTGGTGACCGATCTGCTGGCGCGTTCGTGCAATCAGCCGGCGCAACAGGCGCTGATGTTCGAAGGGCCGGGCGCGGCGCGCACCGCGTTCGAGGCCTGGGCGCGCTGGGCGATCACCAATCTCGCCACGGAACCCCATGTGGTGCAGGGCGCGGGCGCGTTGCTGCAATACATCGACATCGGCAAGTTGATGTCGTTGATTCCGTTGCAGGGCTTTCCGCCGGCGAGCGGCAGCACGCATTGATTTGTAGGTTGGCTGACGCCAGCTTCATCGGCGGAAGCCCAACATCATGCGCGAGAATGTTGGGCTTCACCGGAAGAGCACCGGTTCAGCCCAACCTACATCGTCTCACGCTGCCACGCGGTGCAGCTCCGTCCATGCGGGCGGCTCCGGCCACGCCGGCTCGGCGTTGCCGGCGACCGCGCGTCGCAGGTCGATGCCGTCGATTTGCGGCGCCACTTCGCGCAGCAGGCGCAGCGCAAAATCGCGCACGACACGACCGCGCGGCAGGACCGCCCAGGTGATGCACTCGGGCAGCGCATCGGGTGCGCGCAGCACGCGCAGGTCGGTGTCCTTCGAGGATGCCGCCATCTCCGCGAGGATGCCGACGCCCAAGCCTGCACGCACGTATGTCTTGATGAGATCGGCGTCGTGCGCGGTCATCGCCAGTTGCATCGGCAGCCTGGCTGCATCGAACGCGCGTTTCAGCGAAGACTCCGGTTTGCGCGACGATTCGTAGCTGACCAGCGGCGCGGCTGAGAGATCGCGCAGGCTGACGCCTTTGCTGCGACGGCCGAGCGCGTGATCGGCCGGCACCAGTACCACGCGACGCCAGCGGAACAGTGGCACCGCGATGCCGCCAGCGGGCACGGCGCCGCTGGTGCTGATCACGGCCAATTCGTCGCCGCCGCGCGCAAGACGCGCCAGGATTTCGCTTTCCTCGGAGGGCTGCAGGCGGATGCTCACTGCGGGGAATTCGCGCCGCGTCGCGGCGATCGCGTCGGGCAGCACGTAACGTGCCTGCGTGTGGGTGGTCACCAGGGTCAAGCGGCCCTTGCGTTCGCCACGCTGGTTGGCGGCGAGTGCGCGGATGTTGCCGGCCTCGTCGAGCAAACGGCGCGCGTGCACCAGCACGTGCTCGCCCGATTGCGTCAGCGACGTCAGGCTGCGGCCCTTGCGGGTGAACAGCAGGAATCCGAGTTCGTCTTCCAGTTGCTTGATCTGCCGCGACAAGCCCGGCTGGGTGGCGTGCACGTGCTCGGCGGCGAGGGTGATGTTGAGGCCCGAATCGGCGATGGCGACGAGATAGCGAAGCTGGTTGAGCGTCATGGTGAAAGTCCCGCAAGTGATGATCGCATACCGCGGCGGCGCGCGCATTCCGCGCACCCCATCGAGGATCGGCGACAACACATCGCGGGACATTTCAGGTTCATCGGAGCGGCTCCATCGCAGCCGGCGCGCGCGGCGCGACCACACGCAACCAGCCTAGCATGTGGACGTCTGGACGTCCATATCGACATATAACCGCGCCGCATAAGGCTGTCGCCGATGCGTATTTCCGCCGGCGACGGCAGGCGCGCAGACTGTGTGGATGGCCACCAATGCTCCCAGAGACAATGCAACGCCCGCGTTGCTGTTTCCGCTGTTCGCGGACCTGCGTGGCCGCGGCGTGCTGGTGGTCGGCGGGAGCGACGTGGCACGCCGCAAGATCGAGTCGTTGCTGGCCACCGGCGCGGAGATCACCGTCGCGGCACCTGTGCTCGATCCCGTATTGCGGCAGTGGGCGGAGCAGGGACGCCTGCATCATCGCGGTGATGATTTCGCACCGGCGTGGCTGGACCACGTGATGCTCGTCGTCGCGGCCAGCGATGATCGCGCGCTCAATCGAATCGTGGCGGAGGCCGCGCGGGCACGCGGCATCTTCGTGAACGTGGTTGACGATACCGAAGCTTCCACGTTCCACGTGCCCGCGATCGCCCGGCGCGGGCGATTGCAGGTGGCCGTCTCTTCGGGCGGCGCAGCGCCGGTGCTGGCGCGTCGCGTGCGCGAAAGGCTTGAATCGGAACTGGATGGCTCGCTCGGAACCCTGGCCGAGCTGCTTGCGCGCGAGCGTGCGCGTATTCGCTGGCGCTTTCCACAAGCTGGAAAGCGTCGGCGTTTTTTCGAACGGTTGCTGGACGGCGAGCTGCCGTGCCTGCTGCGCGCCGGCGACGAAGCCGGCGCAAAAGCCGTCTTCGAACGCGCATTGAATGCACCCGATGCGACGGCGCCGCGCGGCAGTGTCGCGCTGGTTGGCGCCGGCCCCGGTGATCCCGGCCTGCTGACGCTGAAAGCCCTGCGCGCATTGCAGGATGCCGATGTGATCCTGCACGATCGCCTGATCGGCCCGGCCGTTCTCGAACTCGCGCGCCGCGACGCCGAATGCATTGCCGTCGGCAAGCGCGTGGGCGAAGACCACGACGCCACGCAAGCGCGCATCCATGCGCTGATGCTGCAGCACGCGCGCGCCGGCCAACGCGTGGTGCGCCTGCAAGGCGGCGATCCGCTGGTGTTCGGTCGCGGCGGCGAGGAACTGGATTTCCTGCGCGCCCATGACATCGAGCATGAAGTGATTCCGGGCATCACCGCCGCGATCGCAGGCGCCGCCGCCGCCGGCGTATCGCTGACCGATCGCCGCCACGCGCGTAGCGTCACGCTGCTGAGTCCGCGCGGCCAAACGGACGTCGATGGCAAAGCGCTCGCCGCGCCCGGACAGACGCTGGCGATCTACATGGGCGTCGGCGAACTGGATGCGCTGTCGCGTTCGCTGATCGCCGACGGACGCGACGCCGACACGCCATGTGTGCTCGTCGAGAACGCTTCGCTGCCGCAGCAGCGCACGCTGGCCAGCACGCTGGCAGAACTTCCGGCCCTGGCGCGCGAGCATGCCATTCGCGCCCCGACGCTGCTGATCGTCGGCGAGGTCGCCGCGCAGGCGCAGCGTGCAGTGCGCGTGGAGCGATGTCGCGGCGAGACATCGCCCGTCGCCCATGCCGCCTGAGCATTTCTTCCAACATCACCTTTTCAACACGAGGACACCATCATGAGTTTGCAACTGGGCCAGACCGCCCCCGACTTCACCCTCGATTCCACCCAGGGATCATTGCACTTCAATGCGTACGCGCGTGATCATTGGGTGGTGTTCTTCTCGCACCCCAAGGACTTCACCCCGATCTGCACCACCGAACTGGGCGCGTTCGCGCGCCGCAAGGCCGAGTTCGACAAGCGTGGCGTGAAGATCCTCGGCTTGTCGGTCGATCCGGTGGAAGACCATCACAAGTGGTCGCGGGACATCGCCGAGGTTGGCGGCGCCGAGGTCAACTATCCGATCCTTGCCGATCCGGATCTGGAAGTGGCCAAGCTGTACGGCATGTTCCATCCCGAAGCCGACCCGAAGGTCACCGTGCGTTCCGTGTTCATCATCGATCCGCAACGCAAGGTGCGCACCACGTTGACTTACCCGCCGAGCGTGGGCCGCAATGTCGACGAAATCCTGCGCACCGTCGATGCGCTGCAGCTCACCGACAAGCAGCCGGTCGCCACACCCGTGAACTGGCAGCCGGGCGATGACATCGTGGTGTCGCCGAAGCTTTCCGACGCCGACGCCGAACAACGGTTCACTGGTGTGCGCAAGCTGAAACCGTACCTGCGCTTCGCCAAGGCCGAAGCCAAACCGCCGGTCGAGGCCTGACGGAACCGGCATGATCAAGGCCCGCGCCAACTTCGCCGCCACCGTGGGGCGCACGCCACTGATTCGATTGCGGCGCGCCTCGGAAGCCACCGGTTGCGAAATCCTCGGCAAGGCCGAATGGCTGAACCCGGGCGGTTCGATCAAGGATCGCACCGCCCTGGGTCTGCTCCTCGACGCCGAGAAACGTGGCCTGATCCGGCCCGGCGGCACGCTGGTCGAAGGCACCGCCGGCAACACCGGGATCGGCCTGGCGCTGGTCGGCGCCAGCCGCGGCTATCGCAGCCTCATCGTGATGCCGGAAACCCAGAGCGCCGAGAAGATCGACGCGCTGCGCCTCACCGGCGCGAAAGTGCGGCTGGTGCCGGCCGCGAAGTTCAGCGATCCGAAACACTACGTGCACATCGCCCGCGCGTTGGCGGAATCGTTGAACGAAAAGAATCCCGGCAGCGCGTGGTTCGCCAATCAGTTCGACAACACCGCCAATCGCGATTTCCACCTCGCCACCACGGCCGTCGAAATCTGGAACGAAACCGACGGCGCGGTGGACGGTTTCGTGTGCGCCGCCGGCACCGGCGGCACGCTGGCCGGCGTCGCGCAAGGATTGAAGGTACGCAAGCCTGGCGTGCGGATTGCGCTTGCCGATCCGGCCGGCTCCGCGCTGGCCAACTTCGTCAACAAGGGCGAACTGGTCGCGGAAGGCAACTCCATCACCGAGGGCATCGGCTCCAGCCGCATCACCGCCAATTTCAAGGACGCGCGGGTCGACACCGCCTACAGCATTCCCGATACCGAATCGGTGCCGCTGCTGCACGAACTCCTCATCGGGGAAGGCCTGTGCCTCGGCGGCTCGTCGGGCGTCAATCTCGCGGGTGCGATTCGCCTCGCGCGCGAACTAGGACCCGGGCACTTGGTCGTCACCGTGCTGGCCGACGCCGGCACGCGCTATTCGAAGAAACTTTTCAATCCCGAGTTCCTCCGCAGCAAGGGCATCCCGGTGCCGGACTGGCTCGATCGCGCGTTTCCCGGCGAGCCCGCGCGCGACGCGGCATGAAGGCCACGGTCGGCCCATAATCGATGTCCCGGCGAGCCACGAAGTGGCAGCCTTCGCGGGCGCGAGGTTCGACCATGTCCATCCATGACAGCATCGTCGACACGATCGGCGGAACCCCCATCATCCGGCTGCATCGCATGGCGCCGGCCCAAGTGACGCTGTACGCCAAGGTCGAATCGTTCAATCCCGGCGGCTCGGTGAAAGACCGTCTCGCCATCGCCATCATCCTGGATGCCGAACGACGCGGCGAACTGAAACCCGGCCGGACCGTGGTCGAAGCGACCTCTGGCAATACCGGCGTCGCGCTGGCCATGGTGTGCGCCGCGCGCGGTTATCCGTTCGTCGCGGTGATGTCGGATTCGTTCTCGATCGAGCGCCGCAAATTGATGCGGGCGTACGGCGCAAAGGTGATCCTGACGCCGGCTGCCGAGCGCGGTACCGGCATGGTGCGCAAAGCCGAGGAGCTTGCCAGGCAACACGGCTGGTTCCTTGCACGCCAATTCGAGAACCAAGCCAACCCGGCGTACCACCGCAGCACCACCGGCCCGGAGATCCTGCGCGACTTCGCCGGCCAGCGGCTCGATTATTTCGTGAGCGGCTGGGGCACCGGCGGCACCTTGACCGGCGCGGGCGAGATGCTGAAGCTCGCGCGCCCGGATATCCAGGTGATCGCGACCGAGCCCGCGAACGCTTCGCTGCTCGCGGGTGGCGAATGGCACTCGCACCGGATCCAGGGCTGGACGCCGGATTTCCTGCCCGCGGTGTTGAGCCGGACCATCGCCGACCAGATCGTTCCGGTCGATGACGTCGTCGCACGCGATACCGCGCGGCGACTTGCGTGCGAAGAGGGCATCTTCTGCGGCATTTCCTCGGGCGCCACCGTCGCCGCCGCGCTGGAAGTCGCGAAGCAGGCACCGCCCGGCTCCGTGTTGCTGGCGATGCTGCCCGATACCGGCGAGCGCTATCTTTCGACCTTCCTGTTCGAAGGCGTGAACGAAGGTTCGGATGACGAGTGGCTATCGCAGCAAGCGTGAGGCCGAACGCTTGCTGCACGCTCACTCATATTGATCGCGCCTGCATTTGCTCGTCATCCCGGCGACGCGGAGAGCGGCCGAGGACGGCCGCGTTCTGGGGAACGACGAAAGCCGGAACCCGGTGACTTGTTACGGGAAAGTAGGCAAAGCCACGGCTTCTCGCACGACATGGGATGGCGCGAATTCGTACATCCCCATGCCCGCCAGGGCCCGCTCTTGCAGGGCGGGTGACAACCCGCCGCCCAACCGCATATCGCTCGGCGGGATTCGCTTCGCTGCTCCCGCCCTACGTGCTGTTTCGCGGCGTCCCGAATGACGAAGTGAATGGTTGTCGTCGAATCTACGACGCGCGTTTCAGCGCCACCACGGCATTCAATCCGCCGAATGCGAATGCATTCGACAGCACCGCGCGCACCGGTGTTTCGCGCGCGGCGTTCGGCACGTAATCGAGATCGCATTCGGGATCGCGATCGATGAAATTCGCGGTGGGCGGGATCACGCTGTCGCGCAATGCGCCGATCGCAGCAACGATTTCCAGCGCACCGGCGGCGCCGAGTGCGTGGCCGTGCACGGACTTGGTGGATGACACGGCAACCTTCGCCGCGTGATCGCCCAGCGCCACGTGGATCGCGCGCGTTTCGGTGGGGTCGTTGGCGGGTGTCGCGGTGCCGTGTGCGTTGATGTAGTCGATGTCTGCCGGCGCGAGTTGCGCGTCGCGCAGCGCCGCGGTCATCGCGCGCGCCGCGCCGAGGTCGGACGGCATCACGATATCGCCCGCGTCGGCGCTCATGCCGGCGCCCGCGAACTCGGCCAGGATGACCGCGCCGCGCGCCCGCGCGTGGTCGAAATCTTCCAGCACGATCATGCCCGCGCCTTCGCCAAGCACCAGCCCGCGGCGTTGCTTGCAGAATGGCCGGCAGGTGCCGTCGGCCAGCACGCGCATTGCCTCCCAGGCGCGCAGCACGCCAAGCGTGAGGCAGGCTTCGGTGCCGCCCGCCAATGCCACATCGGCGACGCCCGCGCGCACCAGCGCGAACGCCTGCGCGAAGGCGTGGTTGGCCGATGCGCACGCGCTGGACACGGCGAAGCTCGGACCGGTGATCCCGAATTCAATCGAGACCTGCGAGGCCGGTGCGCTCATCATCCGGCGCACGATCGAGAGCGGATGCAGCCGCGGATTGCCTTCGCCGTACAGGCGCTTCGAGCACTCGTCGTTGGTGACTTCGCCGCCGGTGCCGGTACCGACCACGCATGCGCTGCGCTGGCTCAAGTTCCCTTGCGCGAAGTCGAGTCCGGATTGCGCGACCGCTTCGCGCGCGGCGACCAGCGCGAATTGCGAAACGCGATCCAGCAGGATCAGGCTCTTCGAATCGAAGTGCGCGGCGGGATCGAAATCGCGTACCTGCGCCGCGACCTTGATGCGCATGTCCTGATTCTCGAAACCGGCCAGCGGCGCGATCGCGCTCCGGCCCTCGCGCATGCCTTGCCAGACGGCGCGCGCGTCGTGGCCCAATGCGCAGATGGCGCCGACCCCGGTGATGACGACGCGGCGGTTCATGGCGGAACGGATCAGGCGGCGGGTGGCGCCGGCGGCGTGGCGTTGCCCGGCGCAGGAGGGTTCGCCGTCTTGTCCGCCAGCAATTTTTCGACCGTTTCGACCAGTCCCTTCACCGATTCGGTGTCGAAGTTGGGGTCGCGGTCGGGCATCTGGATCTTGAAGTGATCCTCGATCTCGAAAATGATCTGGATCGCGTCAAGGGAAGGGATCTCGAGGTCCTTCAGCGTGGAATCGAGCGTCACCTTGCCTTCGTCGATGCCGGCTTCCTTGGCGATGATCGAAAACACGGTTTGGCGTACGTCTTCGCTCATGGCAGGGTCCCTTCGGCGTCGTTGTGCGGTGGCACGGGCGGCGCATGCTGCGCGTCGCCGCCCAGCAAGAGGATACCAGCGACGATGATGGCCGATCCGAGGATCTTCTCCCAGCCCATGGGGTCATCGAACACGGCCCATGACGCGATCATGATCGCGACGAACACGATCGCGCTGGTTGGGAAGGCGGCGGACAGCGTGGACTTTTCCAGGATGTTCATCCACACCGCGAATTGGCCGAGATAACACGCGAGCGCCAGCCACAACCACGGCGTGGACAGCGCGGCGTGGACGGATTGCGCATTCAACTCGAACGCGCCGACCCTGGCGCCGGCCATCTTCAACGCCACCTGGCCCAGCGTTTCGATGACGAGCAGCAACGCCCATGCAATGACCAGCGGCATCAGTTGGCGCCAGCGTGTGGAAGTGTGCGCGCGCATGCTGAGCATTCCCTTAGCTGCGCGGCGTCGCGGACTGCCGGTCGAGCCGATCGATGCGCGCGAGTCTGTCGAAACGCGCGAATACGCCATCCACGAAACGGTTGCAGTGGCGATACCACAGCGCGTTGGCGTGCAGCGTGCTGCCGAGGCGCGCCTTCTCGTGATGCAGTCCCTGGCCGCTTTCGTACACGCCGATCCCCTCGTCGATGCAGTACCGCACGTTCTCCAGCCAGCTCACATGGTAGAGGTTGTAGCGGCCCGTCGCCGCATGGTCCATGCCGAGAAACTTGTCGAGCAGGCATCCGGCATCGCGCAGCACCAGGTTGAAGGCAAGCAACCGTTCGCCCTCGCTGTAGGTCACGCAATACGCGCGGCCGGGCATTTCGCGCAGCACGTTGACGAAATACGCGGGTGTCAGTTCCTCGAACGAAAACTGCGCGCGCGCGAGTGTCTCGCGATACAGGCGCTGCACGTCGTCGGCGATGCCGTCGAGATTCGTGCGCCATTCGATCCGCAGGTTTTCGCCGGCGCGGTGCTTGCGGCGCAGGTCCTTGCGGGTGGAGGCGCCGAGCGAATCGAGATAGCCGTCGAGGTCGCGCCAACGGATGTCGAGCGTGGCGCCCGGCAGGCCAGGCAGCGCGCGCAGGCCGTGGCGCGGGCAGGCGTGTTGCCACGCGGGTTCGTCAAGCGGCGCATCCTTGACGGCCAGCATGCCGAGCTTCTCCTCCGCCGCGATGGTTTCCATCCGGGTGAGGATCGCGTCCAGCCACACGACGTGTTGTCCGGGCGCCGAATCGGGCGCGAAGCCGGCGCGGCAACGTTCGGTCACCGGCGATCCCAGCGACAGCATCGGGATGCGCAGCAGGCGTGGCAATACTTTTGCGAGCGCCTCGGCGGTACGGCGCACGCCGCCCTGCATGGTGGTGTCGAGGCGGTAATCGGTGATGAATGACGGCACCGCCGCCAGCAACCGTTTGCCTTCGCGCACGGCGAAATAGAGATACCGGAATCCCGCAAGCCCCGCGCGCTCGACCGCGCGCAAATACGCATGGTCCTCCGATTCGTGCGGGAACAGGCGATTCCATTCGATCGGCGCGAATGCGTCGATGGAAGGATGGGCGCTGGTGGTGATCATGCCGCCGTGATGGCGGCCGTGGCGATGCGCGGCCGCGAAGTGCGCATGGGGCTGTTGGCGAGGATGCGGGTGAAGAAATCCGCCGAGCGCGCGATCACCTTGTCGCGTTCGCCGTCGACGGTGATCATGTGGTAGCTGTCGTTCAGCAGCACGGTTTCGGTGGCGCCGGTGATGCGCCGTTCGATCAGGCGCGCGTTGCGCACGCTGGCGATGTCGTCGTCGGCCGCGTGCATGATCAGCGCGGGCGCGCGCACTTCCTGCAGGCGCGGACGCACGTGCCACACCAGCTTGTGGAATTCCGCCAGCGACGGCCACGGATTGCCCGGCAGGCCGGCGGCTTCGCTCTGGCCGTCCAGCATCGCGCCGGCGATGCGCATGCGCACCCGTTCGTCCTTGATGCCGTACGGGAAACTCTCCATGAAGCGACGCTGCTTGAAGAACCCCATGCCGCACACCAGCGGCAGCATGAACGACAGGCGCGCCACGCGCGGAATCGTCCAGCCGTCGTAGAAGAACGTGCTGCCGTACAGCCCAAGCCCGTCCACCCATTGCGGCTTTTCGATCGCGAGGTTCAACGCCAGCACCGAACCCATCGACAGCCCGGCTACGAACAGGTGATCGACTTCGCGCCGCAGGCGGTCCGCGCCTTCGACCACGCTGCGCGCCCAGTCGCGCCAGCCGGTTTTCAGGAGATCCGCTTCGCTGCCGCAGTGGCCGGCAAGCTGCATGCCGTACACGGTGAACCCGGCGCGGTTGAGGCCCTTGCCCACGAACCGCATTTCCGCGGGGGTGCCGGTGAGGCCGTGGATAAGCAGCACACCCGCGCGGCCGCCGCGCAGCAGGAAATCTGCCTGTTTGATCATGGATTGCGTCATGCTTGCCCCGATTGCCGCGCGAATAAGCGCG
>Ga0079221_10000581_pt1 | contig 10529 bp, 7 predicted proteins | sample GAAS200_FD_75069 | JGI IMG/M metagenome (GOLD analysis project Ga0079221, IMG submission 75069) | Agricultural soil microbial communities from Georgia to study Nitrogen management - GA AS200 | ecosystem: Environmental > Terrestrial > Soil > Agricultural land | place: USA: Georgia | collected... | reverse complement strand
GTCATCGAGCTGCCCAGCAACGGCAGCAGCGCAACTTCGCCATCCTTGCTGAGTACTTTGAGGTTGTACGAAAACAGCTGCCCCAGTTGTTCGCTGCCGGAAAAGCTGGCTGGTTGCAGCTTGTCACCGAGATCTGACTTCAGTGTCATTTGATGCGGCATGTCCGTCCTCCCCCAACGGTCCCGACGGCATGGGCCGGCAAACCAGTCCGGGTATCATACGTCTGGCCTGTTTGGGGAGTCCATTGGCGCCCTGCGGCGCTTGCGCGCCCCTTCAATTGCCGTTCGCGGCGGGCTTTTGCGCCAGCACCACCCAGCCGGCCACCGGCCTGCCCAACTCCTTGCGCAGCGAATCCGCGCTGATCGACGGATCGGGAAATCCGGCGGCGGACAGCACGCGTTCGACGCACCCGCGCGTGTGCCGATAACGTCCGCTGGCGGACAGCTCCAGACGATCGCCTTCGCCGTCCAGCACCTCGAGCGTGAAGGCCAGCCAGCCGCCCGGGCGCAACGCGTGATGGGCGGCCGACAGCACCGGCACCAGGTCGCCGAAATAGATCAGGGTGTCGGCGGACAGCACGACATCCCAGACGGGCGGGCTCGCACGCAGCCACCCGGCCAGTTCCGCCTCCACCAGCTCGTCGTAACCACCGCGCTGGCGCGCCTTTTCCAGCATGCCGCCGGACAGGTCCACGCCTACCAGGCGCTGCGCATGCGGTCCGATCAGCGGCCCGCACAGACCGGTGCCGCAACCGGCATCGAGCACGTCCAGCATGGCCTGCGGCGCACCGAGACGATCCGCCAGCGCGCCCACGAGCACCTGCGGCGCGCGATAGTTGAGGTTCTTCAGCAGCATCTCGTCGAAGCTTGCGGCGAAGCCGTCGAACACCTGGCGGACATAAGCGTCCTCCGCGCGTGCAGGCGCCGCCTCGCCGCCGCAGGCGGCCAGCATGTGCCGCGGCACCGGGTTGTCGGGCTCGCGCGCCATCCAGTCGCGATAGACCTCGATCGCCTCGCCGCTGCGGCCGAGCATGTACAGCGACACGCCGAGCGCATCACGCGCGCGCAGGTTCTGCGGATCAAGCTGCGATGCACGCGTAAAGCAGCGCACCGCTTCCTCCACGTCTTCGATCTGGTTGATGTGCCGACGGCGGAACATGCCCATCAGGTAGTGCGCGTGGCCCAGTTGCGGCTCCTGCGCCAGGAAGCGGGCGTAGATCTCGCCGGCGTCGTCCACGCGGCCCTGCGCCTCAAGCACCAGGGCCAGATTGCTCAGCGCGTCGTGGTGCCGCGGCTGGTGGCCGAGCGCGCGCCGGTAGCAGGCCTCGGCCTCGGCCAGCTGGCCGCACTCCTTGTGGATGTTGCCCAGGTTGTTGTGCGCATCGGCATGCTGCGGGGTCGCACGCAGCGCCATGCGGATCAGCCGGATGCCTTCCTCGCTGCGGTTGCGCTGGTGGCACAGCACGCCGAGGAAATGCAGGGCATCGGGTTGCCCGGATTGTCGCTGCAGGACCTTGCCGTAGAGCGCCTCCGCCGCGTCGAGCTGGCCGTCGCGATGCGCGGCGATCGCGTCGCCCAGGGTGGCCAGCACACCGGCAGCCAGCGCACTGCCGTGCGCCCGGCGTCGGCTTCGATCCGACGAAACACGCTTCAAGTCGCCCCCTTGCCACGCGAAGTCGCGTCCGGCACAAGCCCCGTCCGCCGCGGACGGGATACCGGAACCGAACGACGTCTAGTTGATGATGACGGTGAAGCAGCCGAGCACGATGGTGCCGCCGTGTGCGGTGCTGTCGCCCATGCGCGCCGCAGGCAGGCCTCCGATCAACACCTTGGGTGCGCCCACGACGATGGTGTCCGGCGGGCCCACGCAGGTGACCATGTCGCTCACCCGTGCGGCCGGCAAGCCGCCGATCAACACGGTGGGTGCGCCCGGCGCGACGATAGGGCCGCCGACGTGCGGCACCACGCCGGTTACCATCGGGCACACGTGCATGTCGGTGAGGCGTGCGGCGGGAGGCATGGCGAACTCCGTGGCTCGATGGCGTGACCCGGCGATGGTACGCCAGTTCGGCGCACGGAGTCAGCCGCGTCGCATGCCCGGATTACGAGGCCGTGCCGCCGACCGTCATCGAATCGATTTTCAGGGTCGGCTGGCCCACGCCCACCGGCACGCTCTGGCCGTCCTTGCCGCACACACCCACACCCTCGTCCAGCGCCAGGTCGTTGCCGATCATCGAGACGCGGTTGAGCACGTCGGGGCCGGAGCCGATCAGCGTGGCGCCCTTCACCGGGCGGGTGATTTTCCCGTCCTCGATCAGGTAGGCCTCGGAGGCGGAGAAGGTGAACTTGCCGTTGGTGATGTCGACCTGGCCGCCGCCGAAGTTCGGCGCGTACAGGCCCTTCTTCACCGAGCGGATGATTTCGGCCGGATCGTGCGATCCGGCCCGCATGTAGGTATTGGTCATGCGCGGCATCGGCAGCGCGGTGAACGATTCGCGGCGACCGTTGCCGGTCGGCGCCATGCCCATCAGGCGCGCGTTGAGCTTGTCCTGCATGTAGCCCTTGAGGATGCCGTCCTCGATCAGGGTGGTGCATTCGGTCGGCGTGCCTTCGTCGTCGATGCTGAGCGAACCGCGGCGGCCGGCGAGCGTGCCGTCGTCGACGATAGTGACGCCCTTCGCCGCCACGCGCTGGCCGATGCGACCGGAGAACGCGGAGCTGCCCTTGCGGTTGAAGTCGCCTTCCAGGCCGTGGCCGATTGCCTCGTGCAGCAGCACGCCGGGCCAGCCGGGGCCGAGCACCACGGTCATCTGGCCGGCGGGCGCGTCGGTTGAATCGAGGTTCACCAGCGCCTGGCGCACGGCCTCGTCGGCGAAACGCAGCGCACGTCCGTTCTCGAGCAATTCGCGATAACCGTAACGGCCGCCACCGCCGGAATAGCCCTGCTCGCGGCGACCGCTGGCTTCGGCGATCACCTGCACGTTGATGCGCACCAGCGGGCGCACGTCGGCGGCCAGGGTGCCGTCGGAGGCAGCGATCAGGATGGTGTCCATGGTCGCGGCGAGGCTGACGATGACCTGCTTGATGCGCGGGTCGCGCGAGCGCGCGTAGGCGTCGACCTCGCGCAGCAGCGCGATCTTGTCGGGATTGGGCAGGCTCTCCACCGGATCGATCGCCGGATACAGCGCGCGCGCGTCGTGCAGTGCCAGCGGCTTGCCGGCGCCGTTGCCGCCGTGCGCGATCGCGCGGGCTGCCCTGGACGCCTCCAGCAGTTGCGGCAGCACGATCTCGTCGGAATAGGCGAAGCCGGTCTTCTCGCCCGAGATCGCGCGCACGCCCACGCCCTGCTCGATCGAGTGGCTGCCGTCCTTGACGATGCCCTCCTCCAGCGTCCACGACTCGCTGCGCGAATGCTGGAAGTACAAGTCGGCGGCGTCGATCGACGGACCCATCAGCTGGCCGAACACGCGGTCGAGGTCGCCGGTGGCGATGCCGCCGGGGGACAGCAGCTTGCTTTCGGCGAGATTGATCAGTGAATCCATGGGTCAGCGTGCCTGTGGTCGATCCGGAACTACCCCACATGGGGCTGGCGGGGGCGGCTTTAAAGCTTCACGGCCCCGACGAACCGGCGCTGGCCGGAGCAGGCACGGACCCGGTCGGCGCGATGCCGCCGGACGAAGCCGGCGCGGGTTCGAGCAACAGGCTCGGCGGCACCACCACGTCGTGCTTCTCGACCAGGGTCATCTTCGGGTCGTCCCAGCTCCCGGTGATCCGGTAGCGCGCGCTGGCCGCCTTGTTCAGCCCCTTGCCGAGCAGGCCTTGCACCGCGAAACCGGCCGCCGCGCCGAGCGGGCCGCCGACCACCGCGCCGACCACCGGCAGGCTGTTGCCGACGTGCGGCACCACCACCATCTGCTGGTCGTAATCGCGGGCGCGCAGACCGGTGCGACCGGTGACGCTGATGTTGGCCGCCGGCCCCTTGATGATCAGGTTGTCGGTAGTGGCGTTGCCGTCGGCCAGGCGGAAATCGCCGCTGATCGTGTCGAAGCCCAGCCCCTTGCCGAACACGTCGCCGAAATCCAGCGTGAGCCGGCGCGGCAGGTCGGCCAGCGAGACCAGGCCGAGCAGGCGCCCCACGCCGGGCGAGCTTGCCTCGGGAATACGGCCATCGTTGACCTGCACCTTGAGCGTGCCGTCCATCGTGGCAAGCGACAGCGCGGTGGGGCTGCCGGGCCAGCTGGCATCGAGTTCGTCGCGGGTCCGGCCGCCATCGACCAGGCCGTCGTACCCGAATGCCGAGAGCATCGCGCCGAGATCTTCGGCGGAGAAGCTGATCCGCATGTGGGTGCGGCTGTCGGTGGCGGTGCCGTCCCAATCACCGCTGGCGGTGACCTGCACGCGCTCGGACAGCGCGCGCAGCTGTTCGATGTGCATGCCCTTGGGCGTGGGCCACGTCTCCAGCCGCGCTTCGCCCAGTCTGGCATCGCCCAGGCGCAGGTCGCGCACCCACAGATGCAGTGGCGGCAGCGCCGCGGGATTGATGCCGGTGTTCGCCGGGTCATCGACGATTGCCGCCGGTGCCGGCCCGGGGGCGGCCGCGGTCGCCGCGACGGCAGGCGCACTCGCCGCCGTGGCCGACGCGGCGGGCTGCCGTGGCCAGTGCAGATGTTCCATGCGCGCAGTGACGCCACGCTTGTCCAGTTCGTCGGTGGGCACCTTGATGTTGCCGGCCATGGCGGGGCCATCCACGTCCACGCTGAGCAAGCCGGGCTGGGGCGCGGCACGCACGGTCAGCGCGCCGAGGGGGCGCTCGAAACCGATCGCCTGGTCGGTGCTGACGTCGATGCTTTCCAGCGCCGGGCCGTCGCCGCCCGCACCCGCCACCGCACGCTGGACCCAGCCGGCGACATCCAGCCGGGCCGCATGGCCGCGGATGCGCAAGCCTTGCGTGGGAAGCGCCGGCGGCATCTGCCTGCCGAATGCCAAGGTGCCGGCCAGCGGTCGTCCGGCGGCGTCATCGGCCAGCCGCAGGTGGCCGCGCAGCACCTGGCCCAGCTCCAGTTGCACGTCGCTTCCGGCGGTCGGCAGGCTCATCTGCAGATGCAGCGGAAGGTTGCCCGCGGCGGGCTTGTCCAGCGGCGCGGGTAGCGCCAGCGCGATGCCGCTGAGCGGCGAATCGATGCTGAGCGTCTGCGCGAGTTCCTCGCTGCCCGGCGGATGGGCGAGCGTGAAGCCGATGCTGAACGGGCCACGCCCGTGCGCCAGATCCGCCAGCCATGCCAGCGAGGGATAACCCTGCACCAGCTCGGCGACCTGGTAATTGCCCTGGAGGGTCGCCGAGAACACCGTGTCCGGCGCGGCGTTGGCGCCGGCAATCGCCAGCTGCAACTGCGCGGGTTGGCCATGGAACACGGTATCCAGCGGCCCGCCCTGCAGGCCGTGCAGGTCGAAGCGCAGCGGACCGGCAATGCCGGCCAATGCCAGTTGCCAGTCCGGTGCCGCGAGGTCGGCATCATGCAACTGCGCGGTGCCGTCGAGCTGCGCATCGGCAATGTGCGTCAACGGCAGGCTGAGATGGAACTCGAACGTGCCGCGGCCACCAAGCGTGAGCTTGGCCAGCGTATCGGACGCGCGGCGGGCGACCGGGCTCCTGCGGGAGAAGTTCAGCAGGCTCGCACCGCTGCCGCCACCGCGCACGTTGAGGTCAAGCAGGGGCTGGCCGAAGTCCGGGATCAGCGCCACCGCGCTGTCCACTTTCACGCCCAGCGAATGGCCGGCGCCGGCTTGCACCAGCATGCCGCCGTTGACGAAGCTGGCCACCGCATCGACGCCTTCGGCCTGCGGCCACTCGTCGCCATAGTCGAGGGTCAGGCCGTGGATCTCGGCCCGCGCTTCGAAGCGACCCTCGTTGTGGTGGAAGGGCCAGTCCGCCAGATCGCCGCGCACCAGCACCTGCGCCTGCTCGACGGTGCCGGCCACCAGCGCGCGGTCCAGCCATGCCACGGTCGCCGGCGGCATCACGTTGACCGGCCAGAACAGTTTCGCCGCGGGAACCTCGGCGTGGTCGATCGACGCGTACAGACCCAGCCACGGCGCGCCGCCGCCGGCAGGCAGCACCGCCTCGCCGCGCGCGCTGCCGGCATAGCCGGCGCCGACGAATTCCAGACTGTCGGCACCGATGTGCCAGTCGCCATCCTGCGGCCAGAACGCCAGCGTGCCGGACAGGTTCGACAACGCGAACGGGTGGCGGAACACCTGCGCAAACGTCACCGTGGTGGCTTGCGCCGGCAGCTCCAGCGAGAAGGCTTCGGCGTCCCCACGCAGCGTGCCGCGCAGGTTGCTCAAGCCCGGCGACTTGTCCACCGGATCGATGCCGAGCCGATCGAACGCCACTGCCAGGCGCTGCAATCCGCCGGCCCGTGTCCAGTGCAGCGCGAGCCGCTCGAGTTCGCCACGCGGATGCCCGCGACCGAGCCAGCGCGCCAGGCCCGGAGGCAGATCCGGCTTCAACGCCAGCCATGGCAGCAGCGGTGCCAACTGCAGCTTGTGCGCGGCGGCCTCCACGCGCAATTGCGGCGTGCCCGGCTGATCCAGTTCCACCACCGCGGCACTGCCGTCGTCGCCGGCCCAGCGCAGCGCGTAACCGGCACCCTCGGCATGGATGCCGGCCAAGCCATGCAGCGTCGCCACCTCGGCCACGCCGCCGGCGGGCCCGCGCACCGACAGCGTGTCAAGGTCGACACGCACCACGCTGTCGCCCAGTTGACCCTGGCGCCAGTCGAGCCATGCGCTGAGGCGGCCGGTGCCGTGTTCGATCCCGTAACCTTTCAGGTCGATGCCGTCGAGCAAGGGTTTCAGATGGGCCGCATCGGCGCTGACCCACAGCTTGCCGGAGCGTTCGTCCTGGCGCAGGTCGCCTACCGCGCGCACGCTGGCCTCGGCCACGCCCTCGCGCCGCAGGCTGCCGCCGAAGCGGATGCGGTCACCCTGCAAGCTGATCCGCAACTGCCGCGACAGCAAGGCGTAGTGCTCGCCCAGCGTGGCATCGGTCACTACCACGCGCAGGTCATCCAGCCACAAATCCAGCGACAGGTGGCGCAGGGAGAGCGCCGGCTGGTCCGCGCCGGCGGCGGTGCCAAGCCCGCTGACGCGCCAGCCGCTGGCGTCGTGCAGCAGATCCAGTTGCAAGCCGCGCAGGTACACGTTGAACAGATGCCGTGACGGCAGCAGCCAACCACCCAGGTCCAGTTTCAGGCGAGACTCCGGCAACTGCAGTGCCGCGCCATTCGTCCCGGCGGCCGGGCCGATGCGCACGTCATGCAGCACGAATTCCGGACCGCCCGCCGTCCATCGCCCCGCCATCGAGGCGATGCCCACCGGCCGCTGCAGGCGCTGGCTCAGTTGCGCGGCCACCCATTCGGGATGGCGCGCCAGCAGCGGCAACAGCAACTGCGCCAGCGCCGTCAGCACGGCGAACAGGATCACCAGCACGCCCGCGACCCAACCCAGGCCGCGCGCGCCACCGTGCAATCGACGACGCCACACCTTGTTCATGCGCCGTGGGCCGGCGTCGACTTACAGCAAGACCACATCGAACTGTTCCTGCGAGTAATGCTCTTCCGCCTGGAAGCGTATGCTTTTGGAGATGAACTCCTCCAGCTCGGCGACCGCCGCGGACTCCTCCTCCAGGATGCGGTTCACCACGGAGGGGCTGGCCATCACCAGCAGTTTCTCCGCGTTGAACTGGCGCACGGCACGGGTGATCTCGCGGAAGATCTCGTAGGTCACCGTCTCGGCGGTCTTCAGCACGCCGCGGCCGTTGCAGGCCGGGCAAGGCTCGCACAGCTGGCGGGCCAGGCTCTCGGTGGTGCGCTTGCGGGTCATCTCGACCAGGCCCAGCGCCGACATCGGGTACACCGTGGTCTTGGCATGGTCGCGCGCCAGCCCCTTGCCGAGCATGCGCAGCACCTGGCGCTTGTGCTCCTCATCGGTCATGTCGATGAAGTCGATGATGATGATGCCTCCCAGGTTGCGCAGGCGCAGCTGGCGCGCCGCCGCCTGCGCGGCTTCCAGATTGGTGCGGTAGACGGTTTCCTCGAGGTTGCGCGTGCCGAGATAGGCGCCGGTGTTGACGTCGATGGTGGTCATCGCCTCGGTCTGGTCGACGATCAGGTAGCCGCCGGATTTCAGCGGCACGTCCTTCTTCAGCGCTCGCTGCATTTCGTCCTCGACGCCGTACAGGTCGAAGATCGGTCGCTCGCCATCGTAGTGCTCGACGCGATCGTCCAGCTGCGGCATGAACTTGTGCACGAACCGGGCCACCCGCTCGAAGGTCTCGCGCGAATCGACGCGCACCTTCTCGATGTCCTCGTTGAGCATGTCGCGCAGGCTGCGCAGCGGCAGCGACAACTCCTCGTAGACCCGCTCGCCCACGCGCGCCTTGGCGATGTTCTCCTGCACCACGCGCCACACCTTGCCCAGGTAGGTCACGTCGAATGCCAGCGACTCCGCGCCCTGGCCCTCGGCATTGGTGCGCACGATGTAGCCGAGGCGGTTGCCATCGGTTGCATCGGCACCGATCAGCGTGCCGAGTACCTCGCGCAGGCGCTGGCGCTCGACTTCATCCTCGATGCGGGCCGAGATGCCCAGCGTGCGCGAATGCGGCAGCAGCACCAGGTAGCGCGAGGGAATCGACAGGTGCGCCGACAGCCGCGCGCCCTTGGTGCTGATCGGGTCCTTCACCACCTGCACCACGATCTCCTGGCCCTCGTGCACCAGTTCGCTGATCGAGGGCAGGTGGCCGTTGCCGTTGCTGCCGGCATCGTCATCCTCGACCGCCGACAGCGCCGGGCGCACGATGTCCGAGGCATGCAGGAACGCGGCGCGCTCCAGCCCGATCTCGACAAACGCCGCCTGCATGCCCGGCATCACGCGCTGCACGCGGCCCTTGTAGATGTTGCCGACGTAGCCGCGCCGCGAGGCCCGTTCGACGTGCACCTCCTGCAACATGCCGTTCTCGACCACGCCGACCCGGGTTTCACGCGGTGTCACGTTGATCAGGATTTCTTCACTCACCGCACACCCCCAGGATACAAGCCATCTTTATAGCCGTTGGCCATGCAGGCTGTCGATGAACGGCGCGCGGAAATCGACCCGGCCGCACCGATACTGCAAAATGGGTCCGTTTTCGTCTCGCTTCCGGCGCGAGACGTTCCCGCCCCTCTGGAGCCAGTCGCGCATGACCACCCCGATTCTGCTGGCCTGGAGCGGCGGCAAGGATTGCCTGCTGGCGCTGCAGCGGCTGCAGGCCGATCCGGCCTGGCAGGTGGTCGGCCTGCTGACCACGCTCAACCGCAACTATCAGCGCGTGGCGATGCACGGCGTCCATCGCGAAGTGCTGCTGGCGCAGACCGCCGCGCTCGGCCTGCCGCTGGTCGAAGTCCTGCTGGACTGGCCCGGCAGCAACGAAGCCTACGAGGAAGCCCACGCCCGCGCGCTGGTCGAGGCACGCATGCGCTGGCCCGGCATCCGCCACTGCGCGTTCGGCGACCTGTTCCTGGAGGACGTGCGCGACTACCGCGTGCGCCAGCTCGGCCGCGAGAACTGGCGCGCGGTGTTCCCGCTGTGGGGCGAGGACACGGCGGCGTTGTCGCGCCGCTTCGTGGGCGAGGGCCACCGCGCCGTGCTGTGCTGCGTGGACACCGGGCAACTGGACGCCGGCTTCTGCGGCCGCGACTACGATGCGGGCCTGCTCGACGCCCTGCCGGCCGGCGTGGATCCCTGCGGCGAACACGGCGAGTTCCACACGCTGAGCTACGCCGGACCGCTGTTCCGCCACCCGCTGCGGCTGCGCCGGGGCGAGTCGGTGCTGCGCGACGGGCGCTTCCAGTACACCGATTTCCTGCTCGATGAGCATGCCGGCCGGGCCTGACACCATCCTGCCCGACCTGCTGGCACCCGGATTGCGCCTGGTGTTCTGCGGCACCGCCGCCAGTGCGCGCTCGGCTGCCGAAGGAGCCTACTACGCGCATCCCGGCAACCTGTTCTGGCGCGCATTGTTCGACGCCGGGCTCACTCCGCGCCTGTTTGCGCCGACCGAGTTCAGGCACCTGCTGCCGCTCGGCATCGGCCTCACCGACCTGGCCAAACACCACAGCGGCAACGACGCCGCACTGCCCCGCGACGCCTTCGACGCCGCCGCGCTGCGCCGCAAGATCCGGCGCTGCCGACCGCGCCTGCTCGCCTTCACCAGCAAGAACGCCGCCCGCGCGGTGCTGGGTGGCGCGCTCGACTACGGCATGCAGGAGGAAACCTTCGGCGCCACGCGCTTGTTCGTGCTGCCTTCGCCCTCCGGCCAGGCTCGCGGACACTGGAACCTGCAGCCGTGGCTGGCACTGGGTGCGTTGTACCGGGGCGATGGCGCGCGCTGACGCGTCCGCAGCTTCAGTTGACCGTCGTGGCCGGCGGTGCCGCTTCGATCGCCGCATCCAGCACCCCGCAATGCAGCGGCGGTTTCACCGAACCGGCCGG
>Ga0079221_10000580_pt1 | contig 10530 bp, 7 predicted proteins | sample GAAS200_FD_75069 | JGI IMG/M metagenome (GOLD analysis project Ga0079221, IMG submission 75069) | Agricultural soil microbial communities from Georgia to study Nitrogen management - GA AS200 | ecosystem: Environmental > Terrestrial > Soil > Agricultural land | place: USA: Georgia | collected... | reverse complement strand
GGCTGGTTCTATTCCGGCCACCGTGTTGAGAAAGTCGAAGTTCGGATGGGCGCTCCAGGCGTGACAGTCGGACCGCACGGGCTCAGGTTCCTCTGCCCAGGTGGTCAGGCCGAGATCGAGCATTTGCCGCCACGGCCCCAGCAGGCTAAGATAAGCATCGCCCAATCCGACTCTTTTAACGGCGCGGAACAGGTAGAACCGAAAGTAGTATGAGCACTGCGCCAATGTAGAGTCTGTCAAAACTTTCTGCATCACGCCGTTCTGTTCCTGAGGGGGGATGGCGTTGGTGAGGACCCCCAGAATGTTGGCATGCTGGCTGAAGTTCTTGCGCGCGGGAGTGTCTGCCAGCAGGCCGCGTGCCGGGTTCCAGCACTTTTCATAAACGGCGCGCGCAATTTTTGCCGCCAGAGCGCGGTCCTGTTCCGCGAAACTCTTGTTGCCGAAACTTGATTCCAGGTCGGCGGCGTTTTGAAGCGCCGCGACAAACTGCAGCGTGAGGATTGAAGATTGCCCGTCCGCTTCTTGGGGAGGCACGCCATCTTTGAATTGCGGAGTCCAGTCTACAAAGTTCCACCACTCCAGGCGCCCCAGCAAGCCGGAAGGGTCCATCCGGTGTTCAAACCAGCCGAGCACGTCCCTCATGCCGGGAAGGTACTGCTGGAGAAATGCCGTATCGCCGTGATACCACCAAAGGTCGTGCATCATGCCGATCCAGAAGAGCGAAAACGGCGGAATGAACTGCGGCAGGCGCGAAGGGTAACGGCTTTGCGTGATGCCTTCCGGAATGCGCGACTCGTTCAGCAGTTCGATGGCATTCTTGGCCAGGCGGTCGTCACCCGTCATGTAGAGCGAGATCAGGATCTGGATTCGCGTGTCGCCGCCGTACTGCAATCGCTCATAGTACGGGCAATCCATGTAGGTAGTGTGCGCGCAAAGCCGCGCCGTACGCCAGCCGACCTTCCACATCTTCTGGAGGGTCGGGTCTCCGCTCTCAAAGCTGGCGTTGACGGTGAATGGGTAAGCCGTGAAGATCCCGCGAAGGTCGTCGAGCGTGAGAGGTTCGTCGCCGGTTGTGACTGCGAGCCGAACGTAACGGTAAGTGCGCCACCAGAGCGTCCTGAACATGCGTTGCTTGCCGCCATCGGGAAGGAACTGGTCCTGCATCCCCAGCATCTTCTTGCCCCGGATGTCGTTCCGGTTCCCTTTGTCGCGGCCTTTCCACAGGGCCTCCGCATAAGTTAACGTAATCAGCGAGCCCTTTCCGCCACTGACTACGAGTTCCGGATAGGCGGTGGTTTCGAAGCTCTGGTCGAAAAGCACCGTGGCGGTCGTGTTGGCCGGGACCGTCACAGGCGAACGCCCTTGCAGAAACGTGTCCGGAACCTCGACGCCCTGCGACCTCCTGACGCTCGCCAGGCGCTGAAGTTTCTCTTCCATCATGGGAATGGTTCGCGGCACCAGCATCCAGGGGGAGTGGCTGTCCTGAATTCCGCGCGGTCCTCCTTCGACCAGCGTCTCCGCCGGTTTCCAGGCCGAATCGTCAAATGCCACATCCTGCCATCCCCCGGGAACGCGGGATGCGTCAACGCGAATCCCCGGCCCCACCACCATGTAGAACGGAATTGTCTTGCGGTCGATGGGGATCATCCGGACAGCCTGGCTCTCCAGGACTCTCCAGCTTGCGTTTGTGTTCACCGCTGCTTCCTGAACGGTGTCGCCCTGCACGATCAATCCCGTTTCATTGCTCATCTGGGCCATGGGGGCAAGCTCGGCAAAGTTCCAGACGATGGCGGCGAGAACGTTGGCTCCGGTGTGGAGGTGGCCGGCGATGTCAAGCGTTTCATACCGCCAGTGGAACAGGTCTCCTCGCGCGGGGCCTGTCGAGACTCGCGTACCATTTACAAATAGCTGGTAGTGATTGTCAGCGCTCACGTGAATGACAAAATGCTCCGGCTTGCTCGCTACCGAAAACTCTTTTCGGAAGTAGTAGACCCCAAACTCGCGATGCGGACTTCCGGGACACGCAATCCATTGGGCCGTCCAGTGTTGATGGAGGATGGCAGGGTTCGACTCCGTGGAACTGGACCTCATGGAAGAGAACGCAGTGAGAAAGAGTGCAGCAAGAATTAATGCTCGAGTACGGGTCGCGCTCATGACGGGAACCTCCTGAGGCCTGGGGTATTGTCGCGAGGTACGACTGACACTGCGACGGGTGCTGAATCAGTTCAAGGCCGCGATTATGGCGATTTCACGCTCGGAAGTCAAAGGAGAAAGCCCGAACGTGCGCGCGGCAGTTTGAACCAGGAAGAGTACAGGGAGAGACGGACAGAGAGGTGGAACGGACCAGCGAAAGCAAATCTGCGGAAGAGGTATCAACTGGAACGACGGCCGAGAAGGTCCGCGAGGCAATTGGGGGGAGCTTGGGATGGCTGTCATGCAACGCCAGCCATTCTGCTCACCGTGCCTGGAACTGGTTGCTATTCACCTGGTTACTCAATTCTGTGGGAACGGCGAGTGTTCCTGAAACTTGCCCTCTTCCAATCTGTGAAACGATCAGGCGAAGAGGGTACTTACTTCGTGAGGTGTAGAACTGCACGATTTCATTGAGGGCGCGGTCCTTCAACACCACGGACTTGTCATCCACCATCATGCGGACGGTGTAGTGCTGCTCTCTTACGCTGGTGGATTCCAGCTCCATCGGGATTGGGCCGATACGATGGAGTCCCGCTCCCTTTGCGAGCGTGAAGGAGACATCGGACCGTTGCACCCTTTCCAGAAGGTAGTTAACGCCATTTTGTGTCTGCTGGATCGCCGAGCGCTGGGTGTCGAGTTCGCCCACCACGTTGCCCAGGCGGTCGGTTGCTGCGCGCCATTCATCATGGCTGGCCGCGAGATTTCCCTGAATCGCATTCAGCTCTTTAGCGGGGGCCGTCTGGCTGCTCGTGGCCGGCGCGTTGGTTGCAAGCTCTGGCGCTTTCACCGAAGCGGGAACACTGGCAGCAGGCTTTGTCGATGTCGATCCACTGTTGGTCGAATATTTGGGATCGCTGGCGGGCGTTTCGCCGCGAACGCGAGCCGCAGGCCGCGCCAGAGATGCAGTCAGCAGCCTACTCTCGCCGGGCGCAGTTTTGGCGGTATCGGCGATGCTCCTGCCAGGGACCTGTCTGGTGGGCGCCGCGTGCCTTCGCGTTTCAAGTTCGTTCACGCGGTCCTGCATCGCCTTCAGTTTGGTCTGGAGCTCCGCGATTCGGGCTTGGTCGGCGGCGTTTGAAGGGTCCTTGCCGCCCGCCTTCACGTATCGATAAGTGGCGAAAGCAGACAGAGCCGCGACGAGCAAAAGCACCAGGCCTCCTGGCAGTGGAGACCTTGAGAGAGGAGATTTCGGCTCCGTCTTCTTAACGAATACCTGCCTGTCAAATACTGGACCGCCCATGCTCAACTCCCTGCAAGCTGCCCCAATTGCTTCAGTGCAGCTCAATCTTCACGGTAGTCGGGTAAAGCTGTTTGAGAGGCAGCAGGAACTCTCTCGTCTCGTTCGGCAGGAGATCAATCTGCTGCTCTGCATGGTCCATACGTGGTCCGTTCATTGCCACATTATATTGACCAGGAGACAAGACCAGCAGAATTGGAGTTTTGCCGACTGGTTTGCCATCAATCTTCACGTCAGCATGGGTTGGTGTCGAACGGAGCATGAGCTTGGCTGCGTTTTTGCCGGCCTGTTCCTCCAGGACCTTTCGGTTTTCGGCCACCGACCCCTGCTTCATGGAGTCAAATATGTACTTCGGGTTTGCACCCGCATCCTTCATCGGCTGGCTCATGATGACCGATTTGTCGCCGTTCGCGCCGATGTCAGGAACTGTTACATTCTTCATCAAGTTGGTTCTGCTGATGCTGCCGGCAATGCCTGATGTTGCCCCGCCGTATTCCGCCGCGGCTTGTGCATAGACGCAGCTACTTGCCAGAATGAGGAGCAGTGATAATTCGACTATGTGCAATAGCGGCACTAATCCGGGCCGCACAAGGTCCAGCAACCGCATCTGGTCGGCGTGCTCAGCGTTCCTGCGGAGTGGGGTCATGTTGACATCCTTTCCAAGTATGAGTCGTCACTCTGGCGCTTGCGGAGGAGACCGGGGCGCAAGTAGCTACCCAGCCCTTCAGTCCTTCGCGCCGGAACCCCTCCCGGCTGCCTCCCGTAGTGGTGGCCTTTCAAAACTTACGTCCTAGGATATATCCTGAATGCGTTTTCGGCAAGCTCCAGATGATCAATAAGGAATCGGCCGGTGGTTATGTGCAGCCACTTGCAACCGTGTATTCTCTCACGAGACGGTGCATCACCTGCAATTTCAAGGAGTTATAAATAGGTGAAAAATTACGGGGAGTAAAGCGACCTGCAGAACCGAAGAATCACACGCCGCAATTATCCATGGGCAGGCGGTTTTCGATGGATTTGGCGGCTAAACGGCGGTTACTCGCTTCGTTGCCGGAAGTTCAAGGGATCACCGCCATCTTCAATTCTCCGTTGCGGTGCTTCATTTTTTGGAAGAAATGCGGCAGTTCATCGAGCGGGATTTCGCCTGTCACGAAATCAGAAGCACGTATTTCTCCTTTCGCCACCGCATCGAGCGCCTTGCGAACGAATTGCGGAGTGTGGTGGAAGGTCGACCTCAGCGTGATTTCTGAGTAGTGCAGGAGAGAGGGGTCAAACTGCACCTGGCTGCCGCGCGGGCACCCTCCGAACAGATTGACGGTGCCACCCCGACGCACCATCTGTACGGCCCACTGCCAGGTCTGCGGAATTCCGACAGCCTCAATTACCGAATCAGCGCCGTGACCTCCCTCGGTGAGCTGGCGGACCGCGGAAACGGGATTATCCATCTGTGAGACGTCGAATGCAGCATAGGCGCCAAGCTGTTCCGCAGTACGAACCTGACTCTTCCTTTTGCCGAGAGCAATCACTTGTGCGCCGCGAACGGACAGAACCCGGATGAACTTCAGCCCGATAGGCCCGCATCCCACCACCACCGTGGTGTCGCCGGCCTGAATCCCTGTTTCTTCGATGCCCCGCAGAATGCACGCCAGCGGTTCAACCAGGGCGGCGTCCCGGAAGGGAACATGTGGGGGAATTTCGAGAGTGTTTTCCCGAACGATGCGCCCCGGAATCCGGATGTACTCAGCGTAGGCGCCGTTGTTAAACAGGAGGGAATTGCAAAGGTTCGACTGCCCCTTGCGGCAAAATATGCAGGTATTGCAGGGGGCGGAATTGGCAGGCACCACCCAGGAACCCGGCTTCAGCCCGTTGGCGACATCGCTTCCAACTGCTTCGACAACTCCGGAGAGTTCGTGTCCGAAAACGGCCGGAGGCACAATCATCCTGGCATGATAGCCTTGCCGCCAGACTTTCAAGTCCGTTCCGCAGGTCAGGGCCACCTTCACCCGCACCAGGACTTCATCCGGAGTGAAGGTGGGTATCGGAATTCGTTCAATTTTCAGGTCTTCGCGACCATATAACACTGCGGCGTTCATATCGCCGCTGAGATGAGTTTCCATTAAGGCACCACTATGATTTTAAGAGACTCCTCAGTAGGATGAGCTGCCAGATTCAGAGCTTGTTCGATTTCAGAAAGCGGGAACCGGTGAGAAATCAACTTCTGTACCGGAAGGACGTGTTCAAAAATAAGACGGGCAGATTCTTGCTGCAGATCATATGCCGCGCTGTAGCTGCCGAGGATTTCTTTTTCGTCGATGCCCACCGTCGCGGCCGGAAATTCCACGCGCAGCAACGGATCGTTATATGCAAAAAGCAGGACACGGCCTCCGGGACGGGCAAGTGTCAGAGCCTGCTCCAGGAGCTCACGCTGGGGCGCGGCAACCAGCACGACGTCTGCGCCACGGCCCGAAGTCCGCGCGCGGATGGCTTCAACCAGATCCACGCCCACAGGATCAAAGGACTCCTCAGCCCCGAGTTCGATGCTCTTCCCGCGGCGTGCCGGCACCGGATCGGCCGTCACCACTCTGCTCCCGCTGCAGATGCGCGCCAACATCATCAGCAACATGCCGATGGGACCCTGGCCCAGCACCAGGACATTGTCCCGTGCCTCGACCCGGGCTTTGTGGATCGCCTTCAGGCAGGTATTGACAGGCTCGACAAAAGAGGCTTCCTCAAAGCTGACGTCGGGCGGAATCCGGACGATTCCGCGTTCGGCGATCCAATCCATTACGCGGACGTATTCCGCAAAGCCTCCGCCGCTGGGGCGGAAGCCGCTAGTGACGCCCACCTTCTTGTAGGTGGGGCACTGGGAGTAGAGTTTCTGGTCGCAATAGAAGCAATCGCCGCAGGGGATATGATGAAATGTCAGCACCCGATCACCCGGCCGCCACTCGCGGACGCCGTCGCCAACCGTTTCAACCGTTCCGGCAATCTCGTGACCGAAGATCTGTGGCGGAGGGAGGAACCCGTGCTTGATCTTCTTAATATCAGTTCCGCAGATGCCACAGGCGCGGACTCGCACCAGTAATTCGCCAGCGGCAATAACCGGCAGCGGCACCTCCTCAGGAACCACGCGACCCTGGCCGCGGTAAACTCCAGCCCACATCCGCTTGCTCTGCTGCTCGAGTTCCGCAGGCGTTCCGGCTTCTGTTCTGGCGGTTGTCATTGGCTGATGGCTTGGACGCTCAGGTCCATCTTCTCCTCATGTCCGGCCAACCCGTTTGTGTACCTCTCAAGATACCGGGCAAGCACTGTGGCGGCGCGCGTACTTCGCACGCCCAACTGGGCCAGCGGCCACAGCCGTCGCGGGTCACCTGCAAGCTGGCTTAAGACCTGGACAATGCGAATGCGCCCCGAGTCATCAAGAGCGCGGTCAAAGTCGCAAGGCACGTTCATGTCAGCGGGATCAGCTACGGCTCGCAGGGCAACGCAGGGCACGTCCAGGTCACTCATTTCTTGCATTACTCCAAAGGCTTCCATCTCTACTGCGTCGGCTGCAGCTCCGAGGCGAAACTTCTCCTGGGCGGTGCGAACCACACGGCCGCTGGAAAGAAACTGGTCCACCGGTTTTGCTCCGCACCTAACGGCAGCGCTGAAAAGAGCCTGGTCGCTTTCGTATGAAATTCTGGCGTCTTCTGCGCGGACCACTCTGGCAGCCAAAATTTCTCCCGACCGGTGCTGGGGTTTCAGTCCGCCTGCCAGTCCCGATGCAATGCAGATGTCGGGACGGTAATCCGTGAAACTTCTGATGGCCCGAGCCGCGTTCGCCGCTCCGATTCCCGTGAGAACAACCCTGATTTCGCTTCCCGCCGCCGTGGCGGAGAAGGCTCGGCCGTCGCCGGGACATGCTTGAAAGCTCCCCAGGCGAAGCCAGGGTTTAAATTCCCACTCCACCGCAAATGTCACTAGAATTCTCATTCGCGTTCCCGGCTTGCTAATGCTGCCCGTCGTAAGCTAGTTGCAGGATGATTATTCTTGGCATAGCCGTGCTGGATGTACCAGGCGACGGCCCGCTCCAGTGCAGCCTCTACGGGGCCAGCGTTGAAACCGAGTTCAGCGGCAGCTTTTGAACTGTCTACGAACATCTTGTGCCGGGCCATTCGGACCCCCTCCAGCGGGATTCGTGGCTGGCGTTTCAACATGCGTGAACAGACCTGATCGGCATACCCGGCTGCCATAGCGATGGAATGCGGCAGGCGAAGGCGAGGGCTGGGACGTCCGCTGATCCGCGCCAGGGTATCTAGAACTTCCTTCAGCATCATATTGCGGCCACCCAGAATGTATCGCTCGCCGACCCGCCCGCGCTCCGCGACGATCCAGTGGCCGAACGCGACATCTTCAACGGGCACCCAGTTGAGACCGGTTTCCACGTACGCCGGAATCCTGCCGTTCAGGAAATCCACAATAACCTGGCCAGTCGGCGTCGGTTTCCAGTCGCCAGGGCCCACCGGAGTGGTGGGGTTGACAACCACCACAGGCACTCCCTGGTTCGCCGCTTTCAGCGCTTCCTTCTCGGCGAGGAGTTTTGAGCGTTTGTAGTGGCCGATCATTTCCTCGATAGTCGCCTCGGTTGTTTCGTTCGGCAGCGTGGAGCCGCGTTCTACCGCAATGGTTGCAACGCTGCTGGTAACAACGATTCGCTGAACTCCCACTCTGCCTGCTGCCTCCAGCAGATTCCGTGTGCCGGTTACGTTGGAATCATAGATCTCCCGAGGGTGGGCCGCGCCCAGGCGGTAATCGGCGGCAACATGAAACACCCGATCAACGCCATCGACGGCAGGAACCAGGGAGGCGGGATCTCGCAGGTCCCCGTACACCTTTTCTACCGGTACTCCTTCAAGCGCCAAAAGGCTGCTTTGCGGGCGCACGAGGACCCGAACCTTTTCGCCACGCTCGACCAGCGTTCGAGTTACGTGGCTACCCACAAAGCCGCTTGCCCCTGTTACAAGAGAAGTCATCCTGGTTATCCATTTGCGTGAAGGGCCCCGTTACCATTGTGCCCGTTCTTCGGTTTCGTAAGTTGCCATCTGAGGAGTTTCCAGGTATCGGGGAAGGTGCGGTTGGCGCCCAGCACCGCGGAAGGTTCAAAGCCCACATGGACCATACAGTTTTCGCATCGTGGATCCTTCCCCGGTCCGTACTTTTCCCAGGGAGTGGATTCCATGAACTCCTTGAAGGTGGCGTAGTGCCCGTCAGTGATCAGATAGCACGGTCCTTTCCATCCGCGTGGATTGTAAGTAGGATTGCCCCACGCCGTGCATTCCAGTTCGCGCTCGCCGCGCAGATATTCCAGGTAGATCGGCGATGTCATCACGCAGTACTTTTCCAGCAGCCGGCTGGCCAGGCGGAACTTCTGATGAATTTCCTGTCGAGACATGAAGATTTCTTTGGTCTGGACGGCAAGGTAGGAGTAAGCCGGTGAAAGCATGTGCCCGTCGACACCTAGACCTCGCAGAAACTCAAACAGTTCGGCGATCTCGTTCAGGTCTGTCTGCTTGTAAATGGTTGTGTTGGTACACACCTGGAAGCCGCGGTCTTTGGCGAACTTGATGGCCTCGATCGCCTCGCGGAAAACCCCTTTACGTTCCACACAGAGGTCGTGGGTGGCCTCCATGCCGTCCAGGTGGATGTTGAAGAAAATCCGTGAGGTTGGTCTGTAGTCCTGCAGACGCTTACGAATGAACATCCCATTGGTACACAGATAGATGTTTTTCCTGCGGTCCAGGATTTCACTCACCAGGCGCGGCAGGTCGGGATAGATCATTGGCTCGCCGCCGCAAATGGAAACGACAGGCGCGCCGCACTCATCCACTGCCCTGAGGCACTGCTCGACGGTCAGCTTGTCGCGGATGGTATCCTTGTATTCTCGTATGCGTCCACAGCCCGTGCATGTCAGGTTGCAGGCGTGCAGGGGTTCCAGCATCATGACCAGAGGAAATTTATCAACACGATGAAGCCTTTTTCCAGCAATATACGTACTCAGATTCGCCGTCAAACTGAGCGGAAATCTCATCAATTCCTCCCGTTTTTCTTTCCGTTTCCATTATGCGGCTCGAATTCGGCTGGCGAAAAGCGAATGGGCTCCGCCTGCCTTTTGTTCATGCGGAGGTTCTGGTAATGTGCCAGCGCATAAAGTGGGAAGGTATTACGGTATAACGTGTAACAAAGATAGAAGACCCGCGGAAAGCCGGTCCCAGTAAATTCGTTTTCCTTCCAGAATCCCTCTTCGGTTTGCTCGTCCAATAGATATTGCACCGCGCCGGTGACAGCCGGATCGTTGACGCTGCGGGTAGCCAGCAATCCGATCAGTCCCCATGCTGTTTGTGACGGCGTGCATGGCCCCCTTCCCTTGAGCGAAGGGTCATCGTAGGAAGCGCATGACTCTCCAAAACCGCCCCCGCGATTCTGAACGGAACAGAGCCAGTCAGCCCCCCTTTGGGCTTCCGGAGTCCTGCCCAGGCCGAGTGCTTCCAGCATCCGGAGGACGCCGCTGGTTCCGTAGACGTAGTTCACACCCCACCGTCCGTACCATGCTCCTTCGGCAGTCTGCTGGCTTCGCAAATAACTGAGCCCGCGCTGCACGGCAGGGTGGGAAGCGGGCCATCCGAAGTGCGCGATGCACTCCAGCACCCGCGCGGTGACGTCCGCCGTTGAGGGGTCGATCATGGCATTGTGATCAGCAAACGGCACACGGGTAAGAACTGCGCAGTCGTTGTCACGGTCGAAGGCGCCCCACCCCCCATCACGGTTCTGCATGCTGACCAGCCAGTGGAATCCGCGCCGCAGCGCACGCTTAAGCCGGACCTTATCCGGATAGGCGACCCGCTGCAGCGCCATCATTACAAACGAGGCATCGTCAACGTCTGGATAAAAGTCATTCAGAAATTCAAACGCCCAACCTCCCGGTGGGGCATCATGGTTCTTCACCTGCCAGTCGCCGGGACCAACAATCTGACGATCGAGCAGCCATCGCGCAGCCTTCACCAGAGCTGGATGGTCTGAAGGCAGGCCCGCCTCCGAAAGCGAGTACATGGCGACTGCGG
>Ga0079221_10000578_pt1 | contig 10530 bp, 5 predicted proteins | sample GAAS200_FD_75069 | JGI IMG/M metagenome (GOLD analysis project Ga0079221, IMG submission 75069) | Agricultural soil microbial communities from Georgia to study Nitrogen management - GA AS200 | ecosystem: Environmental > Terrestrial > Soil > Agricultural land | place: USA: Georgia | collected... | reverse complement strand
CAGGGCTCACTTTATCCGGCACTGCACCGGCTGGAAAACCGCGGCTGGCTCGGCGCGGAATGGAACATGACCGAAACGGGGCGCGAGGCGAAGTTTTATTCGCTGACTAAGAAGGGGCGCAAGCAGTTGGAAAACGAAGTGGCCGCCTGGGAGCGGATGTCGGACGCCGTCGCGCTCATTTTGCGCACGGCCGAGTAGGAGAAGGTTTTTGGACATTCTCAGAGAAGGCAGCCGACCGCTGCGATTCTTGTGCGTTATGGGGTGTTGATATGACCTGGCTCGCTCGTTTCTTTCGCAAGCATCAGCAAGACAAACAGCTCGACTCTGAAATTCATTTCCACATCGAGCAGCAGATAACCGAGAACATCGGCGCTGGAATGAATCCTGGGGAGGCGCGCCGCCGCGCACTGGCGCAATTTGGAGGGCTGGAATATATGAAGGAACAAACCCGCGACGCCCGGGGCACGCACTTGCTCGAGTCCCTCTTGCAGGATCTTCGTTTCTCTCTTCGCGTTCTGCGAAAATCGCCCGGTTTCACTGCGGTCGCCGTCCTCACCCTCGCGCTCGGCATCGGCGCGAATACAGCGATATTTACGGTCATCAATTCTGTCTTGCTCAGCAACCTGCCGGTGACTCATCCCGAGCAGCTCGTGCTGCTCACCAATCCAGATGAACAGGGCAGACAAATCGGTTTTGGCACCGACGCCCGCGATTTGCTGACATATCCGGAGTTTCAGGATATCGCGCAACATAACGCCGTGTTCTCGGGCGTCCTCGCAGCTTCCAGTTACACGAGCTTAATTCCCACGGCAGTAGAGGGTTCCGGAGGAAGCATTGGCGCGCCTGCAGAAGTGGAACAGGTCAGCGGCTCATATTTTTCGGTGCTCGGCGTGAATCCGATCCTCGGCCGCACGTTTCGGACGGAAGTAGACAATCCGCGCGATGCGAACCCAGTTGCGGTAATTAGCTACGGATTCTGGCGGGAGCGCTTCGGGGGTGCGCGCGACGTCATCGGCCGCAAACTTCGTATCTTGAGGACCAGCTATACGGTTCTCGGCGTGATGCCGCCGCAATTTCACGGTGAAACCGTTGGCGCGAACCCGGAAATCTTTGTCCCGCTTAGCATGCAGAGCGAGATTTCTCCCGGCCGCGATTTTCTTTCGCCGGAGACGAATCATTTCATGAAGACCGAGTGGCTTCAGGTCATTGGCCGCATGAAGCCGGGCGTGAATTTGGAGCAGGCGAAAGCCGCGATTGACGTGGAATTTCGGCAGATGATGCAAGCGCAGGCTGCGGGAATGTCCGCGCACGATAAGCAGAGATTCATGACGCAAACTCTCGCGGTTACGGACGGCAGCCACGGAGCTTCCACACTACGAGCTGACTTTGGAAAGCCGCTTGAGATTCTGATGACTGTCGTCGGCCTCATTCTGCTGATTGCCTGCGCAAACATTGCCAATATTCTTTTGGCGCGAGCTGCGTCCCGGCAAAAGGAAATCGCCGTGCGCGTCGCGCTGGGCGCGGGCGGCGGGCGGCTGGTTCGGCAGATGCTTACCGAAAGCATTTTGCTCGCAGCGATTGGCGGGGCGGTTGGGCTTTTGTTTGCGGAATGGGCCGAGGTTGCTCTGCTTCGCATGGTTTCCGCCGGAAATGGCCAGGTTCCGCTCAATCTGCATCCGAACGGCAAGATTCTTGCGTTCACGCTGGGCGTTTCCGTGCTCACTGGAATCCTTTTCGGGCTTGCGCCTGCTCTGCGGGCCGCGCATGTTGAACTCAACTCTGTTTTGAAGGCTGCAGGTCGCGGTTTCTCCGGCTCATCGCGCCCCGGCCGCATGTCCATTGCCAAGATTTTGGTGGTCGCTCAGGTGGCGCTTTCGCTTTTGCTCCTCGTGGTCGCAGGACTTTTTGTGCGCAGCTTCCGCAATCTCTCGCAGACGAATCTCGGTTATGACCGTGATCATATCGTGCAATTCGATACGAACGCGCTCACGTACGGCTATCAACGCGCTGAAGTCTTTCCTCTTTACGATCAGATATTGCAGCGCCTTCGCGCCATTCCTGGTGTTCGGGGAGCCAGCCTTTCCGATAACGGGCTTCTTAGCGGAACGGATTCGCAAGATTCTTTCACGTTAGAAGGCGAAGGCAAAGCACGCGCAGATGAAAAAGTAAAATATGACTGGGTAGGGCCGGGCTTTTGCGCCGCTTCAGGCATTCCCATCCTTGAAGGCCGCGACATCGGCCCGCAAGACAGCGGCAATGGCCAGCGCGTTGGCGTCATCAATGAGACATTTGCGCGAAAATACTTTCCGAAGACGAGTCCCATTGGGCAGCGCGTCGTTGTGCGCGACTCCGACGGCAATTTCGACTTCGTGATTGTCGGCGTGGCTGCCGATTCGAAGCATGGTAGCGTCCGCGAAAAACCGTTCTCGCGCTTTTACGCCCCGTTCTTTAACCCCGTGGGCAATGCATGGCCAACGTACGCGACATTTGTGGTTCGCACGTTCGGCAATCCAGCCGATGCCAGCTCTTCGATCCGCGCTGTGGTCAAGGATGTCGCGGCCAATCTGCCGTCAGTTACTACTGTGACGATGGATCAGCAACTCGCCGAATCGCTCGCGACGGACCGAATGATTACTGAACTCTCCGGTGCGTTCGGAGCGCTGGCCATCATTCTGGTATGTATCGGACTTTACGGAATCATGGCCTACGCCGTCTCCGGGCGCACCAACGAAATTGGCATACGGGTTGCCCTTGGCGCGCAGCGCAGCAGCGTTCTGTGGATGGTTCTCCGCGAGTCGCTGTTTCTGGTGTCCATCGGCATTGCCGTCGGTTTGCCAGCGGTCTACGGGGCGGGGAAGTGGGTTTCAAGTCTGCTCTTCGGCGTGCAGGCCGCCGATCCCGTCTCGCTCGCCGCCGCAACTCTCTTGATGTTCGTGGTGGGCGTATTTGCCTGCTACATCCCTGCGCGGCGCGCGATGCGCATCGATCCGATGATTGCACTGCGTTACGAATAGGAGCACTCACGTGACCTGGCTCGCTCGTTTCTTTCGCAAACGTCAGCAAGACAAGCAGCTCGACTCTGAGATTCATTTCCACGTCGAGCAGCAGACAGCCGAGAACATGGCCTCGGGCATGAATCGCACGGAGGCGCGCCGCCGCGCCCTAGCGCAATTTGGCGGTCTCGAATCTCGTAAAGAAGAAGCTCGCGACGCCCGCGGCACGCAGTTCCTGGAATCTTTGTGGCAAGACATTCGATTTTCTTTTCGCATGCTGCGGCGCAATCCTGCTGTTTCGATTCTTGCGGTCCTGTGTCTCACGCTGGGAATCGGCGCGAACGCCGCGGTTTTCAGCTGGATTGAGGGCTTGCTGATTCGTCCTTTTCCCGCAGTGAGCCATCAGGAACGCATGTATGCGCTCGCCGGTTCAGCCGTGAGCGATCCGGGCGATCCCGATCTTTCGTGGCCGGATTTCGTAGATCTGCAGCGCAATAGCAAGCTCGTCGAATCATTCATCGGCGACAAAATCATGGGCGCTTCTCTGAATATCGGCGGCCGCGCCGACCGCGCCACCGGCAGCATCGTCTCGGCAAACTATTTCGATGCGCTCGGCATTCGGCCCATCCTAGGCCGCGGCTTCGAACCCGGCGAAGACACTGGCCATAACGCTCATCCTGTCGCGGTGATCAGCTATCAGATGTGGCAGAACACGTTCCAAGGAGATCCGGGGATCATTGGGAAAACGCAGAGCTTCAATAAGGTGCAGTTCACGATCGTCGGCGTTGCGCCCAAAGGCTTTTACGGAACGTTCGTCGGCTGGTCCATCCAGTTCTGGGTGCCGGCGTCCATGGAGCAGGTCTTCGAAGGCGGCAATTACGCGCAAGATGATCGCAGCGCGCGATGGATTGAAGCTTTCGCCAAGCTAAAGCCCGGAGTCAGCCTTGCGCAAGCGCAGTCGGAAATTTCTTCGGTGGCTGCGCATCTCGCTTCTGTTTATCCGGAGACGAATCGCGGCCGCGACATAAAAATTCTTCCGCTGTGGCTCACTCCGTTCAACAAGGCTGGCGAATTGCGCCCCACACTGGAAATCATGCTCGCGGTTGTCGCGTTTGTGCTGCTGATTGCCTGCGCAAATGTAGGCAATTTGCTGCTCGTCCGCTTCTTTTTGCGACGCCATGAAATGATGGTTCGCCTCGCGCTTGGCGCGGCTCGCGGACGACTCGTCAGGCAATTGCTTACCGAAGGACTGATTCTTTCCGGGTTCGCTGCCGGCGGCGGCCTGCTCGTTGCGCGGTGGTGCCGCTCAGCGCTGGTCTTGTTTTTCCCGCGAACAGGAACTGTTCCTTATCTGCCCGGCGAAATTGACTGGCGCGTTCTGGTGCTAAGTGTCGGCGTTTGCGTGCTGGCCACCGTGCTCTTTGGATTGATTCCCGCCACTCAGGCCAGCAAACTTGATTTGGCCGCTGCGCTCAAATCGGAGATGGGAGGCCTAGTCAGCGGACAGAGCCGCTCCTGGGTGCGCTCGGGCCTCGTGCTCGTGCAAATTTCGCTGAGCTTCGTTCTTCTCGTTGGAGCGGGACTGCTCTTGCGCAGCCTTCGTGCCATGCAAAATACCAGCCCGGGATTTTCCACGCACGGCGTCTATGTCACTTACGTTGATTTGTTCGGCAGCGGATACGATGCAACCCGCGCCAAAAATTTCGAGAAGCAGCTGCTCGAACGATTGCGAAACACGCCCGGTGTGGAGTCCGCAGCATTCGCGGGATTCATTCCTCTGGCTTTGATTCCGCCATCGTCGGGCGCGATTCAAGTGGACGGCTACGTTCCTCCTCCAAATCAGCAGCCCGTGGTGGCGTATGACGAAGTCGGACCCGGCTATTTCTCCACGATTGGAATCCCACTGGTGAAAGGGCGCGAATTCACGGTGGCGGACGACAAGACAGCCGCTCCTGTGGCCATCGTCAACGAGCAAATGGTCATGCAGTTCTGGAGCGGAAAAGATCCGATTGGCCAGCGATTGCAGGTTAACGGCCGCTCGATGCAGGTCATCGGCGTGGCCAAAGTTTCGAGATACGAATCTGTTTCCGAGTTGCCAAAACCATTCTTTTTCGTGCCTCGCCTGCAAGTATCCGCATCAAGGTCAGACCTGTACATCCGCACCTCGATGCCGCCGCAAACCATGGCCTCCATCCTGTCGAACGATCTGCGCGCCATGGACTCAGGGCTTGCGAACTATGCCGTGCTCACCATGCAGGAGCAGGTCGATCGCTCTACTTCTTCGCAGAAAGCCTCGGTAGGCTTGCTCTTCGTGCTTGGCGGCCTGGCGCTCATTCTCGCGACGATTGGCCTCTACGGCGTGATGTCCTATAGCGTTTCGCAGAGCCGCCGCGAACTTGGCCTGCGAATGGCTCTTGGGGCCAGTTCGTCGAACTTGCTGTGGCACGTGATTTCGCGCAGCCTCCTTTTGACGTTTTTCGGCGTGGTTCTCGGCGCAGCCGCAGCTTTGGCTCTCGCACGCCTCGCCACGAACATGCTTTATCACGTGAGCCCGCGCGACCCGCTGGCGTTCACGCTGGCATTCGCGATTATGACGGTCGCGTCGCTGACGGCCTGCATCTGGCCCGCGTGGCGCGCTTCCCGCACCGATCCGATGCTGGCATTGCGCTACGAATAGGAGCGGTCACATGACCTGGTTCTCTCGTCTTTTGCGAAAACGCAGGCTCGATTTGCAGCTCGATTCCGAATTGCGCTTCCACCTCGAGCAGCAAATCGCGACGAACATCGCACATGGAATGTCACCCGCGGAAGCGCGCCGCCGCGCTCTGGCGCAGTTCGGCGGACTGGAATACATGAAGGAAGAAGCGCGCGAGGCCCGCGGCACATTCTCGCTCGAATCGCTCCTGCAAGATGTGGGATTCGCGCTGCGCATGCTGCGCAAATCGCCGGGATTCAGCATCACCGCGATTCTTACGCTGGCTCTGGGCATCGGAGCAACTACAGCGATTTTTTCCGTGGTGAATGCCGTGCTGCTGAAATCGCTGCCGTACGATCACTCGGACAAGCTTGTGTTCGTGCAGGAGCGCATCCCGAAGTTCAGCCAGCGTGCGGTATCGGTTTCCGCTCCGGACGTTCTCGTCATGCAACGCGAGAATCACGTCTTCGACGATCTAGCCGCTTTTCGTGGCGAAGCGCTGAATCTCTCAGGCGCGGGCGAGCCGCAGCGCCTTCTCGGCGAACGCGTTTCCTCGAGCCTGTTTCCCATGCTCGGTGCGCACGCGCTTCTCGGACGCACGTTTTCTACGAATGAGGACCCTCCGGGGCATTTTGTCACCGTGCTGAGCTATTCGCTGTGGCAAGAGCATTTCGGAGGCGATGCGGGAATCATCGGCAAGAGCATTGCGCTGGACGGCCAGGCCTACACGATCATTGGCGTGATGCCTGCGAAGTTTGAATTCCCGCCGCGCGGAATGCCTGCGCCAAACGGGCAAACAGCCTCGCTCTGGATTCCCATTGGTTTCACGCACGCAGAACTCGCGGACCTCGGCGACAATTTTAACAACGGCCTCATCGCCCGGCTGAAACCGGGCATCACGCTGGCGCAAGCCCGTTCGCAAATGAGCGTTGTCGCGAACGAAATACTGAAAACGTGGGACGCTCTCGGCCCGCAGGTTGCCAGCATGGGATTAAAGCTTGAAGCGCCGGTCACTCCTTTGCAGGAAGTGGTCGTGAGCGGCGTTCGCACGCTGCTGTATCTGCTGCTCGCCGCAGTCGGTTTCCTGTTGCTGATTGCATGCGCTAACGTGGCTAACCTCCTGCTCTCGCGCGCCGCGGGACGCCACAGAGAGATCACCATTCGTGCAGCGCTCGGCGCACGGCGTGGCCGCATCGTGCGGCAATTACTCACGGAAAGCGTAATGCTCGCGCTCATCGGAGGCGTTCTGGGAGTTTTCCTCGCCATCGGGGGCACCCATGTGCTGGCAGCAAGCGCGCCGGACAATATTCCGCAGGTGCAGCAAATCACGGTGGATCCCGCAGCTCTCATTTTTGCTCTGCTCATTTCCGTTTTCACCGGTGTTCTTTTTGGACTTGTCCCTGCGTTCGCCGCGGCTCGTGTGGATTTGAACGACACGCTCAAAGAAAGCGGACGCAGCGCCGGTTCGAGCCGGCGGGTTTTTTTTGCGCGCAGTGTTTTTGTCGTAGCGCAAGTTTCCGTTGCTTTCCTGCTGATTATTGGCGGCGCCTTGTTTCTGCGGAGCTTCGTCCGCGCCGAGAATTCCGGCATAGGCATCGAGCCGCGCAACGTCATTACCGCCTCCGTTTCGCTTCCGGTGGCCCGCTACTCGGATGCGCCGCGCGTGAATTCTTTCTTTCAGGAGCTCTTTGCGCGCCTGCAAAGCGATCCAGGGATTGAATCTGTCGGCGCGGCGAGCGACTTGCCTACGGACATGAATTGGGACCACACGTTTGCCATCGAAAACCACCCGCTGCCCGCGGCGGCAAAGATGCCGGACTGCGCGCATTCGCTCGTGATAGGGAATTATTTTAAAGCGCTGGGATTTCGCCTAGTCGCCGGACGCTTTTTCGCGCCTGCGGAAGAGCAAGGCAAATCAAAAGTCGTCATCATCAGCGCCGGAATGGCCAAGCAATATTTCGCCGGAGAGAATCCGCTCGGCAAACGAATCAAGTGGGGCACAGACCAGGGCGATTCTCCGTGGCTGACCATTGTCGGCGTGGTAAGTGATGTGAAAGAAATCGCGCTGGACGAGCCTTCCATGCCTCACACTTATGCGCCCTATCTGCAGGATTGCGCAGGGCGGGACATGATGTGTTCAGGGATGTGCAGTTCGCTGAATGTTGCCATTCGCGCGCAAATCGCGGGTTCTGCGGCGACAGCGAACCTTCGCTCTGCTGTGGAGCACCTCGATTCGACGGAACCGGTGACGCATGTTCGCACGCTCACGCAGGTGCTCGAAAGCTCCATCGCGCCGCGAAAATTCGATACTCTTTTGCTCGGCGTATTTGCGTGCGCCGCGCTTTTTCTGGCGGCCATTGGACTTTACAGCGTCTTGGCGTACGGAGTGTCGCAGCAGACGCGCGAAATCGGCATTCGCGTGGCGCTCGGCGCGCAGCGCAGCGACATTCTCCGCGGCGTCCTGCTCAATGGAACGAAGCTGGTTTGTTTTGGCCTCGTTATCGGTGCGGCTGCAGCCCTGGCGCTGACGCGGCTGATGCAAAATATGCTTTACGACGTAAGCGCCACGGATCCGCTGACGTTCGCAAGCGTGGCGATTTTGTTGGTGATGGTTGCGCTGGCGGCGTGCTTTATCCCTGCGCGCCGCGCCATGAAAGTCGATCCTATGGGAGCATTGCGGTACGAATGAGGCGGGCTTCCTTAAATTACTGACGCGACTGTTTTATTTGCTTCCTGAGACCGCTTCATTCGCGCCAGCTTTGGGGGCATAGTAACCGGGCCGCGCACGCACGCTTAACTTGCCATGGTGCTTCACGCCCACCAGTTCCACTTTCAGCGTGCGGAAAGTCCCGTCGCGAGCGGCGTCTGAGGGATAGTAGCCAATAGTGTATTGCGCGCGAATGTCCTGCGCGATGCGCAGGCACACGGAGTCCACATCATCCATCGTTTTCGGAAAGAATGCCTCGCCGCCCGAGGCGCGTGCGATTGCTTCGAGCGCTCTTGTTCCTTCGCGAACCTCGCCTCGTGAATCATCGCCTTTGGTGAACAATCCGACGGCGTAGACTTCGACGCTCGACTCCTGCAGCTTCTGCACCAAATAGGAAAGATCTCTGTGTGTGCTGTCGTGGTCTTCTCCGTCGGTGACAACCAGCAGCACCTTCTTCTCGCGCGTGCCTTTTTCGAGATGGCCCATCGAGCCGAGAATCGCGTCGTAAAGCGCAGTGCCGCCGCGCGAATCAATGCGCTCCAGCGCTGCTTTCAGGATCTTCGGGTCATTCGTGAAGTCCTGATCCATATCCAAATAAAACTCATCGTTGAAATTCACCACGAAGCTCTGATCCTGTGGATTGCTGGTTTTTATGAAATCCATGGCCGCTTCATTCACGCGCGCGCGCTTGGACCTCATGCTTCCGCTGTTGTCGATGACTAGTCCCACGGTGACGGGAATATCTTCATGCGTGAACGCCGAGATTTTCTGCGGATTGTCATTTTCCAGCACGCGGAAATTATCTTCCTCTAAACCCGGCACGAAATTCCCTTTGTTGTCGACGATGCTCACCGGCAAGCGCACCATGTCGACATTCTTCTTCAGGGTGTAAGCGTTGCCTTTTTTCTGGACCGCGTCCGGCGGAGGCGGAATCTGCTGCACTTTGATGGGCGGTGGATTTTGCGGAGGATTCTGCGCGAACGCACTGATTCCGCAGAAGGACACAACAATAATGCCAATCAGAGCCAGGCTGGATTTTAGGAAGGGAACTCTGTTTTTCTTAGCGGCCCGGCGCAAAATATCCATATCGGGCATAAACGGTAAGCGGCGGCAGCCCTCGCGGCGGGCGCAGTTTGACTTTAATTTTCCGCCATTTTCCATCGGAGTTTGTATTGCTCGGTTTGTATCCCAGCACATACTGATTTCTCAGCTCCATGCTGATCTTCGTAGCCACGTCGCCCAGCTCGTTGGGGTCGTTGATCACGAAGGAGCGCCCGCCGGTCATATTCGCAAGGCCTTGCAACAACTGCGGGCCGTAGCATTCTTCCGGCGTGGCATCGCAACGGTAAGGATCGACGATGGCGATCGAATAAATCTGCACATCCGATTCGCGCAGGAAGCGTTTTACGTCGTCCTCATCGTACCGGCTATGATTATCGCCTCCATCCGATATGATGAGCAAAGCTTTTCTGGTGTTGCGTGCTGATCTCATCTCGCTCATTCCCAGGTAAACAGCATCGAGCAGCGCTGTCTCTCCTTTGGGAGCGGTGTAAAGCAATTTGTTCTGCAATTCTTCGATGCTCATGGTGAACGGCTGCGCCAGTTCCGCGCGATCCGAAAAATCCACCAGGAAAAATTCATCCGCGGGATTCGCAGTTTTGAAGAATTGCACAGCCGCCATCCGCGATTTGGCGATTTTGTCGCTCATGCTGCCGCTCACGTCGAAAACCATGCCGATCGAGATAGGAAGATCGTCCTCTTCGAAGCGCATCACCTGCTGCTCGTGGCCATCTTCGTACACGCGGAAATTTTCCTGGTCCAGACCAGTCACCAGCCGCCCATAAGGATCAGTTACGGTAGCGTTGACGGTAACCAGATTTACATTCTGCCGCAGCGTATCAATGTGAGGAGTGTTGGCCGGTGGAGGGGGTTTGTAAACCAGCGGGCCTGGCCCGCCGCTTTGGCCGTATGCCGAACCGGAGATCATCAACATCGCCGCGAGGAAGATGCCCGTCGCGATCGCGGCGACCCACTTCGTGCCAGGCTTGGCTGCTCTCATAAAGCCCCTTTCGTGCCCTCGGCAGCCGGGAAGTTATTGGTCGAATACTACCACCGCTTGCCTTCAAAGCAAGCTG
>Ga0079221_10000577_pt1 | contig 10543 bp, 6 predicted proteins | sample GAAS200_FD_75069 | JGI IMG/M metagenome (GOLD analysis project Ga0079221, IMG submission 75069) | Agricultural soil microbial communities from Georgia to study Nitrogen management - GA AS200 | ecosystem: Environmental > Terrestrial > Soil > Agricultural land | place: USA: Georgia | collected... | reverse complement strand
CAAGTCATCAGAAAACATGATCTGGATCTTTTCGCCGCCCTGCCTTGATATCATCGCGTAGCGGCCATTTATCTTTTCCGGAAATAATGCCATGCCTTTATCTGAAATGGCTTTTCCATAAAGCGTTCTTATTTTAAAAGAAACAAAATCCTCAGTGGTGATAAGCTGGCTTTTGATTTCGTGACCGTTATAGGCGGTGTAAGTTCCATAATACATCGTTGTGTTTGCTTCTGTAAACTTTACCCAGCGGACATCTTCTATTCCCATACTTTCAGCTTTTGAAATGGGGAAAATAACTTTTTCATCCAACGGCATGGAAGCAGAAGAGGTTAATTCATAATTGGAGTCGCAGATAGTTTTGAATATTTGAATAGAATCGGCATACGAAGCATTGGCAAATAAATCAGACACCTCAATACACTGCAGCGCTTCAGCTTCGGTGAATTTTTCAGGAAGAAGATTTAAAAGTTCCATTTTAAATCCCGGGAAAAAAGAACACCGTTTTTCAAAAAACGCTTTTTCAAAAACTGCGCTTGTATTTTTTGATAGCGGGTTATACACTTCGGCAGGTTTGTCGAAAATGATGTCGGTATTTTTAGTAACTATGCCCGTTTTAAAAACCACAGATGAAATATGGCTCTCGCCGGTGGCCCTCAGGCTGAGAACAAATCTTTGTTGCCCCGGATGTAATCGCGATTGGTCAGGGTGAAGAACAATAGATGGATTAAATAAAGCTGCGGCTTGTATGGAATATTCTTTTGTAAAATAGGCACCTGCCAATAATCGTTTTTCCGTAGTGAGAAGATTAAAGTCTTTTTGCGGTAGCTGTATCCGGATTTTTTCAAAATTTTCCTGGAATATCTCATCAATGTTACGATGGCGGCCTGCAAAATCTTTTCTAATTTTTTCAAGGCAGGTAAGCGCCGTTTGGTCATCCATTGGTTCAATTTTCTGAACCACATTTTTTACCCTGTCATTTCCCGGCAAATGAAGAAACTGCGTTATTACCGCGCGGGGGGAAGCGTACAACCGGATATTTTTTTTTGTAATCTTCATCTAAATAATTCTTTACTGATTTAATCTTTAAGCCCCGTGGAGGCCATGCTTTGAATAAAATGTTTTTGAAAAAATAAAAAGGCAATGATAACCGGCAAAGCCAACAAAACTGCAGCGGCTATCTTCACGCCTAATTGTGCATCGGCCCTGCCACCAACGGCAAACAAAGTCACCAGTTGAGGCATCGTCATTAATTGTTCGTTTCTTATCACAATCAAAGGCCACAACACTTCATTCCACGAGCCGATAAATGAAAGAATGGCTACCGTTACAATCGTAGGTTTAATATTAGGCCATAAAATTTTGAATATAATCTGCATTTCATTGCAGCCATCCATTCGTGCCGCATCAATCAACGCCTGGGGCAATCCCTGGAATGCCTGGCGAAACATTAAAATAGCGAATGCGCTTATGGCGAATGGGATGATTAGTCCTGCGTAAGTATCTACCAGCCTTAAGTTAACGATGGTAATATAATTTGGAATTAACGTTACCTGGAAAGGAAGCGACATGGTAAATACAATCACGTAAAAGATGAGCTGCCTGCCCTTAAATCTCATTTTTGCCAATGCATAGCCAACAACAGAACCTGTAATAACGACCAGCGAAGTGGTGAAGGCGGCCACAAGAAGGCTATTGAACAGCGAACGCCAAATCGGAATCTTCTGCACCATAGTGGTAAAGTTGTGCCATGTCGGCTGCGCAGGCCAAAGTGCCATTGCGCCGATTTCCTGCATAGAAGCGAATGAGGCACCGATCATCCATAAAAAAGGATAAATAAAGGTAAGCGCAGCAATGCCCAGGATAACATAAATCAAAATCTTTTGTATCGTATTTTTTTTCTCCATCATATTTTCAAATGCCGGTAAACGAAGAAATACCGTAGTTTTTTATTTTCCATTCTTTATTAAATTTCTTTTTCAATATATCTTTTCTGAAGTACCACCACGCTCATAATAAGCATCGCATAAAAAAATCCTAGAGTAGCTGAATATCCCATATTATAATACTGAAATGCCTGCTTATAAATATACAGCACTGCCGAAAGCGTGGAATTGAGCGGCCCGCCACCTGTCATGATATAGGGCTCAATAAAAAGATTAAATCCGCCTATGGTGGATAAAATAACTACCATAAAAATGGTCGGGTTTATCATTGGAAGCGTGATGTGATAGAATTGCTGCCATTCGGAAGCTCCTTCCATTTTTGCTGCTTCGTAATAGGCCACTGGAACCGTTTGCAGGCCTACAAGAAACAGAATTACATATAGTCCAACGTTTTTCCAGGTGGCCATCAGGGCGATAGAATAGATGGCTATATCGGGATTGGTTAACCAGCCTATTTTTTCCATGCCGGCAGATTGTAATGTGCGGTTGATAATTCCTGAATCATAACCCAGCAACTGTTGCCACAAAATAGTAACCACCACACCGGAAACAATAACGGGCATAAAAAACGAAGCCCTGAAAAAAGCGCCCGCTTTAATTTTTTTATTTAATAAAAATGCCAGGAACAGCGAAACAATAAGCTGCAAAGGAATGTGGAGCAACAGAAACTGAAGCGTATTCAGAATCGCCTTCCAGAAAAGGCGGTCATGAATAAGCCGCGAATAATTCTTTAGCCCGATAAAATGCATGGGCGCAATAATGTTCCAGTTATTAAAAGTGAGAAAAAAACAAAACAGTACAGGAAATATTACAAAGACAACTAAAAACAGCAGGTATGGCGATACCAGAAGGTAAGGAAGAAAATTTCTTTTACTTTTTTTATGCTTTTTATGTAGCGGAATCGTATTCATAAAAAATTAAAAAATTGCTGAACGTTTATCGGCATCCAGCGCCATTTGCAAAGAGACTATACCATTGGTTTCATCAATTTTACGATGATGTTCGTTATTTTTTATCCAACTCCATTGATCTGCTAACATGAGCGTCAATAGTTGCTGGTAGCGCATTTCTTTTTGTAAAAGATCGCCTTTTTCAAAAGTGACTTCTGAATCGAAATCCATATCCTTAAATCTTCCTTTTGCTTTCTGATTCGGATATTTGATTTCATGTTCAGTAAAATCATCTTTATACAGCTTTCGGATAATTTTTTTATCCGTTTCACTGAACAACCCATGCACTTTTATTTTCACAGGTATCCATCCTTCCAGGGTTATCTCGCCTCTTTCAAATAGTAAGATAATTTGCTGCCGGTCCAGAATTCGTGGTTGGTCGAATCCGTGATAAAAATTCACCCATCCGCCGGCATACATTACCGTGGCCTGTACACGATCTATAATATTGTCGTATCCGGGCCTATGCTTTTTTAGCGACTGAATTATCTCGCCTTTCCCAAGCCAGACGGAAAACATATCAAAAAAGTGAACGCCATGCTCTGTGAAGATGCCGCCGCTTTTTGCTTCATCCCAAAACCAACGGCTTGCAGCAAGAGATTCGTCGCTTGCATAATTTTCAAAATACCCGTGAAGAAATTCGCCGAGTGTCTTTTTATCAATTATTTCATGTACGATTTCATAAAGTGGATTGTAACGCTGCATCAAATTGACAACATATAAAAGGTTTTTGGATTGTGCCAGCGACGCGAGTTCTTTAGCTTCCTCTAGTTTCAGCGCAGCCGGCTTCTCGCAAATTACATGCTTGCCTGCCACGAGCGAGAGTTTACTTTGTAAGTAATGAAGAAAAGGAGGTGTGGCAATATAAATGAGGTCGATGGATTCGTTCTGAAGCATTTTTTCCAAATCCGGATAGGCCACAGCATCGTATTTATCTGCCAGATTTTTTGCGGCATTAGGATCCACATCTGCTACAGCAATCAGGTTTACTCCTCTCACCTGCAAAAATGCGCTGACTGCAAATGCTGCAAAGCTGCCTGCCCCAACGACTCCGATGTTTATGGTATGAATAATATTTTGCTTCCAGGATTTCAACTTTGTCTTTTTAGTTCATCATTTAAATATTATTGATTTGTGCTCAAAAGCACATTTACTGCTCTTTCAGCATCAGAAATTGCCTTTTCGGGTGTTTTTTTCCCATACACTACACAAGCCTGGTACTCCTGCGAAATGATGTCAAGCACCTGAACGATTTGCTCACAATTATCCACTCCTTTCAGATAAGGGATTTCTTTAGCGAATGTTATCATCATCGGATTCTTCCTGAAATATTCTTCAAAAAAACCGTCGCGCTCCAGGTTTTTTCTCGTGGGTAATTGGTGCGTCAATTCAAGCAACCGGAGATCGCCGGGCCTGTCGATAATAGTTTTTATAAATTGCCAGGCACGCTCAGGCTTTTTGCAACTGCTGAATATCACAATATTCTTTGGATCGGAATAGGTATATACCGGCCCGGAATGATGATCAGGCACGATAGGCGGATAATATCCAAATTCAAAATGCCTTGTCGGAATATTTTCCAAATAGGGGATTTCCCATGGCCCCGTCCATTTGGTGGCAATAGCTTGTTCTACAAAAGGATCGCTGGAAGAACCTGAACCTTCTTTTGAAAAATAATCGTGAGCATAGATGGATTGCAAGAAACGGAACACCCCAACTGCATACCTGTTATCAAAAACAGCCTTATTATTTTCAACTAGGGAGCCGCCATCAGAAGCAGCCAGGTATAAAGGATAAAAGTTGAAAAGCCGTTGGTACCACAGCGGGCTCACTTCAGTATAGCCAAATCTCTTTTTTATCCGGCTGTTTTTGTTATTCTCTTTAAAAATTTGTGCGGCTCCAAGGTAGGATGAATAGGTAGTTGGAAGGGTATCAATGTTATTTGCAGTAAACAAACTTTTATTAAAGATTGTCATAATCGGGTTAACCTTCCAGGGCACCTGGTAAATGTGGCCATCAGAAGAGGTGATTTCCTTAATCACATTTGTGTCACATCTTTCTCTTATAAATGGCAAAAAACCGGGCAGCGTGTCTAAGGCAATAAGCGCATGTGCCTTGGCGTACATCTCCACGCTTCCCTGCCACATGTTTGCATAAATGTCCGGTGTAGTTTTGCCTACTACTGCAGCCAGGATAACTTCTTCACTGGATTGGCCTTCGGGCACAGGCTGCATGTGGATGCGGCTCGCAGGGTTTTTTTGATTCCATTCTTTGGTAAGCTGAGTGCACAATTGTATTTCCTGGTTGTTGTTGGAACACCAGAAAACCATTTCATGATTACCGGTCTCGTTGCTTTTGCAAGCCGGTAATACAAAGACGGCCAGGGATAGGAAAAGAAACAAATCTCTTACGCGCATGGGAAATTCTTATTATTTCTGATCCGGATAATTTTAAAGGTTAAATTAAATTGAAAATCCCCTACAGTTAGAAAACATTGGCTGCAGGGGATTTTCCAGCTATGAAGAACACTACTCAGTCTTTTGGTTTGTATAAATCGATTTTACCTGAGGCCCTGTTAAAGCTATATTATAAAACATTACATCATCAAGATCTCCGGTCCAGAATCCACCCCAGTTCACATAAAAATCATCCTGGGTGGTAGTATATTTATCAGTTGGCAAATCTTGCCCAATCACAAAATTTATAGGATTGGCAAGAGTGATGGCATTGCCTGGTACTGGATTAGGGGTGCTGGCATCCCAGGTTTTTACGAGATCTCCGTCAATATAAAAGTTCTCCTCGCCTGAGGTGAAAGTCACAACAAGGTGGTGCCATTCATTTTCGGGTACCGCTACTCCGGCATCATCGCGGTCATAAATTGTGGTATCGCCCACTGCAGTTCCTTTGGAAACTTTTACGGTATAAAATGGTAAATGTCCGGATTGCAATTGGAATTTGTATCCATTCCAGCGGTTCATGGCTACCATAGTGTAGGTGTCTGTATTAAGCGTTCTTCCATCAGAAATCCATTTAGCCCAGATACTGATTGACATGGCAGGCGGATTTAAATCTGCTTTATAGGGCACTTCAATATTTCCTCCTTTGTCAAAATGGTAGGCCATATTATCCCGGCCAAATCTATCTTTGGTTAGGGTGGGTAGACCGGCGCCGAAATAGGCATGTCCTGCTTTAAGGGTTCCGTCGTTTCCTTTTCCCGATGAATCGTTTGCATTGCCATTCATTTTCCAATAGCCGATAAGATTGGCCGCAGCAATTTCCTCGATTAAATGCCCCTGATAGGCAGTAATAGCGGCGTTCAATTGAGCTACTGTATTATTTACATCAGCCTGGGTGGCCTTGTCATTGTTCAACACAGTTTTGGAGGCATCCAGTGCAGTAGTAAGTGGTGCTTTGGTGCCTGCTTCGTATTGGCCCGGTTTGGTTCCCTCAACGGTATTGTCTTGCAATTTCTGTGCGGAATCAACGGCTTTTTGTAACGCGGTCTTATCCGCGGGCGGAGGTGGCGGGGTCGAATCTTTTTTGCCGCAGGAGATGGCAATAATTGAAACTACAGTACAAACTGCCAGGAATTGTTTAATGAATTTAAAATTCAAAAATGTCTTTTTCATAATTTAAAATTTAAGGATGTAATGAATGGTTGATTTAAAAAGTGATTAATGGAGCGCTTTATTTCTGTCACGTTCAATTTGAGGGATAGGAAAATGTTTATAAGTGTCATAATCGAAATTGGGTTTATCACTCAGGGCTTGCTTTGCATAATCTTTGCCATAGCGAATCAGGTCAAAATAGCGATGGAATTCCATACCCAATTCTACCCTTCGCTCGTGTCGGATGGCCGCTCTTAATTGTGTAGGGTCAACGGTGGTCACATCAGGTAACAATCCTTCCGGAATCTGTGGAAAACCGGCAAGTGACGTATCGTACTGATAGCTTTCCCGTGCTCTTTTTCGAACCCGATTAAGTGGCACAAGAGCCTCTGCCGGATGACCGGATTCATTTAACGCCTCTGCATATATTAAGAGAACATCTGCAAAGCGGATGGCTTCATAATTGAGGTTGCCATCACTTTTATTGGAAACCTGCGAAAGCGGTTGCTGATGTTTTCTTGTAAGATAGCCGGTAGATGGAGACCATGAAGCATTGAAAATTCTGCCGTTAAACCAGGGCATTGAATCGCGCCCTACCGTATAATCAAGTCTTGGGTCATAAATTCCTCCGGAAGTTTTTTCAAATTCATCTACAAAATTTTGAGTAGGAGCATCGAAAAAATAACCGCCATCAATCTGGGGGGCAAAATATTGATTGAGTTCACTTCCCAATTTAGGATCCTGGCCTGTTAAATGCTGAACGGCAAATACGGATTCCACATTATTTTTATGGGCCTCGTCCCAGTTATCTGAATATACCGGCAGCAAGTCATAAAGATTGCTCGAAATCACTGAGGCAGCTGAACTTGCGGCACTATCCCATTTAGACTGGAACAAATAGACTTTGGCAAGAAGTGCACTGGCCGCCCCGGAAGTCGCTCTGCCTACATCGGGGCCAGTGTATGACTCAGGCAAAGAAGCCGCGGCTTCCTTAAGATCAGGCTCAATCACTGATTCATAGATTTCCTGTTCGGGCGACTGGGGAATTTGTAGCTGGTCGGCACGAAGTGGTTGTAAAATCACAGGAACATCACCGAAGATATTTATCAGGGTAAAATAGTAATAGGCGCGGAGGAATTTGGCTTCTCCTAAGATCCGGTCTTGTAAAGTTTTATCCATTTTAATGGGTGGAACTTTACTAATTACAAGGTTACAGCGGGTAACTCCGTCATACAAAAGCGCCCACATGCTGGCAAGATTGCCATTGGTAGAATTCACATTGAAGTCGTCAATAAATCCAATATCTGCCTGGTCGCCAGGGTTGCCCCCCTTGGCTGCATCGTCGGAAGCTACATCACCAAAAACCCATAGCCTGTTTACATTAGCCGTGGTAAAGGCCAGAGGCTGATAGGCTGCGTTGATTGCCAATATCGCCTGCTCTTTTGTTTGGTAAAATTCAGATTCAGTATACTCGCCTACCGGATTTTTAGTGATAAACTTCTTACATCCTGTAATGATGAGGATCAACAGCAAAACGATAAATATTCCATTATAATTTTTTCTGTTCATTTGCTTCTTTTTATTTTTTTCAAAATCAACCACGGATTGGGTTTTTCAGTCGTCATTAAAAGCTTAGGTTGACTCCTATTATATAACTTCGGGCGCTCGGATAAGTTCCCCAATCAATACCGGCGGCTACATCGCCTCCATAAGTATCTTTCTTCACATTATCACTCACATTCATTTCCGGATCAAGGCCGGTAAATTTGGTTAAGGTCCACAGATTCTGGCCGGTCACATACACACGCAAGCGTTTAACGTGAATGTGCTTTAAAACATTTTCAGGGATGGAATAGCCCAATTGAACATTTTTCAACCTGACATAAGAGCCATCTTCAAGAAATCTGCTTGATGGATATTTGTTATTGGAAGCATCCCTGAATGAAACGAGAGGCATGGTATTACTGGTGCCTTCGCCATGCCACCGCTGGTCGTAAACTCTTTGTGTAATATTGAACGGTCGATAAAATCCTTCAATATCCATATTGACCTGCGAATAAATTTTATTCCCATATTGTCCCTGGAAAAAAACAGACAAGTCAAAATTTTTGTATTCAAGATTAGCAGTAGCCCCAAATGTGAATTTAGGGATAGCGCTTCCCAGGAATACCCTGTCCTTTTCATCTATCACCCCATCGCCGTTTTGATCCTTGAATTTTACATCGCCGGGCCTGATATTTTTTCCCTGATATGCATGAGCAAATACATCTGCATCACTTTGGAAAATCCCTTCCTGCTCATACAGATAAAAAGAGCCAATAGGATGACCCACTGCTGTAAGAGTAGCATTGTAATTGTTGTCTATACGACCACTGGCTATTGGCTGGCCATTGCTCAGCGATAAAACTTTGTTGGCAAGCGCCGAAAAGTTGCCAATAAGGGTATACTTTAGTTTATGTTCGCTATTGCTAAAATTGATTTCGGTTTCAAATCCTTTGTTTTGGACTTTGCCGGCGTTTAAATAGGGGGGATTGGCACTTCCGCCTATCAAAGGAAAAGGAACAGGAATAAGCATGTCAGAAGTGGTTTTTACATAATAATCAAATGTGATACTCAGCTTGTCCTGCCATAATCCTAAATCAAGGCCTGCATCAGCCTGGGTGGAAGACTCCCATTTTACCTGTGGATTTCCACGTGTAGATACGGTAGATCCCGGAGCGCTTTGCTGGGGAGTTCCGAAAGGATAATTATATTTATTTCCAATGATAGATACAAATCCATAATCCGGTATTTCCTGGTTACCCAACTGGCCATAACTAGCCCTTAGCTTCAATTTTGAAATTTGCGGAACATGGTCTTTTATAAACTGTGTATTATGAATATTCCATCCGGCAGAGCCCGAATAAAAAGTTCCATATTGATTTTCAGGCCCGAAACGCGAAGAACCATCACGTCGAACGTTTGCTGATAAAAGATAAAGGTTTTTGTAGTTATAATTCACATTCCCGAACAGTGAAAAAAGAGCAGATTCGGATTGGCTTTCCGTAGCGCCGGTTGAACCAATAAGTCCGTTTCCATTTCCTATATATCTGAATTGTGGCGATTGGTTTGGAAAATCACGGTCGGTACCTTCATGAAAATGAATCTTATTGGCTATGGCTTCAGTGCCGACTAAAACGTTAAAGTGATGTATTCCCGAAAAGGTTTTAAAATAATTTAGCGTGTTATTCCATATGAGGTTCATATTATTAGTGGTTCCGACGGCTAACCTGCTTGGATTATTTATGCGAAGATTTGTCCCGTAGTTCTTATCAAAACGCTTGCTTTCTGTGAAGATAGCATCTACGCCAAGATCTGATTTAAACCTCAGGTTGTTTTTCAATTTATACTCTGCATACACATTTCCAAAAATTCTGTATTCCGTTTCTTTGTTGTCTGTGAATTGTGCCAGTGCTACCGGGTTATATCCGTCACCGAAGAAAGCAGGGTATTGAGGCAGGTCAGAATAAACGCCTGCACTGTCGAAAACCGGGATAGCCGGTGTGCGGAATAAAGCATACCTCACCACACTTCCCCCATTGCCTCCGTAGCCGTCTCCGGAGCTGCCAATCATATTTTTTTTCGAATAAGAAACGTTTATATTATTGGCGAGCGTAAGTTTATCGGTTAGATTAATTTGCAATTTGGATAAAAGCGAATACCGGTTATACCAAGAATTAATAATGATACCGTCCTGCCTGAAATAATTTCCCGAAACATAATATAAAACTTTATCTGAGCCTCCTCTGACAGAAACCTGGTGGCTTTCGATTGCACCCTTTCGAAAAATGGCATCCAGCCAGTTTGTATTGGGCAATGATAAATCAGATGGGATCTTGGGCCTGATCAGTGCAGGATTAGTTACCCCGGCATTGTCATTGTCCGCAGCTTCGTTATAAAGCTCTACATATTCAGCGGTGTTGGTCATTTTAGGAAGATCTCCATGCGTCTGAAATCCGCCATATCCGTCATAAGAAATCTGTGCTTTACCACTTTTACCGCT
>Ga0079221_10000576_pt1 | contig 10557 bp, 6 predicted proteins | sample GAAS200_FD_75069 | JGI IMG/M metagenome (GOLD analysis project Ga0079221, IMG submission 75069) | Agricultural soil microbial communities from Georgia to study Nitrogen management - GA AS200 | ecosystem: Environmental > Terrestrial > Soil > Agricultural land | place: USA: Georgia | collected... | reverse complement strand
GAGAAGCGTGCCCACGATGTTGCGCACCATATGGTGCAGAAATCCGGAGCCGCGAATCTCATAAACGATCACCCGCAATTTCTTCCGCGCCGCGATGCGCGAACGAAACACTTTCCGAAGGTTTGAGCCTTCCTGCCGTGCTCCCTCCTTGCGCGCCGGGTCGCTACTCGCGAACGACGTAAAATCATGCTCGCCTTCGAGCAGCCGCGCTGCCTGCGCCATCTGCCGACAATCGAGCGGATAAGGATGGTGATAGACATACCGGGCGAGAAACGGCGGACAGACCGGCGCCTGCAGAATTCGGTAACGGTATATTTTTGCCTTCACGCTGTGACGCGCGTGGAAGTCGGCGGGAACTTCGTCGGTTGCGCGCACCCGGATGGAAGCGGGAAGAATATCGTTGAGCGCCTTCATCAGTCCGGCGCAGGGGATGGAACATTCCGTCGTGAAATTCGCCACCTGGCCCGCGGCGTGGACGCCGGCATCCGTGCGTCCTGACCCGTAAAGCGTGACAGCAGCGCCGGTGATTTTTGCGATGCGGGTTTCGAGCGCCTCCTGAACGGTGGGCGCCTCAGGCTGGCGCTGCCAGCCGTGAAAGTCCGTGCCGTCGTATGAGATGGTGAGGCGAATATTCCGCATGCTCACCCAAGATTATTGCGGCGGCGCTCTGACGCGCAAGCCCATACGCTTGTGCGTTTGAAGTGAAAACGCCCGGGACAGGCAGACTAGAGGAAGCGCGAGAACCGATTTGAGGCTTGGTTTGCTCTATTCGGCCTTGGCCTCAAGCATGAGATGCTTCTCAAACTGGGCAGGCCATGTGGCCGTGGGGCCGCGAACTGTTCCCAATGTCTCGCCGGTCTCATAGTTGATGAGGCGATAAGCTCGGTTCTGCAAACCTCTTAGCTGAAGTTTGCCGCTCCACTGGGGAGCGTAGAAGGCGTAGTACATGTTTCCATCTTTGCGGATGGCGTGAGCTTCCGGTTTGTCGAAGCCGATGTCATACAACGTTCCCATGTACTGGCCACGCGGGAGCATTTCGGCCTTATAGATTTTGATCCATTTGTCCCAGATCTTTTCCTTGGCAGGAGTCAACTCTAGTCTCGCCCGCCTGGCGGAACCGACCGGCCAGGTGAAATTTGTGCCCACCACGCCGCCCACTCCAACCGTCGAGGCGAAGTCGTCACCGCCATCGCTCATATCCACGTGGTCACCAAAGTAGGCGACGGAATCCCCCATCAGCGCCTTGAGCGTTTTTCCTTTAAGACGGACCTGCCAGGAACTTCGCGGATCAGAGGCCACCGACATGTTCATGAAGGGCATGGTGTAGAAAGAGTATGCGGTTCCGCACGGGCAGAACTCAACCAGCGCATCGGGTTTGACGCTGAGCGCCGTATCGTAAATGGCCTTAAAGAATTGGGGCATCGCTTCCACCGATGCTTCAGGCGAGGCGTGATGGTGGGCGGGGTTGTAACACTGAGGCGCGCCATTCATAAATTGCCCGTCGAGCTTTAAACCGTCGAAGCCCCAATCTCGCAAAATTTTGGTGACCAGGGCCTTGTGGTACGCCACCACGGCAGGATCAGCGGGACAGAGGTACCATGCCTTCCAATAGGAAATCTTATGCTTCGACCCATCGGCATTGAGCAGCAGATAGTCCGGGTGGTCCGTGATGAGTTTCGTGTCCGGAGAAACCGACAGAGGCGCCCACCAGAGTTGGGCCTTGAAACCTTCGGCGTGGATTCGGTCCACCAGCGCTTTCATGTCGCGGTCGCCATTGGGGAATTTCTCCGGGTTCAGGAACCAATCCCCCTCGGCTGTCTGCCATCCGTCATCCAGCGTCACCCACCGGAAGCCCAGCTTCTTCACCACTGGCAAGGCGTTGTAGACCTGCGACGGGGTGAAGGTCCGGCCAAAACCCCAGGCGCACCAGATGGGACCGAACGCATCATCAGGCGACGACCTGAATTTCACTCCTTCTTTTAGCATCGCTCGCCGGTAGTCCCTCAGACTTCGGAAGTAGTCACCCTGATGAACAGCGACGAAAGTCCGAAACGTCTTGATGCTTTCTCCCGGCTTCAGCTGCTTATTCACTTGGAAATGCACGGCCACCGTGGCGTGCTCCTGGTCCGGCATGGCGACGGGAAGAGAGACCAGCTTGGGACTTAGTTCCAAATGACCCACGGCGATTCCAATATCTCTCCGCCAGACGTCCACGACCGGCGTGCCCCCTCCATAATCGGTGGCGTTCATCCCCAGATAATTTTCCTGGGTGAATCCAGTCTTCAACGGGAGCACCCAGTCCGGCCGCTTCTCGTACGAACCGCTCTGGTATGACCAGAATGCCGGATCGCCGCTGCCCTGCCCGGCCGAAATGGAGTAGTCCTGATTCGTCCAGTTATCTACGGAAAGGTTGGAGTTGCCCGTGTTCGTGTACTGCACTTCGAAAACGGCCATCTGTGGAAAATCGTCATAGGTCGTCACGGCAACGGTCTTCTTGAGCGACGGCGCGGTCCCGGTCAGAGTGACGCGCTGCCCGGCGCCCAAGTCGTCCTTGATCCGCCCGCGCTTCACGTCGTGCAACGCGAAGTCGCGGATTTCGTTTCCCCCAACCGTTACGGTCTCCGAGGGCGAGAAGTCGCCGAGCGCGATTTCCCTGCCCCCGAATTTGGCCACTACACGGCTTTGTAGAACGTTATTGAACTCGATACGGATGTTCCTGCCATCGACTCGAGCCCTTCGCGACCGGGAGGGGCTGGACGCACTCACCAGCGACACAGAGAGCAACACCACAAGCAATTTCCAACTCTTTGTCAGCATAGTCTCCCCAAAATACGCCTCACCGCAACTGATTGCAACCGGCAATTGGGTTCGCAGTTATCCATGCTTCAAAGTCCAACCCAACTTCCGGGTGGTTGACGGTTCGGTCGGGATGTAGAATTGAATCTCGGGGCTAGTTCTCAAAACACTCACACCCTACCCAGTGGAAATCGAATTTCCACAGGAAAGGCATCCACAGGCGTTGAGGCGGATGAGGACTCGGGTGAAGAACAATGGCGAATATGAGCAGGCTGTCTAATAAAGTGGCAATGGTAACGGGAGCATCCAAAGGCATCGGGGCCGGGATCGCAAAAGCGATGGCCGACGCGGGTGCTGCATTAGTCGTGAATTATGTGGGCAGCAAGGGTGGCGCGGAGCGGGTGGTCAAAGACATTATGAGCAGTGGTGGCCGCGCTATCGCGGTCGGGGCTGATGTGTCAAAATCCGCAGACGTCGCGCGGCTGTTCCAAGAGGTGGATTCCGCATTCGGAAGACTGGATATTCTGGTCAACAACGCCGGGGTATTCCGCTTTGGCGCCTTCGCGGAGATCACAGAAGAGAACTTTCACCTCCACTACAACATCAACGTTCTCGGCGCGATTCTCACCGTGCAGGAGGCAATCAAGCGGTTCGGCGCCGCCGGCGGGAGCATCATCAACCTCAGTTCTATCGTCGGCTCGCATCCGGTGCCGGGAGCCCTGCTCTATGCGTCCACAAAAGGCGCCATCGAAACGCTGACCAGGGGACTGGCGCTTGAACTAGCTCCCCGCAAGATCCGCGTCAACGCCATCGCTCCCGGGCACACAGAAACCGAAGGGAATGTCGCCGCGGGCACCTTTGAAGGTGGCGCCGGCGCTGCCCTGGCTGCTAAGACGCCGCTCGGCCGGCTTGGTTGCGTCACGGATATCGCCCCGTTAGCGGTCTTCCTGGCGTCAGACGAATCAGCCTGGATCACTGGAGAGGTTATTCGGGCAGCAGGCGGTCTCGTTGTGGCCACCTAAGCGCAATGCACTGCCTCGCGATAACGTTTTCGGGTGAAGACAGTCAGGGCAACACAGAGAGGAGACCTCTATGCAAATTCAAAATAACTACTTTGCCGCTTATCGCAACGTAAAGCTGACGCGAGACGCCAACGGTGTGCTGGTTGTTGAATTCCACAGCAACGGAGGGCCCTTGACTTTCTCGGCGCAAGCGCATACCGAGGTAGTTGATGCCTTTTACCGGATTTCGCAAGATCGAGCCAACAAGATTGCGATCCTGACGGGCGCAGGCGGAGACTTCATTATTGGTGTCGATTGGGCATCGTTCGGCAACGTCGCCGATCCCGGTGTTTGGAGCCAGGTTCACGACGAAGGCGTTCAGGTTTTGGAAAACATCGCCAACATCCGCGTGCCGGTGATCGCGGCCATTGAAGGACGCGCCCATGTGCACTCCGAGTATGCGCTGCTTGCCAACGTGATTGTGGCCGCCGAGGGTGCGACTTTCCAGGATGTGGCCCATTTCGCCGCGGGCGTCGTGCCGGGCGACGGAATCTTTACCACTTGGAGTTATCGCGCTGGAGCGGGACGAGCGGAGGCGTTTCTGCTCAACCCACAGCCACTCCAGGCGCGGACCGCCTATGAATGGGGAGTGGTTGCGGAAGTTGTGCCGAACGGTAAGGCGCTTAGTCGCGCGCGGGAATTGGCCGCGCTCTACCTGAAGGCTCCGGAGGTGACGCGCCGCGACACGCGCGTGCACTTTATTCAGCCCCTGAAAGAGCGCATCGTGCGGGAAGTTGGCTACGGGTTGTCCGTCGAAGGGGCGTCGGCGGCCGATCTCATCAAATCAATGCAGGCAAAGAGTGAATCTGTTGCTCAGAACGGAAAGCCTGCGTGAACAACGCGAAGGACACTTCGTCAATGCCGCCGCGTACCGAATCGGGAATCGAGTAATGTACGGAGGTGGTTGATGTCTGAGGAAGGACGCTACGAGATCCTTGTGATCGGGAGTGGAGAATCCGGGAAGTGGCTAACATGCACAATGGCGCAAGCCGACCGCCGCACTGCGAACAGCACCGCACGCGTTTGGCCGCTTTGCTCCAATCCGCATAAGAAGGAATCAAGGTAGGAGCCTGCATGGTGCTGGGCAGCGTTCGGGCCGTCTGTTCTTTGCTTTGAGCGGCCGACGCCAAACGATCCGGAGCGGCATCTCCGCCCCACTCTATCTGGCAGAAAAATCAGGGGATAGAAAAGCTCTGAACACGTTGCATTTATTTACTTGACAGTAACGTACTTAAGTATTAATTATGAGTCAACAGCAATTCAGTTTTCGACTGAACGGGGGGAAGTCGCTTGATGGCAAAAGTTCCGATAAACCAGTTCTTGCGGTCTGACTCCACCACCCGGCCTAACGCTGGCGCCGCTTTGTGACATTTTACAGGTGGTTTGGTTCGGTCAAAACATCGGCCAGACCAACGAGGCCCCCCTCCCGCGGCGGACGGAACGCTCGCATGTTCCGTCCGCTGCACCTCGTACGAATCCTCATCGACTTGGCCTAGACCAGAGCTAAAAGGCTTTTATCATTCCGCTGAATGGACCCAGCCCATTGCCAGAACGGCCCGCTGGATGTTACATTGGGCCTCTAGCGCCATCGAAACCAGGCCCTGCCACAGCGGCGACGATCGGTCTGCGGCAAACTCGACTGAGACTCCCAACAGGAGCGGAAAATCACCATCGACTTCACACAATCAGCCCTGCAGTTGTTCGGCCAAGGCCGGTATTTTCTCCTACCTCTGTGAAACTAAGCATCTAATGTGTTCGTATGTAAATTATCAGGCCATAAAATTCAGATATTTAATCCTGGAGTGAGAGGTTACGAGATGCGAATGGAAAAAATGAACGGGGTTGCCGCGCTGGCGGCCCTTTTTTGCTTGGGGGCGGCAATGGCTCTGCCGGTGAATGCCAATGGCCAGCAGCAGCCCGGCTCTCAGCAGCAGCAATCCAAGGACAGCAGTTTCAGTTACTCGAACGGCTCGTCCATGTTCAAAGCTTACTCCTATCCAAACGTACCCGCTCCATCGCTGGCCAACACTCCGCAGCTGAACCAGTTGATTCAAAACAACAAGCTGCTGCTCTCGCTAGATGCGGCCATCGAGCTAACCCTCCAGAACAATCTGGATATCGCCGTGGCCCATTATGAGCGTCCCCTTGCCCAGCTCGACCTTCTCAGGTCGAAGAGTGGTGGCGCCGCGCGCGGCATTCAGGGCGCGGCCGTTTCAAATGCGTTGTTTTCGGGCGCTATCGGCGCAGGCCTCAGCAATCTGTCCGGGATTGGTGGGACGGGAGGCGGCGGCTTCACGGGCGCCGGCGTTACCAACACGAGCGCCGTGAGTTGCTGCGACCCCTTCACCGGCTTCAGCTTCGGATGGAACAATAGTTCAACTCCTCTCAATTTTGAATCGCTCACCGGCGTCCCCGTTGAAGGCAGCCACACGGCCAATTACTCCACGTTTTTCGGCAAGGGTTGGCTCACTGGTACAAGCTTTCTGACGTCGGTCAGCGGCACCCGGAGCAGCACCAACTCCACCAGCACGTTGTTCAACCCCTCGATTCCCACCACACTGACCGTCGGCTTCAACCAGCATTTGCTCAACGGGTTCGGCCGCCGCGCGAACGCGGTGTTCATCCGCATCGCGCGAAACAACCTCAACGTGGCTGACAGCGTGTTCCGGCAGCAGGTGATCACTACCATGACTGCGGTGCTGAACGCCTATTACACTCTCCTCGCGGACCGCGACCAGGTGCGGGTGGCCCAGTCCGCCGTGGATTACTCGCAGAGGCTCGTGGAAGATGACAAGAAGCAGGTTCAGATTGGAACCCTCGCGCCGCTTGACGTGGTCCAGGCTGAATCCGAACTCGCCACCGACCAGCAGAGCCTGATCGTCGCCCAAACGACCTACCTGCAACAACAGGAACTCCTCAAGACCATGATCTCGAAGCGCGTCACTCCAGAAGTGGCAAACGTCGAAATCGAAGCCACGGACTCGCTCCCTGAACCCAGACCCGATGACATTCCCACTCTTCAGGAAGCGATTAACGAAGCGCTCAAAAACCGTCCCGAGCTCCTTCAGGACCAACTAAACCTGCGCAACCAGAATTACACCATTCAGGCAGACCGCAACGGACTGCTGCCAACACTCGACGCTTTTGCGACCTATCAATCCAACGGCCTGGCCGGCGTGCCGTTCGGGACCTTCAATGCCCAGACCGGCGGGTTCGGCGAATCGATCGGCCAGGTGTTCACCGGCAAATATCCCAGCTATTCCTTCGGGCTCACCCTTCGCATCCCCATTCGCAATCGCAACGAACAGGCCAATGCGGCCCAGGCTGTGGTCGAACTCCACCGCATGCAAACCAGCATGCAGCGCGACAAGAATGTGGTGGAGCAGGATGTTCGCAACGCCGAAATCGCTGTGACCCAGGCCAAGGCCCAGATCAATGCCGCGCTCAAGGCAAGAGATTACGCCAAGCAGGCGCTAGACTCAGAAATCAAGAAGCTGCACCTGGGCGTTTCCACTACTCTCAACGTTATTCTTCTGCAGCGCGATCTAATTCAGGCAGAAGGCAATCTCGCCAGGGCCCGGCAGGCCTATGCGCAAGCTCTGGTGCAATTCCAGCAGTCGACAGGCACTACGCTCGAGGCGCACAACATCGTGGTGACGAACCCGGAAACCGGCGAGTACGGCCGGCAGACAAACATTCCGGGAGCGCCTTCGCAGCCAGCCGGCCAGCCTTAAGAATTCCCTCTCCGTCGGCTGTACCACAAAGGGGTCTTTTCCCTTCTATATGCGGAATGGGCGAAGGGTCTGTCCTGCTCTTCCTCCAACCCCGGTCCTTGTGAACGCAAAAACAATCTAAAGAGCTGAAAACGCGCACGTTACCTTCGGCTCGGACAGTCAGCGAAGGCCCGTATTTGCGCTGCTTAAGTTGAGCGACCGGGCCGTTTCGGCCGTGGGCCCCGAAGCTCAGAGAAACCTGCTCGGCTTTAGAGGGAGGACACGTAATTTTTTAGTAACTGTTTGGCCGATATTGGTGTAAATTATCTGGTGCGTCGTAAGGGCTGGCGGAAGCAGAAGCTCTGCGATACAATGCAGCGCCCGGGCAGGGGATGCAAGGTGATCCAAAGCGCTGGGAAAAGGTGGGGATAGGGGGAGCTGACATGGGTCTAGTTTGGGGAAGCACCAAAACCCTCGGAAACACAATGGAAGTGCGAGTGAACAAAGGAGGCCATAACATGGTTGACAAGGATCCCACCACTGTTCAGGCAGCGTTTGAAATCCTGCTGGAAGAGATGGAAACGGAGATTGAAATTATTAATCAGTCTGGAGCGAAAGCTTTTGCGGCGCGTAATTATGAAGCGGCAAGGGCTGTCCTCGAGCGCGCGGATCAGATCACTGCGCTCCGCGAAAAGCTTTCTGGTCTGCGCGGTGAGTGGGAAAAGCTCGTTCCGGTAGCAGGCGCCAATGGCGCGGGCTCCAAAAAGAACGGGAGCCATGATCTCAGCCGCCTGCATCGAGGCATCAGAACCCGGGAAGCGGCTTATTTCAAGCCGATCCTGCAGGTTCTGAACCAGATGGGCGGCTTCGGTGACATGGCAGACGTTCTAGAACGCCTTCCCAAGTTGATGAAGGGGACGCTGACGGATCTCGATTTTGAACCGCTGGCGGCTAACTCCGAAGTTCCGCGCTGGTGGAACACCGCGCAGTGGGCGCAAAGCGCCATGGTGCAGGCAGGCCTTTTGAAATCAGACTCGCCGCGCGGCATCTGGGAAATGACGGAAGCCGGACATAAGCTGATCGCGGAGTTTACCACCTAGCTCGATTGGTGGCCAAGGCATCGGTAAGTTTCAAGTCGAGCACGTCCTTCACTCCCGCCGCGATTGCCCAACACCCACAGGGCACGTCCGGCGGCCAGTTGCGACTGGCGCAAATTCAAATTGCCCGCGTTAAGGTTTTCAGAATCCACTCAGGCTTGGAGAATTCGTGTGTCTCCATGCGTCTCCAGTGGTAGCATGGGATGGAATTTTGCCTGTTATTCTGCAAATCTTGGCGGATATGCGGAGACATTCATCATGAGGGACTGTAGCCGAACTCTATTTCCCACGAAAAAATTATTCCTTCTAGCTCTGGTTCTCACAGTTTCGCAAGCGGCTGGCGCGCGCGCGTTTGACCAGGTCAGGATCGCCTGGGGCACGCTCGAGGGCATGACTGTTGAGCACTCAAACGTCCGCGCATTTCTCGGAATTCCGTTTGCTGCTCCGCCCGTCGGCAAACTGCGTTGGCAGCCGCCGAGGCCCGTTGAGCCGTGGCAGGGCGTGCGCAAAGCCGTGGCGTTCGGCCCCCGGTGCATGCAGCGAAATATTTATTCCGACATGGTCTTCCGCGACAGCGGGCCCAGAGAGGATTGCCTCTACCTCAACGTCTGGACGCCGGCAAAGTCCGCCTCGGACCATCTTCCAGTGATGCTCTGGATCTACGGCGGCGGATTCCAGGCCGGCGGAACTTCTGAGCCGCGGCAGGAAGGCATGAACCTGGCGAAGAAGGGCGTGGTGGTGGTCAGTTGCAATTATCGCCTGGGAATTTTCGGTTTTTTTTCCCACCCCGCGCTCACCACGGAATCGCCGCACCACGCTTCGGGCAACTACGGATTGATGGACCAGATTGCCGCGCTTCTATGGGTGAAGCAGAACATCGCCGCGTTCGGAGGCGATCCGAACAACGTAACGATTTTCGGCGAATCCGCCGGGTCATTCTCGGTGAGTGACCTGATGGCTTCTCCGCTGGCCAAAGGGCTCTTCCAGAAAGCCATTGGCGAAAGCGGCGCCTCATTTGGCGCGGGCCCCGACTTGCACGCAGCCGAAACGCTGGCCCAAACCGAGAAGGCCGGGGAAAAGTTTGCTAAATCGATTGGAGCGACATCGCTCGCCGCCTTGCGGGCCATTCCTGCCCGCAAGCTGTCGGAGGAATCGGCAAAGGGCCATTTCTGGCCGAACGTCGACGGTTATGTTCTGCCGCAGGATGTCAACACAATCTTTGCCGAAGGCAGCCAGAGCCACGTGCCGCTGCTGGCGGGCTGGAATAAGGACGAGGAGGCTGGAGAGCTATATTCCAAAACGTCTCCGCCCACGGCTGAGAATCTCGTCAAGCGCCTCAAAGAGCGCTTTGGCCCGGACGCTGAGCAGGCGCTCCAGTATTATCCGCATTCCACCACCCGCGAGACGCGCCAATCCACCGAGAACCTCGCCAGCGATTTCTTTACTGTCTACGATACCTGGAAATGGCTCGAGATGCAGAACAAGACCGGCGATTCGCCTGTCTATCGCTATCTCTTCACGCGCACTCCGCCGGAGCCGATGAGCGAGACCGACGATGGAATTCCGCTGGTCAAGCTGGGCGCCCGGCACTCGGCCGAAATTGAATATGTCTTCGGAGTTCTGAAGTGGAAAAAGATTCAGTGGCAGCCGGCGGACTTTAAGGTCTCAGATGCCATGATGACTTACTGGTCGAATTTCGCGAAGGCCGGAAATCCCAACGGATCGGGCCTGCCCCACTGGCCGCGCTACACGCCGCAGGATCACCAGGTGATGATCCTGGGTGAAAACATCCACTCGCGGCCCGCCACAGACCAGAAGCGATTCGAGTTCGTCGATTCGTCTGTCGCCCGCTACCGCGAAAAGTAGCGAGGGCTCCGAGCACGCACCGAG
>Ga0079221_10000574_pt1 | contig 10575 bp, 10 predicted proteins | sample GAAS200_FD_75069 | JGI IMG/M metagenome (GOLD analysis project Ga0079221, IMG submission 75069) | Agricultural soil microbial communities from Georgia to study Nitrogen management - GA AS200 | ecosystem: Environmental > Terrestrial > Soil > Agricultural land | place: USA: Georgia | collected... | reverse complement strand
TTCACCCTGCCGCAGAACACCGCGCCCATCGCCGACTGGGCGGCCAAGAACAAGCTGAAGAAGGTCTTCACGCTGGTGACCGATTACGCTCCGGGCCTCGAATCCGAGAAGGCGTTCGTGAAGCGCTTCGCCGCCGCCGGCGGAGCGATCGTCGATTCGGTCCGCTCGCCGCTCCAGAATCCCGACTTCGCGCCGTTCCTCCAGCGGGTGAAGGACGCGAAGCCCGACGCGCTTTTCGTCTTCGTCCCGTCGGGGCAGGGTACCGCGGTGCTCAAGCAGTTCGGCGAGCGCGGTCTCAAGGAGGCCGGCATCAGCGTCATCGGTCCCGGCGACGTGCTCGACGACGATCTCCTCGAGGCGATCGGCCCGGTCGCGCTCGGGATGATCACCTCGCATCACTATTCGGCGGCGCACGTCTCTCCGGAGAACAAGGCCTACGTCGACGCCTTCATGAAAGCCAACAACGGCATGCGGCCCAACTTCATGTCGGTCGGAGGCTACGATGGCATGCACCTCATCTACGAGGGGCTGAAGAAGACCAGCGGGGCGACCGACGGGGAGAAGCTGGTCGAGGCCATGAAAGGCATGGCCTGGACGAGCCCGCGCGGGCCGATGTCCATCGACCCGGCGACGCGCGACGTGATCCAGAACGTCTACATCCGCAAGTGCGAGCTGGTCGACGGCAAGCTTTACAACGTCGAGTTCGACAAGGTCGAGAACTTCAAGGATCCGGGTGTCTGACCCGACCTGCCGATCACGATGAGCCTGCGCGGCAACCCGCCCTTCCGGGCGGACCACGTCGGCAGCTTCCTGCGTCCGCCGGAGCTGCTCACCGCGCGCGAGCGCTTTCGCAACGGCGAGATCTCGAAAGCGGAGCTCCGCGCCGCCGAGGACAAGGCCATTACCGAGGTCGTGCGGATGCAGGAAGACCTGGGCATACGAGGCGTGACCGACGGCGAATTCCGGCGCACGTATTTCCACATCGATTTCCTGGAGCAGCTCGACGGCGTCGAGACGCGGGGGGGATTGACCGCCCATTTCCACGGCGCGAAGGGCGACGTCGATTTCGCCCCTCCCATCCTGCACGTGACACGGAAGCTGCGCCATATCCGGCCGATCCAGGTCGCGGACTTCGGTTTCCTCAAGTCGGTGACCCGGCGCACGCCGAAGGTGAGCATTCCTTCGCCGACCATGCTGCATTTTCGCGGCGGCCGCGAGGCGATCAGCCGCGAGGCGTATCCCGATCTGGAATCGTTCTTCGCCGACGTTGCGGCGGCCTACCGCGCGGAGATCCGGGCGCTCGCCGACGCGGGCTGCACGTATCTGCAGCTCGACGACACCAACCTCGCGTATCTCTGCGATCCCAAGATGCGCGAAGGCGCACGGGCGCGCGGCGACGACCCCGACGAACTGCCCCGGCGCTACGCGCGGCTCATCAACGCGGCCATCGCCGAGCGCCCCGCCGGAATGACGATCTGCACCCACCTCTGCCGCGGCAACTTCAAGAGCGCCTGGGTGGCCGAGGGCGGTTACGAGCCGGTGGCCGAAACGCTGTTCGGCGAGCTTGCCGTGGACGCCTTTTTCCTCGAGTACGACGACGCCCGGTCGGGAGGCTTCTCGCCGCTGCGCTTCCTGCCCAAGGACAAGATCCTCGTGCTGGGGCTGGTGACGACCAAGGTCGGAGAGCTGGAATCGAAGGATGCGCTCAAGCGCCGCATCGACGAGGCTGCGCGCGTCGTGCCGCTGGAGCAGCTTTGCCTGTCGCCGCAGTGCGGTTTCTCGAGCACCGTTCACGGCAACGACATCGCGCGCGAATCGCAGATCGCGAAGTTGCGCCTGGTCGTCGAAACGGCACAGGAGGTGTGGGGTACATCCTAGACGGGTGTCCGGTTCGGAGCCGCGGGCACGTGTCTTGCGTCCGGGAGAGCAGTGATCCCCAAACGCGAATTAAGCAGGCTCCATGGACGATAAACGTCAGCGCCGCCCGCAAAATGCGGCCATCCGCAATGCGCACACCCCGCCCACGGCGGTCGAGGCGCTCCACCATGCCGTCAGCGCGCAGGCGGGCGACCGGCCGCCCAAGCTCGGCGAAATTCTCGTCGCCCAGGGTCAGATCACCAAGGAACAGCTCGCCGCGGCCCTCGACAGCCAACGCGAGAGCGGTCGCAGGTTGGGCGAGGAGCTGATCAAGGCCGGCTATGTGAAACGCGCCGTCGTCAGCAGGGCGCTGAGGATTCAGCGCCGGATCACCGTCGCCGCGATGTGCTCCACGCTCGCGGTGTCGACGATCGCGCCTGCGGTCCAGGCCGCGCAGCAGCGCGGGCAGATCGCGGTGAGCGCGATCGTGCCGGCGCAGGCGATCGGGCAGGTCGTTCAGCAGCCGGCGGAGATCACGATCACCGATGCCGATATAGCACGCGGCTACGTCGACGTCCCCGTCGGCTCGCAGCTTCGCGTGACGTCGAACAATCCCGCCGGCTATGTCATCGATTTCTTTACCCGGCTGCCGATCTTCCGCTCCGTGCGCGTGAGCAACGCCAGCGGCAGCGCCGACCTGGGGCCCGATGGCGGAACGATCATCGAGCGAGGACAGTACGGTCGCAATCTTCCGCTCGACCTTACCTATCGGTTCAATCTCGCTTCCAGCGTTCAGCCGGGCACCTACGCATGGCCGCTGGCGCTGAACGTCCGGCCGCTCTGACTTTCCCCCTCTCGCTCGATTCCGAGTCTGCAGTTGACCGCGACGGTGACGGCTAGTAGTTCACCGTGACGGTGACGTTGTCGCGATAGTTGCTCGCCACAGCCGCGTCTTGCAGCGCCGGCACCCGTCCGTACACCGTGTGGCTGTTGCTCGCGCTGGTATGGGCGGGATTGACCGATAGCGAGCCGGAGACAGTCGCCGTGCTGCCCGTGCCGTCGCCCCACACCTGGGCGAAGGCGTTGCTGGTGTAGAGGTTGTAGCCCAGCGTATTGGCGCCGCTCGCCATCAGGCGCTGCACGAAGCTGTTGCTGCCGCCGGTCGACAGCGAAACGGTATAGTTCACGCGCGTGAGCCCGTTGTCGATGTTCAGATCGAAGGTGCACGCGACCGTAATCGTGCCGTTTCCGGTCGTCGCGCCCGCGGCGAACACGTCGTAGCTGCCGAAGGCCACGCCGGGCGTCGACACCGTGCACGTCGCCGCCCGTGCGTCCTGCGCCGTCGAGCCGAGAGCCAGGGCGAGGCCGAGCGCGACGATGCGAAGGGCCGGCGCAGGCGCCGGTTGCCGCCAGGTAAACAGATGTCTCATCGCGCAACTCCATGGCAAACGAACGTTCCCAGGCTCGGCAGGGGATCGGCCGTGCGCGGAACCTCGGCGTCGAATTCGCAGCTCCGCCCCTTCCAGGCGGCGCTGAGCCGGTTGCGCTCCGCGAGGCCCGTCACGTAGGCCTCGCCGTTGAGCGCCACCGGGAATTCCTCGTCGCGGCCGACCACGCGCACGATCGCACCCGAGGGAATCGGCGCGCCGTCGTCGAGAACCACGATGAGGGTGGCGCCGTGCGAGCGGCGCACCGGGAAGTCGAGCAGCAGTCCGCTGCGGAAGTACGGCACCGCTTCCATCTTGAGCTTGTCGACCTGAGCGTCGAGAGGAAGATCGCGCTCGGCGATCGATACGCGGTTCAAGTCGTAGGCGCGCAACTGGGGAAGCACCGCATAGCCGTCGGCGTCCGTGCGGCCGACCGGCTGATTGTCCTGCAGGACCCCGACGTCCGGGTAATCCGCGACCTTCACCACGCCGAAGCTGTCGGTAATCTGCCGGCTGGCGAATACGTGGCCGCCGATGTAGCCGATGCCTCCTGCGGCGCTGACGCGCGCGGCGTTGGAGCCCTCGAAACGGGTGGCGTCCAGGGTGTAGGTCCCGACGTTGTTCTGCCAGGTTCCACTGGCTTCGTATTCGTCGTGGGTGTGGGCGACGACGCGATAACCGTAGCCTTCGCCGGCCGGGACGCTGCGCTGGAGCGTGAAGCTCGCATCGCGGGTATCGCCCTCGCTCCGGGACCGCACGGCGTTGTAGGCCGCCGCGGCGACCGTCCGATCGCCGATCGGCACGGTCAGGGTCGCGCCCAGCGCGACGTCGCCGTGCGGGCCGTAACTCTTCGCCGCCGAAAAGCTCACGAAACCCCACGAGCCGATCCCCACGGAATAGTTCGCCGAGAGCAGGTGGATATTGTCCTTCGTGCGGAAGTCCTGCGCGACGTAGGTGACGCCGACGCTGCCGAAGCGGTCGAACTGGTAACCCGCCGAGGCGCTCAGTTGCCGGGACGGCACCGGGTTGTCGGGCGTCGATCCGATCTGACGGAACGACGCCGTCGACCATTGCGCCTGGGCGAAGACGCTGAAATGGCCCGTCTGCCGCTGAAAACCCAGCCCGGCGAGCGTGCCGCTGCCCGAGCCGCCGCCGCTGTCCGAGCCGCTTCCGCCGCTCGCGACTGCGGTCGCCGAGAGCACGCCGACGTCCGTGAACAGATAGTTGGCGGACAGCCCGGCGACGAGGAGGCCGCGCGCCGCTTCGCCGCGCACTTCGCCGGTCATCTGATCGGTCAGGCCGCGGCGGTACGTCGCGGTCGCCAGCGCATGTCCGTAATCGGCGCTCTCCGTGCCGAAGTTGTTGCGCTCGAATCCGGCTTCGTAGGAGAAGTCTTCGAGGCCGGCCTTGAGGAGATTGACGCTGGCGTAGAACGGCTGAGAGATGATTTGTTCGCGCCCGAACAGATCGCGCACGACCAGCTGCACGTTGCCGCTGCCGTTGACGGTCGGGATGTTGGTGATCGAAAACGGCCCCGGAGGAACGGTCTTCTGCGCGACCAGCGCGTTGTTGACGAAAACGTCGACGGTGGAAGGCAGCGCCGCCTGTCCATTGCTCGCGACGGACGGAAACGTGACGAAGCCCGGCTGGGTGGCGAAGTTGGTCGAATACTGGACGCCTCCGAACCGGACGGCGCGGCCCCATGCTCCCGGCACGTTGACCGCGTCGCCGAGGCGCAGCGTGGACAGCCGCTCGGGAAAGTCCGTGGTCCAGGTCGTGTCGAGTCTCACGACGTTGCGCGTCTCGCCGCTGTCCTGCGCGAGGAGACCGGCGATCAGCACGCCGTACGGGCTGAACACACCGGCCTCGAACTGGCCGGCGTACGACGATTCGGCCGACGCGCGCGACGCGAAGAACGTGTAGTTCAGGAATGCGCCGGGCTGCGACACGGTCGGCGGCGGATTGCGCAGCTCCGCGTTGACGAACTGGCTGGCAGTGAAGGCGCCCGCAGGCGCGCTGATATCGAGCCTCTGGCGAGCCGCGTCGTAAACGTAGGTGACGCCGGAAATCGCGTCCAGCACGTAGTACGGCAGGCCGGCATGAAAATACGGCGCGGCCCGGGGTCGGCGCAAACGCCAGCGGTCGAGGTTGTCGGCCGGGACCGAGATCCTGCCCTCCCGGTCGCGCAGCACGAGCACGGTTTCGCCGAGTCCCTGCGCGTTGAGCTCGACCTGCAACAGGAGCTCGTCCCGCTCTGCGCCGGTGTCGGCCGGGGCCGGCGGGGGCGCGTTCTCTCTCGTTGCGGGTTGGGCGTTCACCGGGCCGGCCGTGACGAGCATGAGAAGGACCCAGGCCGCGAGGCAGCTAAGGCTCGACGGTGACGGGCGTGTCGATATCACCGGCATCGGTATAGGCCTTGAGCCGAAGCTCGTTTACCGCCTTGACCCGTCCGGCGGACACCGGGAGCGTCCACTGGCGTCGCTGCCCGGCCAGGATGTATGCGAGCGACGACTGGCGAGCGAGCGGCTCGGCGTCGCCGGCGGCCCGCAGCTCGAAATCGGTGATCTGCACGTGGGCGTTGCCCGTATTCTGCGCCGAGAGCCGGATGCCCTCGGGCGTGACCTGCGCCGACCAGTCGAGCCGGCGCACGCCGGGCGCGGCCGGTGCGACGAACACGGGAAGACCGACGCGGAGCGCCACCTGCAATCCGGTGAAGCCCGGTTTGGGTGGCGGCGGAACCTCCTGAAGATACAGCCGGTAGGTCAGTTCGCGCTGCGCGTCGGGGCCCCTGCGCAGACCGACGCGCACGATCTGCTCGCCTCCCGCGGGCACGGTCATGATCGGCGGCGTCACGAGTGCCTCGGTCGTCGGCGTGTAGACTTCCTGGCCGTTGTCCTGCGACCAGGCGACGATGCTTGCCTGGACGACCACCGCATCGTCGCCGTCGTTGTGCACGGTGATCGCCGCAGTCGTGGCGCCACGAGCCATTTCGATGCGTATCGGATTCACCTGAAACGAGCCGGCGAACGCGGACGCGGTCGCGAGCGCGAGCGAGAGCCAGGTCAGGGCGGCGGTGCAACGTGCGGCGGCGAGGATGGGCATGAGGGTCGCGGCGCGCGATGCGCCGCGCAGGTTCGGTGGAAGGGATCAGAAGTTTACCGTCGCGACCACCGTGTCCGCGTACGAACCAACCGGCGCGAATTGCCCCGCCGGGATGGTGCCGCAGACGCTGTAGGTCCGCGCCGTGCGCCCGCTCGGAGGGCTGGGAACGAACGTCTGGGCCGACGTCATGCCCCAGGGCGTCGTCCCCGGAAAACTGCACGGCGTTCCGGGCGTCGAGTCGGGAGGCTGGTAGAGCTCGTAATACAAGGCGTCCGATCCAGGTGAGGCGCCCGGCGCCATGTAGCGCCGGCCGCCGTTCGAGTACTGGCCGAGATCCATCGTGATCTTCGGCGCGGATCCTCGGGTGCAGGCGATGCTCAGGGCGCCCGCGGCGTTGAGCGGTGCGGTCGCGTTGGCCAGCAGCGCTTCGTACCGACCGAACGCGAGGCCGGTCGCGCTGATCGTGCAGTTCGCGTTGACCGACGCGGAAACCGACAGTACCGCCGTCGTGCCGTCGACGTCCGTGGCGAACGTGAACGCCAGCGACGCGGCAAACGCGGTCAAGCTGGCATACGCCGCGGCCGGTATTCGATGCAGGTCTCGATCGTTGCCCATGCCGGTCCGCTTCCCGATCGAGCGAAGTCGCGGCAGCCCGCCGCGACCTCATCTCGCTCGTGAATCTTCTCCCGGGCGGCGCGCCATGCGCGCTCCTTCGGGAGGGCCGGCGCGCGGGAAATCCCGCGCGCTGCCGGCCTTAGAAGTTGACCGTCGCGACGACCGTGTCCTGATACGAACCGACGCTCACATCCTGGCCGGCGGCAACGGTTCCGCAAACGTTGTAGGTGCGTCCCGCCTTGCTGGTCGGCGAGGTCGGTGTGAATGTCTGTGCGACCGACGTGCCCCAGACCGAGCTGCCCGGGAACGAGCAGGCGGTGCCCGGTGTGGCATTCGGCGGCTGGAAGAGCTGATAGCCGAGGACGTCGCTGCCCCCGCCCGTGATCTTCATGTTGCGCTGGCTGCCGACCGGATTCGCGCCCAGGTCGAGCGTGATCGCCGGCGCCGAACCCTTGGTGCAGGCGATGGTCACGGAGCCGTTGCCGTTCAGCGCGCTCGAGGCGTTGGCCGATACCGGATCGTAGGATCCGAACGCGACCGCCGACGTGCTGATCGTGCAATTGGCGTCGACTTGAGCGCTGACGGCGAGGTTCGTGGGAGTGCTTCCGGCAAGAGCCGAGTTCGAGGAAACTACGGCTGCCCCAAACAGTGACGCAAGCGCGACCACGGTCGCGCGTCTGCTGATGCGAATCGATTTCATGACAGATCCCTTCCCTATAGTTATGCCTTAGATGTTTGGCGGGAAGGTGACCTCCGGCGGACCTTATCGCTAACTTCTTGATTCGCCGTGTGGAACGTCCTTCTCGCGCCGCACTGTCCCTAGGGGAAGCAACTGCCGTGCCAATACTTGGGTGCCGGGGGCGGGGCTGGGTTGGGCCCGGCTCGGCCTCCTCTGTGGCCGTGGAAGCGGAGCAACCGCTGGGCGTCGGACCTATTGCCGGGACCGGTTCCCCCGCCGGTTGACGCGGAAGGGCAGAAACTCGCGCGAAGACCTCGATGCGCCGCGACCCCGGTCCGAGATCGCGCGCGTAGCGTCCTAGGGAACGACCTCGATCGTTCCGTCCATGTCCTCGTGGCCGTCACCGCAGAAGACGTCGCAGTGAAACACGAACGTGCCGGTCTTGTTCGGTACAAGCCGCACGCGTGAAGTCTGTCCGGGGATGATGGTCGCGCGCACGGCGAAGTCCGGGGCGTTGAAACCCATCGGCACATCGCTGCTGGTGAGCTCGAGGATGACAGGCTCGTTAAGCTTCACCACGATCGCGTCCGGATCGTAGCTGAACTTGTACGCCCTCACGGGAATGACGCGCTCGGCGGGCTGCGAGCGCACGGACAGCGCCGCGCCGATCGCGGTCGCGGCGATCGCGCCGAGGAAGGCTCTGCGCTGCGCGCTCATGCCGGCACGACGGGCAGCTCGGTGATGCCGTACTTCACCGGCCGGGCTTCGGCTTCGACCTCGCGGAAGCCGAGGCCCTTGTAGGGCTGCGCCGGGTCCCAGGCGACCGGCGTTCTCTTGAGCTGCGAGCCCGGCGCGGGCAGCGCGAACATCAGGCCCCTCGCGGCATGATGCTCGATATGCCCGGTGACATGGTGGTGCTCCTGATGGATGTGACCGTAGAACACCGTCACGTTCTCGCGCCGTTGCAGGATCTCGATCGCCTTCGCGCCGTCGGCGGTTGCCCAGTCCCATTGGGGATAGAGGTCGAACAGCGGCCGATGGGTGAAGACGACGATGCGTGCATCGGCGCTCTGGCGCTCGATATCGGCGGCGAGCCATGCGAGCTGGTCCCCGCCGATCGCGGCCGTCGGATCGGAGACGTTGTCGAGCGTGATGAAGTGCACGCCCTTGTGATCGAACGTGTAGTGCGTCCGCCCGAAGAATTCGCCGAACGCCTTCCCGTGGTCGAGCGAGGCGTCGTGCTCACCGGGCATGAACCGGACGTCCTTGACTTTGAGCTCGCCGATGATGGCGCGTACTTCGTCCATTCGCTTGCGGCGTACCTTGCCGTCCTCGGTCGTATGGGTGAGATCGCCGGTGAAGACGATGAAGTCCGGGGGCTCCTTGAGCGCATTCACTGCGGCGATCGCTTTCTGCAGCGTGCCGGTCGCGTCGGGGTTCTGTGCCGGACCCTCGAAACCCCAGTGCGGATCGGAGAGCTGCACGAAGTAGAATTCGTCGGCGTCGGCGTCGGCGGCGGCCGCGGCACGGCCGAAGCAGGCGCCACCGACAAGGACGACGCCGCCGAGTCCGGCGAGCGTCAGGAATTCGCGGCGATCAATGGTTTTCATGGAAATCCTCGGAAGGACGGTCGAGCGAGACGACCTTATCGAGTCCTATCGCGCCGCCTGGAGATTTATTCCCGCGCGGCCGGGATGACGATGGGTGCGCCGCCGAAAGGACGGGCGAAGGGGCGGAGCGCTGGCCTGGGAGACTTATCCGCGTCATACTTGCGCCGTAAGCGTAGGACGTCCGAAAAGCCCCCCTACCGTGCCTTCCTATCTCTCGATCGAAGCCCTGACTGTCTCCTATGGCGGTCCGCCGGTGCTCGATCGGGTAAGCCTCGACGTCGAGCGCGGCGAGATGGTCGCGCTGCTCGGCAGCAGCGGTTGTGGCAAGACGACGCTGTTGCGCTCGATCGCCGGCTTCGTGATTCCCGATTCGGGAACGATCAGCATCGAAGGACGCGACATCGCGCACCTTCCGCCGGAGGCGCGCGGCACCGCGATGATGTTCCAGTCCTACGCGTTGTGGCCGCACATGAGCGTGGCCGACAACATCGGCTACGGACTCCGGATGCGCGCCTGGAAGAAGGACGCCATCGCCGCGCGCGTGGCCGAGATGCTGAAGCTGCTTCAGCTCGAAGGCTTCGGCCCCCGGCCGGTGACGCAGCTCTCGGGCGGGCAGCGCCAGCGCGTCGCGCTCGGTCGCGCGCTCGCGGTGAGCCCGCACGTGCTGCTCCTCGACGAGCCGATGTCCAACCTCGACTACAAGGTGCGGCTGGAGCTGCGCCACGAGCTCCGAGCGCTCCAGCAGCGGATCGGCATCACGGCGGTATACGTTACGCACGACCGGGAGGAGGCGCTCACGCTGTCGGACCGGATCGCCGTCATCGATGCCGGGCGCATCGTCCAGACCGGAGCGCCGGAGGAGATCTTCCATCATCCGTCGTCGGCCTTCGTCGCCGGCTTCATGGGCGCGGACAACGCCGTCGATCTGATCGCGACCGATGACGGATTCTCGGCAGCCGAGCTTTCAGCGAGTCGGGGCCGCAGGGTCCGCGCGCATTTCCGCAGCGACGCGGCCCGGCTCGCGGGCTCGGATGCCGCGCCGAATGGCGGAGACCTGGTGCTCGACGGTGTCGTTTCGCAATCGGTGTACGTCGGCCAGGGATACCGCTATCGAGTTCGAATCGACGGCGCCGAGATCTGGGTGCATGCGCCCGAGCGCGTGGCCGAGGGCACGACCGCCCGCGTGGTCGTGCCGCGTTCAGCTCTGCTATTGTTTCCGCGGGATCACGTCTGACCTGTTTTACCTAGGAGGAACCATGAAGAGAAGGTTATTTGCATTCGTCCT
>Ga0079221_10000573_pt1 | contig 10575 bp, 9 predicted proteins | sample GAAS200_FD_75069 | JGI IMG/M metagenome (GOLD analysis project Ga0079221, IMG submission 75069) | Agricultural soil microbial communities from Georgia to study Nitrogen management - GA AS200 | ecosystem: Environmental > Terrestrial > Soil > Agricultural land | place: USA: Georgia | collected... | reverse complement strand
CAGTGGATGCGTTCGTGCAGTTCCCCGGTGGCGGCCAGGCCGGCGCCGGAAGAGCGACAGGAACCGTCAGTGCCTCATCGTGGTCGTTTGTGGGACCGGTGTCGTTGAAGGCGCATTTTCAACAAGTCGATCTGGCTGCGGTCGTTAAACCCTTTGTGACGAAGGGACTGCTGCAAGCCGATGTCGTTCAGCGGTGGGAGAATCGTGGCAAGGAAGGAATCGCGTTCAAAGGTGACGGTTCATGGAAAGCAGAAATCAAAGAATTGGTGCTGGAGCGGATCCCCCTTGGAACGGCGGCCATTCCTTCTCTCAGCTTTAGCCGGGTGACACTTACCGTGAGCTGCCGCGATGCCGTCTGCGAGATCACTGATTTTAAAGGCGACGGGCCTGACGGAACTGTGACGGCGCAGGGACGTCTCCTGCTCCAGCAACCGGTTCAATTGAGCACGTTGGATCTCACTGTGACAGCGCTGGCTGGAGCAGGATGGGCCCAGAAGGCAGCAAATCTGCCGATCCCACCGCTTCCGCCCGGCACTCCCCTGACCTTCAAGGTTGCAGGGTCAGTCGCAAATCCCAAGCTAACCTTGTAAGATACGCTACTCGATGAACAGGCCTCACTGGCCATTAAAATGGGAACAGCCTTTACGCGATGATTGCCGAATGTGTTGGGCTTGATATCGGGCAGACAGCCATCAAGGCTGTCCGGTTCCGCCGGCGTTTGACCGGCCGGGAATCGGTCGAATACTTTCATCTTCCACTTCCGTTCGGGAAACCGGAAAGCCCCGAACCAGCACGCCTTGCCGGGCATCTACGAAACTTTCTCTGGCAGCATGGCCTGTACGGCAGCGGCGACATCGTGACGGCCCTCCCCTGCCAGGATCTCTTTATTCGGACCCTCTCGTTTCCATTCCGCGACGCGGCCAAGCTCGAACAGGTCGTGCCGTTCGAAGTCGAAAACCTGATTCCTATGGCGCTGGATGATGTTGCAATGGGCAGTGTCGTGCTCCCGCCTAGAGGAGTGGTCGAGGGAAGCCAAAAGCCTAAGGGAGCTGACGTGCTCATTACAGCGGCGCCGAAAGACAAGGTAGCCGAGCATCTCAAATTCCTTGCTGCAGCGGATTTGAAGCCGGCCGCTATCGGTGTGGACGGCATGGCGCTCTATTCCGTGACCAAATTTCTTCAGGAGGAAGGCTCTCCTGTTCCCGGCGATCTGGCGATCATTGACGTCGGGGCCACGAAAACAACTCTGTGTTTGATCCACGAAGGGCGGCCTGCTGTGCTCCGCACCGTGCTCTGGGGCGGCAACCATTTGACCCATGCCCTGGCGGTTCGCTATGCGTGCAGTTTCGCCGAGGCGGAGCGACGGAAACGGGCCATGGCTGTCCAGGAAGTCGATGCGTGGCTGGAACCACTGTTGAAGGAATTGCGGGTGTCGCTACATGCGTATGAAGGCACTGCACATCAGCGGTTGTCCCACTGCTGGGTATCAGGCGGAGGTTCCAAGCTCCGGGAATTAAGCGGACATGTCGCGAACGAACTGGGTCTGATTCCCGTAGGTCCGAGGCAAGGATTTGGCCCCAATTGTCCCAGAGCCTTCTCGATCGCGTTCGGGCTAGCCATTCATCCGAAAATTGTCCGTCCGCGCTGGAAAAGCAAGACGATCGGCTCGGATGTCGCACTCGATCTCACGGCGCCTGCCGAAGCCGCTTCGGCCGGCGAATCTCGACAGGATCGACGCTTAGCGCTCTGGGGAGGGCTGATCCTCGGACTTTTGGCGGTGGCCGACCTTTCCGTCCGAGTCATGGTGAAAAATTCGACGCTGACGCAAGTGAAGCAAGAACTTCAAGCGCAGTTTGCCCAGTCGTTCGGTGCCGGTGCCGCGCCAGGTGAAGAGCTCGACGTCGCCCGCTACCGGGTGGCCCAGCTCGATAAGAGCTTGTCTGTTATCGACAGCAGCCGCAATAATGTACTGGCAAACCTGTCTGATTTAGCCAAACAGCTTCCTCCCGGGATTCCATTGACCATACGCGAGCTGACCATCGAGGGACTGTCAGTCCATCTCGAAGGAGAAACGAGCTCATTCGATGCCGTCGAAAAGATCAAGCAAGCCTTTGGGTCGAATCAGGCATTCCAGGGAGCAGCAGTGACCGATACGAGAGTGGGCGCCGTGGCCAACCAAGTGGTCTTCCGCTTAACCTATACGGTGCAACGACCATGATGCCGATGCTTCAAGAACGTTGGCGGCATATGGCCACTCGCGAACGGGCCATCGTGGCGGCCGGAGGGGCCGTCGTGATTGCCAGTCTGCTCTTTCTTCTGGTGGTCGATCCGCTTTTGGCCAGGATTGACAAGCTCGAACGGCAAGTGGTCAGAAAGTCGAAAGAACGCGGCGAGTTGTCGGTCTTGGCTGCCGAGTATGTTGCGAAGCAGGCCCGTGTCACTAAACTGGAACAGCGGTTGCCGCCTGCCGAGGGGCAATTCTCCCTCTTGGCATTCATGGAAGAAGCGGCGGCCTCCGTGCAGATTCGCGATCGCATCGTGGGCATGCAGCCGCAGCAGCCGACGACCGTGCAAGGATACCAGGAGACGTCAGTCGATCTTCGGCTTGATGGGGTCCAGCTGCCACAGCTGCTCGCACTATTGGTCGCGCTTGAACAGGCTCCCTATGACGTGCAAGTGCGGCACCTCCAAGTCAAACCGAAGTATGACAACCCTGTGAACCTCGACGCGACGCTCAGAATCGTGTCTTATGCGAAAGCCTGATGAACGGGGCGTCGCCCTTCTCCTCGCCCTCCTCGTCCTCGCCCTCCTCGTTGCGCTGATTCTTGAATTCGACAGTGACGCGCGCCGTGAGTATCGTGACGCCGCGGCGTTCCGCGATAATTTCAAAGCCACGGTCCTCACCCGCGCTGCCGTGCAGGCCGCACGCGCCGTGTTGCAGCAAGATCTTCTCAAAGATAAACAAACAGGGCAGTTTTACGATGCACCGACGGATCTCTGGGCCTTTCCGATCGAGAAATATGCGATCGGGGACGGCCTCATGACGGCCCAGATCGAGGACGAACGAGGGAAGCTGAACCTGAACGATTTAGCAAACGTCGATCCGAATGCGAGAAAAGGCAAGATTCTCAGGGTCAAACGGTTATTCAATCTTCTGCAAATCAATCCTGATCTCGTCGATGCTATTGTCGATTGGGTCGATGTCGACGACATTCCCGAAGCAGCGGGAGCCGAGAGCGTCTATTACCAATCACTTCGTCCCGCCTATCGTGCGGCGAACGGCCCTCTGCAAACCGTGCGCGAGATCCGATTAATCAAGGGAATGACGCCTGAGATCATCGACAAGTTGCTGCAGTACGTGACGGTTTTTCCGCAAGATGGGGAAAGCCGCGTCAATATCAATACCGCCGACTTCATGGTCTTACAAGCGCTTGATCCCCGCATTACCCAATCCATGGCGGGAGAGATCATTCAGAGTCGTCCGTTTAAAACGATTCAGGATCTGGATCGTGTCGGCAGTTTCGCCGAAATCGCCAAAGAACTCCGTCTACTCAACGTGTATGACGTAAAAAGCGATATCTTCTCTGCCCGCATGTCGCTGACGGTCAACGAGACGACCAAATCAGGTGCCGTCGTGCTCCAGCGGGACCAAGCAACCGGTAATAGTGCGGTTCGATATTTTCGTTTCCTCTGATCCGGTCAGTCATCGATTCCCCTTCAAAAGTTAACAAATCTGTAACACTGAGGTTACCTGGCTGCAATTGCTTTACGCTATGGTGGAGAAAGCAACGAGCGGCAGTTTCGACCATAACAAGGAGGATGCGAAGATGTTTCAACGGAACTACCAGTCTAATCGGCTGGCAGCACGAAGCTTGGGCGTCACGGGTATGGTGCTGTGTGCCATGTTGACAGCCATTCCGCCTGTGAATGCAAGGGCTGAACAAGTCGGTCCGTTCGCATCGGTGAATGTCGACGCCAATCTTGCCCGCTATAACCCGCAGTCACAAGTGACTGGAGGATTTAAAGTGCAGGGATCGGACACCATGTATCCCTTACTGTCGCGCCTCAGCCTGGAATTTCAACGACGCCAACCAAAGGTGACCTTTGATATCCGAGGCGGCGGCTCTACGCAAGCGATCGCAAAATTCTTAGAGCCGCCTCCCGAGAAGGTTGGAAAGGTTGTGGTCATCGATGAACGGTCCTTTCCTCCTCTGATCTCTACATCGCGTGAGCTCTTCGATGACGAAATCAAACAGTTCGTGTCTCAGCATGGATACGAACCCATGGCGGTGGCTGTCGCAGTGGATGCCGTGGCCCTTTATGTGCACAAGGACAATCCCTTGCAGGGTCTCACCTTGGATCAGGTGGATGCAATCTTCTCGACCACGAGGAATCGGGGCTACAAGACCGCCATCACAAAATGGGGGCAACTTGGTCTAACTGATGGATGGGAAAATGCAAAGATCGAACTCTACGGAAGGGATCGGAAGTCAGGGACTAGAGCGTTCTTCCAGGAGCATTGTCTCGCCGGTGGAGAATTTATGCCAGGTCTCCATGAAGACCCCGGAGCGGCATCGGTCATCTTAGACCTCAGCCGGACTCAAACCGGCATTGGTTACAGCGGCTTTGGATTGCAGAGTTCGAATGTCCGCATTCTGCCGCTGGCAGAGACTGCGGGAATGCCGTTCATTACTCCCTCTTCAGCGACCGTTGCGAACCAAACGTATCCCCTGAGACGCGTGCTGTACCTGTACATTGACAAGAATCCGAAGGCTCCGTTGCCGCCCGCCGTGAAAGAATTCTTGACCTTTGTCATGAGTCAGGAAGGACAAGAGGCCGTGATCAAGGCAGGCTTCTTTCCCTTGCCCATGAATCAGGTGACCAAGGAGGCGGTTGCTCTGAAGGCCACCACCCCCACGACCGTTCGCTAATAACAGGGCTACGGAGATGAAGGACTTTTCCGAGGTGGCCGTTTCGTGTTGGACTGGTCGAGTTCGAGACGGAAGCGGTTCATTTCCTCGATTAAGTCCTTCATCCGTTTCGTCTGCTCATCCAACCGTTGACGCAACTCCAGGTTGGAGTTCGTGAGTTCACGGATTTGATCCTGTAACTCCTGCCTGGAAGGGGTAGGCTCGACAGAAGATGAGGCCGCGCTCCCAACCTCCCGGGAAGCCTGAACCGGCAAATTCGCTGAGCGATGGGCCAATGTCTCTCCCACGTTCAAGGAGATATGCGTGCTCTCGAATGGTGTCCAGCGTGGTTCTTCTGAATCCGGAACGGTAGCGGGTTGAGCCGGTTTGGCAATCCACAGCTTCATACCTTTCGTATCCCGGATATCTTTGAGCTCGCCTCCACCGGTGTCCGCACGAAGAATTGAGCTATGATCTGTCACGATGACATGTAGATAACGTCCTCGCACAAGCAGGGCGCCAGCTGTGCGATCCTCGCTGTATCCGCCTCCCGGCTTGGGAAAGGAGAAGAATACACGTTCGGTGGGTCCCGCGGATCGTAGTGCCCACGCAAGTGGTTCAGAATACTTCTGCAGTTCCTCCCGGGTTAAAAGTGGGATCGGCGTAGGAGGCGCCAATATGCCGACAAGAGTTCCACTCCATCCACTTACCTGAACGACGCTGAGAAGGGATTGAACCTGTGCCGGAGTTAAATCAGTCGGATGAGCGTTGAGGACTTCAGTCTCGCCACGGAGCACCGTCGGATCAGCTTCGATACCCACCCGTGCATCTGCTTGATCGTAGAGGATCCGTTGGCTGGGAAACCACGCGCAGCCGGACATTCCGGCCAGCATAAGACCCAACATGACATGGCACAGGAGCTTCCCTTCTTCACATCGGAGCCTAGTTATTCGTCGCATGTAAACTGAATACCCCAGATCCGGTCAGTTCCCATTTGCCCTCGCCACAGCCGGTCGGCTGCTTGACTGACTTTCGGCAGCTCACCCTCTTTGACGATCCGCCACTTGTGAGGGCATTTCTGGCGCACAAGAGCGAGAGCGTCACGCCGTCCCACAGACGACAGAATGTCTTCATCTGACTGGATTGAGAAAGTCGCTACACCGCCAGTGGCCGTTTCATGGGTTAACGATGCGTTGTGTCCGCAACCTCCAAAGGTAACCGCAGTCGCAACTACTACAAGTGCACCAGCCCTTCTCACTGGAGTCACGCCGATCGGCTCCTTATGCGGACGTCGAAGATTGCTTTGATACAGATGGTCGCACCGCTGCCTTATGGTTGGGAGGCGCAAAAAGTTTCTTCTTGAAGGGGTTCATACCCTGACCCAAACCCCGGGAAATCCGCAATGTCTCGTCCTCCAGTGTTCCAGATATGGACGCACTTCGCAGACACTGTTGGAAGGCTTCGAAGGATATCGTCAACCGATACCACCGTCGCAGAACGCGTCGTGCCAACCACCATAAGGCGATTGCCTCCTTGCAAGAAAAGCGAATCGATTTTCCCCTGGTATGTGATGGCGAATTCACCGCTCGGACGGCCCATATCTTTTGGCCCGTAAGCCGGATGTTCCACAATAGGCAGCTGAGCAAGAACAATGGTAGCCTGGTCGCTTTTTGGTTCAGCCTGAATAATTCTTCCTCCCAACAATATCTTTTTTTCGGCTGCCTGATTCGGCATCATTCTCCAACGGCTAAAGTCAAAATTAGGGTCAACACCTTCCATGACCTCAGGAGAGAATACCCTAGGAGAGGAACATGCACTGACTGCGATGCAGGCAGACAGTATTACTGTAACTACGGCGCTTTTCATACTCTCCTCCTTACTCCGTAACCGGTTTCGGATGCAATGAGAAAATTGTCCCGCGCTTCTCACATAAATCTGACTTGGAATTGAACAAAGAAGGCATTTTGTGCGAATGGATCCGATCGAGAGTCAAATGCCGGGGTGCCAGGGCCGGTTCCGAGGCCCGAGTGGTGTCGGAATTCGTAGTTGAACTGGAGCTTGGATTGTACTTTGGGGGGGAAGTTTTCGAAGTAGTATGTCAGGCCGACGATCGTTCTCGTATACAGGTCGTTCGACATACTGGTGTTGGGATCGAACTGCTCGTACATGAATGTAGGCTCGAAGTTCTGCAATGGACCGTCGGTGATGAGATATTTGGCGAGGACATACCATGTGCGCCGATGCATCCCGGGAGCGCCAGAGCCGCCGCAGACCGCGGTGACCTGACAAGCCCCATTCGCCGCCGTGCCGACCACTGTGGCGTTCGCACCGTCGTGGCCCTGCCAATACTCTCCTTGAGCCATAAAACCCGGCAGGATTTTGGACGCGTATCGGAAATCTATGGCGTAGCGGTCGAACGCGCCTTTGCCTCGGCCATTGATCAGCGTCCCGGCATTGTTGGACTCTCCTTGAATCGTGGTAACGCTCACGAATGAGACGTCGTTGCCGAACAGGCGCACGCGGGTGTAATAGGCCTTCGGCTGGTTGGCTCCGCCGAGACCAGACGTGGTGCTAACCAGGCCGTTGGCTTGAAAATTGTTGTTGTTCATCACGCCGACCACATATTCGAGGCGATTGGCAATTTTGCCGCGCACATCCACGAAATAGTCACGCTCTTGGATAAAATCGATGGCACCGCCCGTTCCTTTTGCGTTTTGACCTGGCCCCCCTCCGCCGCCCACTGAGGTGAGGTAGGGAGAGCTGATCACATCACGCAACCCTCCGGATGTTTCCGTAAAGATGCCGAAGGGCATCCGGAAAATGCCGAGCCGGATCATGTTGAGATTTGGGGCCCATGATTGGACCGGCCGCACGTCGATATACGTTTCGCGAAAGAACGTGGCTGATGTTGGTGTGGAGGCACCGCTGGTCGGAGTATTGTTCGTTAGGCCAGTGCTCTGCATCTCATACAGGGCATGCCATCGAGGAATGTAATCGCTGATCTTGCCCCAGAAAATAAGCTCCGAGCGTCTGACTGAAAAGCTGTCCTGACTTCGCCCCTCTGGCACATGGGCATCGAGATGGCCGTAGAGGAATTGCAAGGCGTTGAGGCCGAAATTGACCTTGTCGCGGAGGATCGGCAGCAGTTCGGTCTTATATTTCCAATCTTCAATGGAATCGAGCCGCCTGCTCTGGTCCGCGGCTCGATACTCCTGTTCCGCGCGAATTTGAATCCACTCGTCCATCGTGATCGTGCCCTTCTGGAGGAGGAGATCTTCAATAGCCATTCCTCCGGGCGGAAGCTCTCTTCCCGAACCTTGAGTGGAACTGGAAGTGTCGTCGGCCCTCTGGGCAACCACAGTTGGAGTCCGTCCAAGCAGTGGACCGTTCGTCGCCGAACCTGCCGTTGCTATCTGCAGGTCCATGGTCAGAATCAGGGACGCCGCTAGTACGCCTGAACACATTGTGGCACGAAGACATCTCATCTCCATCTCCCCTCTGTTTGATATGAAGAGCTTTTCATCGTGACACGACTGGTGTAGTGCCACGAGATCACAGCACCATTGCCGCATTGTTACAGGACTGTTAAAAAATCGTCTGCCGGGGGTTTCACAGCAAACCGGCGGGTCAGGGTCCACAATCTGAAAGAAGTTAACGCGGAGTTAACATCCCTGTAATCGAGCGGGTAGCGCAGATCGTTATGCTCAGTGGCGTCAAAGGTAAGCGGAGAGAACAGGGAGGACGGCCATGCGATTGATGCATCGGAATGGGGCGAGAAGGGTCACCATCCTCGTGACCCTCGCACTCCTAGGATGGTTCCTCAGTCCCACGCATTCAGAGACCGCGACGCTCATCAAGGTAGATGGTTCGAGCACCGTGTTTCCGATTACTGAAGCCGTGGCCGAAGAGTTCCAGAAGGAGACCCGTGCAGCGGTGCGGGTGACCGTGGGAATTTCCGGGACCGGCGGAGGATTTAAGAAATTCTGTCGAGGCGAGACGGATGTGCAGGACGCGTCGCGTCCTATTTCTGCAAGCGAGATGGAAACCTGTCGGGCGAGCGGGATTCAATATTACGAACTGCCTGTCGCGTTCGATGCATTGACGATCGCAGTTAGTCCGCTGGCGACGTGGCTCGATGCGATCACAATTGGTGAACTGAAGCAGATGTGGGATCCCTCCTCACAAGGACGTATTGTAAAGTGGAATCAAATTCGGTCTTCTTGGCCGGACCTGCCGCTCAAACTGTTCGGGGCCGGGTCGGATTCCGGTACCTTTGACTATTTTACGGAGGCTGTGGTCGGAAAGGCTAAGGCGAGCCGAGGTGATTATACGGCCAGCGAGGACGACAATACGCTTGTGCAAGGGATAGCCAACGACAAGCATGCACTCGGCTATATTCCGTTTGCATACTATGAGCCCAACAAGAAGCGCTTGAAGGCGGTGGCGGTCGATGGAGGGCACGGACCTATCCTTCCCTCGCGGGAAACCGTCGAGAATGGTGCGTATCAGCCGCTCTCTCGCCCTATGTTCATCTATGTGAACGCCAAATCAGCAGGCAAGCCTGAGGTGAAGCGATTCGTGGAGTTTTACCTTATGCAGGCTCCGACTCTGGTGCCCCAAGTAAAGTACGTGCCACTGCCTCAACAGGCATATGAACTGGCCCTCGCTCACTTCAAGAATGGAAAACTCGGCACGGCATTCCAAGGGAACTCAACCATCGGCCTGAAGATCGAAGATCTGCTGCGGCGCGAAGCCAAGCTGTAAAGAGAACGAACATGAATGCCGAGGCGGTCTTGAAAAAATCCGATGCGCTGCGTCTGTCCTCGCGCCTCCTGACCTACGGGAAAGAGAAGGCCGTTGAGGCGCTGTTGTTGTTTGCCGCGTTGACCTCAGTGGCTATTACGGTGGGCATCGTCGGCGTGCTTGTTTATGAATCGATTGGGTTCTTTCGGCAGGTTCGGCTTCTGGACTTTCTGACGGACAGGCAATGGACACCGCTGTTTTCAGAGCCGCATTATGGCATTTTGTCTCTGGTGTCCGGCACCGTCGTCACCACCGTGGTTGCGCTCGCCGTCGCGATTCCCATGGGAAGTTTGATCGCTGTCTACCTCAGCGAGTACGCATCGCGCGGTCTTCGTGAGGTTGTCAAGCCTGTTTTGGAATTGCTCAGTGCCGTTCCAACGGTGGTCTATGGGTATTTTGCACTGTTGTTCGTGACGCCAGCACTCCAGACGCTGTGGCCTGAGTTGCCCGGATTCAACATGCTGAGTGCCGGATTGGTCATCGGCATCATGATCGTCCCCTATGTCAGTTCTGTCAGCGAGGACGCCATGCGAGCCGTCCCTGTGCACCTGCGGGAAGGGGCGTTTGCCTTGGGAGCGACACGCATGCAAACCGCGCTTCGTGTAGTGTTTCCGTCGGCGCTGTCCGGGATTACGGCTGCGTATGTGCTTGGAATCTCTCGGGCCATCGGGGAAACGATGGTGGTGGCAATTGCCGCTGGCATGCAGCCGACGTTGACGTGGAATCCTCTTGAACCGGCAGCCACGATGACGGCTTACATTGTGCAAGTGAGCTTAGGTGATCTGCCGCATGGCAGTATAGGCTACCAAACCATTTTTGCGACCGGGTTGACCTTGTTGCTGATGACACTCGTATTCAATAT
>Ga0079221_10000571_pt1 | contig 10583 bp, 7 predicted proteins | sample GAAS200_FD_75069 | JGI IMG/M metagenome (GOLD analysis project Ga0079221, IMG submission 75069) | Agricultural soil microbial communities from Georgia to study Nitrogen management - GA AS200 | ecosystem: Environmental > Terrestrial > Soil > Agricultural land | place: USA: Georgia | collected... | reverse complement strand
GGCGGCAGTAGACGCGGCGCAGACGTCATTAAGCCTCAACTGGCGGAACACCTCGGAATTCCTGAAACTCGTGTAGGAAAATACTTGGCCGACCATTGTGTGGTGCGTTGGCTGCAGCTTGACGAAGGCGCCTCTAATTTTGCCCATTTCGCAATTGCCGTCCTGCGGCCCATTCTGAACGAGTAGGAATTTCCCGCACAGACTCGGAATGGATTTGTCCACAAAGAGAAAAACTTGCCCTTATTTGCGCGAGGCGTAAACCCCATTGCGAGATAGGCGAAATGACCATTCGCTGGCCTAATCTACCATTCAACCCCCGATTTTTACCATTCGGCGCAACCTGCTAGCCTTCCCTCCCGGTAACCCTCAAACTATAGGTGTCCAAAGACTTATTGGACGTACCTGCAGTCCGTGGTACTGTTTTTAGGCACGCTGAAACTGAGCCCGGGGGCAATCGTTTGACGCTCGGCTCCAACGATTGAGTGGGCTCATAATTCCCAAGGTCTAGTTCTGGGCAACTTTTGAAAGTGAGGGATAGAGGTTTATGCCGAATCGCGTAGGCACGCAGTTACTGAGGACTATCGATTGGGCCGTCTGCAAAGCTGCAGGCGCCACCTTCAACACCATCCAGTTCTTCAACAAGCACAACCCGAATCCATCTTTCACTCCAAAATGGTCGGACAAACCGCTCTTGAAGTCGTGGGAAAAGACCAAGCCTACCTTGGGATGGCCGCGGCAGACCGACTCGCTCTGTCCGGATTGCGTCAAAGAGGCGCGCGAAGCCATCATCCACGGAAAAAAAGATTGGCGCGACCTGATGAATGAGAAGGTCGGGGAGATCAAAGCGCAAATCATCGAGCGTGATGGCCAAATCTGGATGGTCAAAGACTGTCCCATTCATGGCCACTACGAAGACATGATGGCCGTTGACTCCAAATTCCTCCAGTGGATTGAAGCGCAATTCCCGGGCCGCGATATCCCCGCGCACAATGACGAGGACCTCCACAAGCACGGTTCCTCGACCGTCCGTTATGGCCGCGGCTCTGTTCTGACCGTGGACCTGACCAACCGCTGCAACATGATGTGCGATCCCTGCTTCATGGACGCCAATCAGGTGGGCTACGTCCACGAACTGGGCTGGGACGAAATTAAGGAAATTCTGGACAACGCGCTCAGGATTAAGCCGCGCCGGCAAATGTCCGTGCAGTTCTCCGGCGGCGAGCCCACTATGAGCCCGTACTTCCTGGACGCTGTGTCCTACGCTCGCAAGATTGGTTACAACAGCGTGCAGGCGGCCACTAACGGCATCGAGTTCGCCAAGAGCAAGGAGTTTTCTAAGAAGGCGTTCGAGGCGGGCATGCGCTATGCCTACCTCCAGTTCGACGGCATCGGCAACGACGCCAACAGCCACCGCCAGGTCGGCAACCTCTTCGACGTGAAACTCCGCGCCATCGAGAACATGCACGAAGCCGGCATCGAAATCGTCCTCGTCGTGACTATCGTGAACAACGTGAACAACGACCAGGTAGGCACCATCGTGAAGTTCGCGATGGAAAATCCCAAGAAAATCGCGTTCGTCAGCTTCCAGCCCGTTTCGTTCACCGGCCGAGACGAAGACATTACCCCGGAGCGCCGCCACCGCCAGCGCTACACCCTCTCGCACCTGGCGAGTGACGTGAGCAAGCAGGTGGGCAAGGTCGAGCCGACGCGGGACTGGTTCCCCATTTCGTTCATCGCCACGTTTGCCGGATTCTCCGACCTCGTGCATGGTCCCGACTCGCAGTGGGGCGCGCTGTCCTGCGGTTGCCACCCGAACTGCGGCGTTGGCACCGCGTTGATGATCAACAAGGAGACCAAGGAGTGGGCTCCTGTGCCTCGCTTCCTGGATGCTCCGCAGCTCGTCAAGGACGTCACTGCCATCACCGACGCGGCGCGCGGCAAGGGCTTCTCGAACTTCATGATGGCCCTGGCGCTGCTCAAGAACTATCACGCGTTCCAAGGACCGAAGGGCCTGACGCTCTACGACCTTTTCAAGAAGTTCGACAAGACCTGGGCGCTCACCAAGAAGTCCACGACCAAGTACGGCCGCACTTCGCCGGACCGTAATTTCGAAGACGCCATGAAGCGCCGCAAGACCGACCCGTGGAACTTCATGTTCATCGCCGGAATGTGGTTCCAGGATTTGTTCAACTACGACTTCCGCCGCACCGAGATGTGCATCATTCCGTACGCCACGCAGCAGGGCGAGATTTCCTTCTGCGCGTATAACACCGGCATCGGCTGGCGCAAGATCATTGAGAACATGCACAAAAACGCGACCGTGGCCGAGTGGTACCGCACCCACGGCAAGCATGAAATCTACGCCAAAGGGAAGAACGTCAATCTCGCGTCGTACGAACATTCGCTGAAGATTGACGCCGAGGACGCGGCCCGCGTGCGCCATCTCGAGCACGACGTTCCTCTGACCGCCGCTGAAGAAGACCGCGCGCGCCGAAAGAAGGCCTACGAAGAGCAGGCCAAGGTCCGCGCCATCTACGAAGAGCTGGTGCTGAAGAAGCCCCAGCAAGCCACCGTGCAAATCGGCTCGTTGCAAGATATCGCCAAAGCCGTGCCTGCGAATTTCGCAAACGCTGGTAAGCCGGTGACCATCGCTCCGGCCAATGGCAATGGCAACGGCCATTCCAACGGCAACGGAGCTGCCAAGTCCACTGAAAAGACCGCTGAAGCCGTCGCCGGCGACTAATCCGCAATCCTGCCAACTCCGCAGATTCCAACGGCCCCGGCTCAGCCGGGGCTGTTGCTTTTAGTATCGGCGAATTGACCACTCTTAATGTAGGGAATAAACTGATCACATGGCCAAGGTCGTGATCGCCGAAAGAACGCGTGGCCGAGCTGCCGCACGCGGCTACAGCTTCACAGTTGTGTTCGAGCCACTAACTCCGATAACGACTCACCGAAGCAATGGCCGTAAAGTCATTCGGGCTCAGAATCCATCCTGGCATGGTTATCAGGTTACGGTTCCGTTGTTGCCTGGCTTGATTACCTACGGACGGACGCTGGCTGAGGCCCGGCAAATGGCTCGCGATGCCATTCGTTGTCATCTTGAGGGGTTGCAAAAAGACGGAGAACGGATTCCGGATGAGAAGAGCACGATTCAGGAAAAGGTTCGAGTAGCTCTTAGTGTCTGATGTCTCCGCGCGTCCCGATCTTGAAGCCGCGTGAAGTCCTCCGCGCGCTTGAGAAGGCGGGATTTGTGATTCATCATCAGAGCGGGAGCCACGCTCAACTGAAGCACCCGGAGAAGCCGCAATTGCGCGTGACCGTCCCAAGGCATGATCGCTTCGATCTGCCGGTGTCCAGTGCTACGGAGCATCATCCGGCAAGCGGACATGACAGTTGAAGAGTTTCTGGAGTACTTATAATTTGGAGTAAGGTTGCCATGCCCATTTACGAATACATTTGTGAGGATTGCCAGACGCATTTCGAGAAAATCGTATTGAACAAGCAGCAGGAGATTGCCTGCCCGAAGTGCGCGGGCAAGCGAAACGCGATACAGCTCTCGGTTTTCAGCGCCGGCAGCGGCTCCGCCAGCGGCGCTTCCGCGAAGTCTTCCAACGGGTTTTCGGGCGGAGGGGGCGGCTGTTGTGGCGGTGGTTGCGCCTGTCACTAACCTAAGATTGCGGCGCAGGTAAAAGCCTCGACTCCCACTCGGTACCACGCTCATTAAACTTCGCCTTGAAGCGTCACAGGGGCCAATCCGTAAGCTACTTTGCGACGCAAAGTTTAAAGTATTACTTTAAGTGCGGCTGTAACCTACTGCAAAGAAACAAGTTGGGGGAAAATTCATCCCGCAAATTCTTTCCCGGTGGCCCATCAGCGACGGTAGACTGTCTTTGTCTACTCTTCGCATGGCGATCCCTTCAAATTCGCTTACCTCCGCTTTCGATCCGCATCATCCGCCCGCCACCGCCATCATTGATAAGTGCGTCCACTGCGGCTTTTGTTTGCCAGTATGTCCCACGTACGTTCTTTGGGGCCAGGAAATGGATTCGCCGCGCGGCCGCATCTACCTGATGAAACTTGCCGCCGAGGGCGCCGCGCAAATGACCCCCAAGTGGGTCAGCCACTTCGACACCTGCCTCGGCTGCATGGCTTGCATGACCGCGTGCCCCTCCGGAGTGGATTACGGCAAGCTCATCGAAGCTACGCGCGCGCAAATCGAACGCAATTTTCCGCGCTCTTCCGCGGAGAAGCGCCATCGCCATTTTCTGTTCGAGACGTTCACACGGCCGGATCGCCTGCGCCGTCTGCGCGCGCCTCTTCTCGCGTATCAAAAATCAGGATTGCAAGCCCTCGTTCGCGGCTTGGGGCTGCTCAAGCTGCTTCCGAAGAAATGGCAGACGATGGAAGCGCTGCTTCCCAAACTCAGTCCCCAAGAAGCCGTTCCGGAAGTCACGGCGGCCGGTGGCGTGAAGCGCCGCCGCGTCGGTTTGCTTCTCGGCTGTGTCCAGCGCGAGTTTTTCTCGCAAGTGAATGCCGCCACGGTTCGCGTTCTCGCCGCCGAGGGATGCGAAGTCGTTGCTCCGCAAGTGCAAACCTGCTGCGGCGCGCTCCTGGTGCACGCAGGCGAAGAAGCAGCTGCCATCGATCTCGCAAAAAGAACCATAGACGTCTTTGAGCAGGCCAATGTTGAGATGATTGTAACAAACGCAGCCGGATGCGGGTCCAACGTGAAGGAATACGCTCACCTGCTCCGTGACGATCCGGAATACGCCGAACGCGCGCGAAATTTCTCAGCAAAATGCAAAGACATTAGCGAAGTGTTGGCCGAGCTTCAGCCTCGCAGCAAGCGCCACCCGTTAAAGCTGCGCGTCGCCTTTCACGATTCCTGCCATTTGCAGCACGCGCAAGGGGTACGCGAGCAGCCGCGCGATTTGCTTGCTAGTATTCCTGGGCTTGAGCTAGTAGAAGTTCCCGAATCCGCCATCTGCTGCGGTTCCGCCGGAATCTACAATCTCGTTCAACCAGACGCCGCCAACTCCCTCGGCGATCGCAAGGCCGAACTTATTTCCCGTCTCGGAGCCGACGTCGTCGCCACCGGAAATCCAGGCTGCGTCCTCCAACTCCAGTCTTCTCTCGCTCGCCGGCACCAAAAGACGCCCGTAGTCCATACAATACAAATCCTGGATGCCTCGCTCCGCGGCCAGTCCCCCGATTCTTTGCGAAGATAATTGCACCGCTGTATCAGAATCTGTAAGCAGAAGGGAATGTGTCATCCTGAGCGTAGCGAAGGATCTCACTTGCCGTTATAGCAGCCGCCAAGCTATGAAGCTCGCCTTCACTCAAACGGAATCCCGGTCTTCCGCGCAATGTCCCGCAAATCCTCAATCACAGGAAGAATCAGTGGTACACCATTCTTCCGCCGCACTTGTTCCGCTTCGCGCTCGGGATCGCCCGGAATCAGCGGGCCCTTTGTGCCCGGCGCCGGTTTCGTCGCCCGAAACACGCGAACATAATCGTCAATCTGGCGCTTGAATTCGTCTGCGTCCATAAAACCGTCAATGCGCATGGCCCCAAAGAAGTGCCCGATGCCTTTTCCCACACTGCGCTTCGGAATCTCCTGCCGCAGCGCAAACGGCGGCGCAAACGGTCCCCAGTTCGCTCCGCTCAGCGGGCCGCACAGGAGGTCCACCATCATTGCCAGCGCGTATCCTTTGTGACCGCCGCGCTCGCGTTCTGAACCCAGCGGCAGCATCGCGCCGCCATCGATGAGTTCATCTGGATTTGTGGTGTTGCTCCCTTCGCGATTGATCGCCCAGCCCGTTGGAATCGGCTCGCCTTTGCGCCGCGCAATTTCGATTTTTCCGTAGGCCGCGGCGCTGGTCGCCAAATCAATCACGATCGGGGGCTCTTTTTTTCCGGGAAACGCGATGGCAATAGGATTCGTGCCCAGCATCCGTTCCGCTCCCCAAAGCGGCGTCACCAGCTTCGTGGAGTTGGTCATCGCCCAGCCGATCAGATCGCGTTCGAGCGCTTGCAAAACATAATAGCCCGCGATGCCAAAATGATTCGTGTTACGCACGCTGACCCAGCCCGAGCCCGCTTTTTCCGCCATGTCCATGGCGATGCGGTTCGCCTGAGGGCCAACCACCAGGCCCAGGCCATTGTCGCCGTCCACGGTCGCTGTGCTCGACGTCGAACGCACAATCTTGACCTTCGGCTTCGGATTGATGTGCCCTTCGCTCAACATGCCGAAGTAGCTGTACATGCGCGCCACGCCATGGGAATCAATCCCGCGCAAATCCGCGCAGGCCAGCACGTCAGCGGCCTGTTCGGAGTCGGCCTTCGGCACCCCAAAATAAAGAAACACGCGCGTGCAGAATTCGCGCAATCTTTCTATAGCGAAGATTTTCGATTCAATGTCAGCCATGTTTCTCCAGACACGACGCTTCTATGCGGGCAGGCACTCTCCGCGGGTTTCGGCGCCGAAAGGAATGAGCAACAAGCCAATCGCGAACGCAATCGAAGTCAACGCGACGGGAATTCCCAGCGAACCGTATCGTTGGACTCCGGCGCCCACGAGAAACGTGATCCCCGCACCCGCGAAACGCGCCATTGAAGTGGAAAATGCAAACGCGCTCGCGCGGCACTCGGTAGGATACTGCTCCGGCAGCCACAGCGTGTATACCGCAAAATTCGCTCCGCCAAATCCCAGAAAGAAGAGACAAACGAAGAACCACGGCAACGCAGCCGCGCCGAGATAAAAGACTTTTCCAAATGTTACAGCAATGAAAGCAAGCATCAGTGCAAAGTAAAAGCCCAGCGCGCCGCGTCGTCCGAATTTCTCTGCGAGCCATGGCATCGCGAGGCATCCCAGAATCGTTGCAAACGAAACCAGCATCGCCGCACGCGAAGCCAGTTGCGCTGCCGGAGGCCCGATTTTTCCGGCGGTTTCCGCGAGCGTTGTCACTGCCGCGGGCACATAAACCGTTCCCGCCCACAATCCGCAAATGGATGCCAGCATGTACAGTGAATTGAGAATCGTTCTACGCCGCAGCGCCTTCGAAAAAAGCGCGGCAAACGGCTTCCACACGCGCCATGAACTGAGAACGTCGGCTTTTTTCTTCCAGCGGGCCGGTTCTGTCACTCCGTGCCGTACCCACGCCAGCAAAAGTGCGGGCAATCCGCCCACCGCAAACATCACCCGCCATGCGTACACGCCGAAGTAGCTGCTAATTGCATAGTTGAGAATCGCTGCAAGAAAAGTTCCAACGTAATATCCTGTGTGCATGTATCCCGCGCCGGCGCGCCGCCGCTCTTCGGGCCACTCTTCGGCAACAAACGTTCCGCCCATGGCCCACTCCCCGCCGATGCCGATTCCAGCAAGCAACCGCAAAATCGCCAGCTCCCAGACGTTGGCGACGATCGCGCTCAGAAAAGTAAAAACGGAATACCATACGATGGTCAGCATGAGCGTTCGCACGCGCCCGAATTTATCTCCCACCGGCCCCCACAAGAAGGCAAGTCCCCAACCGAACAAAAACAGCGCGAACAGTAACCCACCATAGAAACCGATGTTGCCCTTAGTCGCGGCAATCCCAGAGCGCGGCAAGAGGTCACGCAAGGAAGGAACCAGCACCAGCGCGTAAATGAACGAATCCATCCCATCGAGTGCCCAGCCTCCCCACGAAGCCCAGAATCCGCGAACCTGATTTCGCGTCAGAGGTGTCGCGGTTGCTGGTTTTGTGCTTGTCGCGAGAGGCTCGTGACTATTCATGACGCGGGACTATATCACGCGTCACGAGATTTCATCGGTAGCCGCGCCAGAAGAAAACAATCGTCATGGCCATGCCAACGAGAATGACAAAGCCCTTGATCCAGAATTGCGGCAGCTTTTGCGCATAGTGCGCCGTGGAATACCCGCCAAGTACGGACCCCGCTGTCATGACGATGGCTTGCGGCCAGACAATCGCCTTTGTCGCTACGAACGTGAGCGTGGCAACTCCGTTGATCACGCCGCCCAGCCGCACCTTCAGCTTGTTCATGGCGTGAATATCGCTCATTCCCAGCGCCGCAAGCATGGCCAGATTCATGATCCCTATCCCGCCGCCAAAATAGCCACCGTATACCGCAACGAGCAGTTCGAAGAGGGATGCGCCCACTACGGCCGACTTACTTGCGTCATGCGAAATTTCCGCGGAAATGCGTCCCGTCAAATGCTTGCCAAACGCAAAAAGCAGCGTGGCCCCGAGCAGCAGCCAGGGAATCACACGAAGAAAAGTCTTCGCAGGCGTGTGAATCAAGAGAATTGCTCCGGCAAGCCCCCCAACAAGGCTAGTAATCAACAGAGGGATCAGGATGCGAAGAGGAATGCTCAGCTTTTGCGGATAAGCGTTGCCGCTCGCGGTAGTTCCAACCCACAGAGCCAGCGTGTTCGTTGCATTAGCCGGAATCGCCGGAACACCCGTGAAAAGAAGCGCGGGAAACGCCACGAAGCTTCCGCCCCCGGCGACGGCATTGATGCCGCCTCCGAGCGCTCCGGCGAAGAAAAGAAAAATGGCGGTCTGCAGGTTCAAGCAGAGTTTGTATCACGATTCCAGCTTTACCCTCCAGTCGCTCGGAGATACCAACTCGCGGAACTTGGATCACCAGCTGTAGTGAACCTTGTAAGTCACGATTTTCTCGCCGTCGGGAGGAATCTGTGCGGTAAATTCCATCGTCTTGCTGTCAATCTTTTTGAAAGGGTCAGAGTTCTTGACAACGTCCCAGCTCGACCAACGATAGAGGTGCTCGACAATGCGGACTTCGACGGGCGTGGTCTTGTGATTGCGAACTTTGATTTCAAAGGACTCGTCAATCCACCGGCCGTTGAAGTCGGCACGGTATTCGGTGCGCGTTCGCTCCCCCGTCATGTCGAACGCGTTGCCGGTATAAAGACGAATCGTTTCGTCTTTGGGCGTGTGGTCAATGTCGTTCTCTCCGGTGAATTCGAGCTGGCCATCATCGTCGCGCCGGTAGAAGCGAACCCTCCCCTTCGGAAGAGGCATGCCCAGATGATTCTCGGTGCTGTTCTTGAACTCCTGCATAACCCAGACTTTGGGATTGGAGAGGGTTCCGTAGCTTTCCTGCTGGCGGATGCTCTCAGGGGACCAATTCTGATAATTCTGGTCGAGCTTGAAGCCGTCGTACACATAAACAGGTTTCGACTGGATGCCCGATGCGCGGACCATCTCGACCTGCTTGGTTTCGCGGTCATGCAGAGTCGTGGAGTGCTCGAGCGTATACAGATGATATTCGTCGAAGGTCTTTTCCGTCACGGGTGGGCCATATCCAACTAAGCCATTGACCGCTCCTGCCGAGAACATCGCCCGCCCGTAGTATTGCTGCGGAGGCTGGACCTTGTTCACGTCGCCCGCCATCAGCTTGATCCGCGCGTCTGGAAAAGTCTTCCCGCTTTGATTATGCAGCGTAACCCAGCCGACAAGCTCGAGCACGTTGCCCTTTGGCGGTGCAACCACGTTGTAGCTGGCCTCCCAGTCCATGCCGCCTGTCACGTAGCTGAACTCCGCGCTCGTAGCGCCGGGCTTGTCCGTTTGCAGTTCCCACGATAAGGTAGGTTTAAGTATCGTGTCATCCGCCAGCGAAGGAAAAACGGGCAGGCCAGGCAGCGAGAACTGCAATTTGCCGTTCAACTCTATAAGCGGCTCTTCGCTTCCGTTCTGGGGCGAGGCAGGCTGCTGGCCGTAAACCGGAGGGGCGACGTAAGGCGGCACATAGCCGCTGCGGATGATTTTGCCTTGGACTATGTGTGGGTTGCCGTCTTTGTCGGTCTGAACGAACTCAATGGTCTTCCCTTCAAACAGCGAAAGAAGCAACTTCTGGGTAACGGGATCATTGCGGTAGTTCTGCTCGAGAATCTGGAGCCGCTGCCCGGCATCGAGCGGGCGCAAAATGACAGAATCGGGTTCAAGATGCGCGGTGATGTCCGTGATTTGGACGTGGTTCAGGCCGGACTTCAACTGGAGTGGCAGCTTTTGACGTACTACGGCAAAGCCTTGGTTGTAGACCGTTAGACTGGGTTCGGTTCCTGGCGGATCGGAAGAGCCAGACCCAAAGAGAGGTGAATTGACCGCGGCATAAAGAAGAAGTGCGGACAGACCAAAGGAATAGAGTCGACGGACTATTTGCACCGTTCCCTCCTGAAAACTGCAATGGTCGCTTAGAGGCAAACGAGCCTCTTCCTGTTGCCTGAGAGTCTTCTCCGTTTCCCAGAAGTGGTCTGGCAGACAATGGCGACATCTACTTTCTCGTGGTTCCCGGCGATTGACGCGCGTGCCTGCGCGGGGGCATCATTTTCACGGGACGAGCTTCTTCTTATCCTTCTAGCAAGCGCGCCTGAACGGGATGTTCTCTCGTCGTGCGTTTGAAATTCATTTTTGTTTCAGGGGAGCCGCTACCGTGGCCACACCGCGTCAGAAACTAAGCACCAAAGATCTGAAGAAGGGCCAGAAGCTTAGCGAAGCGCAAATTGCTGTGCACTGGAAGGAAGAGCAATCCTATCGTCCTTCGAAGAAATTCATTGC
>Ga0079221_10000568_pt1 | contig 10624 bp, 6 predicted proteins | sample GAAS200_FD_75069 | JGI IMG/M metagenome (GOLD analysis project Ga0079221, IMG submission 75069) | Agricultural soil microbial communities from Georgia to study Nitrogen management - GA AS200 | ecosystem: Environmental > Terrestrial > Soil > Agricultural land | place: USA: Georgia | collected... | reverse complement strand
CGGGTTCAGTTCCAGCGCACGCTTCAAATGCTGTTCCGCTAGTGGCCAGTTCCACTCATAGGCAAACTCCACCCATCCGAGCGCGTCGTGGGCTTCGGAAAGAGTCTCGTCGAGATGCAGCGCATCTGTAGCCGCGTCTTTTGCCTTGGGCATGACCTCCTTGGGCGCACGATAGAAATCAGCCAGAGCCGCGTACGCCACGGCTAGACCCGAGTACGCCAGCCCCGATTGAGGATCCTTCGCAATCGCAAGCTGGAAATTGGAAATGCTGCTCTGCAGGTCCGCCTCCGAGGTCGCATTGTTTAAATCATGACGTCCACGCAGATAGGCTTCGTAGGATTCCGGATTGACCTGGCGAGCGGACGAAGTGGGACGCAAGTTTGCTCGCACTTCGCCGACTATGTCACGAGCGATCTCGCCTTGGAGAGCGAGAACGCTGCGCAGATCGCGTTCGTAGCTGCGCGCCCAAATATGGCGATCCCCTTGCGCCTGAATAAGCTGAGCGGTGATCCGCACGCGGTCTCCCGAGCGAACAACCGAGCCTTCCAGTACCGCGTCCACGTTTAGCTCGCGCGCGATCTGCGGCAGAGTCTTCTTCGTGCCCTTGTAAGACATTGCCGACGTGCGCGATATCACGCGGAGGCTGCCGATTTGCGCCAACTCCGTGATCAATTCATCGGTCATTCCGTCGGCAAAATAGTCCTGCTGAGGATCATTCGATAGATTTTGCAGCGGAAGTACCGCAAGCGAACGGATCGGTGAAATTCGGCTGCGCAGCCATTCGCGCGCCCCTGCAACGTCAAATCCGAACACAACGACCAGAAGAAGTGCTCCGCCGAGAAGCCCCGCGAGCAGACTGGAAATCCAGGGGTGAACCCAAGGCCATCTTGAGACTTCTGTTCTCGGACTGATTTCAGACGAAGATTCACCGGCGGGCTGAGTCACCGGGGCAATGAATTTGTACCCGCGGCGCGCGACCGTCTGGATGAACCGCGGATTCTCCGAGGCGTCCCCCAGCTTGTCCCGCAGCCGCGCCAAGGCGCTGTAGAGACCCTGATCGAATTCGACAAAAGTGTCGGCGGGCCAAACGTGTGCGCGGAGCTGTTCACGGGTGACAATCTGGCCGGAATTTTCAAGCAGGAATTGAAGGACCTTGAGCGATTGGTCCTGCAGTTTGACCTTGACCCCTTCCTTGCGCAGCTCTCCGCGACGCAGATCGAGTTCGAAGACGCCGAACTGCAAGACTTTCGGGCTGGTCTCTTGAGCGGGCATAGACGAAGGGGACTGCGGGGAGTCTAGCACCGTTTGTCAGGGGTTGCCAGATCGAGGTCTATCTGACTGGAAATGCTGGATTTAGCGTGTCAGAAACGCGTTCGTTGACCACCATAACATTAGCCCCTAACTTTGCTCCCGTTCCCGATTATTGACTTGGACTCGGGAAAACATTCACGTCCCAAGGAGGACGACTCCGATGAAAACCAGATTATTTCTTGCGGTATGCCTCATGTTGCTTGGGATCACGGCGGCAACTGCCCAGCGAAAGGCACATCAACGCTTCACGCTGATACTTGACTTCAGCACCTGTGTGGGCGACCCAAGTAACGCCAACATTCTTATTTGCCAGGAAAAGGATGGCAGCGGGAAGCCCGTCGGTCAAATCGCGGTGACATTCCAAAGCAACATCGCCGGCGATGGTACGTGCCCCGCGAATCCCCTTTGCAATGGAACCTGGCATGAGGGTTATCTTTACACGCTTGATGGAGGAACCATCACCGTCGGCACAGCCACTGCCTATCAGGGACAGACGCCTTTCCAGGACGAAAACGGATTTGCGCCCACCCTGGGATTTTCGCAAGGTGCGATTACGGGCGGCACTGGAAAATACCAAGGTATCAGCGGGACGCTTTCGATGCGGTGGGATGCGAACCTCTGCATTTGTCTCTTCGACATCGTCGAGCCATAAATGAGGGGAGGCTAGCGGGTAAAACCAGCAGCCCCAGCCTCCTCTTTTTTTTTGCCTTCGCGCCAGCGCGGAAACGAATAGCCCCGCTTCGCCCAGCTCATTCCACTAAGACCTGTGAGTTGGTGCCGGATTGCATTTGTGTCCGATTGACGGGCAACCCGAAGTAATGCAAGAACGTTGATTCTCTTCAGAGACGCGACGCTAGAGAGCGCTCACGAGCTTCTGTCGCGCTCATGGAAGCGGCTTGCGCGGTGGGCGAGGGGTTGTGAGGTCGGGGCGGAGTTTGCCAGCGGCGAGGTCGTTCAGGGCGCGGAGGCGTTTGTTGAGTTCGGTGGCGGTGAGGCGGCCGTCGCGGTAAAGGGAGCGGAGATAGTCTGCGGCGGAATGCTCTTTCTTGGCGGAATTGCACTCCATGCAGGCTGAGACGAGGTTGCGATAGGAATTGCGGCCGAACTGGACGCGAGGGATGACGTGGTCGAGGCACTTCATGCGGACGGGGATGCGGCGGAGGCAATAGAAGCACTTGCCGCCTTCGCGGGCGTGGATGGACTGGCGGAGCGGACGAGTTTTCATGAAATTCAGTTTTTCGAGGTTGGACGGGCGGCCGAAGCGACCCACTGGGAAGCGGGAGGCCGTGGCGGTGCCGCGAAGGCTGCGGATTTCCTCGGGTAAACGAGGTTCGACGAGATGACCGGTTTTGGTGCGCTCGATGAGGCGGAGAACGCCCATTTCGACGAGGCGGCGGACCGATTCGCGCACCGGTCCGTGCGAGAGATAGAGATTGCGGGCCACCTTGAGAATAGAAAAGCGCACGGTGCGGCTTCCCTCCAGGCGGCTGTGCCGGATCAAGTGAAAATAAACGGCGCGGTCCACGACCGAAAGGTGCAGATGAGGCGCGAGAACATCATCCAACTGCTTCCAGAGGAGTTCCGCGTTTGGTTTTGTGTTTTGGTTTTGCATGGTTTTGTCCTTGAGTGAGATTGAAGTTGACTGCTAAAAGGAAAAGAAAAGACAGAACTTAAAACTGAGGGCGCTGAGACCAGAGAACAGAGACCAGAGAAAAAAAACGCCGGCTGGATGCCGGCGGTACAAAATAAAAAAGCCCCGACGGATTGTCGGGGCGCAGTTTTCTACAAGTCAAATTCTACCAAAATCGTAATGCACTTGTCAAGTCCAAAAGCAAGTTATGCTCTATCAGGTACATACAGAACCGGGAAGAAGAAACGCATCCTGTGGAAAACGTCGAAAATCGCTTCCCGTTTTGGAACGGACTAGTACGCTTCGGGCGCGGCTTCTGCCCGCGGCTTGTGGGAACCCAATACTCCCGGCGGACAAATGAAAATAGATGGCGCGGTCAACGACCGAGAGGTGTAGATAAGGCGCCAAACCATAAATTGGTTGGAGGTGAGGAAATTGAAGTCGGTCGAGCGGATCGGACCTAACGGAACCTCCGCAGAGGGCAGAATGTTAAGGCAGATCGCCGGAGCGGATCAGAATGGAGCCGTCCAGTTCGGTGTCGCCGGCAAGATATCTTCGCCGTATCTCCTGCTCGATGGGTTGGCGGTTCGCTCGAAATACTTCCAGTCGATCCTTGCTGCCTCCTTGGAAGTGACTGTCCAGCGCGTCCCCAGCAATAGCGCATCGCACGACGGCTTCGCCATCCTGGCCATAGAAAAGGACCATGTCGCGCCCGAAGACCAAACTCTCCATGGGCGCGGGAAAGCTCACGTCATGCCGCTCCAGGCGCCACTCTACGCGGCGGACGATAAAGGTTGTGAACGGATGGATGTCCATCTCGATGCTGGCGCGGTCCAGCGCGCTTAGATAAGCTTTGCGGTCCACGACGCGAATGACCGTCCAGGGATAACCGCCTGAAGCCAGCATGACATTCATCAGGAAACGAGCCATGCGGCCGTTGCCATCAGGGTAAGGATGGATATAGCCGATGAGCCAGTGTCCCAACACCGCGCGCACCGAAGGCTCAGGCTCTTTCTCCAGAACATCGAAGAACGCGGGCATGGCGTCGCGCACCGCTTCCCACCTCGGCGGAACGTAACGCGACCCGCGGAGAAATATAGGTACGTTCCGGTATCCTGCCAAGGCCCCCGGCTCCAGCAGGCCGGCGGTAACGCAAGGCTGGAACAATTCGCGATACCAGTTGTTGTGCGCAGTGCGCGCGAGCGTGGCGGGGTTCTCACCGGCAATCACTTTCTCTACTTCTTTTTTCACGAGCTGAAACGCTTGCCAGTATCCCCGAGCCGCGAGGGCGTCGCGATTTCTGCGATCGCCGGCGTCATTCTCGGGATCCCAGCCGCCCTGCCGCACTCTCTCAACCAGGCCGGGCGTGACGGAGTAGCCTTCAATGGACAACGAGTGATAGGCATCGGTCCGGTAGATCTCGTCGACGTAGCCAAGATACGCTTCCTTGTCGGCGGGAAGTCCCGGCGCCTTCGGGAACGACGCGTGAACCTTGCCGCGCATGGATTCCCAAAGCATCTCCACGCGGCTCACGATGGCAGCGGCGCGGTTCGGCTTGCGGAATATTTGTCCTGCTTCAAAGGGACTGCTCTCTCGCACGTCGTAGCCGGCGCCCTTCATCGTGGCAAGAATCTCTTCGGCGAGGTCGGGGCGCCCGGTTTGGCGGAAGGCCTTGGCAAGATACCCGGCTTTTGCGGAATGCCCGCCGCTGAGGAGAAGCCGGAGCAGGTCCGACGCATCGGCGAGACTGCCCATCACCACTTGCGCTTCGAGGGGATACATCTGGAAAAATGACTCCGGCACACGGACCAACGCCGCGGCTGGCGTGAACATGCGCAATCCGTCCCTCATCAGGAGCGCCGTAGACGCGGGCATTTCCGCGGTTTTCAAATCGTAAAGCGTCGTGCCGAACAAAAGCTGGATGTCGTTGTTTGTCGCCTTTGGGCTGTGCACAACGAGCTGATCGGGAATCACGGTCCTCTCGCCGTGCAAGAAAAGAGACTGCTCCGGCGAAAGGTGCCATAGTTCGCCAAAGCGCTCGTCGCAGTAGCGTGCGCAGAATTCCCAGAACGATGCGTGCCAGGGAGTGCTCTCGCCGGCCTGTGTGTCGGGGCTGGAAGAAATCAGCCAACCCTTCATGACTTCCTGCAGGAAGCCATTTTCGACTAGGCGCTCGCGATGAACCCGGCTCAGATCGTCGGAGCGAAACACACGCCGGTTTCCCTGTTGCAGTTCTTTGAGCACGTCGAGGGATTCAGCCAGTTTTTCGTTTGGCGAGGGCATGGAGAACTCCCATCCCAGATAGGGCATTACAAGTTTATTCTGGTGCTTTGGTACAAGTATATTATGCTGCATAGCTACAAGTCAATCATGATTTGTTAATACAAGTATATTATGCTGGTCATGTACAAGTGTTTTGTGTATTGCCAATACAAGTAAATCGTGCTACGTCGTATGTAAGTATAATTCTTTCAATTAGTTAAAAGACACAACTCTTTACTTCTTTAGTCCACTTATCGAGAAGCAGCTGGGGATGCTAATGGTGAACAACCGGGCTGAAATCATAGCTCGATAACCAGTATCAATCAAGCCGTATTAAGCCAAGATCCTTGCGCTAGCGGGCCCCGTGCTTAGGCAAAGTCAAGACTGTAAGCGCTCCCAAAAGTATAGGAATGATTAGACCCGGAGAATTCGGTTCCTGAGCAGCTCGCAAGGGGACAGCAGAATCCTTCTAGAGTCTCTCCTCTGCAAGCCCTTGCAAAACAAAGGCTTGCTCTTGGAGCTGCCATTGGAAAATCTCTTGCTCATTTTGCATTTCTGGGCCTAAAGTAAGGGCCGGAATCGTTTACGGTGCAAAACGATGAAATTCGGATACCTACCCTCATGATGCATTCCGGGTCGGAGCGGCGTATATCCTGTGTGGGTCAGTCAGGGAAACAATGAGCAGCCGTCGCGTTACCCTTTTTGACATAGCAGACGCCCTCGGGATATCCACTGGCACAGTGCACCGGGCTTTGCACGACCATCCCGGTGTTAACGCCCTGACGCGTATGCGTGTCCTCCAGGTCTCGAAGAATTTGGGCTATCGCCCCAACGTGGCAGCGCGCCTCCTTTCTCAGAAGAAACAGTTCCGGATTTCCGTAAACACCTTGAAAGGCACTACGTCGTTCTGGGACGAAGTTCGCGGGGGAATTCAAGAGGAAGCCGGGGCCCTCGGCGGTCACGGTGCAGACATTGAGTTCCGCACGTTTCCAAATTTGGGCGAGGGCGAGGAGGAGGCTTTTGAGGCAGCCATAGCTGATAAGTCGGATGGCATTATCCTGTTCCCAAGTCATCCGGACAGCATGCGCACGTGGATGCGGCGGGCCTCACGATCAAAAACCCCCATCGTTTGCGTCTCCACGGACGCGCCGCACTCCAACCGGCTTGCCGTTGTTTCCGTGGACACTATGGCAAGCGGCTCACTGGCCGCCGACTTGATGGGAAGATTCCTGAATCACAAAGGCAAAGTTGCGGTCACCCTCAGCGCCATGGAGATTACCGAACACGCCGAAAAGCTGACCGCTTTCGAGAAGACTCTCCGAACTTTGCATCCGGAAGTATCTCTTCTTGATCCCATTGAAGATCACGACGTCGAATCGGAAGCCTACGACAAATGCCGGAAGCTGTTCACCGCGCATCCAGATTTGGCGGGGATTTATGTGACTACCGAGGCCTCGATGCCCGTCATTCAGGCGGCCAGGGACGTTCATTTACTGGATTATCTTACTATCATCGCTACAGACCTGTTTCCCGCTCTGATCGAACAAATACGCGCCGGCAAAGTGAGTGCTACGATTCACCAGCGCCCCTACATGCAGGGCAGGCTGGCGTTTCGTATTTTGCAAGAATACTTAGTCCACGGCAGGTACCCCGCTTCTCCTGTCACCCTTGCTCCGCACCTGGTCATGGCCGGCAATCTCGATTTTTTTCTGGAGAAGCAGGGATCAGATGGTTCAAAAGTCGGAGCCGTCCCAGCCGATCTACCTTCCGAATTTACATCCAGCAATTACGACTAAGCGCGCCCCACATCCCCGGTTCGAGGCCACTGTTTCTTAATGAATTTGTCGCAGTCTCGCGATTTCGCAGAAGTGCGATCCTATGGCTCCACAATGCGATGGATCTGATCGGCCGGAAGGTCTTTCAGCACTTGGCGCGCGCCGCTGGGCCAGCGTATTTCCAGCTGTTTCACGGTCTTGAATATGCCGAGCCCGAAATGCGCTCGCGGATCTCGCGAAGCTCCGTAGCCTGCGCTCGTCGAGACAATGTCATACTGGCTGTTGCCGTCCTCGGTGGTTATCTTGAGCTGGGCTCCAATGGCCATGCGGTTGCTCTTGGAGCCCACCAATTGAAAAGCTATCCAGTGATTGGCGTTTGAAGTCACATTGCGAAGAATCCTGGCTTTTCCATTCAGGGTGGTAACAACAATATCCATGTGTCCGTCGTTGAACAGGTCGCCGATGACCGCTCCTCGATAAGGCTCGGCAACCTGCATGTCGGGACCTGCCTGTGCGCTCACATCTTCAAACTTCATCTTGCCCAGGTTGCGGAAGATCGAGTTAGGCTCGCCGTAGGTCCGGTTAGTAAACTCAGAGACATTGTCAAGAACGTTGCCTCGTGCCACGAAAAGGTCCTTCAAGCCATCGTTATCAAAGTCGGCCACCCCGTTGGACCAGCCAGACATCTCCAAAGTAGGACGCGCCAGTCCGCTCCGGCCAGTGACATCAATAAAAATGCCGTTGCCGCGATTCTGAAACAGCGGAAAGGTTTCCAACTCCGTGGCGGTGTGCCAAATGTCGGGCAGGCCGTCGTTGTCGAGGTCGCGAAACTCAGCCCCCATCCCTGAAACGGCTTTGCCATTTTCGGAATAAGCCACGCCCGCGTCCATCGCCACCTCTTCAAAGGCTTTGCCTTTAAGGTTGTGGAAGAGAGAATTCGGCATGTTGTCATTCGCAACGAAAATGTCAATGAAGCCGTCGCCATCATAATCGTTGAAGCCGACGCCCATGCCCTTTCCGAATTTCTTGGAAATGCCGGTTTGGTCGGAGACGTCGGCGAAAGTGCCGTCACCGTTGTTCCGGTACAGCGTGGACGGGAGCGGTTCGTAAAACTTCGGGTGGCAATAGGCTCGCAAACGCCCGCCACTAAGACACACGGGATCCTTGTTGACCTCCCATTTGCAGTAGTTGGATACGAACAGATCCAGCTTGCCGTCATTGTTGTAGTCGAACCAGCCGGCCGCCGCGCTCCACATCTTCCGGCCCTTAAACATCGGCTCGCCCATGCCCGCTTTGTCGGTGACATCAGTGAAGGTGCCGTCGCCATTGTTTCGATACAGATGATTCTTCGTCACGCTGGCGACATAAATATCCTGCCAGCCGTCGTTGTCGAAATCGCCGATGGCCACGCCCATGTCGTAGCCATCGCCCGCGAGTCCGGCCTTTTCCGTTACGTCGGTGAAGGTGCCGTCGTGGTTGTTGTGAAACAAGCGGTTGAAGTATTTCGGTGACTCTTTCTTGAGAGATGGAATCGCGGCCCCGTTGATAAAGAAGATGTCCGGATATCCGTCGTTGTCGTAATCGATCAGGCCAAGGCCGGAGATCATCGTTTCCGGCTGGTTCTTGTTCGGAGTGGGACTACTATCGGTTACGAAATTTATGCCGGAACGGACCGTGATGTCTTCAAAGCGAATGGAGTTGCTGCGGTCTGTTTGCACCGCAACCTCGACCGTAATTCCGAGGGAAATGAACGCCCCAATGGTGAGGATGAGCCGAAACATTGCTGAAAGTCAGTCTAGCACAGCGGTACTACGCGCAAGCTGGTCTGCTATTGCAATGGATCGGTCTCGTCGCTTAACGCTTTGAGCCGATCGAACTTCGCTTGCTCGCGTGCAGCCTCCTGCTTCTGCCCCGCCTTATACAAGGCTCGGGAAAGCGCAAGGTGAGCGTGGGGGCTGCCCGGAGCCAACTTCACGGCAGTTCTCAGCTCCTGCACCGCGCGATCCGTTTTTCCGAGGGCCAGCCATAGCCTGCCACAGGCTACGTGCGCGACAAAGTTCCGTGGCGCCAACGCGACCGCCTCCTTGGCATACTTCATACTCTGGTCGTAATCGGCGGTGCGGAGAAATTCCAGAGCGAGTTGGATCCGCGCCACGGCGTGATTGGGAGAAATTTCAATTTCGCGGCGGAATTCGTCAACGGCGAGAGCGGGATTCTCCTTCAAGAGAAATACACCGTACATGTAGTGCACGCCGGGTTCTGACGGATAAAGAGACAACATCTGTTTGAACTCCGGCTCGGCCCCCACATAGTCCTGCATGGCGATTAACGCCTGAGCGCGACCCGCCTGGCGAACCAAGGGGACTTGCGCTTCCCCGAGATCGGAGGGGAGCTTGGGAATGCGCAGCGCAGCGACTCCAAAAGCGTCCAGAAGTTTGAGATCGCCAAAAACCGCATCTTTGGGAGCCTCCGGGTGCGCCGCGGCGATCTCGTTGGCGGCCAAGGTCAAGCGCTGGAGCGCGATTTCGGGATTACCCAACAAGTTGTTCAGCATCCCGTCATAAAACAAAACAGAGTTGATGAAAGCCTGGTCTGTCCCCAAGCCCAGCTGTTTGCCGTGTTCCAAAGCCGCGAGTGCCCTGGAGTAATTCTTTAATTGAAATTCGCTCAGGCCTAGCATCGCGAAGCCGGGACCGGGCTGTTTTCTTTCGACCGAGACGAAGTGTGCGAAGGCGTCGCGCGCATCAGTGAAGCGCCTCGCATCGAAGAAGAGTGTTCCGAGATGCCACCAGCCTTCCGACCAGTCGGGCTTGAGAGTTGTGGCACGCCCGTACAGTCGAATCGCTTCTGGGACGTGATCGGCATCCATGGCTGCCTGGGCTTGCTCTGTTAACTTCTCGAACGACCCGGAATCCCCGTTCCTCTGTGCCTGTTTGCTGTTCGCGGCTTGGTTTGGGTTCGCAGCTTGCAGAAACAATGGGGTCCCACGCGTTGAGAGCACGCAAAGCATAAAGAGCAGAGAGAAAAGGATTCTTTGAATCACGACCCAATTATGGCAGAAGTTTGAAGACCGAGCTGCGAGAGAGCGAGGCTCTAGCCGCAGAGAGTGCGGCAGGGTTCGAAAGAGGTCGCAGCGGACAAGAAAAAACCCTCTTGCTGGATTTGTAAGTAGCGCTACACTTGCACCGTAAACGTTTCCGGTGGAGGTCCGCCATGAATCGCCTGTCCATTCTTCTCGCCGCGCTTCTGCTGAGTGCGCTCAGCTTGGCCGCACAGCAGCCATCCGCGCAAAACACCTCGAATCAAGCCTTTCCTACCGTGCGTTCGACCGCGAATGAGGTCGTGCTCGACATGGTCTTCCGCGACAAGAAGGGGAGAGCGATCCACGATATTCGACCCGAGGAAATCCATGTTCTTGAAGACGGTGTCGAGCAGAAAGTGACCTCGTTCCATCTGGTGGAGGGCAAGCCTGGTGAGTTATCCAGCGCGCCCAAAACAGCAAGCGAAAACGGGTCACTCGCATTGGATCCGATGCGCGAGGTGCGGTTGGTTACACTCGTCTTCGAAGGACTCGACCAGGAGGGAAAGCGGTTCTTCCGGCAAGCGCTGAAGGACATTCTCGACATGGCGCCAGAGCAGAACCTGT
>Ga0079221_10000567_pt1 | contig 10625 bp, 9 predicted proteins | sample GAAS200_FD_75069 | JGI IMG/M metagenome (GOLD analysis project Ga0079221, IMG submission 75069) | Agricultural soil microbial communities from Georgia to study Nitrogen management - GA AS200 | ecosystem: Environmental > Terrestrial > Soil > Agricultural land | place: USA: Georgia | collected... | reverse complement strand
GGCACGTTCAATGGCAAGGCCTTCGTGTTCACGACGGATCTGACCGCCGAGCAGGAGCTCGAGCTGTCGCCGCCGTTGACGGTGTCGGATACCTCGGCCGTGTCGCTCACCATCCGCACCGACGTCGCCACCTGGTTCGCGAACGGGAGCGCGCTGGTCGATCCCGGCACGGCGCTGGCGGGTGGCGCGAACGCGGATCTGGTGAAGCACAACATCCGGGCCTCGTTCCGCAGCTTCCATGATCAGGATGAGGACGGGCTCGACGACAGCGGGGAAGACCACGACGGCGGGCATGGCGGGGACTCGGGCGGCGGCGACGGCGGCCACTGATCCAGCCCGGCATCCAGCCCACGAGCCCCGGCCGACGGATGGCCGGGGCTTCGTGTGCCGGGGTTACAGGTGCGCCGAGCCCTCCCGGTGCAGCCGTTCCACCAGGGCTTCCATCCCGTCGAGGTAGAGCACTTCGCACGGGCGGTATCCCACCACCCAGCATTCGTACTCGGTCGCGACGTGAAAGAAGTCTCCCGGCGTCAGGTCCACCTCGCCATGCTCCGGGATCTGGATCTTGGCGCGGCCGGAGAGGACGACTCCGGTCTGGTGGAGGGGCCGCACGCCGCGGCGCGCGGGTCCGGTGACCTGCGACCACCGCCATCCGGGGCGGTAGCTGCCCTTGCCGACGAGTCGACCGTCGAGCGTGACGAGCTCGAGGCGGCCCTGGTCGAAACGCAGGACCGTCTCGGGGGTCTCGAACCGCTTGACGACGAGGAGGGGATCGGATTCCGGCCGGCGAGGTGATGCGATCGAACGAGCAAGGTCCATGGTGACTGCTCCACGCACCGGTCGGCTGGAGTCCTGGAGGCGTCCCGGTGCGCATGGCGCCGCCAGGCAGGACCGCGAAAGCGGTTCTCCTTTTCAACATACCCCCGGGGAAAGGAGTTGGGTGAATTCGTAGGCGTGTTGTTACGTTCGGGAGGGGTCCCGCTTGCGCAAGGCTTTGGGCCTGATGATGTTTACGCCCCCGCGCCGATAGCTCAACTGGCAGAGCAAAGGACTCTTAATCCTTAGGTTCTCGGTTCGATTCCGAGTCGGCGCATGAAAAGACGCCCGCCATTTCCGGACTTCGGAGTGGCGGGCGTTTCTTGCTAGGAGGATGGTTCCCACCTCCCGTCGCTCCCGCGGGCCGAGAGTGCCAGTCGCCGCATAAGCAGGTCCTTCGCGTCGCGCGCGTTCGCGCGCTCGCTCAGGATGACGGTGCGGGGGTTTGCATAGGAGGGAGAGAAGGGAGAAGAGGGGGGTGATCCATTGGATCACCCCCCTCTTCTCCCTTCTCCTTGCTCACGCAACAAATCATCATGTCATCCTGAGCGCCGAAGGCGCGAAGGACCTGCTAGCGCTCCTGTCGGCATCACGTTAAGACGCGCGACCCCATGTCATTCTAAGGCGCAGGTACGAAGTACCTGCTTCTCCGCACCGCAGATGCCGCGCCGCCACGGCTTAGCCGTCAGGACGTCGGAATCCCTTCCCCTTTGGTCGCCACCCTGTAATCACCAGCCCTACCGTTCCCGAACCCTCACTCCACCCGGATCGGCACCCGCGCGACCAGGTTGTACGGGGCCCGGGTCGCTCGCACCTCGAGGCGCAGAAGGCCAGGGTGCTCCGGCGTATATACGAAGTCGTAGGTCTCTCCAATTGCCACGACTTGCCGCGCGGGACGTGCCGTCTCCGCCGCTCCAGGCAGATCGAAGCCGTCCTTGGCGATGGGCCGCCAGCTCACGAGCATGGTATCCAGTGCACCGCGGGCCACGCTGTCCGGGCGCGCCGTCAGCGCGAACGTCGGCTCGGGGTTGGTGATCGTGAGATTCATGAGCCGGAGGCGAGCCGTGCGGCCCGCCTGTAGTACCACCGTGTCGGGATTCTCCTCGCCGTCGATTTCGTGGAGATGGGCCGGGTCGTTCCCCGTGCCTTTGAGGAGAAAGACCCGGTCCTCGAGGCCCGGCGGCGACGACGAGTCGCGGACGATGAGCGCTCCCTGTAGTCCCCCCGCCTCCTGCCGTTCCTCGTCCATGTGGGCATGGTACATGAAGGATCCCGCGCGGGGCGGCGCGAACCGCGCCACGAACGAATCCCCCGGCGCGATTTCGGGTGTCAGATGGGTTCCGTCACCACTGAACCCCGCCGCACCGTCCGCGTAGCTGTCCTGGACCTCGACCCCGTGCCAATGCACCGACGTCGGCTCACCCAGGTGGTTCACGACCGTGATCGCCACCGGCACACCGCGCTCGAGGTCGATCTCGGGACTCCAGTCCGCGCGGGAGTCGATGCGGTGACCGTTCTCCTCGACCGCGAAGCGCATGTCCGGCACGGTGTCCCGGCTCGGCACCTTCGCGGCGCTCGTCTCGGCCACGAGTCGTATCGTGCGCGCAGGTGCGGGCACAGCCGCCAATGGCGCTCCAGGGCGGGGTGTGACGATGGTGCCGAGGACCAGTCCGACCATGCCGCGCAGGTCCGGATCGTCCGGTGCCGCATCCAGGGTGTATGGCGTGTTGTGCAACGCGAAATGACAGTGGAACAGCCAATTCCCCGGGCGGCTGGGCACCCAAGTGATCGACATCGAGGCCAACGGCGACATCAACTGGGTGACGACCATGCGACCCGGGGGAGGTCCGCCCCCCGCGGCGCGCGGTCCCGAGAAATCGTCCACCCGGTAGTAGAAGCCGTGGAGATGCATCGGGTGCACCACGAAAGACGCGTTGATCACGCGCCAACGCAGCGTATCGCCGGCAGTCGCGTGCATCCGTTCCGTGTTGGGCCACGCTTCGCCGTTCAGTGTGAAGATGAAGTGCCGGTCGGAGCATTCGGCCAACGGACGGCTGCCTGTAATCGAGTCGTCACAGGCCGCCGAGGCGGAGTCTTCGGTGGCCAGGATCACTAGGACGCGATCGCGAGGAGGAGCTGGGGCTCCCGCCGTATCGACGACGATGGCCCCGGCGAGTACGCCTGCCATCTGCGACACCTTGGTCGGGCCGTCGGGGAGCTTGCCGCGGTAGATGTAGTTCCCGGCGACGGTCGCACGAGCGGTCAGGAGCCCGGTGCTCCCCGGCGCGACTACCACCGAATCCATCGCGTCCAGGCGATCGGGGCCGCCACTGAGGGCGGCCGGCACGACGAACGTCAGCGGAACGGGGAGCGCGTTTTGAAGGGTGAGGCGCAGCTCCGTACCGATGGGGACGCGGAGCAGCGGTCCTGGCATCAGGGGCTCTCCGCCCCGCTCCGAGAAAGTGGCGACCGCCTGGGGCGGCTTGCTGCTGGAAAAGCGCCAGAGACTGCGCTGGGCGACCAAGGTGACGGCCAGGACTCCCCGGTGCAGCGTGCCGGCAGACTCGAGATTACGGTTGGGATGGACCACTGGATCGTGGTCGAGCGTCCTCATGGGGTAGGTGAGGGCCAGTCGGGGGGCCGCCACGAGACCTACGAGGATCGCGCTCACTAGGTACCGGGTCATCGCATCGCTCTTCGTCGACGAGTCGGCGAACGATGCTTTCCGGTTGGGGCTTGTCAAGGCGACGTGGTCGCCGGACGGAGATGCACTCCGAAACACCGACTGGCTGGCTCGAAAGGGTCGTTCGTGGTGTCGGATTTGGTGTCGATTGGGACCGATTTCCTGCCGGTCGGAGGGAGGGGAGTCCCGGCAAATCACGCGTGCCGTCAGAAAAAGTCCGGCAGGACGTCGGAATCCATTTCCCCATGGCGCCAACTCTTAATCCTTAGGTTCTCGGTTCGATTCCGAGTCGGCGCATGAAGCAGGTCCTTCGCGTCGCGCGCGTTCGCGCGCTCGCTCAGGATGACGGTGCGGGGGTTTGCATAGGAGGGAGAAAAGGGAGAAGAGGGGGGTGATCCATTGGATCACCCCCCTCTTCTCCCTTCTCCTTGCTCACGCAACAACTCATCATGTCATCCTGAGCGCCGAAGGCGCGAAGGACCTGCTGAGACGGCTTGGGTGCGGCCGGAGGAAGTCCTTGAGGGCGCTTCGCGTCGATTTCCGAGTCGGCGCAAGAAAAGAACGCCCGCCATTTCCGGACTTCGGAGTGGCGGGCGTCTTTCGCTTCACCAACAACAGGTCCCGGCCGTTGCCGGCGCGGCGTAAAGCCGCGGCTCGGCCTCTGCCCGATGATACGGGCTTCGCCCCGTCCGCTGAAACGACCTGATCCGCCGCGGCGTACGGTCACGCCATGAGTCCCCGAGTACCCCTCCGTCCCATTGCGGCGGTCGCACTGGTTCTCCTCGCGGCGTGCGGCCGCACCGAGACCTACGGGTTCGTCGCCGTACTCGGCAACGACACGACGTCGGTCGAACGCATCAGGCGGACCGGACACCGGATCGTCGGCGATGCGATCGGTCGCTCACCCACCGTTACGCGACGGCACTGGGAAGCCGAGCTGGCGCCGAATGGCGTGATCAAGAGCTGGTCGATGGATACGTACATTCCGAACGCGCCGCCTGCCGACCAACGGATCCACCACACCGCGGTCTTTTCTGATCGCGCGACGTCGTTCACGCGCCGCACGTCGACGGGGAGTCACGCGTGGGCGTACCAGAGGGAATACCCGGAGACGGTTCCCTGGAACGCATTTGTATATGCCACCTGGGAGCTTCTGCTGGATGCCGCACGCCGCCAACCCGATACGACCCGTGCCCGCATTGGCCAGTACTTCTTCGAGGGCTGGGACGAGGGCCACGTCGGATACGCGGACATCGTGCGCAATCCCGACGGCTCCTACGCGATCAGCAGCACCGGTCTCGCCGGCTCGGGGCTGGCGCACGTGGACACGAACGGTCGCCTGACGTCCTACTCGGGGCAGGGGACCACCTACAAGCAGGAAGTCCGCCGCACCACCGACGTCCCGGACATCGACGCCATCGCGACGCGGTTCGCCGCCGAGGAACAGCGCACCGGCCTCGCCAGATCCTTGAGCCCGCGGGACACCGTTCGCGCCACCGTGGGGGGAGCCTCGCTGACCATCGACTACGGCCGTCCCGCCCGGCGCGGCCGGACACTCGTGGGCGCCCTGCTCCCGTACGACGAGGTCTGGCGCACCGGAGCGAACGCCGCTACCCAACTGACGGTCTCGGCACCCATCGACCTCGCGGGCGTCGCCCTGCGCGCGGGGACTTACACCCTCTGGACCCTGCCGAGCCGGACCGGCGTGTCGCTCATCATCAACGGTCAGTCCGGCCGGTGGGGCACGGAGTACGACGCGGGGCGGGACATTGCACGCCGGGCGATGACCGTAGATTCGAGCTCCGCGAACGTGGAACAGTTCACGATCCGCATCGTGCCTCCCTCCGGCCAGGCCGGCGTGTCTCGGCTCGCATTGGAGTGGGGGTCGTTCCGGTGGAGCGTTCCGATCCGCGCGGCGCGACCATCAGTCTGACGGTCGGATTGATGACGCCGCTGGATTAAGCCGCCGCGCTGTTCGCGTAGCATCAGAATCCGCCGTTCCCTGGGTCTTCATGCGGGCGGACGTAGGCGGCGCGGGCGCGACTCGCCCCGGTGTCACAAGCCGCCCGGCCATCCGGTCATATAGTCGTGAACACACACTTCCATCCTTACCTGCGCGGTTTCCACGTCCTCGTGGCGGCGGACGGTGTGGTGGCCGTGATCGCCGCACTGATGATCGTCAAATGAACCCCATGCTCGCGGGAAACGTCCTCGCGGCCTTCTGCGGCCTCGCCCTCGTCGGGAGCGGTGCAGTCAAGATCCTGGGCGTGCGAAAGGCGGTGGATGGTCTCGAGGCCATGGGATTCGCCGGTCGGGTCCGCATGATCGGGATCGGCGAAACGGTGAGCGCGTTGCTGTTCGTGTTTCCCCAGACCCGCCCCATCGGGCTGCTGCTGGTCTCCGCGCACATGGGGGGCGCCATCGCGACCCACATGCAGCACCGCCTGTCGTACGCAGCCCCTGCCGCACTCCTCGGCCTGGTATGGGCCGCGGCGTGGCTCTCGCACCCCGCACCGTTCACGCTCTAGTCGATCCTTCGAAAGGTCACTCTGATGAGCTTCGTCACTCCGATTGAACCCAACACCGCGTCCGGCGCCGCCAAGGGACTGGTCGATGGTCTGAAGCAGCGTGTGGGCCGCGTCCCGAACATGATCGGCATCATGGCCCACTCGCCTGCCGTACTCAAAGGCTACCTGGAATTCACCTACGCCATCCAGGAGATCTCGCTCCCGCCCCTCCTGCGCGCGCAACTCGGCGTCGCCGTGGCTGCCCTCACCGGGTCGGACTACTTCATTTCACTGGCGGAGTCCTTTGGACGTCGAGACGGCCTCGACGCGGAGCAGACCGCGGCGGCACGGCGTGGTGAATCCTCCGACCCGCGGTACGCGGCCGCACTGCGCTTCGCGGCCACGATGGTACGAGAGCAGGGACGAGTGCCGGCGACGGAGGTCGAAGCATTGCGGAATGCCGGTTTCGGGGACGACCAGATCGTGGAGATCGTGACGCTGGTGGCCCTGAGCGTCTTCCGGGGTACGTTCAACCTCGCGCTTGGAACCGACCTCGACGCCCCGCTTCGTCGTTGCGACCCGCCCCGGCCGCCGTCTGAGCGTCCGGTGACCGACACCCTTGCAGAACTCCGGCGCTCACGAACCCTCTTGTCGCGCCCCCCGTGGCTCCCCGCCACCGTCTGGCCGTTTGGCACCACGACGCTCGAAGTGGATGGACGCCGAGTCGCCGTGACGGATCTCGGCACCGGACCCGTCCTGCTCTTCGTGCATACCGGGTTCTGGTCGTTCATGTGGCGGGACGCCATCTCCCGGCTTTCGACGGAGTTCCGGTGTGTGTGCTTCGACGCGCCGGGCACCGGACGGAGCGATCGGCTTCCCACGGGGGGTGCCACGCTGGCGCGAGCGGCGCGGGCCACGGAGGCAGTCATCCGGGACCTTGACCTCAACGACATCACCCTCGTCGTCCATGATCTCGGCGGGCCCTCGGGCATCGCGGGCGCGTCGCGCACGGCGGAACGCATTCGCGGGCTGTGCGCCGTCAACGCGTTCGCCTGGAGGCCGTCGGGGCTCCCGTTCCGGGGCATGCTGGCGCTCATGGGGAGCGCCCCCATCCGGGGATGAGCGTTCTGACCGGATTATTGACCTGGGTGACCGCGACGAGCTTCGGCGTGGGGCGCCATCTGGACGCTCCCAGCCGGGCGGCGTTCCTCGAGGGGATCGGTCCCCAGGGCCTTCGCACCTTCCACGACTATCTGCGGGACGCCCGCAGCGCCACCGCGGTGTACCACGAAGTGGAGCGGGCGCTGACGGGGCCGCTCCGGCAGGTGCCCTTGCTCACCATCTTTGGCGAGCGCAACGATCCCCTGAAGTTCCAGCCCAGGTGGAAGGCACTGTTTCCGGAGGCCCGCCAGGTTGTCGTGTCCAAGGGGAACCACTTCCCGATGTGTGACGATCCGGACCTCGTCGCGACGTCGATCCGCGATTGGTACCGGGGCGTAGTGTGCCCATGACGGTCGACCAGTTTGCCGACGCGCGCCCCACGCTGTTCTCCATCGCGTACCGGATGCTGGGCAGCGTGATGGATGCCGAGGACCTGGTCCAGGACGCCTACACCCGCTGGCAGGAGACGAACCCGGCAGAGATCCGCTCCCCGCAGGCGTTCCTGACGACGATCATCACGCGCCTCTGCATCAACCACCTACAGGCGGCACGGACCCGTCGCGAAGTCTATGTCGGGCCCTGGCTACCGGAGCCTCTCGTGACCGATCCTGCCCCTTCGGCGCTCGATCACATCGAGCTCGCGGAGTCCTTGTCCATGGCGTTCATGGTTCTGCTCGAGCGACTCTCGCCTACCGAACGGGCCGTCTTTCTCCTGCGGGAGGTCTTCGCGTTCGACTATGTGGACATCGCGCGGATTGTCGAGAAGAGCGAAGCCAACTGCCGTCAGCTGTTCGCGCGCTCCCGGAAGCATCTGGAAGCGCGCCAGGCGCGGTTTCCGGTCAGTCCCGAGAAAGCCGAGCGGCTCGTGGAACAGTTCAGTGCGGCGGCCCGAGGGGGAAACGTCGACGCGCTGGTGGGCATTCTTGCCGAGGATATCACGCTCTGGTCGGATGGAGGCGGGAAGGTGGCCGCCGCCCTGCACCCGATTCACGGATCGTCGCACGTCGCGCGCTTCGTAGTGGGCGCCCTCGCGAAGTTCGTGCCCGCGGGAGCCGTCGCCTGCATGGCGAAAGTGAACGGGCAGCCCGGCATCCTGTCGTATGTCGGGGGCCAGCCCCAGGCAGCCCTGGTATTCGACATTGCCGGCGACCGGATCTCCGCGGTCTACGTGATCACCAATCCGGACAAGCTGCGGAGCGTGCCGCCCCGCCCGGTCCCGGCCGACAGCTAGCCGTCACTTCGCCGCCTTCGGCACCCGCTGCTTCATCCCCCCGGGGGCGAGAATCGTGAGTGCCGTCGCGGTACCCGCCGAGTCGGTCTCGAACTCGATCATCTGGCCCGACAACGCCCGTCCGATGGAAAACAACGTCGCGGTATGCGCGAGGAGTTCGGTGGCCGGCCGGGGACCGGTCTTGATCATGAGTCGATTACCGTCGAGCGCCACGGCGAGCGTGACATTCGCGTTCAGCACATAGTCGCCCACGAGGCGCTGCAGCGCGGCGGGCGGCAGTGTGATCAGCTTGGCGCGAGCGGCTGCTTCGGCCTGGGCATCGGCGGCGATCAGGGCATCCTCGTACCGCTTCGCGTCCATCGGCAGCACTCGGCGCGCCTCCACGCCGCTGTCGAGACGCCAGCCGAGGAGGTGGCCGGCCGGGTCCACGTGGTAGTGCGTCGTTCCCACGATCGCCGAATCGGCGCCGACGAACCGGATGGGCACGACCTGCGCCGGTGCCGTGCGGCCGCCGCTGATCTGGGTAAACGCGAAGTCCCCTGAGTCGGCCCGCGCGGCGCGCAGGCGGGTGAGCGCCAGTTCCCGGTCCAGGACGGACCAGCCGACGGCCGGGTACGTCCCTCGCTTCATCGCGATCCGCCGCGTCACCGGGTTGGCCCGGCCCGTCGTGAGCGTGAGGCTGTCTCCGCCGAACTCGAGGAGGTACTTCGCCTCCGTCGGCGGGAGGTGCCCCGCGCCATCCGGGAAGCTCACCGCCATGTCGTATCGCAGGGGCTCCCCGGCGGAGTCCAGCGTCAGGACGTAGTCGTGCACCTGCACCTGGCCGTTGTTGGGGATCCAGACGCCGGTGATCGTATTGCCCGCCCGGGTGAACTGCTCGAACGAGACCGTGTCCTTGCCTTGCACGATGATGAAGGTCACGGTGCTCGGCGCTTGTGCGGTGAGACGGAATGGGCAGAAGGCGACGGCGGCGAGAACCAGGGCGGCTGGGCGCATGGGCATCGATCCGGGGGTGGGGGGAGTGCCCGCCATACGGGCGGGAGTGCCAGGTGGGTTCATCGTCTGTGGTCCCGATCGGTCAGGGATGAGTCCCGGAATCCGGGCTCATTCAGCCTCCACCCAGCGTGCGTGTTTCATTTTGCGTCATGGAGTTGGAATGGCTACGTTCCCACGATGCCTCTCTTCATGGATATCCACCGGCTGCCCGAAGGGGTGACCGCGGACATGGTGCGCGACGCCCACAACGCCGACATGCAGCTCCAGGCGAAATACGGCGTCAAGGACCCGTGGCCTAGTGCGGGAACGGCGGGAGATCGGGGCAGGGTGTGGAGTTCGCCCAACTGGTCGTGAGATTACCCTTCGCATCGGGCACTCGCTCCCACGCAGGCCAGCGAGCCAGGTAAAGACGGCACGCCTCCCGGAAGACAGCGGGATACTTGTCCGTCCTGATGATCACCTCCCGCAGCAGATCCTGCGCTCCCCGAACCGTGGCGTTGGCCAGAAGTGCCCGCGCGGCCGCGCCGAATACGGTGTCTTCGCCCAATCCATCGATGAGGACCCGAAGCACCGTCGGCGTGGTGGCCGCATCCTCGGCGAGGTCCACACCGTAGTTGGCGAGCAGGAGATGACGGGCCGTCTGACCATCCTCGTTGGGGGCTCGCACGAGCCCGACGAGTGCCGCTGAGCTGCGCAGGACTTCGGGGCGCTCCAGCAGGATGCGTGCGATCGTCCAGTCGCCCCCTCCCCGACGGGCAACTTCCACAAGGTCAGCGGGACGAGTGGTTGGGTCCCGTGCCCACGCCGTGAGAAATACCTCGCGTCGATCAGGATCGAGGCTGTCCCAGACGGCCCAGTTGGGCGCATTCCACCAGGGCGCCGAGTCCGGGACCGCGAGCCTCGGAGTAGTGGAGCGGAAGACGATGCGTTTGGTGGTCTGCGGGATCCGTACGACGTCGACTGGCTGGATCTCCATGGCGCACGTGATCTGGCCGTCCTCAGGGCCTTGAACCTCGACGACGATCGAGTCGGCCGTGGTCCGGATGCTCTGAATCCACCAGAACTGATTGAGACAGCCGGAGAGGTTACCCAGCGCCGCGGCGACGAGCTGGTAGTGCCGGAAGTCGATCGGCGGTGCTGCCGTGTGAATGAGCGTCCCGTCGTCTCGCCAGGAGAATGTCTCGAAGCGCTGCCAAAGGGTTTGCCAATGCACGGCATCTCGAATTACGGC
>Ga0079221_10000565_pt1 | contig 10647 bp, 7 predicted proteins | sample GAAS200_FD_75069 | JGI IMG/M metagenome (GOLD analysis project Ga0079221, IMG submission 75069) | Agricultural soil microbial communities from Georgia to study Nitrogen management - GA AS200 | ecosystem: Environmental > Terrestrial > Soil > Agricultural land | place: USA: Georgia | collected... | reverse complement strand
TAGCTATCCAGAGAGGCCATGGCATTGATGGCTCCTTTGCCGGCGATGCTGGCATACTTCTCGATAGCCAGTCCCTTGATGGTCACCTTGCTGGCGCTGCCCCAGAAGGCTGCGTGCGCCTCGCTCAACTCCACCGTGTGGCCGCCAGGGTCGCTGCCGACGTAGACCTTCTCCGTGCTGTAATCCAGATACCACGAGCCCGCCCCAACCTGGGAAAGGCTGGCAACGCGCTTGAGAGGCTTCGAGTCAAAAAACAGATCTTCCGGATACATGCACGCCGGATGCTGCGAATCGCAGACCCCGCGAGGCGAAGCCAGAGCTGTAACGCCGTTCGCCTGGGCTTCCCACACGCCTGATGAAGCGGAGCGCCATGAGGAAGAACCGATGATCGCCGCGCCAACCAGCGTCGCCCCGCTCTGGCCGGAAAAGACATCTCCATCCTTCGGCACCACGCTTTGCATCCGGTACACGCCGGGACTGAGCACGAAAGTTGTGCCCGTGGGATTCGATTTGACGGCCGCCTCGATTTCATCGCCTGGGCTGAGCTGAATGCCGGCCGGCTGCTGCGTGCCGCTTGAAGTGCTCCCCGAGGTGCTGCCGGATGTGCCACCGGAGGTGCCCGAGGTACTACCCGATGTGCCGCTTGACGTCCCGCCCGACGTGCCGCCGGATTTGCTGCCCGACCCACTGCCCGGGGTGCTTCCCGATTGCTGTGCGACTACCTTTACTGTAACCGACGCTTTGCTGGCGCCGCCGCTGCCTTTCACGGTCAAAGTGTAGGTCGTGGTCTGTTTGGGATTGATCTTGACAGTGCCCTGGGCCGGGACGGGCCCGACGCCAGGCTCCAGATCCAGGGTTGTGCCGTTTTGCGAAGACCAGCTTAGTTTGGTCGATTGTCCTGAGGTGATTGAGGCTGGTTCAGCGAGCAGAGTCGAGGTGGGCGCAAGGTCGCTTTGGCAGCCGTTTCCGCCGTCAGCGCAGTTGGAACTAGTCTGAAGCGTGGCGACACCCGCCCCGCATCCCGCAATCACGAAACATAAAAGCGGGATTAGGCCAAAAGCGGCGACCGCAGACAGACTTTTCCTCTTGATACAGCTCAGTAATCGTGAATACACCCTGGCCTCCTGATGGTTACCTGTATTTCTGGATCGTCCTGTCAAGGGGTGGGAATGGTCTTCGTCGGGAGAACGTCATCTTGAACAACCCTGGGGACTACCTGAATGCGACAGTAGCTTTTACCAAGAACTACGTACGTTGTCAAGGAAATTACTTAAGGCGAATTACGTATGTAAAAACCGATGTAGCCCGTTCTATTAAGGAAATTGCGAGGCTTGGTGCTCAAAATAAAATCGTTAAGCGGAAACTCAAATGGTTCAGCGAGTTAGACGATCGGGCGCTCAACCGAGGCAAGCGGCACACGCCATATATTGAGCGTCGGACGAGAAAATGCTGTTGCGATCACGCCGCAACGACCACTGGTCTGAAATTTGCAGCGGATTGCGGTGAGAATTCGGTTGACGATATGTGCCCTGGAAGCAGTAGCTCACATTACGCGTAGACGGGGTGCGCCAGCGAAGATCGCGGCCAAAAATTTCGAGTGTGCTGCTCCCGAAAATTCAACCGCAGGTTCTCAATGCTTCGCTCGAAAAAATTCCACCACTGTGGAAATTTTTTACCCATTTTGAAGAGGGCTTCTCGACCAGGAGTGATATAACTCCGACGTGTTGAAAGGCTTACGCGAGATAGAGAAACGGAACTCCATTTGCAAGTTGCAGGCATGTTACAGGATGCGGGGAAGTAAACTGATCTGGCAGCGCCAAAAAGAATCCATCGAACCCACGCGGGCATCCTAAAGTGAAGAGGAAGTAGCTGGCACAGCAAGACTGGTGGCCAAGGCAACCAGAATTGGACGATGCGAATCTTATGTGCCATCGTCCAGTTAAGCCGATGCTCCCGAGGAGATACTCGGGAGCAAGTGCAAGCTCAAGAAGGCGCTTCCAATAAGGTTCGAGCTTAACTCTTGAATTGCTCGACGTTTGAGGGCAGGCGTCAAGAACATGAATAAGTTGAAGCAAAGTGCATCGAATGCAGGCAAATGAAACAATCGACTGCGCGGCGCGGAACTGATGCGACTGCAGCAGAGGTAGGTGCGTGAAAACCGGCAGTTTCCACGCACCCGCAGCCATAACGACCAACGCTTGGAACGGAGAGAACGTCATGGCCTTGAAAGAGTTTACCACACCGCATTTTCACTCACAATTTCAGCATTCCGGCAATATGCCCGGCGCGCGGCATCCGGGAGATTGCCGTGTCGAAGCACCCTCCCAGGCAGTCTCGCAGATCTGTCCACCGGCCACTGGCCTTAGAAATGAGTGTCCTGGGATTAAGGGACGCGCTTAATCGCAAACTAAAAATTAGTTGCCGTTAGCAACAGCACGATAACTCAAGTTCAGGAGTCCGGGTATGGGTCCACGCAGAGCGAACCTGATTATAGTAGCTGCCATGCTTGCTTGCTTCACTGGCATTAACGTGACAGGTCTGCTGGCAGGCCAACAGGACGGCAGGAATTCACCACCTCCCGATCAGATCAGCAATGCGTTAAGCCATGGTGTCGATAAGCTTCCTTCAACGGCGAACTCCGGCTCGCCCGAGCTGCAGCGGCGGGACCCCCGCTACGAAGTGGACAGCGGGGACGTCATGGAAATTGATTTCCCCTACACGCCTGAATTCAATCAGACGGTCACCGTAAATCCCGACGGCTACGTTTCTTTGCGAAATGCGGGAGGAGTCCACGTCGGGGGCGAAACGGTACCCGAAATTGAGTCGGATATCAAGAAAGCTTATGCGAAGATTCTGCACAATCCTGACGTCTCGATCACTTTGAAGCAATTTCAGAACCCATATTTTCTTGCTCTGGGACAGGTTAACCGTCCTGGGAAATACGATCTGCGCGGCGCGACTACCGTAGCGCAGGCCGTTGCCATCGCGGGTGGTTTCACTGAGAAAGGAAGGCGTAATGACATCATCCTCTTTCGGCGGGTTTCCGATAACTGGGTTTCTGCGACCAAAGTCAATCTGAAGCACATGCTGTCTTCAAAGAGTCTGGCCGAAGATCTGCAGTTGCACCCGGGAGACATGATCTACGTTCCTCAGAATACGCTGTCGAAAGTCAAGCCTTTCATCCCACTTCCCAATGTGAGCTACTTCCCGCGGTGATAAGGACACTGAGACGAGGAGACTTGTGATGGAAGTAGAGAGCATCACGCCATATCCGAAAGGCCCGCTGCACACGCAGCGTGCTCCGAACACCACGCGGGAGGTGCTGGGAATCCTGTTCCGGAACCGGCGTGTGGTGCTGATGGCATTCCTGGCGACGTTCGCGGGGGTTGTGCTGGCAGTGGTGCTGTTCGGCATCAAGTACCGGGCCGAAACTGAAATCCTGGTTAAGCATCAGCGAGGGGAGAATGTCGTGTCCACCGATGGAGGCTCGGACCGGCCGGACAGCGACGACCACGCCAGGGAGCGAGAGATCAACACCGAGGTGGAACTGCTGCAGAGCAGCGATTTACTCGAACAGGTCGTGAAGGAATGCGGCCTGGACTCCTCCGGTCACCATTTCTGGAGCGGGTGGCTTCCCTCGTGGGGCGATCCCACGACCAAGACGGCAAAGGCCGTTGAAAGGCTGCGAAAACACCTTGAAATTCAGCCTATACCCGATTCCAACATCATCCAGGTTCAGTACACAACCCATCACCCAATGGAAGCTCAGCAGGTCCTGCAAAAACTTGATGAGCTTTACATTGCCAAGCACGTGGACGTTTACCGACCGGCTGGCGCCTCCGACTTCTTCAAGAAGCAGACGGAGCACTACAAGCAATCGCTTCACGACGCCGAAGCGGAATTGGCCAGCTTTAACACCCAGCAGGGTGCGCCCGACCCCGAGGCAGAGAAAAGCCTGGTTCTGAAGCAGGCGAGCGATTTTGATGGGCAGTTGCAAACGACTCGGGCCGAGATTCAAAGCACGCAGCAACAGATTCGGGCCATTACGGCTGAATTAGCCAGAACGCCGTCCAGAATAACGAGGCAGCAAACGACGGGCGAGAACCCACAATTGATGGCCAGCCTGAAATCAACTCTGCAGAACCTCGAAATCCAGCGGACGGATTTGCTGTCAAAGTATCAACCTGACTACCGGCCGGTGCAGGATATCGAGAAACAGATCGCTCAGCTTAAGGAGAGTATTGCCGCTACGGAGAAGTCTCCAATGCGGCAGGACACCACGGACCAGAACGAGACCTATCAGATGCTGCAATCAGATCTGGCGCAAGCCAAATCGAAACTTGCGGCGCTGCGCGCGCAAGCCGCCGCCATGGTTCCCGTGGTCAGCACCTATTCCCACCAGGCAATCCTGCTCGACCAGAAACAAATTAAACAGCAGGACCTGCTGCGCAACATCAAGACAGCGGAGGAGAGCTACCTGCTGTACCTCAACAAGAGTCAGCAGTCGCAAATTTCAGACGCGCTGGATCGCAAACAGATCCTCAACGTCAGTGTCGCGGAAACCGCTGCGATGCCTTCCCTGCCGGTAAGCTCGCCGGTTGTGCTCATCCTGGCGGGCGGGGTTCTGGCGCTTATCATCAGCATGGGTTGCGCCTTTGGGGTGGACTACATGAACCCATCGTTTCGAACTCCGGATGAAGTTATCCGTTATCTCGAGGTGCCGGTACTCGCCGCTCTGCCCAAAAACGCCAGTTCTTCACGGTTTGTGATGGCCGGCAACGTAAGAGCATGGTCGCTGGGAAGCGCCTCCACCGGCAGGGAGCGGAGGCGTAGTTCCCCAGGGCAGAAAGAAGACGGCAGTTAAAAAGAGAGCTTATGTTTTTGCGATTTTATGGGTTGCGTGAACAACCCTTCAGCACGACGCCCGATCCTCGGTACCTCTACATGAGTGCCTCGCACCGCGAGGCGCTGGCCTCGCTGGTTTATGGTATCGAGACGGGCCGTGGCTTTGTGAGTTTGATTGCCGAGCCTGGAATGGGCAAAACAACCCTGCTCTTCCAGCTCCTGGAGCAGTTCCGAAATTCTGCTCGTACTGCCTTTCTGTTTCAGACGCAGGGGGACACGCGCGAATTCCTGACGAACCTGATGTCGGACCTTGGCGTTGTTCCCGATGATCGGGATGTGAGCGCCTTACAACGACAACTGAACGATATCCTCATCCAGGAAGCGCGCCTGGGAAGGCAGTTCGTTCTGGTCATAGATGAAGCGCAGAACCTCGAAGACCCCGTACTCGAATCGGTGCGGATGCTGTCGAATTTTGAGACCTCGCGCTCCAAGTTGATGCAGATCGTGCTGGCGGGCCAGCCGGGACTTGCGGACAAGCTGGCGCGGCCGGACCTGGAGCAGCTGATGCAGCGCGTCTCAGTGATTTGCCGGCTGAACCCGTTCAACAGACAAGAAGTTGCTGACTACATCGATCACCGCCTCAGGGTAGCAGGACACCAAGGCGGCCGTCGGTTTACGCCGGAAGCGCTCGCGATGATCGCCGACCTGAGCGAGGGTATTCCGCGAAACATTAACAACATCTGCTTCCATGCCCTATCACTGGGATACGCAAAGGGTCAAAAGACAATTGACGGTGCAGTCATCGAGGAAGTGTACGGCGACCTGGAGCTGGAAACCCTCAAGAACACCCGTGAGGATGTGCTGGACGCTCGCCCCGAATCGACAAACAGAATCTGGGGCCTCGAAGGAGTAACCCTGAATGGCGGCCGACGGGTGCGAGAAGACAGGGAGCAGTTCATCCGAGGAGGCCGGTATTCCCCCCCGACATTTCCCGGCATGGTCGGAGGGGGATGGCCCAGGCGCCAGGCGCCGCGCTGGCCGTTCTGGGCCCTCACTTTGCTGATGTTGATCTTGGCAGGAGAATTATTCTGGGCGCAGTTGCCGGTCACCGCGCGGGATCACATTGCCACACAGCTCATTGCAAAGGCGTTCGGCACAGCAAAAAGCATTACTGGCACGGCTAGCTCGACCACAACTAAGGGTTCGCCTGAAACGCCGCAGGCTCAAGAGATCGTGAGCCCTTCAAACGGGGCTGGAAATGCCGTTCCGGAGCCCGTAACAAAGAACACGAGTGAGGCGCCTGGTCCGACGGACATTGGGGTCGCAAAGCCGGACGCATCCGAGGCTGGCAACCAGCAGGAAAGCCCGGTGGCCTCGGACACCGAAGGCGCAGATGGGGCCGCCGCAGCCGGTCCGGTTTCGTCTTTGGCCGGGTCAGCACCCAACGGTAGTGCGGGCGGCGCGCCGGCGGACGATTCCGCCTCGGCGTCAGCGGGAACGATCGTGATCGAATCCAATGTGCCGGGCGGCATCGTCACCATTAACGGGGAGACGAATCCGGACTGGCGGACACCTCACATGTTTGATTTGCCTCAAGGCATGTATCGGATCTCTGTATCCCGGGAGGGCTATGTAACCTGGTACAAGGTGATGCGGGTTACCGCCGGGAACAAGCGGTGGGTCACGGCAGATCTGCAGTTGCCGCGCGGCGTCATCGTCATCGATACAGAACCGCCAGGCATGCAGGTCTTCATCGATGGCAAAGCTTATGGCCCAAGCGAAGTCCAGGCGGCGCTCGATGCGGGCGAGCATGAGTTTAAGGTCGTTCCGACCGGAAGCAGGCGCCCCTTCGAGGGGAGCTTTGTCCTCAAGCCGGGAGATATCCTGACGCGGAAGGTTCGGTGGCCGTCACAGACCCCTCAGCCGACTGCGGGCAACATCTCGCCTGCCCAGAAGCTGAAGACGAACGGAAAACCGCTGAAAGAGAGAGAACAATCGTGAGCAGGAATTTCGAGCTGTTAGAACGCGCATCAAAAGAGTGGGATTCTTTCACATTCGAGAGGGAGCCCCTGCCCCGCGCGGAGCGCGTGTCACCGCCGCCGGACGCCAGCACGCTGTCACGCGAGGAATTGATTAAGCTTGTTCAAAGGATCTTCCTGCTTGACCACAACCGGCGAAAAATGGTGGTGTTCACGGCGGTTGAGAACAGCACAGGATGCACCTCCATTTGCGCCGGAGCCGCGGAAGCCATAGCGGCCCAGGTCGAGTCGCCTGTTTGCGTAATGGACGGCAACCTGCGACGGCCTGCGCTTCATCTCTGCTTTGGCATGGAAAATCTGCGCGGGCTCACGGACGCCGTTTTCAAACCAGGGCCGATCACCCAATTTGTCCAGAAGCTACCCGGCAACAATCTCTGGCTTCTACCTTGTGGGTCAATGATGTCACAACTTAGCGCGGGTATGAAAGCTGAACATCTGCAGGCGCGGATAAAGGAACTGCGTGGCGAGTTTGCCTATGTCCTGATTGATTCACCGCCGGTGAGTGAGCATACCGACGCAATTTTGCTGGGCAAATTGACAGATGGGGTCGTACTGGTTCTGGAGTCTAATGCCACGCGGCGGGAAGTTGCGCGAATCGCGAAAGAAGATCTTGAAGCTGCTCAAGTGCGGGTGCTGGGTGCAGTCCTGAATAAGCGAACATTTCCGATTCCCCAGTTCCTTTACGACAGGGTGTAGCAAGCTGAGGCTGCCCCGCGCCACGCGCAGGGCAACGGTATCAACGGTTAAAGGAGCTTACTTTCAGTTTTCAGGATCCCGGAATGGGACTCAAGGGGCGGAGCTATGCAACCAATAAGCTATGCTGACCAACCAACCCGGGCGTACGCAGGACCGGGACTCCTGCCGGCGCCTGGCGCCTGGTTTGCGGTACACACCCGGTCAAAATGTGAGAAGAAGGTCGCCTCTCAGCTTGATGATTCGCAGATCAAGTGCTTCCTGCCCATCGTGAAAGAAATCCGAACATGGAGCGACCGCCGTAAGGTCATCGACCAGCCGCTGTTTCCGGGGTATGTCTTCGTCCGAATTCCCGGTGAGGACAGAGTGCGTGTCTCCGTGCTCAGAACCAGCGGCGTGGTGGGGTTTGTGGGGGTGCAGGGGCAAGGCATCCCGATTCCCGACCCTGAAATAGAGAACATTCAGACCTTGCTTTCCAGCAGGGTTCCTTTTGAACCGTATCCCTTTCTCTGCGTTGGGCAGAAAGTCAGGATTCGAGGCGGTTACCTCGACGGAGTCGAAGGAATTCTGGCTGCCAAAAATTCCGATTGGAGCGTGGTAATCTCCATAGACTTGATTCAGAGGTCGCTTGCAGTTCAGGTGAGCGGTTTCGATCTGGAACCGATCCGGTAGCTTGAGACTTCAATCTTCTCTGTGCTTCATCGCGTCACAAGAGCTCATCGTCAAATATCTATCTAACAAAAGGGAGAACAGCCAATGAACAAGCGGAAAGGTGCGCGCCAGTACACTCCAGAAAACCTGAAAATTGCAGTCATCGGAGTTGGGCACGTCGGCTTGCCAACAGCATTGTGTCTGGCGGAATTGGGCTGGGAAGTAATCGGTGCTGATCAGGACGAGGACAAGATCCGCCAGATGAAAGCCGGGAAGAGTCCTTTTTATGAGCCCGGGCTGCAGACGCTTTTGACACAACATCTGGCGAGCGGAAGGTTCAGCGTCACCAGCGATGTTGCCAGCGCCATCGACGCTGCCACCGTATTGTTTATTTGTGTTGGCACGCCCCAAGGCGAAAACGGAGAGGCGGACCTTTCCCAGATTGAAGTCATTGCGCGCCTCATTGCCCAACACCTGAACGGGTACAAGCTCATCGTGGAAAAGAGCACCGTACCCGCGGTGACCTCGTTGTGGATTAAGCGCACCATCCTGCGCTTTGCAATGGCGCAGCGGCGGTTAGAGGGAGGCGGCCTGAACCAGTCCACGGCGCCTGCGGAGATCGATGAGCTTCCGCCTGCTCCGGATTTTGATGTGGCCTCCAATCCGGAATTCCTGCAGGAAGGCAAAGCTGTCGACAATTTCTTCTGTCCTGACCGCATCGTGGTGGGTGTGGAAAGCGCGCGCGGACAGGAAATCCTGGAAGCCATCTACCGGCCGCTAAAGCGACCGATAGTCGTGACCGGCCTGACCACAGCGGAGTTGATCAAGCATGCTGCCAACGCCTTTTTGTCAATGAAGATTTCGTACATCAACATGGTCGCCGATATCTGTGAGGCCGTCGGAGCCGACGTGAACCTGGTCGCTTCGGGCCTCGGCCTTGACCCACGCATCGGACCTGACTTTTTGTCCGCGGGCATTGGCTATGGCGGCTACTGCTTTCCAAAAGATCTCCGGGCGTTTGCTTACCTCGCAGAAAAACACGGCGTCCGGGGATCATTGCTGAGAGAAGTTGAGCGGATCAACCTGGAACGCGTTGACCGGTTCCTGGACAAACTCTACAAAGCCCTGTGGATCGTTCAAGAAAAAACAATCGGCGTCTGGGGGCTTTCGTTCAAACCCAACACCGATGACATTCGAGAAGCGCCGAGCCTGAGAATTGTGGAGGCTCTGGTCAAAGATGGCGCCCGCCTCCGATTGTATGATCCGCAGGCTATGCAGCGCATGCGGCAGGTGTTTCCGGAACAGCAGGGCCAGATTACCTATTGCTCATCGCCCTATCAGGCGTGTGAGGGAGCCCACGCAGTGCTTTTGCTGACGGAATGGGAGGAATTCCAATCCCTGGATCTCCATCGGGTCGCAAGCCTGATGGAACTGCCCATTTTGCTTGACGGCAGAAACGCGCTCGACCCTGAAAAGGCAGTCCGAGCCGGACTTGAATACATTTCCATTGGCCGCAACAATGCGACTCCGATTCCAGAGGTATACCAGGCGCAGCACAGCCCGGCGGTGCAGGAGCTCGGAGTTAATGCGCCGGCATGGAGATGACGTGGCCACAGTCTAAGTGATTGCTTTTCGGTTGCGTGGCCTTCACGCAGCCCGTCAGTTCGCTCGGTCTGACCTGCGGCGGGGATGAGCAGCGATATCGACCGAGATTTCCTGTACCAAACCCACATTCTTCAGAAACGGAGCGGTACTTACCATGGGCACTGTGCGTCGCCAAATGCTTTTAACAATGCTCAAATTCTTTGATCTTGCCATCATGATCGCATCCTTTTTGCTGGCCGCCATGCCTGCGATGTACCAAAGCGGGCTGTCGGTTTCAGAATTCTTTTCAATGCGGATCAAGGTGCAGAACTTTGTTTTGTTCATGGTCCTGCTGATCATCTGGCACATCGTTCTTACCTCCTTCAGCCTGTATGAATCACGACGCCTGCTTACACGCGAGTCCGATATCATGGACACGCTGAGCGCAACTACGCTTTGCACGCTCGCCGTGGGCGCCGCCGCCATGCTGTTCCATATCAGACTGGTAGGCGCGGCGTTTATCGTAGTGATGTGGGGAGCCAGCAGCACGATGATCATGCTTAGCCGATTGGTCCTCCGTTACTTTCTCCATCAGATTCGCAAACACGGACACAACCTGCGCCACGTGCTGGTGGTGGGCACCAATCCCCGTGCGGTGCAATTTGCCCGCAGGATTGAATCCAGGCCGGAACTTGGCTACCGGGTGATCGGTTTTGCCGATGTGAACTGGCCAGGGCTCAAGGCCATTGAACAATCCGAAAAGCGACTGGTTTGCGATCTCCAAGGCATCACGGAATTCGTTCGAAACACCGTGGTCGATGAAATCCTGATAGCG
>Ga0079221_10000564_pt1 | contig 10662 bp, 10 predicted proteins | sample GAAS200_FD_75069 | JGI IMG/M metagenome (GOLD analysis project Ga0079221, IMG submission 75069) | Agricultural soil microbial communities from Georgia to study Nitrogen management - GA AS200 | ecosystem: Environmental > Terrestrial > Soil > Agricultural land | place: USA: Georgia | collected... | reverse complement strand
GGCAGGTCGAAGCTCGACGCGATCACTTCGCCCTTTCCCCAATCCACCATCTCGCTCACTTCCTCGGGCCGCTCGTCCACCAGCAGCACCAGCAACGTGGCGTCCGGATGATTGAGCACCACACCCTCCGCCACCGCCTGGAGCATCACCGTCTTTCCGGCTTTGGGCGGCGAGACGATCAGCGCCCGCTGCCCGAAGCCGAACGGGCAGATGAGGTCCACCACCCGCTGGATGTCCCCGGTGCGCGGGCTCGAGGCGCCGGCCGCCTCGAGGAACAGCGGCCGGCTGGGATGCACCGCGCCCAGATCCGCGAACTGCGGGCGCTCCCCCGCGCGCTCCGGGGAACCGCCGTTGACCGCGGTGACGCGTCCGTTCTCGAGCGTCACCAGGTCGCCGCGGCGCAGCCCGGGGAGGCGCACCGCGGGATCGCCCTTCGCGGGGAGATAACTGTTGGCGGCGAAGCGCAGCGCGCCGCCGTTTTGGGTCGGATCGAACCAGCCGGTTTGGGGGGGCATTGACCGTCAGTAAGATAACGAGGTGCCGGGCTATATTACTGCCTCAATGCGCCAAGACCACATCCGCAACTTCTGCATCATCGCCCACATCGATCACGGGAAATCCACGCTCGCCGACCGGCTGATCGAGCTGACCGGCACGCTGGACAAGCGCCTGATGCGGGAACAGGTCCTGGATACGATGGACCTGGAGCGGGAGCGCGGGATCACCATCAAGCTGAACGCGGTGCGCATGACCTACCGCGCCGCCGACAGCCAGGTCTACGAGCTGAACCTGATCGACACCCCGGGGCACGTGGACTTCACGTACGAAGTCTCCCGCTCGCTCGCGGCCTGCGAGGGCGCGATTCTGGTGGTGGACGCGTCGCAGGGGGTGCAGGCGCAGACCCTCTCGAACCTCTTCCTCGCGCTCGACGCCGGCCTCGAGATCATCGCGGTCCTGAACAAGATCGACCTGCCCGGCGCCGAGCCCGACCGCCGCGCCGCCGAGCTGCACGACCTGATCGGCGCGAACCCCGACGACATCCTCCGGATCTCCGCCAAGGAGGGGCGCGGCGTGCCCGAACTGCTCGAGGCGGTGGTGGCGCGGGTGCCCCCGCCGCGCGGCAGCACCGACGCTCCCCTCCGGGCCCTGATCTTCGACTCCTACTACGATCGCTTCCGCGGCGCGATCCCCTCCATCCGGGTGGTGGATGGCGCGGTCCGCGCCGGCATGAAGGTCGCGTTCGGCGCCCACAAGGACGACCTCTACACCGTGGACGAGGTCGGCTACCTCCAGCTCGGCCACAAGCCGGCCGAGGAGCTGGTCGCGGGCGAAGTCGGCTACGTGGTGGCCAACGTGCGCGGCGTGCGGGAGACCCGGCCCGGCGACACCGTGCTCGACGCGGAACGCCGCGACGTGGAGCTGCTCCCGGGCTATCGCGACATCCAGTCCATGGTCTTCGCGGGACTCTATCCGACCAACGCCGAGCAGTACGAGGAGCTGCGCGACGCGCTCGCCAAGCTCCAGCTGAACGACGCGTCCCTGCACTACGAGCCCGAGTCGTCGGTGGCGCTCGGCTTCGGATTCCGCTGCGGGTTCCTGGGCCTGCTGCACATGGAGATCGTGCGCGAGCGCCTGGAGCGGGAATTCGATCTCGACCTCATCAGCACCGTCCCCAACGTGGAGTACCACGTCTACAAGACCGACGGCACGCGGGACCTGGTGGAGAATCCCAGCCTGATGCCGCACGGCTCGACGGTGGACCGGGTGGAGGAACCCTTCGTCAAGGCGCGCGTGCTCGCGCCCGCCGAGTACATCGGCGCGATGATGAAGCTGGGCCAGGAGCGCCGCGGCGTGTACGGCGGGATGCATTACCTCGACCCCACCCGGGTGGAGTTCAGCTGGGAGTTCCCGCTCGCGGAAATCATTCTGGACTTCTACGACAAGCTGAAGACCATCTCCCGCGGCTACGCCTCGCTCGATTACGAGTTCCTCGAGTACCGGCCCTCGGAGCTGGTGAAGCTCGACCTGCTGCTGAACGGCGAGGCGGTGGACGCCTTCTCGGTGATCATCCACAAGGACAAGGCCTACGAGTGGGGCCGCAAGATCGCCGAGAAGCTGAAAGAGCTGATCCCGCGCCAGCTCTTCGAGGTGGTGATTCAGGCGGCGATCGGCACCAAGGTGATCGCGCGCGAAAGCATCCGGCCCCTGCGCAAGAACGTGACCGCCAAGTGCTACGGCGGCGACGTCACCCGCAAGCGCAAGCTCCTGGAGAAGCAGAAAGAAGGAAAGAAGCGGATGAAGCAGGTGGGGACGGTCGAGATCCCGCAGGAAGCATTCCTCGCGGTCCTGCAGGTTGACTAGTCTCGTCATCCAGACCGCCTTTCTGGGAGACGTGGTGCTCACCACGCCGCTCCTCCAGGTCCTCGCCCAGCGCCACGGTCCGGTGGACGTGGTGACCACGCCCGCCGCGGCGGCGCTTCTCGAAACGCATCCCGCCGTGCGCCGGGTCCTGCCCTACGACAAGCGGTCGCGCGACCGCGGGCTCGCCGGGCTCTGGGCGCTCGCCCGGCGGCTCAGGGCGGAGCGCTACGAAGTCGCCTATCTTCCCCATCGGTCCCTGCGCACCGCAGTGCTGGCGCGGCTCGCGGGGATTCCGCGGCGGGTGGGCTTCACCGACGGCGCGCGCTTCCTTTATACGGAGGCGCGCCCGCGCCCGGCGGGGGGTCACGAGATCGACCGCCTGCTGGCGCTCGCCGGCGCGGCGGGCGGCGCGCGTCCCAGCATCGTCCTCACGCCGGAGGACCGGACGGCGGCCGAAGAGTTTCTGACGGCGCACCGCGTCACCGTCCCGTTCGTGGCGCTGGCGCCGGGATCGATCTGGGGCAGCAAGCGGTGGCCGTATTATCCCGAGCTCGCCGCGGCGGTCGCGGCTCGGGCGCCGGTGGTGGTGATTGGCAGTCCGGACGACGCGTCGCTGGGAGCGGAGGTCGTCCGGGCGGGGGGGGCGGGGGGGGCGGGGCGGGTGGTGAACGCGTGCGGGCGGCTTTCGCTCCGGGAGTCGGTGGCGCTGATCGCCCGGGCGGGCGTGCTGGTCACCAATGACAGCGCGCCGCTGCACTTCGCGCAGGCGGTGGGCACGCCCACGGTGGCGATCTTCGGCCCCACCATCCCCGGGTTCGGGTTCGGTCCCCGGGGCGAACGGGACCAGACCCTGGGCGTGGACGGGTTGGCGTGCCGGCCCTGCTCGCGGCACGGCCCCCCGGCGTGCCCGCTGGGACATCATCTCTGCCTGCGGTCGCTGGAGGTGGCACGAGTGGTGAACGCAATCGAGGAGACCGGTGCGCTACATCGTCGGAGTTGACCTGGGCGGCACCAACATCGTCGTCGGCGCGGTGGCCGAGGACGGGTCGGAGGTCGTGGGTCAGGTCGAAGAATCGACCCACGCGGAGGAGGGCGCCGACGCGGTGGTCGCCCGGATCGTGCGGCTGGTGCAGGCGTCCATCGCGCAGGCGAAGGGGAAGGACGTGGCGGGCGTGGGAATCGGCTCGCCCGGCCCCCTCGACACCGCGCGCGGCATCGTCCTCCTCACGCCCAACCTCGGCTGGCGGAACATGCCGCTGCGGGACCGGGTCTCGTCGGCGGTCGGGCTCCCGGCCACGCTCGACAACGACGCCAACTGCGCGATTTTCGGCGAGTGGTGGCGCGGCGCGGCGCGCGGCGCGCGGCACGTGGTCGGACTCACCATCGGCACCGGCATCGGCGGCGGCATCGTCCTGGACGGCCAGATTTACCACGGCACCTCGGACATCGCGGGCGAGCTGGGCCATATGACCATCGATCTCAACGGACGCCGCTGTAAGTGCGGGAACTACGGCTGTCTCGAGGCCTACGCCTCGGGTCCGGCCATCGCGGCCCGCGCCGTCGAAGGCATCGAGTCCGGCGCCGAGACCACCCTGCCCCAGTACGTCGGGGGCGACCTCGCGAAAATCACCGCGCAGGTGGTCTACGAAGCGGCCCGCGACGGGGACGACTACGCGCGCGACGTGGTGATGGAGACCGCGAAAATCCTGGGCGCGGGGGTCGCGAACATCATCAACATCTTCAATCCCGAGGTGGTGGTGATCTGCGGCGGCGTCACCCACGCCGGCGACCGGCTCTTCGTCCCTCTGCGCAGTGAGGCGCGGCGGCGCGCCTTCAAGCCCGCGGTGGACGTGTGCCGCATCGTGCCCGGCGCCCTGCCCGGCACCGCCGGCGTGTACGGCGCGGCGGCGGTGTTCGCGCGCCGCACCTGGGGCACGGTGTGAAGAAGCGCCTCGGCGTCATCGGCTCGATGGTGTGGGACGTGATTTACGGGCGCGACCCCGCCCAGCCGGCGGTCGAGGAGTGGGGGGGAATTGCCTACGCGCTCGCGGCGCTCGACGCCAGTCTCCCCGACGAGTGGGAAATCGTCCCGGTGATCAAGGTGGGCCGGGACCTCGCCGGCCGGGCCGATCGCTTCCTCAAGTCCCTGCGGCGGGTCACCTCGAGCGCGCGCTTCCTCGAGGTCCCGGTGCCCAATAACCGGGTCACGGTCCGCTACTACGAGGCCGAGCGCCGGTGCGAGCAGATGACGGGGGGCGTGCCCCCGTGGACCTGGACCGAGCTGGGCCCGCTGGTGCGCGACCTGGACGCGCTCTACGTGAATTTTCTCTCCGGCTTCGAAATGGACCTGCCGACCGCCGAGCTGCTGCGGCGCGGCTTCCGCCGTTTCATCTATGGTGATCTGCACAGCCTCTTCCTCGGCATCGCGCAGGACGGGATGCGCTTCGCGCAGCCGCTCCCCGAATCGGCGCGGTGGTTGGCGTGCTTCGACGTGGTCCAGGTGAACGAGGAGGAGATGGAGCAGCTCGGCCCCGATCCGATGGCCACCGCGGCGCAGGCGCTGGGGGCGGGCTGTACCACCTTCTGCGTCACCCTGGGCGCACGCGGGGCCGTCTACTTCACGGGCACGCCGGTCCGGAGCGCCCGCGTTCCGGCGGATCTCGCCGCGCCGGAGGGGGACCCCACCGGGTGCGGCGACGTCTTCGGCGCCACCGCCGCGGCGCGGCTCCTGGCCAACGCGCCGCTCGAGGACGCCCTGCGGGACGCCTCGCGCCTCGCGGCCCGCAACCTCTCGCACCGCGGCGCCACCGGGCTCCGCGACCATCTGCTGGGGCGGCTGGCGACGGTATGACCCGCCTGGTGGAAGTCCCCGGCCAGTTCGACGACCGCACCTTCGACGCCTTCGCCGCGGCCTTCGCGGCGGCGGCGGCGGGCGGGGAGCGGATGCTTTTCGACGCGCACGCGGCCGAGTGGGCGTCGCCCTACGGCCTGGTGGGACTGCTCGCGGCGGGACAGGCGGCCCGGAAGAACGGGAGCGAGCGTCCCCTGCTCACGGCGCCCACCAACCCGGACGTGCTCTCCTACTGGGCGCGGGCCGGATTCTTCCAGGAAGCGGGCGAGCTGTTCGAGGTCCACGGCAAGGTGCCCAAGATCAAGCCGGCCACGGCGAGCGACGTGCTGCTGCCGGTCACGCCGGTGCGGGCGGCCGAGGACGTGCACCAGGTGGTCAGCAACATTCAGCAACGTGCGTCGGCGATCCTCGCCTCGGAGCTGCTCCTCGATCCCAAGGCCACGATGGGATTCGCTATGGCGCTTTCGGAGTCGTGTCAGAATATTGTAGAACACGCGGGCACCGGCGGCTGGGTGGCGGTGCAGAGTTATCACTGGCGCCGCAAGCTGGCGCGGCGGGTGGTGGTGATCGCGGTGGCGGACGCGGGGGTCGGGTTCCGGCACTCGCTCGAGCCCACGCAGGCCAAGCGTTTCGGAGACCGCTGGGGCGACGGCGCGGCGCTGGAGGCGGCGCTCATCAACGGGGTCTCGCGCTTCCGCGATCCCGGACGCGGCCAGGGGCTGGCGGGCATCACCCGCTACCTGGCGCGGTGGGGCGGCAAGATCAGCATCCGGAGCGGGACCGCGCGGATCTCGGTGGTTCCCAAGTGGGACGACGACGTCCCGTTGAAGGAAGGCCTCGCGCCGTTCCCCGGCGCACAGGTGCTGTTGATCATTCCCGAGCAGGGGTCCGGCACGACGTGATCTGCGACATCAAGATGCAGGCGGTACTGCGCGAGTCGGTGGGCGAATACGGTGACCTTGTCACCCGCCCCACGGGCCGCGCGGTGCGCGAGCGCATCGAGCGGACCATCGCTGCGCCGGAGGCCGACCCGCTGATCGCGCGAATGGATTTCGCCGGCGTGGGGTGCCTCGACTACTCCTGCGCCGACGAGATCGTCGCCAAACTGCTCCGGGACCGGGTGCGCTTCCTCCTCCTCGTGGGCCTGACCGACGGCCACCGCGAAGCCATCGAGCCGGTGCTCCAGGGCCACCGCCTCGCCGTCGTGATCCAGCGCGACGACGGGACGCTGGACGCGATCGGCGAGGCCGCGGCCGGCGTGGCGCTCCTCCGGGAGCTGGTCGAGCGGCGGATGGCGCGGCCCACGGAGGGCGGCGCGATCGCGCTCGTCGCCGCGTGAAGGCCCGGCGACTCGGCCTCTCCACCCGCGCCATCCACGGCGCGGCCGGCGCGCGCGGAGACTGGCAGCCCGTCGCCCCCGCGATCTTCCAGAGCAGCACCTTCACCAATCCCATCGGGTCGTCGCAGGAAGTCCTGTACACCCGCTACGGCAACAACCCCAACCAGGTCGCGATCGCCAAGCGCCTCGCGCTCCTCGAGGGCGCGGAAGCGGCGCTCTTCTGCGGGAGCGGCATGGGCGCGAGCGCCCTCGCCCACCTCGCCGTGCTCCGCCCCGGGGACCACCTCCTGGCCTCGGAGTGGATCTACGGCGGCGTGCACCGGCTCTTCACCCAGGAGTTCGGCCGGCTGGGGATCGACGTGACCTTCGTGAATCCGACCCACGCCCGCGCCTGGAAGACCGCGATGAAAAAGACCACCCGCGCGGTCTTCATCGAGACGCCGACCAATCCGCTGATGCGGGTGCTCGACCTCGAGCCGGTCGCGACCCTGTGCAAGGCGGCCGGCCTCGCCCTCCTCGTGGATGCGACGTTCGCCTCGCCCATCAACTTCCGGCCGCTCGAGCAGGGGGCGGACGTGGTGATTCACAGCGCCACCAAGTACCTGAACGGGCACTCGGACGTGATCGCGGGCGCCGTGGCCGGCACCGAGTCGGTGATCGAGGAAGTGCGCCGGCTGATGACGCTGTGGGGCCAGGCCCTCGATCCCATGGCGGCGTGGCTCATCGACCGCGGCATGCGCACCCTGGCGGTGCGGGTGGATCGCCACAACGCCACCGCGCTCACGCTCGCCCGGTGGTGCGCGGAACAGAAAGGCTTCACCGCCGTCCACTACCCCGGTCTCGAGTCCCACCCCGATCACGAAGTCGCGAAGCGGACCCTGAACGGGTTCGGGGGGATGCTGGGCGTCGAGGTGAAGGGCGGCGCGCGCGGCGCCGAGCGCTTCCTGCGCGCGCTGACCATCGCGGCCCACGCGCCCAGCCTGGGCGGCGTGGAAACCCTGGTGTCCGAGCCCCGCCTCACCTCCCACGCCAGCATGAAGCCCGAGGAGCGGGCGCGGGCTGGCATCCGGGACGGCTTCCTGAGATTTTCCGTCGGACTGGAAGACGCCGATGACCTCATCGCGGATTTCGCGCAGGCGCTGGCGCAGCTCTAAGTGATCAAGTTCACCAACGTCTTCAAGGCCTTCCCCAAGGGCGGGCTCGCGCTCAAGGACGTCTCCTTTCACGTCGCGAAGGGAGAGTTCGCGTTCCTCACCGGCCACTCCGGCGCCGGCAAGTCCACCGTCCTCAAGCTGGTCTACGCCGCCGAGCAGCCCACCTCGGGAGAGGTGCGGGTCTCGGGCTTCGCGGTGGCCGAGCTCTCGCGCCGGGAGATCCCCAGGCTCCGGCGCCGCCTGGGCATCGTGTTCCAGGATTTCCGCCTCCTCGAGGACCGCACCGCGGAAGAAAACGTGGCCTTCGCGCTCGAAGTCACGGGCGCGCGCCGGGCCGCGATCCCGGCGCGGGTGATGCGGGTGCTCACCCAGGTCGGCCTCGCGGCCAAGGCGCAGGCCTACCCCCACGAGTTGTCCGGGGGCGAGCAGCAGCGGGTGGCCATCGCCCGCGCCCTCGTGAACGAGCCCACCGTGCTCCTCGCCGACGAGCCCACCGGCAACCTGGACGAGCGCGCCACCCGCGGCGTGTTCCAGCTGCTCCGGGACATCAACGCCAGCGGCACCGCGGTGGTGATGGCGACCCACGACCTCGACCTCGTCCGCCAGGCGCCGCACCGGGTGCTCGAGCTCCAGGAGGGCGCGCTGGTGTACGACTCCGCCGTGGACGAGCCCAAGGGAGAAGGAGGTGCCGCGTCGTGACCCTCACCATCCGCGAAGCCCTGCTCGCGTTCCGGCGCGCGCCCCTGCTCTCGGCGCTCTCGGTCACGACCATCGCCTTCGCGCTGTTCGTGGTGGGGCTCTTCGGCCTCGTCGCCGTGAACCTGCGCGACGCGCTCTCCCAGGTGGCGGAGCGGGTCGAGATCGTGGCCTACCTCCTCCCCGGAACGCCGAGCGAGACGGTGACGCTCGCGCTCAAGGACATCGAGTCGTTCCCCGAAGTGAGCGCGGCCACCTACGTGAGTGAAGACCAGGCGCTGGCCCGGGCGCGCGCGGAGCTGGTCGAGTTCCGGGACGTGCTGCAGGAGCTGGAGCGGAACCCCCTCCCCGCGTCCATCGAAGTGAAGGTCAAGGCCGGCTACCGCGACGCCGATCACGTGTCCGCGGTGGCCGACCGCCTGCGCGGCTTCCCCTTCGTGGACGACGTGCGCTTCGGACGGGACTGGGTGGAGAAGCTGGACCGGCTGCAGCAGCTCGCCGGCGGCGTGGGGCTGATCGTGGGCGCCGCCTTCGCGGCGGTGGCGGTGATCATCATCGGCACCACCATCCGGATGGCGGTGCTGCAGCGGGCCCGGGAGATCGCGATCATGCGCCTGGTCGGCGCCACCGACGGCTTCATCCGCTTCCCCTTCCTCTTACAGGGGGCGATCAAGGGCCTCCTGGGCGGCGGCCTGGCGGTGGGGCTCTGTTACGGCGCGTGGTACCTGATCGACGCCCACCTGATTCACGCCCTGTTCTTCACGGCGCCCCAGGCGCTCGCCATCGTGGGGTTCGGGACCCTGATCGGATTGCTTGGGAGCGCATCGTCGGTGGGACGCCATCTCCAGCGAGTATGACGTCCCCCGCGTTGGCTCGACGGTGGTCCGGGACGCTGTTGCTCGATGCCTTCCTCCTGTTGGCGCCGGCCGCCCTCGCCACCCAGCAGCCATCCTACGAGCAACAGCTCCGCTCCAACCAGCAGCGCCTCGAGGGCATCCGCCGCGAGCGCTCCGCGGTGGAGCAGGAGCTGGACCGGCTCCGCACCCAGGCCCACTCTCTCTCCGACGAGCTGTCCAACATCGAGCAGCAGAAGGACGCCACCAACCGCATCGTGAACGAACTGGACCGCCAGATCGGTGAGCTGGGCGGCACCATCGATCAGGTGACGGTGGACCTGGTGCTCGCGCAGGACGCGCTGGCCGAGAAGACCGCGGTGCTCGAGCGCCGGATCACCGACATCTACAAGCGCGGTCCGCTCTATCCGTATCAGGTCCTGCTCGCCGCCGAGAGCTTCGGCGATCTTCTGTCCCGCTACAAGTATCTCTATCTCGTCTCCCGGCAGGACCGGCTCCTTGCCAACGACATGACCAAGCTCAAGAACCGGGTGGCCCGGGAGCGGCAGATGCTGGTGGGGATGCGGGACCAGATGGTCCAGCGGCGCACCGACCGCGCCCAGGAGCTGGTCCACTACGCCGCGATCGAGCGGGAACGCGAAGCGCGGCTCGCCGAAACCCGGGCCTCGACCCGGGCCCAGGAGCAGCGGCTCACCGAGCTCCAGAAGGAGGACAAGCGGGTGAACGACCTGCTCGCCTCCCTGGAGCGCGCGCGGCGCGAAGCGGAGGCCCGCGGCGCCGCCGCCGCCGCCCCCACCATCACCAACGCCAGCCTGGGCGCCCTCGACTGGCCGGTGGACGGCAAGCTGGTCTATCAGTTCGGCACCGCCACCGGTCCCAACAACACCCGCATTCCCTGGCACGGCATCGGCATCGCCGCGCCAGCGGGAACGCCCGTGAAAGCGGTGGCCGGCGGGACCGTGGACCTGGCCGAGCCCCTCGGCACCTACCTCACCTCGGTCCTGATCAATCACGGCGGAGGGTACTACACCTTCTACGCCTACCTCGCCGACGCGACCGTGGTGAAAGGACAGCGGGTGCTGCGGGGACAGATCATCGGACACGTGGGCGGCGCTTCGAGCGATCAGGGACCGCACCTGCACTTCGAGCTCCGGGGCCCGACCGGCGGGAACCCCATCGCGCTGGACCCGCTGAACTGGCTCCGGAAGAGATGACGCGCCGTCGTTCCTTCGCGCCGCTCCTCGCCGCGGTCACGCTGGCGGCGACCGCCTGCTCTCACGCCTCATCCACCATCTCGGTGTCCGGCACCGTGGAAATCCGTGAGATCGCCCTCGCGCCGCTCGCCGCCGGGCGCCTGCTCGAGCTTCGCAAGGACGAGGGCGACTCGGTGCGCGCCGGAGACACCGT
>Ga0079221_10000562_pt1 | contig 10666 bp, 5 predicted proteins | sample GAAS200_FD_75069 | JGI IMG/M metagenome (GOLD analysis project Ga0079221, IMG submission 75069) | Agricultural soil microbial communities from Georgia to study Nitrogen management - GA AS200 | ecosystem: Environmental > Terrestrial > Soil > Agricultural land | place: USA: Georgia | collected... | reverse complement strand
TAGCAACAGGCACCTCCAACTAATTCTCTAGCCGAGACCCTCATCAGACCAGCCCAGCTCACGGCGAATCACCTAACCTCAGTTCGCACGTCGTTGTCTTAACGCCAATTTAGCTGGGAGCAGGTCGCCTGAACACTCCAAGCGCGGCCTTTAGCCGTGATGGAAGCGCCTTCCAAAACTAGTCGGAAGGCGCTGGCTTGTGGAGGGTGGTGCAGAGGGTGAGGGCGGTATTGGGGTCCACGGCGTTGTCGCCCTCGTCAATCAGGCGGATGATGCCCTGCTTATCAATCACGATGTTGGCGCGGAGAGCCCACTGAAAGTCTTCGTTTTCGATGCTGTAGGTCTTCAGGATACCGTACGAGGTGAGCATCTTGCGGTTCATGTCGCTGAGCAGGGGAAAGTGGAGATTGTTCTGGTCGGCGAACGCGGCATTCGCTGCGGGGCTGTCCATGCTGACGCCGAAGACCGCGGTGTCTTCCGTGGGAATACGCCCGGAATCAATGCCGACCTGCACGGCGCGCATCTGCGCGGTGCAGCCTTCGGAAAACGCGAGGACGTACACGGCGAGGAAAACGTTCTTTTTGCCGCGATAGTCGCTGAGCTTGACGGTTTTCCACTCATTCGTGAGAAGCGTGAAGTCTGGGGCCATGTCGCCGACCTTGAGAGACATGTGGGCAATTGGCGTTTTATGGACCTGGTGCGCGAGTGGAGGCGCAGCAATCGCGATAATCAGAAGAACAGCAACAATGAGAGCGCGCTTCATGGTCTGGATCTCCCTATTGGGCCAATTCCTCAGGTTGCGAAAGTGGAGCTCGTCGGCTCTTCGTGGCCGAAGCCGACACTAGCCGACACCTGGTATAACGCCACAACCCTCGAATTTGTTTCTAAGACCACCTAAAGAGCGAATGTATTCCCTTGGATGAGATGGTTTTCGTGGTTTTATGGCTCTGGGCCAGCGCCTGACGCGGCGCGCGAAACGTGCGCAGGCCGGAACCGGTCTATAATGTGCCGCCTTTTAACGTGGAAGTACGGGGAAGTGTGCCGAAGTGGAGGGAATGGAAGATGAGAGAAGCAGATGCGAGGCGCGGAGGGTGTCGTAAAGGGAATGTAACGAGGAGACTGGGAATGTATGCGGCGTTGGTGGCGGCAAGCCTGCTGGCGTTGCGAGCGTGGGCAGGGTCAGAAGGGGCTCCGGCAGCAGCCAAGGGAGAGGGTGGGTCCGCGGACGCGACGGCGCGAATTGCCCCTAATTACGAACTCGAAGAGCGGTTCCTGCCGGATGCGGTGAACAAGCTGGTGTTTGACCTGGCTGTTACGCCGCACTGGTTCAGCGAGTCCGACAAATTCTGGTACAGCTACCACACCACGGAGGGCACGCGGTACTACGTGGTGGATCCGGCGAAAAAGGCCAAGATGCCGCTGTGGGACAACGCCAAAGTGGCTGCAGAGCTTTCGAGGCTGACGAATTTTCCCTATGACGCGCAACACCTTCCGGTGAAGCGGCTGAAGCTGGTGGATAAAGACACGAAGATGCGCTTTGAGGTGGAGATTCGGAAGGACGCCGTCGTGCCGAATGAACCGAAAAGAGAAAAGAGCCAGGAGGACATCGAGGAGCAGGGCAAAGAAGGAGAAATGAAGCAAGGAGAGCAGCAAGGGCAGGCGGCAGCGGGAGCCGCTGCAGGAGAAAAACCGGAAGAAACGCGGACGATCTATTTTGAATATGACATTGCAACGGGAAAGCTCACGCGTCTGGACAATTTCGAAGCGCCGAAGAGAAAACCAATGTGGGCCTCGGTGTCGCCGGATGAAAAGACAGTGGTGTTCGCCCGGGGACACAACCTCTATTTGATGGATGCGGAGAACTATGCCAAGGCCCTGAAAAAGCCTGGCGATGCGAGCGTGGTGGAAGCGCAATTGACGACCGACGGCGTTGAGAAATACAGCTACGCGCGAGTGCTGCTACCGGAGCAGGAAGAACAACTGAAGAAGCAAGACAAGGGCGATACAAACAAAGCCGGCCCTCGGACACCGTCGGTAACGATTCACTGGTCGAAGGATTCGAAGAAGTTTGCGCTGGAGCGAAATGACGACCGGAAAGTGGGCGACTACTGGGTGATTCATTCGCTGACAAATCCGCGGCCGGTCCTGGAGGCGCGCAGCTATGCTTTGCCGGGAGAGGCGAACGTTCCCATTGGAGAAATCAACATTTTTGACGTGGCCAGCAAACAGCGCGTGGTCGTGCAGCCGAAAAGTCTTGTAGATGAGGTGCTGAACATCGCAGACGCCGCGCAGACCGAACGCGACCGGGAAGAACTAAGGGAGGAACAGGAGGAAAACCGGTTGAATCCAGCGCCGCTTTCGCGCCTAAGCCCCAAGTGGCTCGCGGACACGTCGGACAAACTCTACTTCGCCAGCCGCAGCCGCGATTTCCGCCAAGTGGAAGTGGACGTTGCGGACACCACTACGGGCAAAGTGCAGAAGCTGATTCAAGAGCGGTCGAACGTCTGGATGACGCAAAAGCCGCTGCGCTTGGTGGAAAACGGGAAGGAACTGCTCTGGTGGTCCGAGCGCGACGGCTGGGGCCACTTCTATTTGTATGACGGCCAGGGAAAGCTGAAGAACCAGATCACATCGGGTGAATACGTGGCCGATCAAATCGCGTCGGTGGACGAGAAAACGCGCACGCTCTACTTCATGGCAAACGGGCGCGAAGCGGGAGATCCTTACTACACGCACTTGTATCGGGTTGGTCTGGACGGAACGGGGCTGAAACTGCTGACACCCCGGAACTTTACGCATTCCGTGAGCTGGCCGGATTCGGGCAGGTATTTCGTGGATACGTATTCGCGCGTGGACACGGCGCCGAAGTCCACCCTGTTGGATGGGCAAGGAACCCCACTCAGTGAGTTCGAAACGGCGGACGTTTCGCAATTGATCGCGGCGGGATTCAAATATCCCGAGACGTTCAGAGTAAAAGCGGATGACGGCGTGACCGACCTTTACGGAGTGATTTACAAGCCCTTCGATTTCGATGCGAGCCGGAAGTATCCAGTAATCGAATACGTGTATCCGGGCCCGCAAGTGGAACAGGTAAACAAAGCGTTTTCACCGAAGAGCCCCAACGTGCCGCTGGCGCAACTGGGATTTATCGTGATTGAGGTGGGAAACCGTGGCGGAAGCCCGCAGCGGGACAAATGGTACGACAGCTTCGGATACGGCAATTTGCGCGACTACGGCTTGGCCGACAAGAAGGCGGCGTTGGAACGGCTAGCGGCAGCGCACCCGTACATGGATTTGAGCCGTGTGGGGATGTGGGGCCATTCGGGCGGCGGGTTCATGACCGCCGCGGCGATGCTTCAGTATCCGGATTTTTACCGGGCGGGCTGGTCGGAATCGGGGAACCACGACAACAACGTGTACAACAATACCTGGAGCGAGAAATACCACGGGGTGAGAGAGGAAACGCAAAAGGACGGAACGGAGAAGTTTTTCTACGAGATCGATAAGAACTCTGAATTGGCGAAAAACTTGAAGGGCCATCTGATGCTGACCACGGGAGATATGGACGACAACGTAAGCATGGTCAATACCATGCGTCTGGCGGATACACTCATCAAAGCGAACAAGCGATTCGAGATGCTGGTATTCCCCGGAATGCGACACAGCTATATGCCAATCCAGAGCTACGTCACCGTGGCGCGGGGAGACTTTTTCAGCAAGTGGCTGCTGGGGAGCTCGGATACGGGGGCGGACGTCATTGAACTGCAAAGGGCCAAGCAGGCGACTCCGAGCAAAAAGTTCAAGGAATAGTCGAAATACCGACGAGGTTCGAGGCAACCCCCGGCAGGCAACCCCGGCATCAGAAGGAATTGGGATTGCCGGGCGGGGCCTGCCCAGAGTCGCAAAAGTTGTGGCTTAACCTGGCCTTTCGTTCAGGTATAATCGGAAAGTTAAAGTGGGAGACCTGCGGGCAGCAGGTCTTTCGCGGTCTGCGTGGGTAATCGGGTAATCCTAGATTCGCAAGAGAGGTGCGGAGTGCGCATTCCTTTTTCCAGCGCTGGCATGAAGCTGATGGCCGTCCTTATGGCGGGCGGATTGATTCTGCTAAGCGCTGTGCCTAGCAGTGCACAGTGGCCCTTGCACAAAAAGAAAAAGATCAACAAGTCCACTAGCGCGGAGAACACCGCGGAGCCGGACAAGATCCTGTACGACAAATCGATGGACGACATCAAGCACGGCAGGCATGAAGTGGGCCGGCTGAGCCTGCAGACGCTGATCAATACCTACCCGGACAGCGAGTACCTCGCAAAGGCGAAGCTGGCGATTGCGGACTCCTATTACAAGGAAGGCGGGACCGCAAACACCACGCAAGCCATTCAAGCGTATATGGATTTCGGGGTCTTCTTCCCCATGCTGCCGGAAGCTGCTTACGCTCAGTTGCAAGTGGCGATGGCGCATTTCCGGCAGATGGAGAAGCCGGACCGCGACCGCACGCAGGCGCGCGAAGCGGAAGACGCATTCCAAACCTTCTTGCAAAAGTACCCGAAGGATCCCCTGGCAGATAAGGCCGCGCAGCACCTTCGAGAAGTCCAGGAAGTGCTTGCGGAAGGTGATTTTCGCATAGGCTATTTTTATTACACCACGCGAGGCGACAAGCGGGCGGCCGCTTCGAGACTGGCTTCGCTGGTAAACCGCTATCCGCTGTATAGCAAGGCGGACCGCGCGTTGTGGATGCTGGGAAACATCTGGGAAGGCACGGAGAAAAAAGAGCTGGCGGCACCTTATTACGCCAGAATCGTGCGGGAATACCCGCTTTCGCCGTTGGTTCCGCAAGCGAAAGACAAGCTGAAGGAACTGAAAGCTCCTGTACCGCAGGCCGATCCGAAGGCAGTGGCCTGGATGACAGCCGAAAAGAACGCGCCGCGAAAGCACGATGCCATGCTCTTAAAGCCGTTAGCGCTCGTGCACACAAACCCCAGGGAGGAGTTGTACGCAGCGTCAAAGACGGGAGAGCCAACGATGACACCGGAGTCGGATAGCGACGCCGGAGTGGACATTTTGTCAGGTGGCAATCAATCGCGGATTGGCGGCGGACCGGGAAATAGTATTGTGGCGAATGTGACGCCCGGAGAGCCCGGAGGAACCGCAGGAACGACAAGCGGAGCCGAAAGCGTAGCGCCGCCGGCGGATGGAACTGAGGCAAAGCCTGATGCGCAAAAGCCGGACCCGGCGGCGACTGACCCAGCCAATGGCGCGACTGCGGCAGGAGCTAGCGAGACGGCGCAGAAGACGGATGGAACTGCCGAGGCTGCAGGCACAAACGGCACTGCAAAAGACGATGGGGGAGCGGCCGCGCCCGGCCAAGCTAGCGACGCAGCGAACGCTAATGCCGCCGCAAGCAAGAATGACACGAAAGACAGCAAAAAAGAGTCCAGCAGCAAGAAGAAGAAGGGGTTGAAGAAAATCATCCCGTGGTAGGCGGTTCGGCTAGTCGGTAACAATTCAGAAATAAAACCAGGGGTGCGGCGAACAAGCCAGCACCCCTTATCGTTTCCGGGGTAGGAAGGCCCAGGAAGTGTGCAATGGGGCAGTATTGATTTGCGACACAATCCCCCCGCGGGGTGATTGACGAGCACGCCCGCGAATGCTCCAATAAAATGAAAGCAGGCACCCTTGCGGCTGCGGTGCAGCCGGAGTGGCCTGCGCGGTGAGGTATCGCCGGAGGGCGTGTAGTGCCGAAAATTCTGGTTGCGGACGACAATAGCAACATCCAGAAGATGGTCAGTCTTGCGCTGAAAGATCAGGGCATTGACGTGGTCGCCGTTGGAAATGGCGAAGCGGCAGTGCGAAAGATCGCTGATGTGCGGCCGGACCTGGTGCTTGCCGACGTGTTCATGCCGGTGCGAAACGGCTATGAAGTCTGCCAGTTCGTGAAGATGGATTCTGCCCTGTCACACATTCCAGTGATTCTGCTGGTGGGTGCGTTCGATCCCCTCGATGAACAGGAAGCGCAGAGAGTGGGTGCGGACGGCGTTTTGAAGAAGCCCTTCATTCCGCCTGACCCGCTGATCTCGATGGTGAAGTCCGCGCTGCAACGCTCTGGAGCAGGTTCAGTGAGCGCAGCGCCCGCTGCAAAGTTTGACGAGCCAGCTCCCTTTGGCTCCAAGGAAGTGCCGCCTCCTGCAAACCCGAGCGTGCCAGCCATGACAGCAGCGCCTATACAGGAATTCAACCTGGGAAGCGGCCCAGAGGCCACGAGTGAGAGTTTTGTCGAAGACGTACCTGCTCGCCCGGAACCGCTACGGATTGATTCCGGCTCGCAGCCGGTGGCCTTTGGCAGCCTGCTGGAAACTCCAGGGGAAAAAACGGAAACGACAGAGGATGATTCGAGTTTTACGACCGCGAACTCCCCGGAATTCGCCATGGAACACGATTGGCGGGACCGCGACGAACCAGGTGAGGTCGAAGAGGAAGAAGACGAGGAGCCGACCGCGTGGCGGCCCGAAGGTACCGCGGAGGTGGAAGAGGCTCCTGCAGCCAAGGCCACGAAACCGAAGAGCAGCGCGAACGATTGGCGCATGGGCGGATTTGAAGCGGTTAACAAGGCGCGAAGCACGGGATGGGAGCCAGAAGAAGAACCTCCGGCGCCAGCGCCCGTGGAAACCGTCGCGCCGGCGGCGAGCACTCGCGCCCCGGAGAAGCCGGCGACTCCTCCCCCGGCTCCGGTTCAACCGATGCAGCCGGCACAACCGATACCGATAAAACCGATTCAGGAAGTGACGCCGGCTCATAGCAAACCGTTTGTAACAGAAACCTGGGCGCCTCCGGCAGCTCCTATAACGCCCGCAGCTCCGGTGGCACCGCAAGGCGCTAACGAAAAGCGTGTCACGGAGACGGCTACGGCGGTCGTTGAGGAAAAGCCAAAAGCAGAGAGCGAAGTGAAGCCCGCGCCGCAGAAGAAAGACGGAAAGGATTCTTGGTTTTCCGTTTCCTCCAGCCCGTGGGAAGGCGAAGTTCAGAAGGCCAGCCAGTTGGCTTCGGCCTGGGACGCTCCGGCTGCGGTGAATGCGTCGGCCGCGCCGAAAAATGGGACGGAAAAGACGGCCGAGGTCAGCCAGGAAACGCAGACTGTGATTGAGGAAGCCGCGCTCCCCCCGATGGCTATCGAGGCGATTCGCGAGGAGGCGGCGCAGGTCGCGGAAGACGCCACATTCATCCTGGAGACACCGGAGACCGCATCGGCCGAAGGAGGCAGCTTCTACGCCCAGGAGGAAGAAGGAGTGCTGGAACCTAACAGCGCCCCGGCAAAGCCGCAACCCCCTGCGCCGGCAGCGACACCTTCGCCCAATATGGATGACCTCGTCGCGAAAGTTTTAGCCAAGATGAACCCGGAAGTCCTGCAAGCCGTGACCCGCGAAATTCTGAAGCCCGTCGTCGAAGCGATGGTCAAGGAAGAACTGAAGTCAAAGAAATCGTAAGTCCCCGCCCCGAGTACCATCTAAGTTTTCAAGCTAATAAAAGCCGAATTGACGCAGCCGCTTTTCGCCCCTTATAGTCGAAGATTACCCTTTGCAAGAAAGGCTGCACAGGAAAGCGCTGCGCAGAACTTCCCTGGAGAACGACACGGAATGGCTCGGGAAATCGCAAAAGCATACGAACCGCAACAGATTGAACCGCGTTGGGCGGAATTCTGGGTGAAAGAAGCCCTTTTCAAGGCTGATCCGAACGCGCCGGGACCCGTGTTTTCGGTGGTGATTCCCCCGCCCAATGTGACCGGAGTGCTGCACATCGGCCACATGCTGGACCACACGGAAATTGACATCCTGACGCGCTGGCACCGCATGCGCGGATACAACACGCTCTATCTACCTGGCACAGACCATGCGGGGATTTCGACGCAGCGCGTCATGATAAAGCAACTTGCGGACCAAGGAATTGACTACCGGCAACTGGGGCGCGAGGAGTTCGAGCGCCGGACGTGGAAATGGAAAGAGGAAACTGGCGGGACGATTACCAGGCAGATGAAACAGATCGGGGAAAGCTGCGATTGGTCGCGAGAAAAGTTCACGCTCTCACCAGAGCTTTCCCGAGTCGTGCTCGAAGTGTTCGTACGGCTCTACGAAGAGGGGCTGATTTATCGCGGGTATTACATGGTGAATTGGTGCCCGAACTGCCAGACGACCCTGAGCGACCTCGAAGTGGTGCACGAAGAGCGGCAAGGAAATCTGTGGCACATCCGGTATCCGGTGGTGGGCTCCGATGAATCGCTGGTCGTGGCGACAACGCGGCCCGAAACGATGCTGGGAGATACCGCCGTTGCCGTGCATCCGGAGGACGAGCGGTACAAACATTTGGTTGGCAAGAAGGCGCTGCTGCCATTGATGAACCGCGAGATTCCCATCATTGCGGACGAGATGGTGGACCGCGAGTTTGGAACCGGCGCGGTGAAGATTACGCCCGCGCACGACCCCAACGACTTTGAGGTAGGAAAGCGGCACCAACTCGCGGAAATCAATGTGCTGACGGACGACGCGCACATCAACTCGAATGGAGGCGCGTACGCAGGGCTGGACCGCTTCGCAGCCCGGAAGAAAGTGGTGGAGGATTTGCAAACGCAAGGGCTGCTGGTCAAAACGACACAGCATACCGTGCCGTTGGGACTGTGCGAGCGGTGCAAAACCATCGTCGAGCCGCGAGCTTTGACGCAATGGTTTTGCAAGATGAAGCCCTTGGCGGAACCGGCGATTGCGGCGGTGGAGCGCGGAGAGATCAGGATTATTCCGGAGAATTGGAAAGCGGTCTACTTCCACTGGATGCGGAATATTCGCGACTGGCCAATTTCGCGGCAGCTTTGGTGGGGACATCGGATTCCGGCATGGTATTGCTCGAACGGTCACATCACGGTGGCACGGGAAGCTCCGGCGGCGTGCGGGACTTGCGGGTTGAAGAGTCTAACGCAGGATCCGGACGTTCTGGACACGTGGTTCAGCTCAGGGCTGTGGCCGTTTTCCACGCTCGGCTGGCCTGAAGACACGCCAGACCTACGCAAGTACTACCCAACGAGCGTGCTGATTACCGGCCACGAAATTCTGTTTTTCTGGGTGGCCCGAATGGCCATGATGGGCATCCATTTCACCGGGAAAGCGCCGTTCCACGACGTGTACTTGCACAACATCGTCAAGAACGCCGAAGGGTTGAAGATGTCCAAGTCCAAAGGGACGGGCATCGATCCCATCGAAGTAAATCGCGAATACGGCACAGATGCCATGCGGTTCACTTTGGCTTTGATGGCCGCGCCCGGATCGGACCTGATTTGGACGGGGGACCGCATCGAGAGTTCGCGGAATTTTGCGAACAAGATTTGGAACGCAGCTCGGTTTTTGTTTGTGAACCTGGACAAGTTTGAGCAGGCTGGCGGGAAAATAGACGACGTCGCACTTCCCGAGGTACGTGACAATGCGCCCTACCCATTGGAGGACGAAATCGAATTGGTTGATCGCTGGATCTTCTCCAGGCTCGGAAAAGCAATCGTGCAAAATAATGAGGCACTAGCAAACTACAGGTTCCATGAGGCCGCCCAAAGTATTTATCACTTCTTCTGGGGTGATCTTTGCGATTGGTATATCGAGTGGGTGAAGCCGCGGCTACTGGACAAGAACTTGGCGCGGGCGACAGCGGCGTGGCGTAATCTGTTTGCAGTCTTTGAGCGGGCGTTGCGTCTGCTCCATCCGCTCATGCCCTTCCTGACCGAGGAATTGTGGCAGAAGCTGCCGCAACCTGCGGGAATCCGCTCGATTGCCCTCGATAGGTTTCCGGAAGCAAAGGTCAACCGAATTGATCCGGTTGCAGAAAAGAAGTTTTTGTTGTTGCAGCGCGTAATCACGTCGGTACGCACTGCACGGGCAGACCACAAAATCGACCCAAAGAAAAAGATTGCAGCCGAATTCTCAACGCACGATGCAGCAGTCAAAGAACTCATCGAAAAGAACCTTGAGTCGCTCCAGCGAATGGCGATCCTGTCGACCCTAAGGGTGACTTCCGATCATCTTAGCGGCACAGGCTACTTTCACGACTTGCTGGAAGGCGAGATCCATATTCCTCCTTCAGAGTTCGCTAGCCCCCGAGCTGACAAGGCGCGGTTGAATAAGGACATCGAAGGGCTCCAGAAGGCCATAAGTTCGAAAGAGAGACAGCTTGGAAACGAAACCTTCCGCAGCCGCGCGCCCGAGATGATTATCAAGGGACTGGAAGCAACGCTTGCGCAGCAGAAGATTGAGCTGGAAAAACTTCAAAGGCGGCTGGGGGACCTCGACGGAGGCAGCAACCAAGCTGCCGGAACTTGAAGCCTGTGAACTGGCATTCCCAAGAAATCGAGAAAATCGTTCGCAACGCCCTGGCCGAAGATATCGGCTCGGGAGACGCCAGCACCGCCGCGACGACACCGCCAAACGCGGTAGCTCGCGCACACATTTTGGCGCGCCAGACGCTCGTGTGCGCGGGTTTGCCTTTGGCAGAAAACGTGTTTCGCGCGCTGGACCCGGAAATGGAAGTCCATTGCCTGCACGCCGATGGTTCGTTCGTCGAGCCAGGCACCAAGCTGGTGCAGATGCGCGGAAACGCCGCAGGAATCCTCACGGGCGAGCGAACGGCGCTGAACTTCCTGCAG
>Ga0079221_10000561_pt1 | contig 10668 bp, 8 predicted proteins | sample GAAS200_FD_75069 | JGI IMG/M metagenome (GOLD analysis project Ga0079221, IMG submission 75069) | Agricultural soil microbial communities from Georgia to study Nitrogen management - GA AS200 | ecosystem: Environmental > Terrestrial > Soil > Agricultural land | place: USA: Georgia | collected... | reverse complement strand
TGGCGTGCGCTACCAGCCCTTGTTTCCGCCGGAGCTTTCGTAGGGGCTCGACCTGCCGCCCCATCCGGGCTGCGTGAATAGTCCCTATGCGTTTGTCATTTCCCGGGTGTATCGTGGAATCATTGCCCTGTCTGGTGGGTACGAACGTGCAACGGTGGCTTCTCGGACTCGTCGTCGCCTGCCTCGCGTGGCTGGCTGCAGGCGTTGCGTGCGCCGCGGAGTCGGGCGGCTCCGCCGCCGCTCTGTATGTCAAATACGAGGCTCTGCAACGGGAACTCGAGCGCAATGCGTTCGCGCGGCCTCTGCATCTGGATTCGAGAGAAGCCGACGACGAGCTCCAGGGCGACGTGCACGCGATCCTCGGCTATCCGTTTGCGCAAGTGCGCGGAGCCCTCCAGGGCGAGCAGCCGTGGTGCGACATCCTGATCCTGCACCTCAACGTCAAGGCGTGCCGCGTCGCCCCCGGCGGCAGCGTGCTCCAGGTTTACATCGGCAAGAAGTTCGACGAGCCGCCGCGAGCGGCGCACGAGATCGAATTCGCGTATCGCGTCCTTTCCGCGACCGCCGATTACCTCAGGCTGTCGTTGACCGCGGCGAGCGGTCCGTTCGGTACCCGCGATTACCGCATCATCGTGGAAGCTGTACCCCTCGAGGGACAGCGGACCTTCCTCCATCTGTCGTACGCCTACGGTTACGGCCTGTCCGCGAAAGTCGCGATGCAGACATACCTGCGCACCATCGGCGGCAGCAAGGTCGGATTCACCGTCGACGGTCGTCGACCCGACGGCCGGCCGGCGCTCGTCGGCGGGCTGCGGGGGGCGTTGGAGCGCAACGTCATGCGCTACTACCTCGCGGTCGACGCGTATCTTGCTGCGCTCGCGGCGCCCCCGGATGAGCGGCTCGAGGAGCGCCTGCGGGAATGGTTCGACGGCACCGAGCGCTACGCCCTTCAACTCCACGAGCTCGACGAGGGCACCTACCTGGAGATGAAGCGCAGGGAATGCGATTCGCTTTCCGCCGAACGGTGAGCGCCGGGCTCAGGGCCGCCGGCGCAGCATCTGGATCATCACCAGGGACAGCACCGTCTCGTCGCGCTGATTCCTGACTTCGTAGCGGAAGCGCGCGACGCCGCGGTCGGCGTGGGTGCGCGAAGGCCGCGCATCGACCAGGGTGAAGTCGCAGCGCAGCGTATCGCCCGGGCGCACCGGTTTATGCCAGCGCAGCTCGTCGAGTCCGATGCCGGCGATGGCCGAGCGCTCGAACATGCCGGTGCGCTGCACGAGAGCCCAGGCGAGGGCCGCGGTCTGGAAACCTCCCACCACCAGTCCGCCGAACACCGAATCGCGAGCCGCGACCGGGTCGAGATGAAAATACTGCGGATCGTATCGGCGGGCGAAGTCCAGCGCTTCCTCTTCGCCCACGGTTTGCGACGGGCTCGTGTAGGTTCGACCGGCTTCGAAATCTTCCAGATAGTAATCGACCGACATGGCATTGGGGGCGACGTTCGCGCGAACCGCGTCCATTATCGCCCATGACGGGAAGACTTCCGGTTGCCGGCGCGCCGGCAGTCTACGAAGCGCGCGAAGGAGTGCTCTCCGCGCTATAGTTCGCGTTCGCGTTGCAGACCTGTCGGCGCCGCCTCGGCGCCGCGATACGCCATGCTCGAACCCCACCGACGGACCTTCCGTTCCTTGAGCCCGCACGGCTTTCACGAGGTCGTCTATCGCGACTGGGGACATCCAGGAAGCTCGCGCGTCGTCGTCTGCGTGCACGGCCTCACGCGCAACGGGCGCGATTTCGACGCTCTGGCCGCGGCGCTCGCCGATCGCTTTCGCGTGCTCTGTCCCGACATGCCGGGTCGCGGCGAGAGCGAGTGGCTGCCGGACGCAGCCGATTACGTCTTTCCGACCTATCTGACGGCGCTCACGGCGATGCTGGCGCATGCCCGCGTCGAGCGCGTCGCATGGGTCGGCACGTCGATGGGCGGACTGCTGGGGATGATCCTTTCGGCGCAGCGCGGATCGCCGGTGACGCGACTCGTCGTCAACGACATCGGACCGGTCATCGAACCCGCGGCGCTGGCGCGCATCGCGGGCTATGTGGGGCTCAACCCGACGTTCGATACCTTCGCGGCGCTCGAGTCCCACATCCGCGAAGTCTCCGCTCCGTTCGGGCCTCTCACCGACGCGCAGTGGAACGAGCTCGCGCTGACCACTTCCCGCCGGACGGCGGACGGTCGCTGGCAGCTCAGCTACGATCCGGGCATCGCGGTGCCGTTCCGCGCCTCCGCCACGGCCGGCGGCGATCTCTGGGCGGTCTGGGACGCGATTCGCTGTCCCACGCTGCTGCTCCGCGGCATGGAGTCCGATCTCCTCTCGCGCGAAACCGCGGCGGCGATGGCCGAGCGCGGCCCCGCGCCGCGGCTCGTCGAATTCGCCGGCATCGGACACGCGCCCATGCTGCTCTCGCCCGAGCAGATTGCGCCCGTCGACGCTTTCCTCGATGCCCTCTAGGACCGTTTATCCAAAAGCGGGGCGCATCGTCTACAATCGGACGGCTATCCGGAAAATGCCGATGTCATGACGCTTGCCCTCAGCCTGCCCGCGGTCGACGCGCGCCCGACTCATCCGCCCGAGACTCGTCCGGCACGGGTGCAGCCTTGGCTCGAAGAGACGCTGAAGCGCGAGCCGATCGAGGCCGCCGCGACCATCGGCGACGCGCTGGCCGCGACCAACCGCGTGGCGATCTCGGAAACGCGGCGCCTGGAGCTGGCCGAGCGCTACTACGCGACTTCCCTCGTGCTGTGGCCGCATCTCGAGCGGCACTTCACCCGCGGGCAGCATCCGCTCACGGGCAACGCGCTGGCGGCGGCCAAAGCCGCGCTGACGCTCTCGACCGAGCTGGCGACGGCGTACAAGCATCTGCTGGCGCACGAGTCGGAAAAGCGCCTGATTCTGTCCAGCAATCGCCAGCTCATCGCGCTCATCCATCGTTGCCTCCAGTGCACGAACCGCATCCTGATCAATAGCTATCAGTCTTACGCCCCGGTCCCGGCGCGGACCTGGCATGACGCGCATGCGATCTATGTCTTCGCCCACGGCAAGAATCTGCAGATGACCCCGGTCGCCAGCGATTCGGCCGAGGCGACCCCGGAGCGCTACTACGTGCAGGCGCTGCTGCTTGCGCTGGCCAACCCGTACGGCTTCATGCCGGGGCAGCTGGGGCAGGTCGTACAATATCTGCAGGCGCACGCACACTGGGCACGGATCACCGACGTGCCGCCGGTTCACCGGCTGGCGAAGGCCGTCGCGATCGTGCCGGTCGGCCACGATTTTCCGCCGTTCGCCGCCAACAAGGGGGCCAACGTCAATGGCGGCAAGCTTTTCCTGCTCACGTTCGATCTCGCCTTCCAGATTCAGGAACAGCTGCGTGGCCTGGAAGCCGGGGGCCTTCCGCCCCCGTCGGCGGGCAGCGCGCCGACGGCGAAGGACGACTACCTCGCTTTGCTGAGGCGCCTGTTGCGACAGTGGGCGATACCGCCGGCCCGCCAGTTCAATCGGCTGCCCTCCCGCGCTCGGGTCGTCATGTGCGCCGGGCTGTCCGCGGTCTGGCAATACAGCCGCGGCACGCGACCCGCGCTGCCCGGCGCGGCCGCCGCACTCCCGGCGATGAGCACCTGCCAGGTCATCAACCACACGCCGGCCGGTTATGCTTTGCGCCAGGTCGACGCGGTGCACGCCGCGCTTCGCATTGGCGATCTCATCGCCTTGCGTGTCGAGGGCAGGAGTGCGCTGCAGGTGGCGATGGTCCGCTGGTTCCGCAATACGCTGCGAGGCAGCGGGCTCGAGTTCGGCTGCGAGCTTCTGTCGGACAACCCGCAAGCGGCGGCGGCGCACGCGGAAGAGCTTGCGACTCACGCGCCCGTGCCCGCAGTCGTGCTGCCCGGAGACGGACAGGACGGCGCCCCGTCGACGGTGCTGCTGCCCGCGGGCGGCTTCGAAATCGAGCAGGCGATCTCGCTACGGGTCGGCGACCGGCTCGATACGGCCGTGCTGACCAAGCTTATCGAACAGGGTCCCGGCTTCCAGCTCTACGAGTACGTCGCCGTCGCCTGATCTTCAGTCGGAGCTGCGCGCGCGAAGCGTCGTCTGAAGTGACGACGTGCGGGCTTCATTGCGGGGCCCGCCCAGTCCCCGGGGCATCGGAAACGCAACCTTCTCGACGACGCCGGCGAGCTCGGTCACCTGTCCCGCGCCCAGCGCCTTGAGGCGCGCGATGACTTCCTGCACGAGGAGCTCCGGCGCCGACGCACCCGCGGTCACGCCAATCCGGCGCTTGCCCACGACCCATTCGCGCTTGACCTGATCGGCACGATCGATCATGTACGCCGCGGCGCCATGCTTGGCGGCGACCTCGCGCAGCCGGTTCGAGTTCGAGCTGTTGGGGCTGCCCACCACGATCACCACTTCGCACTGCGGCGCGAGCACCCTCACGGCATCCTGGCGGTTCTGCGTCGCATAGCAGATGTCGTCCTTCTTCGGTCCGACGATGCTCGGAAAACGGCGTCGCAGCGCCGCGACGATCTGCGCGGCATCGTCGATGGAGAGCGTGGTCTGCGTGACGTACGCGAGGTTCGCGGGGTCGCGGATCCCGAGTCGATCGACGTCGGCCACCGATTCGACGAGATGGATGCCGCCGGAAGCCTGGCCCATGGTCCCTTCGACTTCGGGATGGCCCGCGTGCCCGATCATGATGACCTCGCGCCCCTGGTCGCGCATCTTGGCGACCTCCGCGTGCACTTTCGTGACCAGCGGACAGGTCGCATCGAAGACCGTGAGGCCGCGCGCGTGGGCCTCGGCGCGCACGGCGCGGGACACGCCGTGCGCGCTGAAGACGACCGTGCTTCCTGCGGGAATCTCCGCGAGCTCATCGACGAAGACCGCGCCCTTTCGCTGAAGCGCTTCCACCACGAACCGGTTGTGCACGACTTCGTGGCGAACGTAGATCGGTGCGCCGACTTTCGCGAGCGCGCTCTCTACGATGGCGATCGCGCGATCGACGCCGGCGCAGAAGCCGCGCGGGTTGGCGAGCAGAACGTCCATGCGCATCCGTTGCCTCAAGCCGTCGCCCGGCGGTCGCGACGCGGGCGAAGGCTGTCGAAGATGAGCAGCGCGGCACCGACGGTGATCGCGCTGTCCGCGACGTTGAATGCAGGATAGTACCAATGCTCCCAGTGGAACAGCAGGAAGTCCACGACCCGGCCGAGGGTCAGGCGGTCCCACAGGTTGCCCAGGCCGCCACCCAGGATCAGCGCAAGCCCGGTGCAATACCATGCGTCGCCGCCGCGGCGCAGCAGCCAGATGATGAGACAGGCAACGGCGATCGCCACGGCGGAGAAGAGATAGCGCGGCCACTCTCCGGCGTCGCGCAGGAAGCTGAAGGCGGCGCCGGTGTTGAACGTCAGCACGAGACTGAAGAAAGGCGTGACGACATGTTCGTCACCCGGATGCAGCACGCCGGTCAGGACCCATTTCGAGAGCTGGTCGGCGGCAACGACGGCGGCGGCGATGGCGAGCCAGAACCACACTCCGCGCTCCCTATGGCCGACGGAATCCTCGCTCACGCGAAAGTCCTTGCCTCGCCGGCGCCGAAGAGATTGGCCACGCACCGCCCGCACAGCACGGGATGGCGCGCTTCGGCGCCGACATCCGCACGGTAATGCCAGCAACGCTCGCACTTGCGATGCGGGCTTCGCTGTACGCGCACCGCGCGCTCGCCTCCCGCCTCGAGTCGCGCCGCCGACGTAATGAGCACGAACCTCAGATCGTCGCCGAGGCTTGCGAGCGCCGCGTGCTCGGAGGGAGGGGCGACCAGGCTCGCTTCGGCCTGGAGCGACGACCCGATCTCGCCCGCCTCGCGCGCCGCCTCGAGGGCGCGGAGGACATCCCGGCGGAAGCCGACGATCGCTTCCCATTTCTCCGCGAAGCCCTTCGGAAGGTCGAGCTCGGGGATCGCGTTTTCCCAGGTGCCGGCGAAGATAGTCGCATCGTGGGGATGCAGGATGCGCCAGGACTCCTCGGCCGTAAAGCTCAGGATCGGGGCCATGAACTTGAGGATCCCGTCGCGGATCAGCGCAAGGGCCGTCTGCGCCGAGCGCCGCGGGCGACCGCCGCGGGGCGTCGTATAGAGACGGTCCTTGAGGATGTCGAGGTAGAAGCCGCCCAGCTCCTCGGAGCAGTACGTCTGCAGCTGCTGCACGACAGGATGGAACTCGAACTTGCGGTACGACTCGGCGAATCCCGCGAAATAGGTGCGGGCGACGGCGAGCGCGTAGCGATCGAGCTCGAAGAGATCCGCCAGAGGAACGGCATCGACCGACGGATCGAAGTCGGCCGTGTTGGCCATCAGGAAGCGCAGCGTGTTGCGGATGCGCCGGTAGCTTTCGACCACGCGCTTCAGGATTTCGTCGGAGATGAACAGCTCGCCGGAGTAATCCGTTGCCCCGACCCAGAGCCTCAAGATCTCGGCGCCGTACGTGCTCGAGATTTTCTGCGGCGCCACGACGTTGCCCTTCGACTTGGACATCTTGAGTCCCGAGCCGTCGACGACGAAGCCATGGGTGAGCAGCGCGTTGTACGGCGGACGCCCGTTGAGCATGCTGGAGACGAGCAGCGACGAATGGAACCAGCCGCGATGCTGATCCGAGCCTTCGAGGTAGAGATCCGCCGGGAACGCGAGCTCGGGGTCGCGTCGCAGCACCGTCTCGTGCGTCGATCCGGAGTCGAACCACACGTCGAGCGTATCGGTGAGCTTGCGATAGCGCCGGGGATCGACGCCGAAGTCCTCGTGGGTGGATTCGAACCACGCTTCGATCCCGCCGCGCTCGACCTTTGCGGCGGCGAGCTCGAGGAGCGCGAGCGTATCCGGATGCAACGCCTCGGTGTCGACGTCGACGAAGAACGGCAGCGGCACGCCCCACTGGCGCTGGCGGGAAAGCGTCCAGTCGGGACGGTTTGCGATCATGCCCGCGAGCCGCGCCTTGCCCCAGGCCGGAAAAAACTTCGTCGCCTCGATGCCCCTGAGCGCGGTCGTGCGCAGCGTTTCGGCGGGCTTGCTGCCACGCCACCCGGGAACCTCGTCCATGCCCGCGAACCACTGAGTGGTCGCCCGATAGATGATCGGCGTCTTGTGCCGCCAGCAGTGCATGTAACTGTGCGTCCACGGCTCGGCATGGAGCAGCGCGCCGACTTCCCGAAGTTTTTCGACGATCCTCGGATTGGCGTCCCAGATCTTCATGCCGCCGAAGAACGGCAGATCGCCGGCATAGCGGCCGTCGCCCTGCACCGGATTGAGGATCTCCTCGTCGGTCATGCCGTAGCGACGACAGCTATTGAAGTCGTCGACGCCGTAGGCAGGCGACGAATGGACGATGCCGGTGCCCTGCTCCAGCGTAACGTAGCTGCCAAGGTAGACGGGCGCGACCCGGTCGTAGAACGGATGACGGAAGGCGACGCGCTCGAGTGCCGCGCCCTTGGCCGTGGCGATCGTGCGGCCGTCGAGCGCATAGCGGCTCAAGGCGCGCTCGGCGAGGTCCGCCGCGAGCACCAGATGCCCGCGACGCGTCTCGATCAGCGCGTAGACGAAGTCGGGGTGGACGTTGAGCGCCTGGTTGGCGGGAATCGTCCACGGCGTGGTGGTCCACACGACCGCGGCGATCGGGCCTTCCGGCGCTCGGGCGAGGCCGAACGCCTCGGCGAGTTTCTGACGCTCGCTCGCATCGACCAGCGGAAAAGCGATGTCGACGGCGACGTCGTCGCGATCCTCGTACTCGACTTCGGCTTCGGCCAGCGCGCTCTGGCAGTCGAAGCACCAGTTGACGGGCCTCAAGCCCCGATAGATGTAGCCCTTGGCGAGCAGCCGCCCGAGCGTGCGGATCTCGTCGGCTTCGTTGCGATACGCCATGGTCGCGTAGTGGTGATCCCAGTCGCCGAGCACTCCGAGTCGCTGGAAATCCGCCTTCTGCAGAGCGATCTGCTCGGTGGCGTAGGCGCGGCAGAGGCGCTGCGTGTCGGCGATGGAGAGATGCTTGCCGTAGGTCTTCTCGATCTGCACCTCGATCGGCATGCCGTGACAGTCCCAGCCGGGAACATACGGCGCATCGAACCCGGCGAGCTGCTTGCTCTTGACGACGATGTCCTTGAGGATCTTGTTCACCGCGGTGCCGATGTGGATCGCCGCGTTGGCGTACGGCGGTCCGTCGTGCAGCACGAATTTCGGTCGCCCCCGGCTCGCGGCGCGGATCGCTTCGTACACCTTGCGCTCGCGCCACTCGGCGACCCAGCCGGGCTCGCGCCGGGCGAGATCCCCGCGCATGGGGAAAGGCGTGTCGGGCAGGTTGAGCGTCGACTTGTAGTCGGTCTTCGGGTCGTCGGGCATCGCGAAGGGCTATTTGCGGGTCGAGAAGTATTCGCGCGCCTGCGCGACGTCGGCGCCGATCTGGCGCGTCAGCGCATCGAGGTCGGGATAGCGCTCCTCGTCGCGCAGCTTGTGCAGGAATTCCACGTTGACGCGGCGGCCGTAGATCGCTTCGTCGAAGTCGAACACGAACACTTCGAGCAGAGGCTCTCCGCCCGCCTTGATCGTGGGCCGCACGCCGAGGCTCGCGACGCCGGCGCGAGGCGCGCTCGCCAGTCCGCGCACCCTTACCGCGAACACGCCGGACAGCGGAGGCTTCCGGCGCAGCGGCACGTTGGCGGTCGGAAAGCCAAGGTTGCGGCCCAGCTTGTCGCCGTGGGCCACGCGACCCGAGATGCAGTAAGGGCGTCCGAGAAGCTCGGCCGCGCATTCGAGATCGCCCTTCGCGAGCGCGCTTCGGATCGCGCTGCTCGACACCCGCTCGCTTCCGCTCTTCACGGCGGGCATCGCCTCGACGCTGAACGTGCGCGAGGCGCCGCGCAGCAGAGCCAGGTCGCCGGCCCGGGCCCGTCCGAAGCGAAAATCCTCGCCGACCAGGACCCAACGCGTGTGGAGCGCGCCAACCATGATGCGCTCGACGAAGTCGCTGGGGCTCAAGCTCGCGAGGCGGGCGTCGAAGCGCGCGATGTGGACGCGCGCGACGCCGCGCGAGGCGAACTCGGCGAGCTTGTCGCGCAGGCCGGACAGGCGAGGCGGCGCGGTCTCGGGCGTGAAGAACTCCCGGGGATGCGGGTCGAAAGTAAGCACCGTCGGCACGAGCGCGAGGTCCTCGGCGGCCTCGACCAGCCGCGAGAGCATCGCCTGATGTCCGCGATGAACGCCGTCGAAGTTGCCTATGGTCAATGCGACGTGCTGCGAAGCGGGCGGAAATCCGCGGAAGACCTGCACTCTTGAAGGCTCGTGAGCTTGGCCGGAGGGCCGGCGGAAGGCATTGAAAAACTTCGGTTTTAACGCTTACGGCCGCTGCCGGTCCAGCGTGCTTCGCCGCACGTCGAGCGCGTCAGCCGGGCCACTCGCGCCAGCCGCCCAGCAACGGGAAATACAAACCGAGACGGAGGGGCCGGTCGTCCAGGGCGCGCATCGTCGCGGCATAGCCCTCGAGCTGCGTGGCGTAGCGTTCGCGCTCGCGATCGAGAAACGCTTCGAGCCCCGCGCCTTCGTGACGAGAGAGCTTGAAGTCGACGATCCAGCGCCTGCCCTCTTCGTCGACGAACGTGCGATCGAGCACTCGATGCACGAAAGCGCCGTCGCGCCATTCGGTGAGCGCGTATTCGCTGCGCGCGTCGGCATGGCGGCGATCGAACAGCCATCTCCCCCGCGGGTCATCGAGGGTTTTCTCGAGCGCCGTCAGAACGCTTTCGATCGCGGCCGCGGCCTCCGCGCCGGTGAACCCGAGCTGAGCCAACTCGCGCTGCACGCGCGGCCGCTCGGCGGCGATCCTTTCTCGCGTCCACCGATCGATGCCCTCGTCGGCGATCCTTCGCAGGAGACGATGTGCGACCGTGCCGATCCGGCGCGCGGCTTCGCGGGCCCAGTCGAACTCGATCGGCTCGGTTTCGTCTCGCTGGGGAAGCTCGGGCGGCAGCGGGACGCCGGAAGGCGCAGCCGGCAGACGCCAGGAAAGCGGCAATCGCACCAGGGGCACCCCGGCGATGCGTTGTCGCGGCCCGGCGCCGTGCCTCTCCGCCGCAGGCGGCTCAGGCGTCAGCGCGGGCCACAGCGCCGAGAGGAGCGTGCCTCGCCTCGGCGGCTTCCAGCGCAGCTCCCCTGCGGCGCCGTGCTCAACCTCGAGCACCGCGGCGAGATGGAGGCTGCGCCTGGCGCGCGTGCATCCCACGTACAGGAGACGGCGCAGCTCGGCATCGTCCTCATCGACGACGAGCGTGCGCAGATACGCGTAGACCGGATCGTCCTCGCCCCTGGCACGGCCGCGCGCGCGGATCGGCGCGAGCACCAGTCCGGCCGGACGCTCGCGCCAAAGCAGCAGTTGCGAATCGCTGGAGCCCGGAGCGCGCGTCAGCCCGGGCATGACCACCACGTCGAATTCGAGTCCCTTCGCCTTGTGCAGCGTCATCACGCGAACCCGGATCGACGCCTCGAGGCGGGGTTCCGCGTGCAGCGCTTCGAGCGCCGCGTCGAACGCCGCCCAATCCGGGAGATCCGCCCCCACTGCGTGCTCGGCGATGAGCGCGA
>Ga0079221_10000560_pt1 | contig 10670 bp, 12 predicted proteins | sample GAAS200_FD_75069 | JGI IMG/M metagenome (GOLD analysis project Ga0079221, IMG submission 75069) | Agricultural soil microbial communities from Georgia to study Nitrogen management - GA AS200 | ecosystem: Environmental > Terrestrial > Soil > Agricultural land | place: USA: Georgia | collected... | reverse complement strand
GGGAATCGTGCCGCACCTCACCAAGCAATTCCAGGAAGTGATGGCCCAGATGCGCTCTGCGAAGGCCGCAGGATCCGCAGCTTAACAGCTTGCCCGAGAAACCTCACTGACTATCCCGCAGATAGTCGACCGTAGACAGTTCAAAGTAAAGAGTGGGTGAGCAGTACGGGTTTGTACAAGGGAGTTCCGGCTATGCCCGCGAGCTCTGGTGCCATTGACAGGTGGGTGAAACCATTACATAATACCATTTATGACGACGAAGCTCACGCTCGACAAGGCTGGCCGCATCGTCCTCCCCAAACCGCTCCGCGATGAGCTGCAGCTTGGCCCCGGAGATACTCTCCAGCTTGAAACCGAGGGAGAACGCATTACGCTGCGCCCGATCCGTCCCAGGGTGATGCTTAAAAAGGAGTTGGGCGTCTGGGTCTATCAGGGAGAACCTGCGGACGCCTCCATCCCCGACCTGCTCGACCGCGAACGCGAAAAGCGCGCGGGCGAAGTTCGCGGATGAATGAGTTCTTCGACACTTCCGTTTTGGTCGCCACGTTTTGGGGCGGGCACGTCCATCATGTGTCCAGCCTGAACCGCTTCTCTGCGGCAGCAAAAAATCATTCGGCCTGCGGCATTCATTCGCTTGCTGAAGTGTATGCGGTCATGACCACGCTGCCTGTCAAACCAATGATTCCACCGGAGCAAGCTTTGTTGTTCCTCGAAGAAGTCCGCAATCGCCTGACCCTGGTATCGCTCACTGCCGACGAATATGTCCGAACCATCCAAGATGCAGCCGGCCGGGGTTTCACCGGGGGACGCATTTATGACGCGCTGCTTCTGGCGTGCGCCGCAAAATCTAAGGCCCGGACTATCTATACGTGGAATCTTAAGCACTACCAATCCCTTGCGCCGGAACTCGCTTCGCAAATCCAGACACCTTAAGGACCGCGCTGGCGGAGTACCTCAAAGCAGCCAGTCTAGCGATAGCATTAGTCAATCTGTTTGGTGCGAATGCCTTTTACCGGGTGTGTTACGAGTCCGCTCGCGAGCCCAAGGAAGCGCGTCATATGCTGCAGCTTGGGATGAGCATCGAAGGCGGCCTCGTCTACCCATTCGGAGTGAATGTAGAAAATCAGGGGATCCCGCAGCGCTTCGTAGAGATGAATGCGAATGCAGCCGGGCTCGGCGCGCGTCGGTTCGAGGAGCAATTTCAATTCTTCGCGGAGTTGCTGCTCTTTCCCCGGAATCGGTTCGAAGCGAACAAAAGTGTGCAGCGGCAAGGCCAGCCTCCCGCAGAGTATAGCCTACGTCTTGCTGATGAGAACGCCGCGCGAAATCTTGTGTTGTGTGATTGCGGCGGTCGCGGTAGCTTATCGGGCGGCTCAATGAAGTGAAGAAAACGTGCGTTATGCACGCAACCGAAAGATGCTGGGGACTCCAGCAGGAGGCGGCACGGATGGCTGACGAATCAGAGAAAGAGCGTTGGACGCGGCGCGGATTTCTGGGAGCAAGTTCAGCGGCGCTGGCTGCCGGAATGATAGCCTCCAACAACGCCGCTGGGGAAACACAGGATTCGGCGCAAAAAGCGCAAGGCGACCGAAAGCGAAGTGAGCCGGTTCCGAAGAATCCAGCGATGGATGCGCAAAACGCGGACTCGGTAAATCCGCCTCCGACTGATGCGGGCGGCGTGCCAACGTTTAAATATCCCTTCTCCATTGCGCACAAACGATTGCACGAAGGCGGATGGTCACGTGAAGTGACAGTGCGCGAGCTGCCCGTTTCGAAGTCGCTAGCCGGCGTGAACATGCGGCTCACCGCCGGCGGCGTGCGCGAATTGCACTGGCACACGGCAGCGGAGTGGGCGTACATGCTTTACGGCACAACGCGCATCACCTGCATTGATGCCGACGGAAAAAGTTTTGTCGCCGACACCAAAGAGGGCGATTTGTGGTACTTCCCGCCGGGAATCCCGCACTCGATCCAGGGGCTTGCTCCCGATGGCGGGGAATTCATGCTGGTGTTCGACGACGGCAACTTCTCAGAGTACGAAACGGTGCTGCTATCCGAATGGATGGCGCATACCCCCCGCGATGTGGTGTCAAAGAATTTTGTGGTGCCCCAAGCGGCCGTGGAAAAGATGCCGAACAAAGAGTTGTTTATCTTTCAGGCGGAAATCCCCGGACCGCTAGCCGAAGATCAGCGCAAGGCCGCCGGAGCGCTCGGCCCTTCCCCGATTGATTTCGCGTTTCGCGCCATGCAGATGCCGCCCACCAAACGCACCAAGGGCGGCGAGGTGCGCGTGATTGATTCAAGTACTTTTAAGATTTCCCAGAACATCGCCGCGGCGGTGGTCACAGTGAAGCCCGGCGGGATGCGCGAATTGCACTGGCATCCCAACGCCGACGAATGGCAATTCTACATCAGCGGCAAAGCGCGCATGACCGTATTCGCTACCGGCGGCCGCGCGCGAACGATGGACTTCGAGGCCGGTGATGTCGGCTACGTGCTAAAGGCGCTTCCGCACTACGTCGAAAACACCGGCAACACGGACCTGAAATTCCTGGAAATGTTCAAGAGCAGCTACTATCAGGACCTCGCTCTCTCTGAGTGGCTCTCGCATACGCCGCCGGAACTTGTTGCGGCGCATTTGAACCTGGACAAAGCAACGCTTGACGCGTTGCCGCGCGCGAAAGCGGTTATCCTGCCCGAATAAGGGGCTATAGCAAGCGGCAAAAGTGCGCCGCGAGCACCCGGTGTATTCGCATCAGGTATTCACACGCATCCAGTTTCGGGTATCCACCGAATTGCCCGAATCTCCGTCTCCGCCTATACGTTACGCGTGCCTCAAGAAGCGGGTGGCCAAGAGCTGTCCTTCGGGTCTGTGCCTCCTTGAACAGTGGATGACCACCCGCTTCGCCAAATTCGCGACCTAAGTGCCCGCGCGAAGAGGCCCTCTTCAGCCTCACAAGTACACGTGTCCGAAGGAGACCTACATGCGGAAACTCACGCCTTTGCTATTCTTCCTAGCTATTGCTCTGGTCGCCTTAGTTTCCATTTTCTTCATGGATCCAAGCCGCACCGTAATCGCACAGACTTCTTTTCCCGATCCCGCCCACGAGCATGCCTGTCCAAGTCAAACGGTTGCAGGCGGAGGTGCAGAAGCAATCCCTGCCTTCGTTGGTCCCGGAACCGACGGGTTTAGCCCGAATCAAAGCCTGTGCCTGCCGCAATTGGCGCCCGTTGGCACAAGCGCAAGTCCAGAGGCCTTTATCGTTCAGGGGCTCGAGCCGTCAAACCGCGTTGATTCCCAGGGCACGATTTACATTCAATCCATTCGCGGCGTGCCTGGCGGTCTTGATCTTTGGCGCTGGAATCAATCGATCGAGGGTGCTCCCAACGCCAATGGAACTTTGCCTTTCAAATACGAAGGCCAGCCCGACAATTGCGGCATCTTCGGGCTGAGTGGCGGCGGTTGTGTGAATAACGTCGGAAGCCCCACCAACCTCGGTATAGCTCCCGGCGGCGGCGATGGCGACATTGCGGTCAACGCGCCGGACCCGAATAACTCGGCGATTCCGAATCTCGCATTGACTAGCCTGACGCTCGCGCCCGGAGTCACGGCCACCAATTCCAGAAACCGCGGCGATACGTTCTTCACGCCGCCCAACGTGGTTGCCGCGTTGGTTCCCGCCGATGACCGCATGTGGAATGATGCCGTCAATGACGTTTCGACGGTCTATCTCTCGTATCACGACCTGGCAACCTTCAACATTAACGTGCAACGGTCCAATAACAGCGGTCTGACTTATACGGCTGGCCTTGGCGAGGCCATCGACGCAGCTACTCTTCCAGCGGCGGGCAGCCTGTCGCCGACCAGCACTGCCAACACCGCGGCGCAGATCAAAGTCGACAACAGTGCGTGCCCCAGCAAAGGAAATCTCTACGTCGCGTTCACCGCTCCTGACAATGCGACTGAAAATGCCAACAGCGGAACGCAACGTACCGTATACGTTGGCGTCTCCACGGATGCAGGCCTCGGTGCTCCGACTTTCACCTTCACGGATCACAAAGTCTTCACCAGCCCCGCGGGATCGCTGGGCGCCGCTCACGGAAACAACAACATCTTCCCGGCCATTGCGGTCGATAGCTTCAGCAACCTCTACACCGCTTGGTCGGACAACCAAAACGTGTTCCTTTCTTCTTCCTCGGATCTGGGCATTACCTGGACCGCTCCTGTGCGCGTGAACAGCGATGGAACGGTGGGCAAAGCGAACGTGTTTCCCTGGGTAGCCGCAGACGCGTACGGCCACCTCCTCGTGACCTGGCTTGGAGCAAATATCGCCGGTGATTCCAACGACGTGGCAACGATGCAGCCAGCATGCGCCGACGGAACTACGGATTGCTGGGCGCAGTGGACCGTCTATGCAGCCGAAAGCGTCAATGGCAACGCCGCCGTTCCCACTTTCACGCAGCACGCGGCCAGCGATCACTTCATCCATGCGGGAACCGTCTGTACGAACGGCACCGGATGCTCTAATGGTGACAGTCGGGCTCTTGCGGACTTCTTCCAGGTCGCGCTGGACACGCAGCACCGCGCCAATATCGCCTTTTCCGATGACCATCTCGCAAGCCCGCTGTGCTCGCAGCAGAGCCCCGGTCATTGCGCCAACAACGACCCGCAGTCTTTCCGCGTGGCGGTTCCCTACTTCACGTACCAAATGAGGGCTAACAAGAAGGTAGTCACTGCCGGCCTCTGCGCTCGCTAACTCGACTCAACTCGACACAATACTTGGGAGCCTGCTTTCCTAGAATTGAGCAGGCTCCATTCTTTTTTGTCCATATCCCTTTCGGAAAGTGCTGCGTAACCTTTTTCGCGGCTGGCAGTTATTATTCCAGAGCGATGAAGGCCACCGGACGCCCCGGAAAAAAGAAGGCTCTGCCCAAAGGTGCTGCGTCTCGCAACGCGAAGACGCCTGCGCAGGCGGAGGAGCACCTTCTTGTCGAAGCGGCACAGTCCAACCCTGCGAGATTCGACGCGCTCTATGAATTGCATTTCGAACGCGTGTACGGATTCATCGCGGGCCGCGTTTACGATCGCGCTTCCGCAGAAGACTTGACTTCCGAAGTGTTCTACAAAGCGCTGGCCAATTTGAAGAGCTATGAATGGCGCGGAGTCCCCTTCGTGGCCTGGCTGCTGCGGATTGCGGCGAACGCTGTCATCGACCGTTCGCAGCGCGCGTCTCGCGAGCGCCCCATCGCGGATGACCCTCCCGATCCTGGCTTTAAGCCCGACATGCGCGTCATCGAACACCGCGCGCGGCTTTTTCGACTAGTGAAGCAGCTTCCGGAAACGCAGCGCCGCGTCGTCCAAGAGCGCTTTGTGGACCAGCGAAGCATCCGGGAAATTGCAGAGCGTCTCGGCAAAAGCGAAGGAGCCATCAAGCAGCTGCAATTGCGCGCGATCGAGCGTCTCCGAGCGCAGTTGGAGGGCGGCCATGCCTAAGCGCACGCCCAAACGCCCCCTCGCGGATCAACTGGATGAAGTTGTACAGGCAATGCTAGTGTCGCTGCAGCCGCGCCCAGAGGCGGCGCCTCATCGCGAGGTTGCACCGCTGCTGTCCATTGCGCGAGAGCTGCGCTACTTCCCGCGCGAAGAATTTCGAGCAACACTCAAATCCGAACTGCAAAGGAGAGCCTCCATGTCTTTGAACCAAGGAATCGAATCATCCGCTGCTGCACCCGCGAAGGCTGTGCATTACATGCGCCCCGGATTCACGTCCATCACACCTTACATCATCGTGAACGGAGCCTCACAATTCATCGACTTCTTGAAGAATGCGTTTGATGGCGTGGAACGGTTGCGCGTGCCGGCGCCAGATGGCACGCTGATGCACTCAGAAGTGGCCATTGGCAACGGCATGATCGAAGCTGGCGATGCCAACGCACAGATCCCTCCCGCGCCGACGGACATCCATCTTTACGTGAACGACGCGGATGCCACGTTTGACCGAGCGCTGGCGGCGGGCGCTACTTCAATCTACAGGCCAACCGATGAGCATCCTTCGGGCGATCGCTGGGGCGCTCTCAAAGATCCTTTTGGCAACAACTGGTACATCGCAACGCCAAAGAGCTGGACACCCGGGCCAGAAGGCTTGCGCAGCGTGCAACTGTATCTGCATCTTCGCGAAGCACACAAAATGATTCCCTTCCTGGAGACCGCGTTTGGCGCCGAAGATATTGGCACTCACAAAACGCCGGAAGGGAGGGTGTTGCATTCCACTATGCGTATTGGCAACGCCACGCTCGAAATCGATGAGGCTCACGGAGAATATCAGCCGAAGCCGTGCGTCCTCCACGTTTATGTACCCGATGCGGACGCGATGTACACGCAGGCGCTGCGCGCGGGAGCAACTTCAGTGGAACCGCCAACGGACAAGCCCTACGGCGACCGCTCAGCCGGGGTAAAAGATCCCTTCGGAAACACCTGGTATCTCAACACGTATCTCGGGCAGTGACTTCTGTCCCTGTCCGCATCCAGGATGCGAGTAATCCGATGCGGGACTTCACGCACCTATGTTTGTAGCTCTAAAACGACGCCGCTTTGGGACCCTCAAGTTTCTGATGGGTCCCAAAGCAGACAATACCTATCGCAATTTCAGAGATTACGAAGCGACGTGGACGCTGACCGCGATGTTCTTGCCGCCTTCCTCGCGATACGTAACTTCAGCGTTGGCGTTGACTTTGAGTTTGCCTTCGATGGCCGTGTTCTTGTCGATGACGAATGTCATTGTCTTGGGTTCCGCTTGTTGCTGCGTCAGTTGCTGACCTGCGGAGGTCTGATTCGATGCTATGGTTAGCGTGAAGGAATCCTTCGCTACAGAAGCAATCTTTCCGGACACGGATTGGGTTGCTGAAGGAGTCTGCTCGTTGATCAAAGTCGGATGAGTGCTCCCGTTGGTGGCCGGGGGCAATCCCCAAGCTGCAACTACCAGGATGACACCTGCCAGGGACGCAAGGGTAAGCCGAAGCGTATTCTTCATTGGCGACACTCTCCTCAGTTTGTTTTGGGGGGCAATCCCTTAGCGCAGTACAGTAACCATCCTGCCGTGCCTGTTAACCGCGTGCTTTAACCTCTTTCAAGCCTGAAACTTACGCAGATGCACCCAGCTTCAATTTGGAAGTCCAGACGGTACTAGAACGGGTAATCCCTTCCCGGGACCGGCCGAAGATACTCGAAAATCCAAGTTTGCGGCGAAGCGCCTAGTCTAATGCGTTGTGCCGGATTCCGATGGCTTCGGCTTATCTTTTGTTGCGGGCTTCGAGTTCGCGGCGACCGGGGAATCAGTAAAAGAAGGGTTGAGAGAGGCCGTCAGGGCGTAGGACTTACCGTGGTCTGTCAGGCCGGTAATCAAGAGTTCGTACCGAAAGCCTTCCGGGTGACTCTTGCTCCTGAGGAGCGCCAGTATGCCTCTCACCTCAGATTCCGGGTGAATCACAAGCTCACCAGACGAAGTCAAGCCCGACATCACCGTGCCGCGAAATTCGGTCCCGTCGGCGTTTACCGCTGAATCGATGGAATCCAGCATCTTAACGCGCAGGAGCGTTCCTTTGGGCAGACCGTCCAAGCTATCTCCACTTGTGGGATTCAGCCGGGCATGGAGGTAGAAGGTCACGACGGTCCCGGCAGTGACACGTACAGGTACGATGCTGGACGTTTGAGAGGTTTGGCTTTGCGCAGCGTTCGCGAACGCGCCGGCAATTAGCAGAGCAACTAGGGCGATACGTTTCATCGGCTGGAACCTTTCGTATCCCTAGACATCCTAAAAATTAGATGACGCCGCAATCGTAGGGTTGCACCTTGCCTCGGTCAATGGTACGACCGGCTTCAATCTGTTGAGCACTTCGCCGTGCGACAAAGAATTAATTAGGCTGCTGATTCGGAGCGAAACATCCGCTGGAAGCGCGGACCGGTGAAGTGCACGCCCACGAACTTTTCTCCGAGCGATTCCGCTTCGCGGACGTGGACGACGCGCCCCTGCGTAGAAAAATCGGCTTCGCCACGGCGCGATGCATAATTTGAAAACGGGATGCGGATCTCGAGGTTCGATCCGATGGCCACGTCAAAGCGCGTCAGAAATGCGGCGCCGCTGCGGCAGAGATTTTCGCTGGAAGTCTCTTCTTCGAACGTCACGCCGCGGGAGTCGCGTCCGCGAACGCGCATGGGCAGGTGCACTGCGATTCTACGTTCCGAACGTTGCCTCGCAACGGTGGTGCTGACTGGGACCATGGGCTGGGTCCTCACTTCCGCCGGCTCCCACCGGGCGAGAGCCAGCCATTTCCGACGCGCCCGTAACCGGGGCGACAACGGCCGCTCGGCCCTCAAAAAAACTCTCCACGCTCGAGAGGATTTCTCCGGGCGTTCGCGCCGTGTGTACGATTCTGCGAAGCTCGCTGCCGTTCCCCACGCTATGAGTAAACCAGCAAGCGAACTGCTTCATTTTTCCCACACCATCGGGAAGGTTGGCGGCACAAATTTGTTGATAGTAGTCAATCAGTAACCGGAAGCGGTCGGCCTCCGTAGGGATGGCGTAGCCGCCTGTTTCCGCGAATTCCTGCATCTGCCGGAAGATCCACGGATTGGTCGCGGCCGCGCGGCCAATCATTACCGCGTCGCAACCGGTTTCGCGGTACATGCGCTCCGCGTCTTCGGGGTGGTTGATGTCGCCATTGCCGATCACGGGAATCTTCACCGCTTGCTTGACGGCGGCGATGACGCTCCAGTCCGCCGCGCCGCTGTAGCCCTGCACGCGCGTGCGCGGATGCACCGCCACGGCTTCCACGCCCACGCTTTCCGCCAGCTTCGCCACGTCTACCGCAACGATAGATTTCTCGTCCCAGCCCGCGCGCAGCTTGATGGTCAGCGGAATTTTCACCGCCGCGCGCACGGCGCGAAAGATTTGCTCGAGCAGCGGCAGGTCACGCAGCAAGCCCGACCCGCCACACTTCACCACTTTCTTGGCCGGGCAGCCGAGATTAATGTCCACCGCGTCGTAGCCGAGGTCCTCGACCATCTTCGCGGCTTCCGCCATGACCGGCGGGTTCGCTCCAAAAAGCTGGGCGGTGATGGGATGCTCGTCTTCTTGAAAGTGGAGATAGCGAAGCGTTTTCTTCGCGCTGCGGGTAATGCCTTCCGAACTGGTGAACTCCGTCATCAGCAGGCCGCACCCGCCGAGCCCGCGAATCACGCGGCGAAAAAGCGTGTCCGTCACGCCTGCCATGGGCGCCAGCACCGCCGCGGGGCGTATCGTCAAATCCCGAATTTGGAAGCTCGCCGGAATCATTCGTTCAAGTGTAGGCCGACGGAACCATCCGTAGCAACAAGCCAGAGAGGGGTGGTGACTTAGTTTCTGAGTGCCAATACGAAGATGTCCGCGGAAACGGAAGCGTCTTCCTTGTTGATTTCCTGGAGGGCCGCTGGCGGCGGTTTCCGAGATGATTTTTACTTTTTTTGGATATTTTTGCCTATACCGGCGAAGCTAAACCGTGTCCCTGCAATGCTTTACAAAATTCTCACTTTTGGACTTGACAGCCGGATAACGATATAATAGGCTTATTCTTGTAAGAAACTGCGCCCCGACTTCGGTCGGGGCGTTTTTGTTTTGTGGCTCTTTGACGCCCCGACGACGGTCCCGACAAAATCGGGATCTTCCATCGGGGCTTTTTCTTATGTAGGGGCGCGGGATGCCGTGCCCCTTTCGTAGCAGCTGGCATCCTGTCGGCGTTTTTCTTTTCTCTACCTCATTCTTTGCTACGGCCTCTGTTTTTTCAGTGTCAAGTCTTCATTTTTTTGTCCGTTAACTCTCAACGGTCGACTCTCAACTCTCACTCTCAGGATCTAACAATGAAAAACAAAAAACCGAATGCTGAACTTGTCTGGAAACAATTCGAAGACCTGCTCGCGCCCCAACTGCGCTTGTCGCTCATCGAACGCACCGTCTATTTGCATCTCCTGCGCCACAGCCGCCTCGAAGGGAAACTCCGCCTGCGCTTTTCGATTCCATGGCTGGCGCGCAACACCCGCATGTGCGCTGGATCGGCGCGCGCAGGAGTGCGCCTGCTCGCGGCCCACGGGGCATTGCGCTTGATCCAACGCAGCAAAGCCGGGCACGTCGTGGAGGTGCGCCTGCCTGACGAGATTCCCTCCGTGCGCCTGAGTCGCATCGAAAGCCCGCCCGCCGCCAAGGAAGAAGCCGCGGGCGCCCGTGCGGTTGTGAACCTCGAGGAGGCGGATTTCGCGCGGAACATGGCGCTGCGAAAGGCTATCCACGCGCGCGAGCGCGGCCAATGCTTCTACTGTTTGCGCCAGACCCCGCCGGCAGTGCAGTGCCTGGACCACGTCGTGCCGCAGGCGCGGTCCGGCCCCAATTCCTACCGCAACTTGGTTTCGAGTTGCATGGAATGCAACTCACAGAAAGGAGAGAAGCTAGCCGAGGATTTCCTCCGCAGCCTCTTCCGCCAACGCCAGCACCGCGGGCGTCCTGGTGGTGGACGCCCAGGGACACGGAATCATTTCAGCGAAAATCGCATCCACGGTTCATGACACGTTTCATGCGCTTATCCTTTCCGAACTCGATCACCGGGGGAAAACGACTGCGGAGTTGTTTGAGAGGATGAACCTG
>Ga0079221_10000559_pt1 | contig 10675 bp, 8 predicted proteins | sample GAAS200_FD_75069 | JGI IMG/M metagenome (GOLD analysis project Ga0079221, IMG submission 75069) | Agricultural soil microbial communities from Georgia to study Nitrogen management - GA AS200 | ecosystem: Environmental > Terrestrial > Soil > Agricultural land | place: USA: Georgia | collected... | reverse complement strand
TCGATGGAACGCGACGCGGCATGCGCGTAAATCGACACCAGATCGCCAATGTCAAAGTGTGTCCATATTTTCGGCGAGCCGCCTTTACCCCAGCTAACCATCAACAGTGAAATGATGAAACGCGCGAGATCGTTTTCCGGCACGCCGCGGGAAACCACTTGCGGATCGAAAAACATCCACGCATGGCGATGCGCGTCGTACCTGAAATTGCGCACCTCGAAGCCTTCGATGCAGAGCGTGCGGCGGCATTCCTCGATGCGGCGCAAAACGTCGGCATCGGGATTCAGGAACACATCGACCAGGTAATCCTTGAGCGGATAGTGCGACACCGCTTCGGTGGCCGCGTGCAATCGTGCCAGCAGCGACACGGCATCGTGAAGCGCCGCCGCGCGGCCGATGCCGGGGCCGTGCTGCAGCAAGCGCTCGCGCAGGTCGGGCCCGGACAACCTCGGGTACACGATGCAGCCGTGGTCCAGCCGCAACGGTTTGCAGGCACGCTCGTCGAGTTGGTGCAGCAACTGCATCACGGCGTATTCGCGGCGGGCCTTTTCCATGCACGCGGGATCGAGCCAGTCGCGCGCGGGATCGCCGCTGCTGCGGAAGATCTTGTAGAAGCTGTCCGCGGATGCGGCCACCCAGGATTCCTTGCGCCGCGCGAACGCAAGCGCGTCGATCCAGCTGGCGTCGGCGTGCGCATGCAGATGCTTCCGTGCGGTGGCCCGCTCGATCATGCGGCGATCCCGCGCACAGGCAAACGGTCGCGCGTCGTTTCCGCAAGCCACGCCTGGAACATCAGCACGTCCCACAAGCGCGCGCCTTCGTCCGCGGCACCCGCGAGGTGGCGCGTCCACAATTGACGCACGTGGCCGGGTTCGAAATAGCCTTCCTCGTGCAGCCGACGCGCGTCCAGCAGCGCTTCAGCCCAGTCGCGCAGCGGCCCGCGCAGCCACGCGCCGATCGGCACGCCGAAGCCCTGTTTGGGACGGTCCATCAACTGCCGCGGCACGTGGCGATGCAGCACTTCGCGCAGCAGCCACTTGCCCTGCCCGTTCCGGACCTTCTGCGCAAACGGCACGCGCCACGCGAATTCCACCACCCGGTGATCCAGCAGCGGCACGCGTGCCTCGAGGCTCACCGCCATGCTGGCGCGATCGACCTTGGCGAGGATGTCGCCCGGAAGGTACGTGACCAGATCGTCGAACATCATCCGTTCGATCACGCTGCGTGCGCTCAACGCGGCCACCGGGTTGTCGAACCGCAGCGCAGGTTCGGTGGCGCGCAACACCAGCTCGGCCGGATGCCGGTGGTGCGACATCAGCAGTTGGTAGCGCTCGCCCTGCGAGCCGGCTTGCAGCATGTCGGCCAGCACCCCGACCTTGGCTTGCGGCCGCCGGAGTTTCAATCGCGCCGGCATGCCATCGTTGATGGACGCCAGCAACGATTCGTAAAACCCGCGATGCCGCACCAGTGAACGCGCGGCCTGCCTGCGCGCGGCGGGCGGCAGCCAGTTGAAGCCGCGCTCGATGCTGCGCGCCGCGAAATAGCGGCGGTACCCGCCGAACAATTCATCGCCGCCGTCGCCGGAGAGCCCCACGGTGACGTTGCGGCGCGCCAACTGCGCGACCAGGAAGGTCGGGATCTGCGAGGCGTCGGAAAAAGGCTCGTCGAACATGCCGGGCAGCTTCGGCACCACGTCCAGCGCATCCTGTGCGGTGACATACAACTCGTGGTGGTCGGTGTGCAGGTGCCGCGCGACGGCGCTGGCGTGCGTCGCTTCGTCGTAACCCTTTTCGTTGAACCCGATCGTGAACGTCTGCACCGGGCGGCTGGACTGCGCCTGCATCAACGCGACCACCAGCGACGAATCGATGCCGCCGGAAAGGAACGCGCCCAGCGGCACGTCCGCTTCCATCCGCAACGCCACCGCGTCACGCAACAGGCTTTCGAGTTCATCGGCGGCTTCGGCATCGGACAGGTGCAGGCGGTTGGCCATGCCCGCGGTCGCAGCGTCGCGTGCCGACCAGAACGGTTGCGCGTTCCGGGCGAGGATCGATTCGTCGGCCGCTGCTTTCGCAACCTGGCCGGCATCGAGGGTCAGCACCGTGCCTGGTTCCAGTTTGCGCAGGCCGCGATAGATGGTGTGCGGCGCCGCGATGTAGTTGTGGCGCAGCAGCAGGCACAGCGCGTCGCGATCGATCGCGTTGTCGAAATCCGGCATCGCCGCGACGGCTTTCAGTTCCGACGCGAACACGAAACACCCGCTGGCCCAGCCGCAGTACAGCGGCTTGATGCCGAGCCGGTCGCGCACCAGCGACAGCGTGCGTTCGCGGCGATCCCACAGCGCGAACGCGAACATCCCGATGAAACGCTGCAGGGCGCCGCGCAAGCCCCACCGTTCGATCGCGGCCAGCATCACCTCGGTGTCGGAATGTCCACGGAACATGACCCCGCACTTCGCGAGTTCCTGACGCAACGCGCGGTGGTTGTACACCTCGCCGTTGTAGTCGATCAGGTAACGGCCGCTGGCCGACACCATCGGCTGGCGGCCTTCGGGCGAAAGGTCGATCACCGAAAGGCGGCGGTGGCCCAGCGCGATGCCGGTCGCAGCATCCTGGAAATAGCCTTCGTCATCCGGCCCGCGATGACGGATCGCACGCGTCATGCGGCGCAGCGCCACGGCCGCCTGCTCGGCGTCGAGGCGATGCCCGACATCCCAGAAGCCCGTTATCCCGCACATGCAGGAAGCCTCCCGGTCCGTTCGCGTGACGGCGCCAACGTGATCATTCGAGCGCGGCCACGAGTTCGTGGATGTCCGATCCGGCACCGATCCGCGCTTCGGCCAGGAAGCGCTTGCCCGCGCGCCGGAACACGCTGGATTGTTCGATCGATCCGCCATCGATGTTGCGGTTCTCGATCACCGCCAGCACCGCGCCGTCGCGCATCGCGTCGCGCAGGTTGCGCAGGCCCGCCTGCAGGGCGTCGTCGGTGAAGTAGCCGCGGTTCAGCAGGTTGGCGGCGATCACGAGGTCGGCCTTTTCGTGTCGCCATGCATCGAAGATGTTGTATTGCTCGATGCGGATGCGCTCGCCGCGCATCGCCGCGAGGTCGGGGTTGATCATGTAGATGTCGCGTTCGTCGCGCGGCTTCGAGGCATCGAAGGTCTTGAACACGCGCGCCGCGATCACGTTGTAGGGCCACTCCGCGCCGTCGAGGTCGTTCTGGATCACGAAGCAGCGGTTCGCGTACAGCCACGGCCTGGCATCCATATCCGAGAGGAACATGCCCTTCTGGGTCTGATAGACGTGCGCCCTGATGTGGCGGTCGGTCACGTAGTAGCGCGTGAACCGCAATTGCTTCATCACCGCGAGCGACGTGCTGCCGTCGGAGGCGCCGACATCCAGCACCACCGGCGGCGTCGCGAACGGCAGTTCCGAAAGCAGGTGCGTGGTCTGCGGAAACCGGTCGTAGTCGGTGGTCTTGTAGGTGGTGCCGATCTTCAGCCGTTGCAGCGTCTCGGTGAGCACCGCAGCGTCGATGCCCCGGTCCAGCAGTCGCCGCGGATCGGGGATGCCGCGCCGCAGTTTCTGCATGGCGGTCGGCCAGATGGCGCGATTGAGTCTTATCGGTCTGCGCATGGAATCCTCGTGACGGTTCGATACAGGTCGGCGTAGCGACGCGCGCCGGCGTCGATGGCGTATTGATCGACGACGCGCCGGCGTGCGCGCAGCCCCAGCGCGCGCCGGGCTTCCGTGTCGAGTTCGGCCAGCCTGGCCCACGCCGCCGCGAGCGCGGCGGCATCACGCGGCGGCACCACCACGCCGGTGTCGTCCACGATCGCGGGCGCATCGCCCACGTCGGTGACCACGCAGGGCACGCCGCACGCCATCGCTTCCGCGGTGGCGTTGGGAAACGCTTCGCCCCACGCGGAAGCGGAAGCGGCGATGTCGAGCGCGTTGTCGATGGCCGCGACGTCGGCGCGGCGGCCGCACAACCGCACGCGTTCGCGCAAGTCCAACCCGTCGATCAGCGCGGCCAGTTCCGGATTGCCCGCGTCGGCCCCTTCGCCCACCAGCACGAACACCGCGCGCGGATGGCTCGCGGAAAGATTTTTCGCGGCGCGCAGGAAGTTGGCGTGGTCCTTCATCGGGTGCACGCGCGCCACCAGCCCGATCGCGAGCGCATCGGGCGCAATGCCCAGTTCGGCGCGAACGCGCGCGCGTTCGGCGGGCTGCGGCGCGAACGCGCGGGTGTCGAAACCGTTCGGGATCACCACCGCGCGCTCGCCGTCGTAACCGAAGGCGACGTGCTGCGCGCGGCTGACCGCCGCATTGAAGATGATCCGTGCCGGCCGGCGCGAAAGCCGGGCGCCCGCGCGGATCACCCAGCGCGTGCTGCGCTTCTCGTGCGCCAGTGCGTGCAGGGAATGGCGGATGTTCCAGACCACCGGCACGCCATCGCCCCAGCCGGCCATCGCCGCCATCAGGTTGGCGTGGTACATCCAACTCTGCACCACGTCGCAACGGTTCTCGCGCAGCATGCGCCGCAGGCGCCACACGTCGTGCGGCAACAGGCGGCCGGCGCGCATGCCGAGGTGATGCAATTCCGCGGATTCGGCGATCGACGCGCTCATCGAGCCTTCCGCGCCCAGCGCGATCACCACGTGCTCGAAGTCCGGCGCGCGCAACGTCTGCACCAGGCGGTGCAGCGCGGCCTGCGCGCCGCCGGTGCCGAGTCCGGTGATGACGTGGCAGATCTTCATGCGAAGGGGTTCCGGTATTGCATCGTCACGGTGCCCTCATGCGGCCGGGTAAGGGTCGTGATGCATGGGTTCGTCCTCGTCCAGCGGATGCGCGGTGACGACGAGATAGCGGCGCTTCCGCCGGAACCGGCTGCGCAGCAGCGCGAGCACGCCGATGTACTGGAACACCACGATCAGCCCGTCGATCTGCACGCGATGGCGGGGCCCCTGCAGCGTCGGGAACATGCCGTACAGCAGCGTCATCATCAGGAAATAGATGACCATGAAGCGCAGCGTCATCTTTTTCCTTCGCCATGCCGCGACCATGCCGTAGAACTGGAACGGCAACATCACCCAGAAGAACAGCTGCGGCAGGTCGAGGAACGCGTAGTTGGGTTGCGTGTGGAACGGAATGGGCGTGGCGATGAAACGCACGACGCCGGTCAGCGGATCGCCCACGCGCGAACGGAATTCGTGCATGGCGCCGCCAATGCTGCCGTGGCCGAGGCCATGCACCACGACCACGAGCGCCGCGATCGCCGCCAGCCACATCCACGGGTTGCGGCGGCCGCGGCGCGAGCACAGCACCATGATTCCGAATGCCGCGCCCAGCATCAGCGGCACGTAGAAACGCGTGACCGCGAGCACCAGCCCGCAGATCACCGCGATCACCGCGGCGCGCTTGAAGCGCCCGGCTTCGACCAGCGCCACGGCGTACACCACGCCCGCGGTGCCGGTCGCGACCAGGATGTCCTTCAGGTTGGCCACGGTGGACCACGCCAGCACCGAAGGACTCAGCGCCAGGAACACGAACAGCCCGATGCTGCTGCGGCGGCCCATGCCGAACGCGAGGCGCCCGGCCTTCGCCAGCACGCCGGCTCCGATGAAGGTCAGCAGGATGTTGGCTGCGACGGGCGCGAAATAGCCCGATCCGAAAGCGGCGAGCGCGGTGGCGTTGTAGACGTAATAGAAGAGGTTCGCGCTCTTCACCATGCTGCGCACGTAGTCGTAGTTGTCCGTGAGGTTGAAGACGCTCACGCCGCTCTGCAGCAATTGCTTGCCGAAGCGCAGGTAATTCCAGTCGTCGAAAAACGTGTACGTGCCGTCGAACACCAATCCGAAATAGATCAGGAACAATCCCGACTTCAACGCGGCGACGGCAAGGCTGAGGCCGGCCCTGCGCGTGAACCACAGCGACAGCAGGAAGCCCACCAGCATGATCGCGATGGCGGGCCAGATCAGCTGGCCGATCGGGAAGGGATGCAGGCCCGTGCCCATCACGTATACCTGCGGGTTGCGCACGCGCCGTCGAGCGCGGCTTTCGAATTGGCGAGCAGCGCGTCCAGCGAATACGCATCGACGATGCGCTTGCGCGCGGCGGCGTGCATCGCCTCCGCGGCTTCCGCATCTTCCAGCGACGGCAGCATGTTTTCGATGGCTGCAGCGAATGTTTGCGGATCGCGTGGCGCGACCACCGCGCCGCATTCGCCCACGATGCGCGCGCAATCGCCCACGTCGGTCACCACGCACGGGCGGCCGCAGGCCATCGCTTCGGCGATCACGTTCGGGAAGCTTTCGCCATACGAGGTCGATGCGAGCACGTCCAGCGCGCTGTACACCGCGGGCATGTCGCTGCGCGGACCCGCCCAGATCAAACGATCGGCCAGGCCGAGTTCATCCGCCTGCGCGCGCAGCGCGGCGGCGTAATCCGGCTTGCCTTCGCCGACGCAGACGAAGCGCCAGCGTGGATCGCGCGCCGCGAGCCGCGCGGCGGCGGCAAGGAAGGTCGGATGGTCCTTCATGGCGTCGAGGCGGCCGACCAGCCCGACCAGCAGTGCGTCGTCCGGCACGCACCATTCGCCGCGTACCTTTGCGCGCGCGTCGGCATCGAAGCGGAAACGCTGGGTGTCGATGCCGTTCGGGATCACCCGCATGCGCTCGCGCGGATAACCCAACGCCGCGTGGTGCGCCGCGCCGGCCTCGGAATTCACGATGATCAGATCCGCGAACCGTGCAAACAGGCAACTGAAGCGGAAGGTCAGGCGCGCCATCCGGTCGTAACGCGCGCGATCCATGTACGCGGAGCGCACGCCCCACACGACCCGCGTGCGGCGATGCGCAAGCTTCGCCAGCAAGGCCAGTAGATTGCCGACGGTGAGATAGCCGTGCACGACATCGGCATCGTGGATGCGGAACGTGCGCCACAGCCGCCACAGGAATCCAGCAATATCCCAGCGCCCGCGCTTGCGCAGGTCGATCACCGGCACGCCCGCCTGCACGAGTTCGCGCTGGAAGACGTCGCCGGCATAGAAACACGCAACCGCGACATCCCAGCCGGCGCGGTGCAGCGCCGTCGCCAGCGCCACCAGTTGCCGCTGCGCGCCGCCGCGGCCGAACGAGCGGATCAGGAACAGGATGCGCAAGGAGCCGCTGCGATGCGTCGTCGCATCGCGCAGGTTTGCCATCACCGCGCCGGATTCGGAGACAGGCATCATGCTTCTTCCACTGCTGCGCTTGCGCGGGCCGCGCGCGGCGCCATCACCGAGGCCAGCAGCATGTCCCACTGGCGGAGGATCTCGCTGACCGAATAGAGGTCGCGGACTTCGCGCGCATGCGCGCCGAGGCGCGCACGCAACACGTCGTCCTGCATCAACGTGTCGAACGCCGCGGCCAGGCCATCCACGTCTTCGGCGGGAACCAGCCAGCCGTTCTCGCCATGCGTGATCAGTTCGCGCGGACCGGCCGTGCAATCGAAGCTCACGCAGGCCACGCCTTCGGCCATGGCTTCCAGCAGCGCGTTGGGCAAACCCTCGAAGCGCGACGACAGCACGAACAGGTCGGCGCGCCGCATCGCCTGCCTCACCTGCGGGCTGAAACCGGGCAGCGCGATGCGCGCCAAGAGTCCATGCATGGCGATGGATTGCGTCAATGGTTCGCGCAAGGGGCCTTCGCCGAGGATTTCCAGCTTCCATCCGGGATGTCGTTCCGCGACGCGCGCGAACGCCTCGATCAGCAGGTCGAAACCCTTCGCCGGAACGAGCCGCCCTACCGCCAACAGGGTTCGCATGCGGCCGTCCGCGACCGGAGCCGGGTCGGGCCTCGCGTTGTCGGTACCGGGCGCGACCGGATTCGCGATCACCCGCACCGCGCGCCCCACCCGCGCTTCCAGTTCGTCGGCGCAGCGCCGCGTCTGCGCCACCACCGCCGCGGCGCGCCGGTACAAGACGCGGCGCAACACTGTCCAGACCAGGCGCGACGGCTCGGCGCCGATGAACTGGCGTTCGGTGACGATGACCGGCACCCGCAACCCCATGGCGGCGATCATCGCCAGCGCGTTGGTGTTGGCCACGAAGCTGATCACGGCATCCGGGCGCGCCGCCTTGATGGCACGCCGCAGCGCGCGCACGCGCACCACGTTGCGGCCGAACGCCTGCACCGGATTCGACGAACGCCCCGCCACGTCCAGCGCCAAGCGCCAGACGCGGCGGTCCAGCGGATAGCGATCGTTCACCGCCGAGCTCAGGGTGATCAGCGTGACCTCGGCGCCGCGGACGGCCCATGCATTCGCCAGTGTCGCCATCACGCGCTCGGCGCCGCCGCCGCCGAGCGACGGCACGATCAGCACCAGCCTCATGGCACCCCGGACGTCCTGGCCGGGAACGGAAAGCGCAGGCATCGCAATCATGACGGCTGTCCCCGCGACGGCTTCATCCGGAAGCGGAAGCCCTGGTTGCCAGCCCGGACATTTTTCTCTTTCATGCTGTCATCCTTCCTTGCGCGACGGGTTCGCTTCCATGCAGCCAGGCACGCAGGTCCCGGCCGGTGAGTTTTTCGAGCAGGCGGATATCCGGCGCGAAGTACGCGCGCAGCTCGTCCAGCACCGCCGGTGCGACGGCCTGTTGCCGGACCGGCGCGAAGTTGGCCTTGCGCAAGGTCTTCAGCACGCCCAGGCGTTCGATGCCGGCGCGCTGCTTGACGTACATCGCGGCGCGCAGCAGCGGCTTGGGCGTCTTCTGCGTGAATTGCGCGAGCGCCTGCGAACGCGCGCGCGTGCGTCCGTTGACGCGCGGAAACTCATCGCGCCCGTCGTAGGCCACGCCGAGGAACGACAACACCTCGCGGTAAACACGCGCCGGATTCGCGGCGAAGTCGTCGTAGAACCACCAGCCGAGTTGCGCCTTCGGCACCAGATCCAGCAGGCGCTGCAATTGCGCGCCGAGCAGCGCCAGCCGGTCGTACAGCAGGATCTTGGCGTCGCGGCAATGCGTCGGCACACGCCGGCCGGCGCGCCGTTCCGCGCACAGCGCCCACGCCGCGGCGAAATCGATGACGGTTTCGTCGCGCGTGCGCAGCGACTGCGCGTGCATGGAAACCGCGAGCTCGAGCGGATTGCGCAACATCACCAGCAGCCGCGCCGACGGCAGCCGCCTGCGGATTTCGGCGACCGCCGCCTCGGAATACATGTAGAAGATCGAGGCTTCGCCGATCGCGACGTGTTCGCGCCCGGCGCCCGTGAACAGCCCCTGGTAATCGTCCCAGTTCGACACGTAACGATGCGACGGCATGTCGAGCGCGAAGTAGTGCGGTTCCTTCGGCATGCTCATGAACACGCGCGGATGCGTGCGCAGGAATTCCGCCAGTGCGGTGGTGCCGCATTTGGGTGCCCCCACCAGGATGAAATTCGGCGCGGTCATGGCTCGGGCGAAAGCGGCAGCGCGGTGGGTTCGACATCGACACGCGGGTGAACCAGCGCCGGTTCGGAATTCCCGAGCCAATGCGCGAGATCGCGGCCAGTGATCGCTTCGAGCAAACGGATGTCCGGGGCGAAGTGCGCCCGCATGTCGCGCAGCAGGCCGGAAGGAATGGCCGGCGGCCGCGACGGCACGAAGCTGGCCTCCCGCAAGGCATTCAAGACACCAAGGCGCCGGATGCCCATTCGCTTCTTGGCATACATCGCCAGGCGCACCACGGATTTCGGCGGCCTCTGCACGAGCGAAGCCAGCTTTTGCGAACGCGCCCGCGTACGCGCGTTCACGACAGGAAATTCGCTGCGCCCGTCATGCGGCAGATCGAGGAACGACAAGGCCTCGCGGTAAATCTGCGCAGGACCGGCGGAGAAATCCTCGAGGAACCACCAGCGCACCTGCGACTTCGGAAAAACGTCCAGCACACGCTGCAATTGCAATCCCAGCAATCCCGCTTCGTCGTAGAGCAGCGTCTTGCGTTCGCGGCAGCGCGCGGGAAGCTTGTTGCCGGCGCGGCGTTCGGCGCAGAGCGCCCACGCTTGCGCGAAATCCGCGACATCTTCGTCGCAATCGTGCAGCCGCTGGCCGTGCAGCGAGACCACCAGCTCCAGCGGATTGCGCAGCATCACCAGCAGGCGCGCGGAAGGAAAGTGCCGATGCAGTTCGGACACGGCGGCTTCCGACTGCATGTAGATGGTGGAGCCTTCGCCGACCGCCCGATGGGTTTCGCTGGCGTCGCGGAACAGCGCTTCGTACCCGCTCCAGTCCTTCGCGACGCGGATGGCCGGAAAATCCAGCGCGAAATACGCGGGCTCCTTGGGAACGCACATGAACACGTCCGGATGCGCGCCCAGGTAGACGCTCAGCGCGGTCGTGCCGCACTTCGGTGCTCCGACAATGAAGAAATTCGGCAGCATCATCGTTTGCCCGGAAGCGGCAGGATGGTCGGGTTCACGTGCAGCCGCGTGCGCACGAACGTGAGGCCGGTGACGTTCCATGCCACGGCGCCGAGCGCGGTCGCGATGGCGGCGCCGGTCAATCCGAAGATCGGAATCAGCGCGACGCTGAACACCACGTTCAACACCGCCGCCAGCGCCATGAACCACGAGGCCTGGCGTTCGTAGCGGGTCATCGTCATCAGGAAGCCGGTGGGCCCGGTCATCGCGGCGACGCACTGGCCGGCCAGGATGAT
>Ga0079221_10000558_pt1 | contig 10679 bp, 6 predicted proteins | sample GAAS200_FD_75069 | JGI IMG/M metagenome (GOLD analysis project Ga0079221, IMG submission 75069) | Agricultural soil microbial communities from Georgia to study Nitrogen management - GA AS200 | ecosystem: Environmental > Terrestrial > Soil > Agricultural land | place: USA: Georgia | collected... | reverse complement strand
TGGCGATGGCCGAGTTCCTGCGCGAAAACATACCGAATGCGACGCTCAACGTGATTCCCGGCGCGCGTCATACCACGCCGGTGGAGTGCCCGCGGGAGATCGCGGCGTTCTTGCGCGACCTGGCGGGAAACGCGGCGATTGCCTCGCAGTCCGTGTAATGCCTGACCAAGCCGCCGAAACATAAGGATTCCCACCTTTCGAAGTGCGAAAGGTGGGCCACCCGCCGGTCGAAAAACCAACAGCAGATTCCTCGCTACCTCGCGCGCCGCCCAAAGGCGGGGCGGAAGAAAAATGCGCGACTCCACGACCCCAACACGCGCAAAGCCGGCGCGTGTTGAGGACCTCGGTTCCGCTCGGAATGACAATTTTTGTTGCGGGCGAAAGGACACGTGGAGAGAAATCCGGGCTAGCTCTGAGATTTTGGCGGGTCTTCGACCTTTCGAACCGGAGTCTCCGGAGTGAGGCCGCCGCGGCGGCGCGGGAAGGTGTCCTGGCCGTTTTTCTCCCATTCGCCGGAGACGGCGTTGCAGGCAAAGCGATCCCACACGCCGTTCCAATCTCCCAGGGAATAACCGTGCCAGGGGTGCTGCAGGCGCAGCGCGGGCAGATCGAGCTGCTTCCAGATTTCGAGGGCGCGCTCCATAAATTCGCGTTTGGGCAGAGCCAGAGGAGGCATGGGATATTTGAGGGTCGCGTCGATCAGCATCGTGGACTCCATCGTTTGCGGCCCCGATTTGGGGGCGTGGCCGATGGAACGGTAAGGCTCGATGTGCACGTCGTCCTGCGGATTCGAACGATAGGCGAGCGACCATAATACGGCGTCCGTATTGGTGGGGTCGATGTCTTCGCTCACCCCGATCACGATTTTGCCGCAGTCGGCGCGCAGCGCGGCGGCGCCCTGCAAACCGCGCCAGACTTCGGTGCGCGCTGTGCCATTGGCGAATTGCAAAAAAATGATGGGGCGAACATTGCTCAACGGCTCATGCATGACGACACGGCGAATGCCTTTGATGGACAAGTGGCTGCGCAAATGCGCCAGGAACATGGGTTCGTAGGCGACTTTTTTGATCATGCTGGATTCGCTGGGAGTGACCTGGCTGATGATGGAGACGAAGACGGGCGAGCGGCGCTGCGTGATCGCGGTGACCTGCATGGACATGTTGTAGTCTTCGAGGGCCACGTAGCCGTTGCTTTCGCCGAAAGGACCTTCGGGCTCTAGCAGGTCGGTATCAATCAGGCCTTCGATTACGATTTCGGAATCGGCGGGAACTTCGAGATCGAGGGTGGCGCATTTCGCGGTGCGAATCGGCGCGCCGGCGAGCGCACCCGCTACCGCCATTTCGTCTTGATCCACGGCAAGCTTTTGCGGACCAGTGAACACGACCACCGGCGCGCAGCCGATGACAATGGCGCAGGGCATGGGCTCGCGCCGCGCGCGATATTTCTGCCAATGCAGATAGCCGCCGGCGCCGCCGATGCGCGCGGACATGCGAACGCCGAGCCGGTCCGTTTTTTTCAACGCGCCGCGATAGGTGCCCATATTACGGACGCCGGTTTCCGGATCGCGGGTGATGCAAAGTGTCGCGGTCAGGTAAGGGGCGGAGTCGAAGCCGGGCGTGGAGATGGGAACCGGGAGCCGCGCCAAGCCGCCATCGGGCCGACGGAGATCGTCGCCGGCGATGACCACTTCCTGGCAGCGCGGGGAAGAGACCGCCACGGGAGGAATGGGATTGGCAATCGCGCGAGTCCAGGCTGCGCCGATCTCGTCCACGGGGCGGCCCATTCCGAGCGCGTAGATTTTTGCCGAAGCGGCCAGCGCACCGACGGCGACGGGAATATCGTAGTGGCGGCCGCGCGAGTCGGTCACGTTGGTGAAAAGAAATGCGCGGCGGTCGTCTTCGGGAATGCCTCCGAGGAATTGCCAACGGACCAACGGATGCAGTTCGGTGTCTTTGTTGATGGGCTTATCAACGCGAACCAGCAGGCCATTGGCTTCGAGAGCGGCTAAATGCGTCTGGAAGTCGAGGCTGGGTCCACTCACGGTCGGCTATTTCCAGAAAAAGACGAGAACAACGGCAGCGATGGCAGTGACGGCGAGCTGCAGAAGCTGCCAGGGCAGGCAGATGCGGAAAATTTCGCCATCTTTGCCTTTGACGTTGGCCAGCGACGCGGCGTAGGAGATTTGCGTGGGCTTGAGCGCGTTGGGCGGACCCATGGTGACGACGGTGACGATTCCCACCAGCAGGACCAGCGGGATGCCTACCAGCGGCGCGATGCGCACCTGCATCTGGGACAAGAGAAAATCTCCAGGAAGGCCCTGGCCGAAGGCCATGCCTCCCAGAAACGCCACGCCCGGATAGAGCGCAGAATAAATCAGCTTGCCGCCGCTGGAGAGCACTCGGGCGAGAAGGGCGATCTGCCCGGCGTCTACCATGAGATAGACGGTGGCGCTGCCGACCAGAAGAGTGGTGAGCGGGGCGCGGCTGCGGCGGGTGGCGACGAGCAAATCCTTGGCCATGTTGGAGCGCTTGCAGCGGAAACCGTACGCGACCAGGGAAGTCACCAGAATGAAAAATCCGGCGGAGGTGAAGATATTGATGGTGAAGCGCCGGTATCCCCAAGCGGCTACTCCGAACTCGACGTGCGTCAGGGCGTCTTCGATCGAGGGGAGCTTGGTGAGAAGAACGATCAGTATGCCCAAGAGCAGCGGGGCGTAGGCTCGAAAGCGCATGCTCGCGGGAAAGGAAGAGCGCAAAGCCTCCGGACGGGCCGCGCCGACGACGCTCTGAACGCTCTGCCTCACGGAAAGACGTCCATAAAGGTAGATTGTGCCCAGAGAAATGGCGGCGCCCGTCACCAGGGTCATCAGGTAGTAAGCCGGCCAAATCTGCGTGAACAAGACAATCGCGACGGCGTTGCCCAGTCCCATGGACCAGAAAAGTATCTGCGTTTCCCATTCGAAGAAACGGAAGCCCAGGATCTTGATAAAGCCGAGCAGCGAAAGAAAGATCAACGGGATGCTGAGCAAGCCGGCGCTGCGGACGATTTCCACGACGGGAACACGGCTGGCGGCATTCGAAATCGTCGGGGCAATAAACAGACTGTTGAAGGGCAGTGTCCAGGAAAAATACACAAGGTAGCTGGAGCAGGCGGAGAGTCCGTCGAAGCCAAGATCGACGAGGCCGGGAATCGTTACCGGATAAGTGGCAAAGCCGTTGAACGCGGAGATGAAACTGCCCACGACGGTGACCAGAGCGACGGCACGCCCCTCCTGGTCCCAACTGGGAACGATGGACTGCACCGATTCCAGCAAAATTTCCAACAATCCGGTATTGCGATAGGCCTGCCCGAAGATCTGGCCGGTGTAGAGGACCAAGAAGCCCGACCACATGGAGAGATTGCCCCAGAGCGAAGCCTCGATACTGCGCAGCGGGGGCATATGGTAATAGCCGAGGGCGATCACCAGTTCGACCAGCCACGCGGCGGTGACCGCGCGGACGGCATCCCATTTAAAAATGAGGAAGGCGGAGAAGAGCACCGCAAAGGGCGCGAGCGTGATCGCGACTTCTAGGGTTGTGCGCAAAAATCTTCCCGGTTGAGACTGCCGCCATTGTGTCATGTTTTTTCCGCGAAAGTCATCCCTGGCTGCGGGTGGCCCGGAGCTCGCATTCGCAATCAAACATGCAGGACCGGATTCGGCGTTTTGTGCAAAGCGTAACGGGAGGTAGTTCCCAGGCAACATCGGGCGAAACCGTTTCCCGGCGGGCAAGGGGCGCCCAGTAGAATCACCTGCGATTCATGGAGGCTCATGTGAGCGAAACGAGAGAGCTCGGCGCGGTTTTATCGCGAGTGGAACGCCTGGAAAAGGAAAACCGCAGGCTCAAGCAGGGCGCGTTGCTCTTCCTGCTGGCGGTGGTTTCGATTGGGTTGATGGCGCAGACGCGGCAAACGCCGAGCACGCAGCGGCCAAGAGGGCGCGCTCCGGCTCCGGCGCCAACGCCGGCCGGACCAACGGCCGTGGAGGCACAGGGGTTCATCTTGAAAGATTCGAATGGCCACGTGCGCGCCGAACTGGGCTTCATGGGATCGTCGCCGAGCCTGAAATTCAAGGACGAAAGCGGCTCGGCGCTGGTCACCTTGGCGCTCAATTCCGACTCTCCCGGCGGCCCTATGCTATTGCTCTCCGATCCGCAGCATCACGGGTCGGTGGCGCTGAGCGTGCTGGAACACGCAGGACCGCAGCTTTCGCTCACCGGCGAACGCGCCGACATTCAGCTACATATGGCCGTCGCGCCGGATGGGACTACACTAGAACTTTCCGACAAAGATGGCTTCACGACCAGCATCGGCACCGGCGTGGTGCCCAAGAATGGGCAGGCGAAGCAGACTTCCGCAGCCTCGATCGTACTTTACGGCAAGCAACGCAAAGTGCTTTGGTCGGTGCCGTAAGTCCGACGGCCCAAAATCGTCTCAACCCGGTGAGGTTTAGTGGACGCCCGCGGCAATATCAAAGTGGGCGTGGCGGGCTGGGCCTATAAGGACTGGCAAGGGATTGTCTACCCGCCCTCGCTCAAGGCGAGCGCCCGAGTCGAGTATCTCGCGCAGTTCTTCGATCTGATCGAGATCAACACGTCGTTTTACGGGCACATCAAGCCCAGTGTGGGCAAGCAATGGTGCCGGATGGCCGCGAAGGCGAATCCCGATTTCGTGTTCACGGCAAAGCTGAATCGCGCCTTTACGCATTCTCCGGTGGCCGTGCTCGAAGCGACTTCGGCGAAAACAATCCGTCCCGGCCCATCGGACGAACAGGACGCCAAGGCGGGATACGATGCTGTGGCGTCCGAGGGCATGCTGGGTGCGCTGCTGGCGCAATTTCCGATCTCGTTCAAGTGCACGGATGAAAACCGCGCGTACGTAGAGCAACTCGTCCACCGCTTCCGCAGTTACCCGCTGGTTCTGGAGATTCGCCACGCGAGCTGGAATGAGCCGGAGGTGCTCGCGTGGATTCAAGAACTGAAGGTGGGACTCTGCAACATTGACCAGCCCCTGCTGGGCCGGGCGCTTCGACCCGCGGCTCACGCGACGTCGGTGGTCGGTTATATTCGCCTGCACGGACGCAATTACAAACAGTGGTTTGCGGAAACGAACGTTCGAGACCGTTATGATTACCTCTATTCCAACGAAGAATTGGGAAAATGGAAGGAACGCGCGGTGGAAGTGGCGGCCAAAGCGGAGACGACATACGTGGTGGCCAACAATCATAATCTGGGCAAAGCGGCGGTGAATGCTTTAGAGCTGGTGGCCATGATCGAGGCGAGAAAAGTGCAGGCGCCGCCCACGCTGGTTTTGCACTACCCGGAATTGAAGCCGCTTAGCAGCGGTTAGGCAGCTCGGCAGCAGCCAGGGGACGCAGGTGCGAACTGTGGGATTGGCGCGGGCGCTTTCGAAGCTGGGCTATTGCTCGCGCTCGCAAGCGCAGAGGCTGATTCGTGCGGGCCACGTGCGTGTGAACGGCGCCGTAAGACGCGATCCCGAGGCGCCGGTGGCGACCGGGCGCGACCGGATTGAGGTAAACGGCACCTTAATCCGTCCCGCAGCGAAAACGTATGTGATGCTCAATAAGCCGCGCGGTCTGGTGACGACGGCTTCGGACGAAAAAGGGCGGGCGACGGTTTATTCGAAACTGGGCGATGACTTGCCCTGGCTCGCGCCCGTGGGGCGGCTGGATAAAGCCAGCGAGGGACTGTTGCTGCTGACGAACGACTCGGAGTGGGCCGCCCGGGTGCTGGCGCCGGAGAGCCACCTTGCCAAAACCTATCATGTGCAAGTTTCGGGGCTTGCGGATGACGGACTCGTCGGCCAGTTGATAAAGGGCGTGCGCCTTACCAACGGCGATTTCCTTGGAGCGAGTGACGCCCGCATCCTGCGGCAGGGCGATCGCAATACCTGGCTGGTCATTGTTCTCGAGGAAGGAAAAAACCGGCAGATCCGACGCATTTTCGAGGGACTCGGAATCGAGGTGCTGCGGCTTTTCCGCGTGGCGATTGGGCCGCTCACCCTGGGTGAACTGACGAAAGGCGCATACCGTGCGCTGACAAAAGAGGAGAAGAGTGCGATCGATGCCGCCGTGCGTATTTCGGCCGGCAATTCGGGCCCGAAAGTGGATCCAAGCGGCACGGGCGGTGGAAAATTCCCCACAACAGGCCGGTCAGGGCCTCCCCGAGGAATAAAAAAAGATTGACGCTCCACAGGGAGAGTGATAAGACCTCACACAGTTTGAGGTGTGTTGCGCGGGCCAACGAGGGTTGTTCCGAGGAGCAACTGCAGATGGCCGCGCTGATTTTTGGGTGTCTATGAGCCTAGGGAAGACCAACCTCGTAAAGATTTTTATCCTGATCGCCCTTGTCTCTTCGGTGGCATGCGCAGAGCTTCGAGAGCTCACAAGACTGGCGGACGACACCTCAAACGACTTCACGGTCTTGTCGTCCACGTCGGTTGAGGTCCGAAGCGCTCTGGCCATCCGAAGCGCTCCAGTCTCTACTGCGCTATTGGCCGGCGCGCCACGCGCTACTCTGGACCGGCAATTTTCAGATCCGCTGGGGCCCAACTCGCCTTTCCGCAGTTCACGTGACGTACTCGCCTTGCATTCCATTTTGCGAACATAGAATCCACTGCGCATCTCACGGTTCCGTGCGGGGTTTATCGCCGGCGGTCCGTTAGGCAATCCACGCGGATCGTCCCAACGTTCCTCTCCTGAATAGGCTCGGAAAAGTCGGCCACCGTTCGGAACCCGGGCAGATGCCTTGGAGTTCAGCACGAAGCGGCGCGACGTGCCACGAGTTTTGCTGAGTCGTTTTGAATTTCGGAGGGTTGCGATATGGAAGATACGAAGGTCAGATTCACGCTGCGCATGGCGCGGTGGATTTTTGCGGGCCTGCTCGCAAGCACTGCGGCATTTTCGCAGGCGAACCAGGGCGCGATTCAGGGAGGCGTGTTTGATCAAAGCGGAGGCGCCATCGCAGCGGCGAGTGTGACCGTCATTGACGTGGCCCGGGGCATCACGCGGGCGTTAGTTGCCGATGGCGCCGGGCAGTATATCGCCAACAATCTGACCCCCGGGACTTATACCGTGCGTGCGGAATCGAGAGGCTTTCGCACGGTGGAACGCAGCGGCGTTCTCGTGGAAGTAGGCCAAAACATTCGCGTGGACTTGACACTGCAACCGGGCGAGCAGACCCAGACGGTTACGGTTACGGGAGAGGTTCCCGCAATTGATACGACCGACGCGACGCTGGGCGGAACGGTAAGCAACCAAGCCATAAACGCGCTGCCTCTAAACGGCCGCAATTTTGGGCGCCTGATGCAACTGCGTCCGGGCATAACGAGCGCGATCGGATCGAGTTCGGGCACGAATTTCACGCATGGCCGGCGCGGTGGTTTTGATCTCTTGGTTGTAGACGGCATCACGGCGATTACTTCGACCACAGGTGTGATGAGGCTGAACGGCGGATACCGCGGCGGAGATTCGAGCTCGTTGCTGCCGATTGATTCCATCCAGGAGTTCAACATACAGCAGGACCCGAAAGCGGAATACGGCTGGCGGGAAGGCTCAGTCATCTCCGTAGGTATCAAGTCCGGCACGAACAGCCTTCACGGCTCGGCGTATGCCTTTGGGCGGAATGCCGAGGCCACCGACGCCGCCAACTTCTTCACCAATTCGGTGACGCCGGCAACGTTGGAGCAATTCGGGGCGTCTGCGGGCGGGCGCATCATCAAGGACAAGATTTTCTGGTTTGCGAACTATGAGGGCTTGCGATCAACGGTGGGGGACGTGGACTTGGTCACGATTCCATCGGACGTTGCCGGACCGGGTCCGGCCAAGAGCATGGTGGATGCTTGTACGGCAGTGAAAGCAGCGGGCGGAACGATCAACCCCCTCAGCGCACAATTGGCCGGCCTGAATCCGGCGACGTGCGTCGTTTCACCTTCTTCACCAACGGTGGAAAACTTGTTTCCGTACAATCCCACGGCTTCCAACAATTTTGCTCCCGGCATCACGAATCACCAGCCGCTCGACAATGGGATCTTCAAGGGAGATTACGTGATCAATTCCCAGCACCACGTGAGCGGTACCTATTACAGATCACAATCATTCCAAACCGGTCCGAATGGCCAGGGACCGCCAGGGGCGTTGCTGCCGCAGTGGGTGTACCAAGTTCCACAGAAGGTCTGGCTGGTCAGCGGAGCCTGGACGTGGACTCCCACGTCCGCCTTGGTAAACAACTTTACCATCGGCGAAGTGCTCGGCGACGAACAGACCAGGCACGCGGATTATCTAACGCCGGTGGCGGCGCCATGGCCCACCGGATATGGGCTCAATACTGGGCAGGACCCGACGAAAAACGCAGCTTCCATCGAAAGAATCGGCGGCTTGCCGAAGATAACCTTCAGCGACTTCTCCGGATATTTAGGGGCTGATCAACGCTCGGCTCGGCGCGGACCCAGGGAAGGCGATCTGGATTTGCAGGATAGCCTGTCTTACCTACGGGGGAAGCACGCCTTCAAGTTCGGCTTTCAGTACACCGACCTGATTTTTATCGGGGATACGGCTGATTTCTCACAAGGCGTGATCAACTTCACCAGCAGCGGGTCATCTTCTTCATTGCAGCAGTTCCTGCTGGGCAACATCAACAACGCAAACATTCAATTGGGCAATCCGGCGTTCAACGCGCGGGGACAATGGTACGGAGCGTTCGTTCAGGATGATTGGCGGCTCACCCCGAAGATCACCGTCAACTTGGGACTCCGCTATGAATATGCGAGCCCTCTTACGGAACACGATAATTTCGTAGGGAACTTCAATCCAAACGCCAATCCCGCTACAACTCCGGCAATTCAGCAGGTTGGTCCGGGCGCACCAATCAGTGCCTTCTATACAGGCAATAAGTTCAATTTCTATCCACGCGTCGGGGCAGCCTGGGACGTTCAGGGCAACGGAAAGACGGTGGTCCGCGTGGGCGCCGGGCTTTTGGGCAATCCGGATATCCTGGAGCACTGGATCAGCAATACGCCGTTTGGGGCGAACTTTCCCAGCGTGGGTCTGAACAACAGCGGGACGCAGGCCAGTTCACACAGTCCCAATCGTCCCAGCTTCCAGAATCTCACGTGGAACGTCGGGGTTCCGGTGTTTCCCGTTAGCAACAGTCTGGTCATTAATGGGCAGAGCTATACGGGGCCGAGCTGCTATGTGGGCCCGTCCGGCACCGGCACGACGATCAATTCTCCCTGCGACACGGGTTCGAACGATCCGAACTACAAGACCACGTTTTCAGGACAGTGGAATCTGGACGTTCAGCGCGCCATCACGAATAACCTGACAATCGATGTGGCCTACGTTGGCGTTAAGGGTTGGCGCGAGACGCAATGGACCGATCTCAATCAGCCCCCGCTGGGCGCAGGATGGAATACGCCCATCGCCGGGTCGGTCACGAGCGGCACGACTACCGTCGCCTTCAATGGCCAGACGGCGGCCGCCGTGTGTCTGGCAAGCGCCCCGAGCTATAACCGCTGCGCATCAAACGCTGCCGTAAAGAAAGCCTTAACCGCGGCTGAAGATTCGGTCAGACCTTATGCGAGCATTTTCCCGTACCTGCACTACATCACACAGGCCGGGAACGGCGGCTTTTCCAATTACAACGCGATGGAAGTGACCGTGCAGGCACGAGGCTATCACGGGCTAAGCTTCATCTCCGGTTACACTTTTGCTCATGCCCTGGACACGCAGACTTCCATCAGCCATTCCCAGCCAATCGGGCCTGATGGAAAGAATTTCCGGGTGGTTTATGGGAATGGCGACGCCGATATCCGAAACCGATTCACGTTCTCGCCGACCTATGCGATTCCGGGGAGAAAATCTCCGGCGCAGATGCTGCAGGGCTGGGCGGTAAGTTCGATCGTAACCCTGCAAAGCGGAAATCCCTGGTATGCGATCGATTCGAAGACCGACGATTTCCTGGGGACGGGCGAAAACGCCGATCAATCGATTGTCGGCAGTGTAATCCAACCCTGGAACTACAGCGGGCCTCGCTCTGCCTTCAAGGCGGGACCGAACCCGATCCCTTGTTTCGGCAAACTGGCGGGCTGCACGCCATATGGGACCAGCGGGCCGCCGGCGGAGTGCGTAACTGCGGCACAAGCACCCTACGCCGGCAGTGCGCGGCTTCAGCAATTGGCGCTGGCCGCACTCACAAATTCCGCCTGCTACGAGCAGAGCGGCGGCATTCTAACGCCTCCTGCGTACGGGACCATCGGTAATGCCGGCCGGGGCAGTTTCCCCGGCCCGGCTTACTACAATGTGGACTTTTCGTTGGCCAAAGACTGGAAGCTGAAGGAGCGACTCGGCGCCCAGTTTCGGTTTGAGGTGTTCAACGTTTTCAACCGCGCGGATTTCGCCGTCCCCACGGTCACCTCTAACGCAGACCCATCCAAGGGCGTTACAGGACTTTTCGGCTGCGCGTGCAGTACTCCGGATTCCAGCAACCCTGTGCTGGGTTCCGGAGGTCCGCGGCATATACAGTTCGGCCTGAAGCTGACCTATTAGCGAGTCAGCGTCGGCCGGGTCTCAATCAGAAAGGGGCCGGAACTACCGGGCCGGCCCCTTGTCTGTTTTTTTCCGAAAC
>Ga0079221_10000554_pt1 | contig 10695 bp, 7 predicted proteins | sample GAAS200_FD_75069 | JGI IMG/M metagenome (GOLD analysis project Ga0079221, IMG submission 75069) | Agricultural soil microbial communities from Georgia to study Nitrogen management - GA AS200 | ecosystem: Environmental > Terrestrial > Soil > Agricultural land | place: USA: Georgia | collected... | reverse complement strand
TATGTCAGATTGCGCCCTGCCCCTAGGCTATCCACGAAGCCTTGCCCTGTGCCTTCGGAAGAGAATTCTTCCCGGGCTGATGATGGGTGTGTTTTTGCTGGTCCTGACGCTTAACGGCCAAACGCAGACACCAGATTGGCAAGCTCAAGTTCGTAGGTATGCCGAAAGGAAGGATTGGGTCTCGGCCATGCGCATCGTGGATCAGGAGATCGCGCGGGCCCCCGGTGACATGGACGTGCGTGCCTGGCGGGCCCGGATTCTGCAATGGTCGGGGCATCTGGCGCAAGCGGAAGCGGAATATTTACAGATTCTGCAGGTCTCCAAGAGTGATGCCGATAATTGGCTGGGATTAGCAAACGTCTACCTGGCCGAGAACAAGCCGCACGATGCCCTGCGCGCGCTCGATATGGCCGTAAAGCTGGATCCGGGACGGGCGGATCTCCACATGGCACGTGGCCGAGCCCTGGCGGCCGTGGGAGATCGCCGATGCGCTCAGCTCGAGTTTCAACAGGCGCTTAGGCTCGACCCGGCAAACGACGAAGTCCGAATCGCACAAACGTCTGTGGTCGGCGATCTCAAAAACGAATTGCGCTTCGGCGAGGAAAATAATGCCTTCAATTTCGTTTATCCGAACTACGACGAATGGCTCAGCCTGCGGACGCAGTGGAACCAGCATTGGAGCACCACGCTGCTGGGCAACTTCTTTCAATGGGGCCCGGCCAATGCCGGAAAGTTCGTCGGCAGCGTGACGGGCCGGCTTCCACAGTTGGGGGCGCTGACAGTCGGAGGGGCCGCTGGACACGACAGCGGGGTGCTTCCGAAACGCGAGGGCTTCTTCGAGTTGGACCATGGTTGGAAAACCGGCGAGAGCGGCTTCCTGCGCGGATTAGAACTGACCTACGGGCAACATTGGTATTGGTACAACAGCAGTGTTCGAATTCTGGCCCTGACCGGCGTCACGCTTCTTTATCTGCCGCGCGAGTGGACCTTCTCGGTCGGCGTAACAGAAGCGCAAAGCGCCTTTCCGGGCCTCGGGACACAATGGCGCCCTTCGGGAATCGCACGTCTGGGCTTCCCCATCATGAGCCGAGAGCAAAAGCGGCTTTCGGGAAACGTTTTCTTTGCCACCGGAACGGAAGATTTCGCCAGCCTGGACCAAATCGGAAGCTTTGCTTCGCAGACGTACGGCGCAGGTTTGCGATTTTTCATCTCCGCGCGACAAGACATTGGTCCCTACGCCTCTTATCAAAAACGCAGCCTAGGTCGAACGGACGCCAATTTTGGATTGAGCTATGGTTATCGCTTTTAGCAAGCTGCGCTTTCTGCAGCCCGCGACGCTGGTCGCCAAGGCCATTTTCGTGGCCATTACGGCCGATGTGCTGCTGCTCGCGTTCATTCTCTTAAGACGAGCCTACCGCAAGCGTTATTTTGCCAAACATGACGCGCGGGTTTTTTATTATCGCCAAAGATGGGACGCTCTGATTTCCGAGGAGATTCCGTACAAGACCTGGCGGAGTAAGACTTTCGACCGCGGAATCATCGAAACCATCGCGCTCGATGCACTGGAGGCCGCTAAGCCTCAGGAAGCGGCGCAACTGCTGAAGTTTCTGCGCTCCAGCGGCCTGATCGAAAAGCGGATCTTCGAAGCACGGGAACTTCGCGGGTGGCGGCGCATGCGCGCATTGGTGGCGCTCGGAAGAACGCGCGCTCCCGAAGGCATCACCGCGCTGGCGGAAGGCCTGCGCGATCGCGATCTCGAAACGCGTCTAGCCTCGCTGCGAGGGTTGGGTCGCATGGCCTGTCCGCAAGCAGCGGAGGAAATTCTGGCCTGGGTGGGCGAATCGGGCGTAACCGTGCCGGCTCTGCCACTGCAGAGCGCCCTCGTGCAGTGCAGCGCAGAGCGCCCACAGGTGCTGCTGCCTTATGTGCAGCATGCTCAAGGGCCCGTGCGCGAAATTCTCGGGCGTGTACTGGGTGAAGTGGCCACTCCAGCGCTTGCTTTGGACCTGATGCAGTTTATCGGAGACGACCTGGATGAACTCCGCGCCGCTGCGGCGCGGGCCATGTCGCACGTCCAGCCGGCGCTGGCGTTCGATGGCCTGAACGAATTGGCGGAAGATCCCATCTGGTTTGTTCGTCTCAGAGCGATCGTCAGTCTGGGCAAGCTTTCCAATCCGCGCGCTGTGCCAACCCTGCTGCGCGGCCTGACTGATTCCAACCGTCTGGTGCGATTGCGCGCCGCGGAATCATTGATACAGCTGCGCGCCGCTACCGGCCTCGCCACCTTCAGGAATGATATGAGCGGAAAATCCATGGCTGTCGATGACCTGGAGAAGATCGGCTTACTCTCCCTCTTGGAACAAGTGATCGCGCTAAAAGATCGTTATGGCCTGCACGCGTACGTCACAGCCCTGGAAAATGCAAATTTGCGGGCCAAACTCGAGGAGGAAATTCAAGAAAACGGAGACATCGGTGGAGAGAGGAAGAGATCGTTGCAGGAAGTGCTGCAGACGGGGCGATTGCCCGTGGAACCCGTAGCTGCTGAAAACGCCACGGTGAAAGCGTAGCTGCCGTGATCGGCCGCTTTCTCCAAATCTCCAACGACACGCTTTTCTGTTATTACCTCGCGAGTAATATCGCCTACCTGATCATGCTTCTGATTGCGCTGAAGACGAGCGCGAAGCATCAGCATTTTCTCGAGAGCTATCACTTGGATTGGATGAAAGAGACCGACCTGGCGCCGCCCATCACGATTATCGTGCCCGCTCACAATGAGGAGAAATCCATTCGCGTGGCGGTAAGGAAACTCGTCGAACTGGATTATCCCGAGCTGGAAATCGTAGTCGTAAATGACGGATCGCACGACCGCACCCTGGAAGAATTGCAACAAGAGTTTCGGCTTCGCCCGGTGCGGGCACGTTACATTTCGGAAGTGAAGAGCGCGCCCGTCCGCGCCTTCTATCGTAGCGAGACCGAGCCAACAGTCGTGGTCCTGGATAAGGAAGCGGCGGGGAGCAAAGCGGATGCCATCAACGCCGGTCTCAATGTGGCCACGTCTCCTTACGTGTGCGTGGTAGACGCCGATTCCGTACTCGAGCGCGATTCACTGCTGCGCATCATGCTGCCGGTGGTGCAGGATCCCGAACGAGTTGTCGCCGTCGGGGGAATTGTCCGCGTGCTGAATGGCTCACAGGTGGAGGGCAGCCATTTGCTCGCGCGCCTGCCCAAAAAAAGTATCGAGGTAATCCAGGTGATCGAGTATCTGCGTGCCTTCCTCATCGGCAGAGAGGCTTGGGCCCAAGGCAATATGCTGACGATCATTGCCGGTGCGTTTGGCGTGTTTCGGACCGATCTGGTGCGTACCGTGGGCGGCTATAGAGCGCGAGCCATCGGCGAAGACATTGACTTGGTGGCGCGTTTACACCGTTACCTGCTGGAGTTGGGCGCCAGCTACCGCATCAGCTTCGTTCCGGATCCGGTGTCCTGGACGGAAGTACCTTCCGACCTCAGATCGCTCGCAAGGCAGCGCGCCCGTTGGCACAAGGGACTGATCGACGTTTTGTGGATGAATCGGGACATGCTCATGCGCCCGCGCTACGGCAGAATTGGCTGCTTTGCGCTGCCATATTTATGGCTTTTCGAACTGATGGCGCCGGTAATCGAAGTCCTGGGAATGGCCACCATACTCTTGGCTGCAATGCTGGGGAGCCTTAGCCGGCCGTTTCTTCTCCAGTTCCTTCTTTTCGGCTATGCCTTCGCCACCATGATTTCCATTGGCTCGGTTCTGCAGGAAGAGATCACCTACAGGCGTTACAGCGATTGGCGCGACATGGCCCGCCTGATCAGCTATTGCTTCCTCGAGCATTTTCCCTATCGCCAGATGCACATGTTCTGGCGACTAAAAGGCCTCTGGCAATATTTGCGCGGCGACCATGCTTGGGGGTCGCTGAAGCGCAAAGGGTTGCAATCGGCGAGCGTGCCGTAGGCCTCTTTCTGCTCGGTTGGGCATCTAAACGGGCACCGGCCCCCAACGGTTACATATTCATTGTGGAGAAGTCGCCCGAGCAACTTTCCATCGGCCGGCGGGTTTACAATCATGAGAGTCGGTGCCCAGCCGCAACAGTTCTTCCGTTCATGCTCATCAGTTCGAGTGACGCGCGAGGTGACAATAATGCGTAAGGCGTATTTCTTGCAGTGTCTGGTGCTCGTGTTAGGGCTGCTGGCTCTGTCTTCAGTGTCGCTGGCGCAGGTGAGTGTCGGCGTGTCGGTACGCATCGGACCGCCTCCGCTGCCCGTTTATGAGCAGCCGGTCTGTCCCGGCGAGGGGTTCATCTGGATTCCCGGCTACTGGGCCTGGGGCCCGGATGGCTATTTCTGGGTACCTGCGACGTGGGTAATCGCGCCGCGTGTCGGATTCCTGTGGACTCCCGGTTACTGGGGCTGGGGTGGCGGCGTTTACATCTGGCACCCCGGCTATTGGGGGCCGCACGTCGGGTTCTATGGCGGCATTAATTACGGCTTCGGGTACACGGGAGTGGGATACGCGGGCGGATACTGGCGCGGCGGCGCGTTCGTTTACAACCGCGCGGTGACCAACGTGAACGTCACGGTGGTGCACAACACGTACAACCGAACTGTCGTCAACAATAACGTCACCGTGAACCGCGTCAGCTATAACGGCGGCGCTGGCGGAATCAACACCCGGCCCAATCGTGAGGAGGAAGTCGCGGCCCGCGAGCAGCACATCGCGCCAACGAACGTGCAAACCCAGCATGAGCACGCCTCCTCCTCCAATCGCGAACTGCTGGCCGCCTCAAACCATGGACGCCCGCCGGTGGCCGCAACCGCTAGACCGGGAGTTTTCAGAGGACGGGAAGTCGTTGCCGCGCGCGAGGCGCCGAATGCACGGGAAGCGCGCGGCGCCGAGCGCCCAGCGCCTGCCATACCGAACGCGCGCCGCGAAGATCGCCCCGCACCGCGCGCCGAAAATCCGCGCACGGAGACTCCGCGTGGAAATGCCCGACCGAACGCTGAGCGATCGGACCACCCGGCGGACAGGGCCGAGCGGCCCCGGACGGTCGAGCGTCCTTCGGAGCGGCCGCAAAACGTGGAGCCTCGAGGACGCCCAAATAATGCCTCCGAACCCCGCTCCAGCGCGGCCCCGCGACAGAGCAACAGGCCTGAGTCAAAAGAGAGGGGCGGAAAGGGAGAGGAACGCCGGTAGGGGCGTCAGAGATCCCTAGTCGTCGGTCTTGGAAACCGGTTCCTTCTGCTTTTCGGTGCCGTCTTTCAGAAGCTGATACAGGTGCGTTCGGCTGATTCCGAGAATTTCGGCCGCGCGCACCTTATTCCCCCCGACATGATCGAGCACGCGTTGGGCGTGCCGCCGTTCCAGTTGATCGATAGACATCAGGACTTCGTAGTCGGCATCGGCAGCCACAGTTTGATTCTGCACGCGTTCGGGCAGATCGCGCACGTCAATCACATCCGATTCGGTCATCATGCAGGCATGCTCGATAACGTTTTGCAGTTCACGGATATTGCCCGGCCAGGAGTAGCGCGAGAGGACAGTCTGCGCACGCCGCGTGATGCCTGAAACCTGCTTATTGTATTGGGCAGCGAAAGTCTTGAGGAAATGGCGCTCGAGCAAGGGCAAATCTTCGGGCCTTTCCGCCAAAGAAGGAACCTTCAATTCCACCGCCGAGAGGCGGAAGTACAAATCTTCGCGGAATTTCCCGCGGCGTGCCATCTCCTGCAGGTCGCGGTTGGTGGCGGCCACCACGCGGACGTCAACTTTGCTAACGGCGGGCGAACCCACCCGCTGGATCTCATGATTCTGCAAGACACGCAGGAGTTTGGCTTGCATGGGCAAAGGCATCTCGCCGATTTCGTCCAGCATTGCCGTTCCGCCATCGGCGTATTCGAAGACACCCACTTTGTCCTGATTCGCGCCGGTGAAAGCTCCCTTGACGTGACCGAAAAGCTCGCTTTCGGCCAGACTCTCGGTGATCGAGGAGCAATTGACGGCGACGAAGCGCTTTACCGAGCCGCTGAGTTGATGCAGGGCCTTGGCCACCAATTCCTTGCCTGCTCCCGTGGGGCCGGTCACGAGCACACTGCGGAAATGCGGCGCGACTCGCCGGATTTTCGAAAAGAGGTCCAGCATCAGCGGACTGCGCCCGATGATGCCTTCGAACCGAAAATTCTCCAGCAGCTCGTTTTCCAGCGTGGAGCTGCGCTGGCGGCGTTTGGCGTCCTCGACGATCAGCCCGATTCGCTGGCGAAGTTTTTCGGGCGAGAATGGCTTCGGGAAATAATCGGCGGCGCCCTTCTGAATCGCCTCCACAGCCGACTCAGTCGAGTAGTAGCCGGTCATCAAAATGACGTCGATTCCCGGATCAAACTCCACGATCTTTTCCAGCAGCTCCATCCCTTGCACGCCGGGCATGACCAGATCCATGAGAACGATTTGCGGCCGCAGGCGATGAATTAGCTCCAATCCAGCCTGCGGATCGGAGGCCGTATGAATTTCCAGGCCGGCGCTGGCCAAAATGAAATTCACAAATTTGAGATTCTTCGGGTCGTCATCAATGGCGACCAGCCTCATGGACGGCATGTTTCCGCTGGCTGCGCTCATCAAGACCTCACGGCGGAAACCAGGGCGTTCTCTACCTGCCGCATCAATTCGTCCCGCGTGAAAGGCTTGCGAAGTATGGCTGTTCCCTGTTCCAGAACCCCTTGCGTGGCGATTTCACCATCGGTGTAGCCGGACATATACAGCACATTGATGCCGGGCCGTTCCGCCAGAACAACATCGGCGAGCTTTTTGCCGCTCATGCCCGGCATGATGACATCGGTTAACAACAGATCAATGGTGCCCTCAGTCTTCCGCGAAATCTCCAGAGCTTCCGCGGCATCACCCGCTTCAAAAACCTTGTGTCCGGCCTCGCTGAGCGTTTTCCGGGTCAATTTGCGCAATGATTTCTCATCTTCCACCACCAGAATTGTCCGCCGCTCAGGCGCGACCTTCACATTCGTCTCCACTTGGGGCGCAGGTTCAGCCGCAGACGCATTCGCCTCAGGCAGATAGATCCGGAATGTGGTTCCTTTGCCGACTTCGCTGTCCACCCAGATATAGCCCCCGCTCTGCTTGATTACGCCGTAAACGGTGGCCAAGCCGAGCCCGGTGCCTTTGCCCTTTTCTTTCGTCGTGAAGAAAGGTTCGAAAATGTGAGCTTGCAACTCCGCGTCCATGCCGCAGCCGTTGTCGGTGACCTTCAACATGGCGTAGGGCCCCGGAATGACGTAGGGATGCTGCAGCACCGTGGAGCGATCCAGGGTCCAGTTCCCGGTCTCAATCGTCAGTTTGCCCCCGTTTGGCATGGCATCCCGCGCGTTCACAACGAGATTGAGGATCACCTGCTCGACCTGACTGCGGTCGGCCTTCACCGTTACGGTATCGGGAGAGAGGAGGAGTTCTATTTGAATATCTTCGCCGACCAAGCGTCGAAGCATCTTTTCGATATCGGCGATGATGGTATTCAGGCTGAGAATCCGCGGCTCCAGCACTTGCTTGCGGCTGAAGGCCAGAAGCTGTTGTGTAAGGGCGGCGGCGCGCTTGCCGGCGTTTTGGATCTCATCCACGGCTTCCCGATAGGGATCGTCAGGAGGAACCCTTTCCTGCAGCGCTTCGCTGTACCCGATGATCAATCCCAGAAGATTATTGAAATCGTGCGCGACGCCTCCGGATAGCCGGCCGATCGCCTCCAGCTTTTGCGAACGATTCAGTTGCTCTTCCAGTTGCTTGCGCTCGGTGATATCCCGGTTGACGATGACCAGCTTTTCTACCTGCCCGTCGCGGTTCCTCACCACGCTTGCCGTGGACTCCAGCGTCAGCCAGCGGCCGTCTTTGTGGCGGATTCGGTATTGGACCGTTCGGCCCATGCCCGTACGCCGGGCGTCATTGGCAGCATCGAGAACAGCGTTACGGTCATCGGCATGGATTTGGTCAAAGGCCGAAGTCTTGCCTAGCTCCTCCTGCGAATAGCCCAGCAGCTTCTGGTAGGAAGGGCTGTTGTAGAGGCGCTGACCGTTCGTATCCACCACCGCGATCATGTCCGCGGCGTTCTCACTGATGAGGCGAAAAAGTTCTTCCCTCTCCGCTAATTGCTTCCGGAAACGCGATAGTTGTACTTGCTGGAAGACGACATAGACGTCGAAAAGCAGAATAATCCCCACCAAGGAGTGGACCGCTATGTCGGTGTCAAATGCGTAGGAGGTGGGTCCCAATTCCGGGATCATGGACGGCAGTAAGATGCAAACGATTCCGGACGTCAAAATCAGGGAGACGACAATTGCCGAAGACGAGAGCCACCATTGGCGGCGCTCGCTGCGTCGCCAGTTGTCGGGAGCGACTTCCAGAGCATTACTGCCGACGCCAGGACGGAATAACTTCATGGCTATGGACCGGCCTCTCGCCCGGATTAGCTGTTAGGATCTATTCTCCGTGCCGAGAAAGCATGGACCAAGGTTTTCATGATGTAGCCGTGCCCGGCTGGTTATCGAGATGTAGGATGCTGGCTACCCATAACCCCAAAACCCGGCGCCCCGAACTGCCCCGGACGCTACAAGGACTGTTGAAGGATCCCTGCGCTTACTGTTTCATTTAAAGCACCTTTTCTCACCAACTTGGACACTAATTCGTTCAGAATACTCGAGTTATTCATAGGCAGGTCAACGAGATCGGCTCTTTCCCTTGCCGGCTCTTTTTCCGTGGATTCGCCGCTAAGCTCGGCCAACCAACTCTTCAGTGAATCCATTTGCTGCGGCTCGGTAGCGTCGAAGCGCAATCCCATACCCATTCCCACCGCCGAGTAGGCGACCTCGGCCTGAGTTTCGAATGATCGCCCCTCCTTAGTAACCCGCACCTTCACCTGCGTGCCTACTGGAAATGGACTCAGCGTGTCAACGTAACAGCCGCCCGCGCTCAAATCAGTGGTCTGTCCTTGAACCCTTGTGTCGGACTCGGGCTCGACGGCTTCGATTGCTCCGGTGAAGGAGTATCGGACGTGTCGGCGCCGTTCTAATTGCTGCCATTTTCCGGGGCCGCAACTGACCCCAGCAGACGACATTTTCATCTCATTTCCCGATGTGCTCGGCATGTTCTGCCCTCCGGATTGAGATAATGCATGCTCGGGTCCGTTTGACGTTGGAGCCTTTCCCTCACTTTTTCAATGAGTTAGAACACCATGGACCAAAACGGGAAGTGGCGCGACTGTTCAACGACAGCGGAAGTGTTCACGCCGACTGCAGTCTCACTGGCGGCCCGGGAGCATCTGCCTGGCCGTCCCAAGATGTTTATAGATAATCTGTACCAATGCGGTTGGACCGCACGGTCTATTGCTGAAAAATAATGATTTAAGTCAAAATCCTTCATTCTGAGGGGGGCCGCTCCATGAGCCAAATCTTCGAAGCGCTGCGAAAGGCAGAAGCGCTCGAAAAAACCCGTGCCTTAACCACCGAGTTCGCCGAAATTGTGGAACGCCGGCGAAGCGGGCGGCGCACAATCGCCGCGCATATTCGGATTTATGGGCACGGCCAGGGTCTGACTCCGTTCTTCGAGGAAAACTCGATCCTCAACGCTAGCGAAACGGGCGCACTGCTGCTCATGAAGACGCCTGTGGTCGCCGGGCAGAAACTTCTGCTTATCAATGAGGCGGCCGAAAGAGTGCAGGAATGCCGGGTGGTCCGCACTTCATGCTGCGCCTCGCAGGAACTCGAGGTGGCCATAGAGTTTCCGAGCCCGCAGCCCGAGTTTTGGAAACGCCTGGGCGAGCAAGCCACCGAATCGGGAGCCGAGAAGCGCAAGCAACCGCGGGTCACCTTGCCGCGCGGCATGGATATTACCTGGCGAGGACGCGGAGAGACCGTGCTATCCAGAGTAAAAACAATCAGTGCGGGAGGATTGTCGATTCTTGCGCCGGAACCGGCGCCAAGCGGGGACCTGCTTCACGTATCCTTCGAAGTTCCTACGGGGGAAGTGACTGCACAAGCCGTGGTCCGTCATACGCGGCGGGGAGAGGGGATGGGGGTTGAGTTTGTCGCCATGTCGGATGAGGCGCGCGCCCGCCTCAATAATCTTCTGGAAAAGCTTCTGGGCTGAGGGGATTTGTTCTTTTAGCGGCCGGTGTGAGATTGCAGCAAGCGCTGCTCCGCCCAGTCTTCGGCCGCGTGCATAGCTTCGTATAGCTGATCGAAGCTTTCGATCGCGAATAGAGAGCTGTGAACACGGTCCACCCGCACGGGCGTTCGGACTACTTCCTCGAGCTCAAAGTCCTTGATCTGGCAACCGCCCTCTATAACGTTGGTGCATTCTCGATGCGAGCTGATGACGCCGCTCCCGTAAACCTTGATCGCGCCCTCCTGGCGTATCAAACCGAACTCAACCGTGTACCAGAATAGCCTCCCCAGCTGTTCCAGCAGTTCCTGATCGTTGATCCGCACGCAAACACTTCCATAGTGCTGCAGAAAATCCGCGAACACGCGATGCGCGTGCATGGGTACGTGGCCGAAGACGTCGTGAAAAATGTCGGGTTCTGGGATGTACTCGAGGGAATCGCGACTGCGTAGCCATGTGGTCGTGGGAAACATGCGGGCGGCCAACATTTCAAAGAAGGCTTGCGCGGGAAGAAAGCC
>Ga0079221_10000553_pt1 | contig 10704 bp, 7 predicted proteins | sample GAAS200_FD_75069 | JGI IMG/M metagenome (GOLD analysis project Ga0079221, IMG submission 75069) | Agricultural soil microbial communities from Georgia to study Nitrogen management - GA AS200 | ecosystem: Environmental > Terrestrial > Soil > Agricultural land | place: USA: Georgia | collected... | reverse complement strand
CGATCAGCAGCGCGAACAGCACCAGCGCCACGGTCACGCAGAACGCACCGAACTCGTTGGCGCCGATGCTGGTGAAGGTGCCGGAGACGCGCAGCTTGTCGCTGTAATGCCAGCGCGCCACGCCGGCGTATTCGGAATGGGTGATGCGCAGGATGTAGAGCAGCGGCAGCACCGTCGCCAGCAGCACCCGCTTCAGCGAGGTCCAGTCGGTCACGCTCATTTCCACCACGAACAGCAGCAGCACGCCGATCAGCGAATCCTTCAGCCGGTTGAAGCGCAGCATGTCGGTGGGCGTCGGGAACAACGACAGCCCGACCAGCAACGTCACGAAACTCCAGCCCAGGTACAACCACACCCAGCGATGCAGACCCGTCCACCGCGCAAGCTTGCCACCCGTGTACCACGCGCCGATCAGCGCCAGCAGGAAGCCGATGTTGAGGAAGTTGATGCCGCCGGGCAGGGTAGGCAGGTGTGCTTCCTGCGAACTCTGCAGTGGCAGCAGGAACACGAACAGGTACAGGAACCAGTTGTTGCGCGCGGGGCGCGAGACCGCCTGCGGCGCGGTTTCGGCGCGCGACGCGGCCGGAATGAAGGGTGAGCGTTCAAGCCATTGCATAGCCGTCGGAGTTCCACAGACTGCGGTAAAGGGCGGCGTAATCGCGCGCCATGCGCGCCACCGAGTAACGTTCGATCACCCGCTGGCGCAATTCGGGATACCTGACCCGGCCCGCGTCGAGCGTCGCGTGCATCGCCGCGGCGAGTGCCTCGGTGTCGCCGGGCGGCACCAGCGTGGCGGGCAGACCGGTGAGCACGCCCGGCACCTGGCCGACTGCGGTGCTCACGATCGGCAGCGCCGCAGCCATCGCTTCCAGCAGCGCCAGCGGCAAGCCTTCGTAGAGCGAAGGCAGCACGAAACAGTCCAGCATCGGATAGAAGCTTTCGAGATCGTGGCGCGCGCCCAGCATGCGCACGTGGCCTTCGATGCCGAGTTCGCAGACGCGCGTCTGCATCGCCGCACGCAACGGGCCGTCGCCGGCCAGCGCGAGCCAGCAGTGCGGCGCCTGCTTCAGCACCTCCGCGAACGCATCCAGCAGGCCAAGCGGATGCTTCTGCTCGCCGAGCCGCATCGCGCTGCCGAACACGAATGCATGTTCCGGAATGCCGTGCTCGCTGCGCGACAACGGCGCGACGTCGGGACGGAAGCGGGCGGTGTCCACCCCGTTCTCGATCAGGCTCAAGTTGGAACCGGGTATGCCGGCACGTTCGAGCAGCGGCTGCATGTCCGAAGCCACCATGCATACGCGTTCGAAGCCGCGCATCAGCCACAGTTCCAGCGCGTGGTAAAGACGCAGGCTGCGGCTGTCGGAAAAATGTCCGTGCAGGGTCGCCATCACGGCCGGCTCGCCGCCTCGCCGCGCGAGCCATGCATAGAATGCAGCCTTGTAGCCGTGCACGTGCAGCAGCGCATTGGGATGTTCGGCGAGGGTGACGCGCAGCGCGCGCAACGTCGCGAAGTCGAAGCGATGGCGGCACGGCAGACGGCGCGCCGGAATCTTCAGCGCGCAGGCGCGCTCGTAGAGCGGCTGCTCGCTCATCAGATGGTTGTCCAGGCACAGCAGCGTGCTGTCTATGCCCTGCTGCGCCAGCTCGGGGATCAGCCCCAGCAGCACGTATTCGGCGCCATACAAACCCGCGCCCGAATGCAGATGCAACACGTGCGGTTCAGCGCGCATCGGCCAGCTCCCGGTACAACTCGAGATACGCATTCGCCATCGCCTGCAGCGAATGCCTTGCGCGCACGCGCGCGCGCGCGGCCGCTCCCAGGCGGATGCGCCGCGCCGTGTCGGGCAACAGCTCCAGCAAGGCCTGCGCGAGCGCGGGTGGATCGTGGGGTTTCGCCAGCACGCCGCAATCGGCGTCCACCAGTTCCGGATTCCCACCCACGCGGGTGGCCACCACCGGCAGGCCGCAGGACTGCGCTTCCAGGATCGCGTTGGACATGCCTTCGCTTTCCGAAACCAGCGCGAACACGTCGAAGGCCGGCAGTACCCGCGAGATGTCGCGGCGTTCGCCGATCAGGCGCACGATGCCGCGCAGGCCCAATGCGGCGATGCGCGTTTCGATCACATCCCGCATCCGGCCCTCGCCGACCAGCAGCAAGCGTGCTTGCGGCAATTGCGAGTGCACGCGCGCGAACGCGTCAACCAGATCCACGTGCCGCTTGACCGGATGCAGGCCGGCCACGCAGCCGACCACCAGCTCGCCGGGCGCGCAGCCCAGGTCTTCGCGCAGCCGCATCCGCAACGCGGGGTTGACCGGCGCGAAACGCCGGGTATCCACACCATTGGAAATGCAGATCATGCGCGCCGGCGGCGCGTGCGTCAGCGTGTCGAGAATCGCGCGGCTGGGCGCGACGATGCAGTCGAACCGGTGATCCAGCTTTTGCATCAGCCAGCGCACGCGTGCGGATTTCTGGAATCCCATGTCGCGTCGGTTCGAAAGCATGCGCGGCGCGCCGTGGCCACGCGGCAGTAGCGCGTTGATCAGATCGGATTTCTCGTGTTGCGAATGCACCACGTCGTAATGGCCGCGGCGCACCATGCGCCGTACCCGCGCGAGCGCGAGCAAACCTGCGCCGCCGTAGATCGCGCCGATGGGACGATGCAGCAGATGCACATTGGATGCGGCCAGCGTGCCCACCGGAGAGACGGGCGGTGCGGCCAGTTGCAACACATCAACGTCACACGCACCGCGCGGCAGATGCTGCAGGAGATTGCGCAGGAACCGCTCGCTGCCGCCGGCGCCGAGGATGGCCGTGTCGGTGAGGATCAGGATGCGCAGGAATTTTGGCTTGCGCTCGCCATGAAGATCCGACCCGCGGGTGTGGCCGGTGTCCTGCGGGGCTGGGCGCATCCGTTGCGCCGTTGCTGCACGCGCGTGTTTTGAACCACTCACTGACTACGCTCCATCCATGGAAGTCGTCGGTATTTTCCCGGAACGCGCTACCCCGCCCCGTACCGGCAAGGTACTTGCTGGAAAGTGAGCTGCACGTGCATGCCGGACCTCAGCGCTTGTACGCGAGCGCGAAGAAGGCGATGTTGTCGCTGTAACCGCGGCCTGCTTCCGTGCTGCTGAGGTGGTGATGGAGCAACTCCGCGTGCCAGCTCCAGTGCGGCGTGAGCTGATCGGTGAGGCTCGGTCCGAAACCGTAACCCTTGTCGCGACGATCGAGCGTCGTGTAGCGGATACGCGCGGCGCCCGCATCGAAGGACAGGGTCATCACCGGCGACATTCGCCAGCTCAGGTCCAGCCCCGCGCCGCGCTCGCTGCGGTCCAGGGTGGCGTCGCCGAGATAGTTGACGCGGCGGTAATACGGGCCGATGGATACGTGCAGCCGGTCGCCCTGCCAGCTGTAGTTGGCGTTCAGCAGGCGCTCGCGATAGACATCCGGTGTGACCACCGCGTTGCCCACGCCCAGATCGCCCGCGGCCAAATCCTTGAACGCGACCAGTTGGTCGGGATACAGCAGCATGTCGGCGGCGGCATCGGCCAGCTGCCGGGCGCCGCCGATGCTGAAGGAGTTGTGCAGATCCATCCGCCATTCCACCCGCGCGCGTGCCAGTACGCCATTTTCGTCCGCAAGGCCGCTGCCGAAGCTGTAACGCGATTCGCCCAGCGTCAGGTCCACCGTCACGCTCTTGAGCTGGCTGAGGTAGTGCAGGTATGCATCGTAATGATCGTAGCCATCGGCGATCGGGCCGACGACGAGATCCGGATTCTGCAGATGCACATGTTCGGCTTCGAGGTTGGCGGAGATCTGATCGGTCGCGTTGAGATCGTCAATGAGGCGGAACGCACCCAGCTCGCGGTCGGTGTCGAAGCCCTTGCTCTGCGAGGCCAGCGTATTGATGTAATGTGCCTCGAGTTGACCGTGCCAGGTGCCGCCCATGCGAAAGCTGAGCACCGGTCCGATCGAGAACACGTTGACCTGCTGGAAATTGCCCGGCCCGTTGTTGGCCAGGATGTTCACCGGTTGCACGGTGCTGGTGTCCAGCACCGACAGCGCCAGCCGTTGCGGCACGATGTCCCAGTTCAGCGTTCCGGCGAGCGCGCCGCGCAATTCGTCGTCGAAGTCGCCTTCCACATAATGTATGTATTCGAGCTCGCCCACCGCGTGCGCCTGCAGCGTCGCACCGCTCTGGTCGTAGCTGAAGGTTGCCCGCGGCACCACCAGGGTCTGGCTGATGCCGTTGTTTTCCTGGCGGTTGATGTTGTCGCTCTGCTCGATGCCGGCTTCCAGCGTCCAGCCGAACAGCGGCACGTTGGCCGGCGGGATTTCCGGAATGGCGGAGGGCGGACCGAGCGGCTCGATGTCCTGATCCTGGTCCTGACCCTGATTGGGCGGCGTGGCCGTTTGTTGAGGCGTCTGCTGCGGCACAAGCGGCACGATGTCCTCCGCCGCATTCTGCTGGGCGGTGTTCTGGGTCGCATCCACTTGCTGCGGCGCGGCCATGGCGAGGTCCGCTACCCCACAAAGCGCCAATGCGATGGCGCAGGCAAGCGTCTTCGGTGCCGGCATACAAACCCCCTTTGAGGCGATTGCGAGCTGCTGGATGGGGCGCGATTCAAATCAGGTGCAACGTGAATTGCGCGTCAAGGCGCATTCCTGGCTCCACGCGACAGCCCAATGCGGGCCGACTGTTCTCAAGCCTCGTTGAACACCAGCCCGGCCAGCTTGTTCGGATCGAAACCGGCCACCGCATGGTTGATCGTGGCCGGAGTATCGCGCCCATAGCCCGCCACCACAACTACATAGTCGGCCAGATCCGACAGGATTCTCGCATCCGGCCCGCCCTTGACCGGCGGCCCGTCCAGGAACAGATAGCGGTCCGGGTAGCGGCAGCGCAGCGAATCCAGCACGGCCCGCATGCGGAAGGAGGAGAAGAATTCGCCCTGCGCTTCGCGCGTCTTGCCAGCCGGGATCAGCCGCAGCCGCGGAATGCCGGTGTGATAGACGATCGGCTTGATGCCGAGCGCCGGGTGTTCGAGATAATCCACCAGCCCGCCGGCATCCGGCTCCACTTCGAGCGCGCGATCCTGGGTGGGATTGCGCAGGTTGCAATCCACCAGCAGCGCCGTGCGCGCCGGGTCGAAGGCGAAAGCCAGCGCGAGATTGCGCGCCACGAAGCTGCCGCCGGAACCGGCGCTGACCGGCACCACGAGGGTGGTGAAGTTCTGTCCGTCGCTGAGATCCAGCAGGCGCGTGCGCACCTCGCGAAAGGCATCGGACATTTCGCGGGACGAGCCATCGGCCTGGATCAGCCGTCGCGCGTTCAACTGGTACGGAGTCAGCGCGCCGGTCTCCTGCATCAGGGCGATGGAGTGGCTGCTGCCGTTTGCGGGCGCGTCGGCAACGAGGTCGTGCTCCTGCACGCGGTTGGCGATTTCAGCGTTCATGTGGACATCCATGTGCGAATGATGAAGAGAGCGAGATAGCAGACCACGACGCCTGCCACGATCAGCGTGATCAGCAGGTTGCGCCGCTGCTTGTGGCGATCGTCCTCGGCGGTCTGGAAATGCGGGATCGTTGCCAGCACGGGCAGGCCGGTGCTGTATTCAAGCAATTCGCGGTTGCGCACGCGTGGATCGTAGCGGGCGACGCCGAACAGCAGTCCGATCGGAATCAGCGCAGCGAGCACGATTCCCGCGGCCGCGAAATGCGCCACCCGCAAACCCGAAGGCGCCAGCGGCAGCATCGCCGGATCCTGGATCTCGAACGTCAGGCCGCGGCGCTCCCTGTCGAGATCCATCGAGACACGTGCCTGCTCACGGCGCCTCAGCAGATCCTGGTAGATACCCTTGTTGGTTTCGTAATCGGCGGTGAGCGCGGCCATCTCGTCGGCGGTCGCGGCCACTCGCTTGCTGCGCTCCAGTTCGTCCTCCAATTGCGTGGAACTGGCACTGAGGCGGGCCCGCGCGGCGGCGAGGTCGCCGTTCACATCGGCGCGCTTGGTCTGAATGTCCTGAAAGACCGGATTGAATTGCACCACACTGTCTATCGGAGTGCCGGCCACCTTGGACGCGGTCTTCTGCGTTTCGGCCTGCTTCATCTGCTGACGCAGGTCGTCTATCTGGTGACGAATGCGGATCACGTCGGGATAGCTGTCCGTGTAGGTCAGCTTCAACTTCTCCAGTTGCGCCTGCAGTTGCGCGATCTGCGAGCCGAAGATGCCCTCGCGCGTCTGCGCCACCGCGATCTCCGACTGGCCGGATAATTGCCCGCTCATCGTCGCGCTCTTGGAACCCAGCTCGGCGATGTCTATGCGCGCGGTTTCCATCTCCTGGCGCAGTTGCGCGATCCGCGTGTTGGTGTCCACCTGGTTGCCGGGCGCGGCGTCGGCGTGCGTGTCCAGGAAGTTCTTCATCTTGTTGCCGATGGCCTGCAGTTTCTGCGCGTAGGACTGGACCTGGCTGTTCATGAACTCGTAGGCGCTGGAACTTTCCTTCTGTTTGGATTCCAGGCTGGCCGCGATGAACAGCTGCGCCATTTCGCGGGTGATGTTGTAGCTGCGTTGCGGGTCGGTGTCGGCGTAGGAGATCTGCAGCAGATCGGGACGCGGCGTGGTGATCGTCGTGTTGTCCTCGATTCCCTTGATGATGTTCACCTGCTCCAGCGGGGAGGGGTGATCCTCCATCCAGCCGCCGTCCTTCAGGATCTTGTCCATGATCTGGCGGCTGAAGATCACTTCCTGCGCGATGCCCGCGCGATCGGCGACTTCGGTCGGCGCGGCGAGGCCTTCCGTCAGCGGCTTGATGATGTTGTTTTCCTGCACCAGGATCGTGGTGGTGGACTCGTATTTCTTCGGCCAGAGCAGGCCGACCGCGAGCGCCAGCAGCGCGATCACCGCGAACAGGATGCCGAGCGCGAGCCGGCGCCGTTTTGCCTCCCTTGCCATCGTCCCGCTCACCAGCCAGATGCTGTAGGCGTTGGCGGGGATCAAATCATTAGCCATGGTTTTTCGTCCTTGAAACTGAAAGCAGCCATCCACTGGCCGCGTATTCCGCGCTTCGGCGTGCGCGCCGTCATCGGCGGCGGACGCCCGGCGCGAACACGCCGGGCGCCAGTCCTCAGAAGGTCTTGGTGGGGACCGTGATCACGTCGCCCGGTTGCACTGGATAGTTCGTCGTCAGATCGCCCGAATCGAGCACCTTGTCCAGACGAACGCTGTAGGCCTTGGTGCCGCCCTTGCCGTCCTTGCGGTACAGCTCGGTATCGTTGGCATTGGCAAATTCGTTGGTGCCGCCGGCCGCCAGCACCGCATCCAGCACGGTCATGCCCTGACGGTACGGAATCGAAACCGGTTGATGCACCGCGCCGGTGACGCGTACACGGGAAAGATATTCGTGGCTGCGCAACTGGGTGAGAATCACCGCCACCTGCGGATCGCGCACGTACTTGCCGAGTTTGTCCTGGATCTCATCGGAGACCTGCGCCGGCGTCTTGCCGCCGGCCTGCACGTCACCGATCAGCGGCACGGTGATCTTGCCGTCCGGACGCACCGGCACGCTGACGCTCAAATCGGGGTTCTGCCAGACGGTGACCTGCAACTGGTCATCAACGCCGATCAGGTACTGGTTCACCGCTTGCGCTTCGGGATTGTAGGGCGGTGCCTGGTTGGAACCGGAAGTCGTGGCGCAGGCCGCCAGCAGCAGCACCGCGCTAACCATCGCAACGAAACGGAACATGGTCAGCCTCCTTGCCTTCGCGAAACGAGCCAACCCTGGCTCGCGGAAATCGCCGATGCCGGAGTTCGATACGATCCACTTCGGAATGAAAATCGAACACCAGCTTTGCGCTATTTGTACTACTTGCGCGTGCACGCAACGTGAACTGCGCGACGGACGAAGTGTGGAACTTATTCCGCGGCCGCTTTGTAGAAATCGCGGTACCACGCAACGAATCGGCGCACGCCCTCTTCCACCGGCGTGGATGGCGAGTAGCCGGTATCGCGCGTGAGTTCGGCGACATCGGCGTAGGTGTCCGGCACATCGCCCGGCTGCAACGGCAGCAGAATTTTTTCCGCCTTGCGTCCGAGCGCGTCCTCCAGCACCTCGATGTAGCGCGACAGCTGCACCGGCTGGTGATTGCCGATGTTGTACACGCGATACGGTGCGCCGGAAGTTTCCGGCGTGGGGTGCAGCGGATCGAAATCCGGATCGCCCTGCGGCACGCGATCGAGCACGCGGATCACGCCTTCCACGATGTCGTCCACGTAAGTGAAGTCGCGCGTGTGATGCCCGTTGTTGAAGACCGGGATCGGTTCGCCGGCGAGGATCTTGCGCGTGAACAGGAACAGTGCCATGTCCGGCCGTCCCCAGGGGCCGTACACGGTGAAGAACCGCAAGCCCGTGGTCGGCAAGGTGTACAGATGGCTGTAGGTGTGGGCCATCAATTCGTTTGCCTTCTTGGTCGCCGCGTACAGGCTGACCGGATGATCCACTTCGTCGCGCACGGAGAACGGGAGCTTCTTGTTGGCGCCGTACACCGAGCTGGAAGACGCATACACCAGATGCTCGACGCCGTTGTGGCGGCAGCCCTCGAGGATGTTGATGAAGCCGACCAGATTGGATTCCACGTAGGCGTGCGGGTTCTCGATCGAGTAGCGCACGCCGGCCTGCGCGGCGAGATTCACCACGCGCGCGGGTTTGAATTCGGCGAAGGCGCGCTCGACGGATGCGCGATCCTCGATGCCCGCCTGCTTGAAAGAAAAATTTTCCTGCGACGTCAGCCGCGCCAATCGCGCGTGCTTGAGGTTCACGTCGTAGTACGGATTGAGGTTGTCATAGCCGAACACCTCGTCGCCGCGCGCCAGCAGGCGCTCCGACAGCGCGGCGCCGATGAACCCGGCGGCTCCCGTGACCAGTATGCGCATTCCCTTGTCCTTGTCAGAACGTGCTCCGGGCAGAGCACGATCACGATAGTATGCACTCGCCGCGCGCGTACGTTGCGCCGATGCCTTCCGGCACATGCTCCCGCGCGTGCACGGCATGAGGATCGGCGGGGATCATCCGGGGAGAACCACGATGAAGACCGGCTTGAAGCTGTTCGCAGGTTTGCTGTGCGTACTCGCGGCGACATTCTCGATTTCGACTTTTGCCGCCGACAAGAGCGACCGCGAAAACGTGAGCGTGGATCTGCACCACATGATCCCGATGCGCGATGGCGTGCAGCTCGCCGCCACCATCTGGCGGCCTTCGGACCAGAGCAAGCCGTTGCCGGTCGTGCTGGTGATGACGCCCTACATCACCGACGAAACCCAGGAGCGTGCGGTCAAGTTCGCGACGCATGGTTACGTCTACGTCAGCGTGGACGTGCGCGGGCGTGGTACGTCCCAAGGCAAGTTCACGCCGCTCTATGGCAATGGCCCGGATGGCGCCGACGTGATCGCGTGGCTCGCGAAGCAGCCGTGGTGCGACGGCCGCGTGGTGACGCGCGGCGGCTCCTATCGCGGGATGGACCAGTGGCAGATCATGGCGCAGCATCCCGCGCACCTCGCTGCGGCGGTGCCGACCGCGGCGGTGTATCCGGGCTGGGATTTCCCGCAATCCAAGGGCATCTTCGTCAGTTACATGGCGCAGTGGCTGGCATTCACCAGCGGCCAGACCGGCCAGGACAACTTGTTCGGCGACGGCAAGTACTGGTCGACGCGCTTCGTGGATGCGTATGAGTCCAACCAGCCGTTCTACAAACTCGCCGAATTGACCGGAACCAATCGCGCCGCGTTCCTGGAATGGCTGGATCATCCCGGCTACGACGCTTACTGGGCGCGCTACAACCCGAAGCCGGACGACTACCAGTCCATCAACATCCCGATCCTCACCATCACCGGTTATTTCGATGGTGACCAGCCGGGCGCGCTGCGTTACTACCGCGAGTTCATGGCGAACGCGTCATCGGCAGCGAAAGAACATTTCTATCTGTTGATGGGGCCGTGGGATCACCCCGGCACGCGCCATCCGCAGGAGAAACTCGGCGGCCTCACCTTCGACAAGAAGTCGGTGCTGGACATCGACCAGTTGCACATCGATTTCTTCAACTGGGTTTTGAAAGGCGGCAAGCGCCCGGACATCCTGAGTCACCGCGTGAACTACTACGTGATGGGCGCGGACGAATGGCGTCATGCCGATTCGCTGAAGAATCTGTCCGACCACACGTTGCGGCTGTATCTCTCGTCGCCGGACAGCGACGCGCACGATGTCTTCCACGCGGGATTCCTGACGGCAAAGCAGCCCGGCGAGCAGCCGGCCGACACCTTCAGCGACGATCCGCTGAAGCTGACGCCCGCCGATGAGCTGCTGAAGGACCAGGGCGACGATCCGCTGGTGCATTCGGCCGAACCGTTCAAGCCCGATCGGCTGATTTACGTCAGCGACCGCCTGCCGCAGGCGATCACGCTGGCCGGAGCGATGCAGTTGCTCGCGAATGTTTCGCTGGATACACCCGACGGCGACGTGGGCGCGGAAGTGGATGCGATCCTGCCGGACGGCCGCACGCTGGTGCTGGGTCAGGACATGATGCGAGCGCGCTTCCGGCGCGGCGTGGACAAGCCGCAACCCGCCACGGCCGGCGCGGTCGAGCCGTGGCGCTTCGACGGGTTCTACTTCACCGTGCGCGAACTGCCGAAAGGCACGCGCCTGCGCGTG
>Ga0079221_10000551_pt1 | contig 10724 bp, 8 predicted proteins | sample GAAS200_FD_75069 | JGI IMG/M metagenome (GOLD analysis project Ga0079221, IMG submission 75069) | Agricultural soil microbial communities from Georgia to study Nitrogen management - GA AS200 | ecosystem: Environmental > Terrestrial > Soil > Agricultural land | place: USA: Georgia | collected... | reverse complement strand
GAATACTTGATGTCCATGGGAAGACCGGAAGAAGCGATTGCCATGACGTGGAGGGCCTATCAACTGGACCCGCTTTCGCCGGTGATTGGCGCATCGCTGGCGATGATCCTGTATCTAGCGCGAAGATTCGACGAGGCGCTGGACGTGCTGAAGAGCGTTCAGGAAATTCATCCGGAACATTTTCTGCCCTATCTGCGGATGGGTTTGATTCTGATTCAGAAACGCCAGCACAAACAAGCCATCGCCGCGCTGAAGAAAGCGGTTCGGCTGGCCAAGCAGAGCACGGAGACGCAGGCGGCCCTGGCGCTGGCCCACGCGGCAGCTGGCGAGAAGAAGACCGCTTCTCAGTTGACGTGTGAACTCGAGAAATCGCAGGCGCAGCGGTACGTGCTGCCTTACAACATCGCAAAAATCTACGCGGCGGGCGGCGACTCCCAAAAAGCATTTGCGTGGCTGGACAAGGCATACGCCGAAGGCAATCCCGATCTCATCGAATTGAATTCCGAGCCGATCTTCGACGGACTGCGCGGAGAAGCGCGATTTTCAAACTTGATGGAAAGAATTGGGTGGAAGGTGAAGACAGGGCCACCGGCTCAAGCCAACTGAAAGCGGCAGGGGCAAACATCCCCTGCTCGCCGCCAAGCCATTCCCGAACAGCGTGCCTTGACAGCGAGTTTTCTCTATACTATGTTGCTCTAGGCCTAGCATAAAACAGCCTAAGGACGAGGCAGGAGTCGTTCCGCCTATGAAGAGCCATGAGCAGCGTGACTTGTTTCCAGGCGCTTTGGAAATGATGATTCTCCGCACGTTGAAGCGCCAGCCTCTCCATGGCTACGCCCTCGCGCAACACATCAAACGAACCTCGAACGATTTGCTGCAAATTGAGGAAGGTTCGCTCTATCCGGCGCTTCAGCGGCTTCTCAAGGTGGAGTTGGTCAAAGCGGAGTGGGGTATTTCTGCGACCAACCGCCGCGTGCGCATTTACAAACTGACGGCGGCAGGCGCGAAACACCTGGAGCGAGAAGTTTCCCGTTTTGAGCGCATGCTCGAGGGGATTACCCGAGTTCTGGCGCGAGGTGAATCATGAACTGGCTCAAGCAACTGTTTTCTCGCCGCCGCCTTTACGGCGATCTCACCGAAGAGATTCGGGAACACCTCGAAGAAAAAAAGGAAGAGCTGGTTAGAAACGGCATGTCCAGGAAAGACGCGGAGTCCGCCGCGCGCCGCGAGTTTGGCAATGTCACGCTTGTAGAGGAGGACAGCCGCAGCGTATGGCGGTGGCCTTCTATCGAGAGTTTTCTCAGCGACGTTCGTTACGGCCTCCGCACGCTCAGCTACAACTCGAGCTTTACCATTGTGGCCATACTCACGCTGGCTTTAGGCATCGGCGCGAACACGGCGATTTTTTCCGTCGTGTACGCCGCGCTTATCCGCCCCCTTCCCTACGCGCAGCCGAGCGGCTTGATCACCCTCAGCGAAGTGCGTCCTCAGGATGGGCAAGCCGGGCAATCGAGCGCTCCCATTTGGGTCTCTTCCTATCCCGATTATCTTGATTGGACGAAACAGTCCAAATCGTTTCAATCGCTGGCCGGTTTCAGCGGCGATGCTTTCACACTCTACGGGGCGGGCGAACCGGAGCTTGTCTTTGCCGCCCAAACGACCATCAATTTTTTCTCGACGCTCGGCGTCAAGCCTTACCTTGGCCGCGATTTTGCTGCTGGCGAAGATATCGCTGCGGGCCCAAAGGTGGCCATTCTCACTTATGGCTGCTGGATGCGGCGTTTTGGCGGCGACCCGCAAATCCTTGGCCGCTCGATCCGGCTTGACGACAAAAGCGTGAGTATCATCGGCGTTCTGCCCCGTGATTTTGAGTTCGCACCCCGGGGCAACGCGGAAGTCTGGGTGCCGCTGCACATCGAAAAAGATTTGGTGACCCGGCGCAGCCTTCGCTGGATGCCCGTGATCGGCCGTCTAGCGCCCGGTATTACCCCGCAGCAAGCCCAGGCGGAATTGAATTCCATCAACGCGAGCGTCGCCGCGGCTTATCCGCAAGAGAACGGCGCGATTCAAATCGTTATGGTTCCACTGCGCAACCGCATCGTTGGCCAGGTCGAGCCGCTGCTCCTGATTCTCTTCGGGGCCGTGGGGTTTGTTCTGCTGATCGCTTGCGCCAACGTTACGAACCTTTTTCTAGTTCGTGCTGCCGGCCGGCGAAGAGAATTCAACATTCGCGCGGCGCTTGGCGCCGGCCGCGCGCGTTTGATTTCACAACTGCTGGTGGAAAGCCTCATTCTGGCCGCCGCCGGAGGGTTACTCGGCTTGGTCTTCGCGCAATGGGGGACTTCGATGCTCATCGCAGCCATACCTGAGACGCTGCTGACCTTCACGCCGTTCTTGCGCGACGCTCACCCGAATTTGGCCGTGCTTGCATTTCTTTGCATCGCGGTCATTTTCACGGGACTTGCTTTCGGACTGGCACCGGCGCTGCAAGTTTCTCATGGGCGCGAGAGCGAAGTTCTCAAAGAGGAGACGCGTGCGTCGGCCGGTGGAGTCCGCGCGAGGCTCCGCAGCACATTGGTCATCGCGGAAATTGCGTTTTGCCTGGTGCTCCTGATTGGCTCGGCACTGATGGTAAAAAGCTTGACGGCATTGCTCGACCGAAATCCTGGGTTCGATACGCAAAATCTGCTCGTCTTTGCTGTGAATCTTCCCGCGACTTCTTACCCTAAGGACCCCGACGCGGTCCGCTTCGACAAGGAGTTCACTGACCGTCTCAGCAAGATTCCGGGCGTAGTGGGAGTGACATCCAACAGCGTCGTGCCCCTTACGGGCGGAGGGAATTCGATCCGTTTTGTAATCGAAGGGCAGCCGGTGGCGACCGGCCATGAGAATGAGTGCAACATCCGGGATATTTCGAACAACTATTTTTCAGTGATGAGGATTGCGCTTCGCTCAGGACGGCTGTTCGATGACGCTACTGACTTGGATACCGCGCCGAAACATGTAATCGTCAACGAGGCCTGGGTGAAACGCTATTTGCATGGCGAGGATCCCCTTGGCAAGCGCATCAGATTTACGTATTCACCCAAAGAGCCTTTCCGTGAAATCGTGGGAGTGGTCGGCAATACGGCCGATGCGGGCCTCGACAGCAACGATGAGGCGAGCCTCTTCTTGCCCTTCTCTCAAGATGCGAATTCTTTCATCAATTACGTCGTCCGAACAGCCGGCAACCCGGTGAATGCGCTGGGCGGAGTGCGCAGTTCGTTGCGCGCCGTAGATCCGCAACTGGTTGTGATCCAGCCTTTCACCATGGACCAGATTATTTCCCAGTCTCCTTCCGTTTTTCTTCGGCGCTACCCTTCCTATTTGATTGGTAGTTTTGCGGGGCTCGCTCTGGTTCTGGCCATCGTTGGTCTCTATGGACTCATCTCCTATTCTGTTTCGCAACGAACGCGCGAGCTTGGCATTCGCATCGCACTTGGTGCCCAGCAGAAAGACGTCCTGCGTCTGGTGCTTGGCGAAGGTGCGCGCCTTACCCTCATCGGTGTGCTACTGGGATTGGCCGCCGCACTAGGGCTCACTCAACTTATGCGCAGCCTGCTTTTCGGGGTCAGCGCGATAGACCCGCTCACATTTGTTTCCGCGGCTATAGTGCTCGCGCTTGTGGCAATAGCCGCGTGCTACATCCCTGCCAGACGAGCGATGAGCACAGACCCCTCGGCTACACTGCGCTATGAGTAAGAGCATTCTATTGCTCAAGACCAGGATGAGGTAAGTGCGGGGGCCGCCTTGCCTCCGCACTCTTCGTACAATTTCACTTGTCAAGCTAGATCGAAGAGGAGTACCTCGGCGTCCTTTTCGCCTTTGAGTTCGACGGTTTTTTCATCGGAAATGGCTGCGCCGTCGCCTTCATCTAGTGTCGTTCCATTTAGCGTGACACTGCCACGCGCCACCTGAACGTAGGCATGCCGCTCCGGCTTCAATTCGTGCTTCACAGTTTCGCCCGCACTTAGGACCGTCGCGTACAAATCATTGTCCTGGCGAATTTTTACCGAACCGTCGCGCCCATCGGGGGAAACCAGCAGACGGAGCCCGCCGCGCTTCTCGGCTTCGCTGAAGTTCTTCTGGCCGTAGGCCGGCTTCAGCCCCTGCTTTTCCGGAAACATCCAGATCTGGTAGAGATGCACTGGATCGGTTTCCGAGGCATTGAATTCGCTGTGGGTCACGCCTGTGCCCGCGCTCATGTACTGAATGTCGCCCGGCTTGATGACCGATCCGTTGCCCATGCTGTCGCGATGCTCCAGCGCGCCTTCGAGCACGTAGGTGACGATTTCCATGTCGCGGTGCGGATGCATTGGGAAACCGCCTCCTCCGGCGACGCGATCGTCATTCATCACCCGCAGCGTGCGAAAGTGGACGTGTTGTGGGTCATAGTAATCGGCAAAAGAAAAGGTGAAATGGGTGTCCAGCCAGCCGTGGTTGGCGTGGCCGCGTTCGTCGCTCTTGCGAATCCGGATCATGGTAGCCCTCCTAAGCTTCCTTAGCCGCCGGGTATAATACTCGTTATAACGACTATTGTCAAGAGGCATATCTGCAGGCTGCTCTTGCTTTCCCTTCCCACTTCTCAACTCCTTGAATCCACGAACTTTGCACAACTGTCATGCGGTCCAGGTTTCCGCACCGCCCGCTTTGGTGTACAGTGTTAGTGAAAGGTTCAAGGCGCACGCTCCGCTGCCTTCGAGGCGCAAGGAATGAGCTCTCCATTCTCCGCAACACAGGCGAGAAAGCCTGACGGCGCCGCCACGGCCCGCGAAACCCTCACGATTACCGACAATCGCACGGGAAAATCTTACGAAATCCCCATCACTCACGGCACGATCCGCGCCGCCGACCTTCGCCAGATTAAAGTTGATCCGAAAGAATTCGGGATGATGAGTTACGACCCGGCGTTCAACAACACGGCTTCCTGCATCAGCAGGGTCACTTACATTGACGGCGACGTGGGCATTCTGCGTTATCGCGGTTATCCCATCGAGGATCTCGCGGAAAAAAGCACTTACCTCGAAACGGCCTACTTGCTGTTGAACGGTGAGCTGCCGACCGCCTCGCAGTTGAAAGACTGGGCGTATCACATCACGCATCACACGTTTATTCACGAGAGCATCAAGAAGTTTCTCGACGGTTTCCACTACGACGCTCATCCGATGGGCATGACCATTTCCACGATCGCCGCGCTCTCCACTTTCTACAACGACGCCAAAGACATCTTTAGTGCTGAGTCTCGGAAAAAACAGACCTACCGTCTCATCGGTAAGATGCCTACCATTGCAGCTTTTGCCTACCGGCACACACTGGGGATGCCGTATGTCTATCCCGACAACGATCTGAGCTATCCGGGAAATTTCCTGAACATGCTGTTTCGGACTTCCGAAACCAAGTACCGGCCGAATCCGACGCTCGAGCGGGCCCTGGACATTCTCTTTATTCTTCACGCGGACCATGAGCAGAATTGCTCGGCCAACACAATTCGCGGCGTCGGCAGTTCCCATGTGGACCCGTACTCTGCAACGGCTGCCGCTATCGCCGCGCTCTACGGCCCGCTCCATGGCGGCGCGAATGAAGAAGTTCTCCACATGCTCATGGAAATCGGCTCGGTTCAGAATGTTCCCGCCTTCATCAAGCGCGTAAAAGCTGGTGAAGTGAAACTCATGGGCTTCGGCCACCGGGTTTACAAGAATTACGATCCGCGTGCGCGCATTATCAAGCACATCGCCTATCAGGTGTTCGACTTGATGGGCAAGAATCCGCTTCTCGAAATCGCGCTGGAATGCGAACGCATTGCGCTAGAAGACGAATACTTCATCAAGCGCAAGCTTTATCCCAACGTGGATTTCTACACCGGCTTGATTTACCAGTCCATGGGTTTTCCCATGACCATGTTCCCGGTCCTGTTTGCGATTCCGCGCACTTCGGGCTGGATTGCGCAATGGGAAGAGATGCTGCTCGATCCGGAACAGAAAATCGCCCGTCCGCGGCAGATTTATCTCGGCCACGACACGCGTCATTACGTTCCGATGGAAGAGCGCGGCTAACCGGCCGAAGTATCCACTTGGAAAACCACCGTCCCCGAAGCCCTCTTGAAACTCTTCTTTAGCGGTATAGTGGTTCGAAGCGAGGGTTTGCATGTCTCAAGTCTTCACGCCGCACACACCTAGCGGAGCGCGCCGGCGCAGCCAGCGCGTGCTTATGCAAGTGGGAATCCGCGTTCGCGGCAAGGACGCCCAGGGCAAGGATTTCGAGGAAGGAACGGAAACTCTTGCAATCAACGCGCATGGGGCGCTGGTATTGCTCAACGCGCGCTTGATCAGCGGCGCCGTGGTCCACATGAAGCACAACAAGACCGGAGAGGAACAGGAGTGCCACGTTGCATTTCTCGGCCCCGTGCGCGGTGGCAAAGCGGAAATTGGCGTGGAATTCAGCACGCCGAGCCCGAACTTTTGGCGTGTGGCCTTCCCTCCCGAAGACTGGTCGCCTAAGAGCCCCGAAGCGCGTACCGGAAACCCCAAGCTCCGTGCGCAAAAGTAAATCATTGCTATTTGGGACCTTGAATTTCCCTGAGTTCTTCTTTGCGAAAAAACAAACGCAATAACAAGCAGGATTGGAAATAGGAAGCTATTTAACCGGCGGAACCTGTCTTGAGGATTCTTTCTTCGCCATCATCGCGGACAACAACCATTTCCGCAGCACCATCAGGTAATACGGCTTCGTGTCTGTAAACATCAGCCCCATACCCAGTTTTTCCTGGATATAGATCACCGTCGCCTGACCCTCGTAGAACTCCGTCGCGGTGAACACTTTGACCGTCAGTGAAGTTCCTTCCGGATACGGGCTCTCTGTGCTCACGTAGCAGCCGTTTAAGCTAAGCCCGGTCACACGCGCGGTTCTCTTGTCGGGCGACGAGCCTTCGCGCATTTCGATGGAGGCTTCGAACGGATAGCGAGGTGTGCGTCGTCGGTCCTGCTCCATATTCCTCCCGGGCCGAGCAATCCCGTCGATTCTATCCTTGTCTGCGGAATGGGGCACGCATTTCTTCGGTTCCGTGCACTTGTATCAAACAGTCGGCTGTGGCGGCGGACGTTGGAATAAGCGTGATCTTTCTTTGCGACGGAGACGAGAAACGAGACGAGAGAAGAAGAGATCTGGCTCTTCGTGCAAAGGAACCAGTTGCTTCACAGGTGAGTTGCTCTCAATCCCCTGAGGCGTATTGGGGAAGCGGAGAGAGCGGGATTCTGCGCTCCGATCTTTCTTTCCCGCAACCGGCGAGGTGTGCTTTGTTCTCGCTGGTTGCTATTCGCCCTTGCCAGCGTCTTGGGGATTGCAGGGCGTGAATAAGTTCTTCCCGTAGCCTGCGCCGCGCGCGAAACAGCCGCAGGCGCACCGTGAGCGAGGATACGCCGATCCGCTCCGCCGTCTCTTGCGTGGAGTATCCCAGGACATCGCGCAACAAGCACACGCGCCGCAACTCCGGAGTGAGCTGCTTGATCGCGTCTGCCATCCGCCTCCGCATTTCCAGACGCGCGAAGCTTTCTTCAGGGTTTTTGTTACTGGCGGCAATGCCGCTTCCCAAGGTCTCTTCCCCAAAGCCCGTGGGCTCTTCGAGTGAGAGAGTCCTTCCGTTATGCCGCTTGCGGATGATGTCAATGGAAGCGTTCGCGCCGATGCGGGAAACCCACGCGTGCAAATCGTCCCTTTTTTCGTCGCGCTTCCCTGCGCCGGCAAACTGCTCCAGGCCCCGGATCACTTTCAGGAGCGCGTCCTGGCGCGCGTCTTCGGCATCCGCTGGGTTTCTCGTGAATCGAAGGGCTCCGCGGTACAGACCTGCAGCGTAGGGCAGAATCAGCCTAGCCAATGATTCCCGGTGGCCCTTTTGCGCTTGTAGCAGCAACACAGGCCGAGTAAGGCTCTCGATGTCCAACGATGCAGCGGCCATGACGCGAAAAAGAATGGCAGGCTTATCGCCAAGCGGCACCCAACGTAAAGTTATTGATGTTAAAGAACTTAATGCAGTCGAGGAGCTTGAGATCCAAATGTGGAGTGCCCGTTTTTGGGACGCAGGGTGGGCGATTCCGGTCATTCCGGACGGTTTGCTGGATACTCCGACGCAGACCCGTCCGGGCGAGTCGCGAAACGAATCGTGTAGATTCAAGAAGCGCAAGCGATCTTTGCTTCGACGGTAAAACGCTATTCAGCGGGCTGAAGCTTATCTCCCCGCATTTCCCATTCGATGCGTACCAGAAAATCGAAATGCATGCCTTCGGTTTTCAGCCATCCTTCCAGCGCTTCCCGAGATTCAGCGCGAAACTCCACAAACATCTTCCCTTCGAGCATGTTGACGAGCACGCGTTCGGCTCGCGCTGTGCCGCCGGCTTGCATGCGTTGCGCGAGGGCTTCTGCTCCCTGTCGCGTGAGGCAGGCCAGCGTGTGCTGTGTGAGGTAGCGTGGCATGGAAACTCCTGAAAAAAGGTCAAAGTCAAGCATTCCACAAAAACCAAAGCCCGCAGTTCAATCAAAATAATGGAGAACATTCCGGTTCGTTGGTCGTCTTTACTATCATGAACCTCCTCAACGACCTACGTCATTCTTTCCGCCAAATCTTCAACAATCCGGGGTTCTTCGTGGTGGCTGTGGCCGCGCTCGCGCTGGGGATTGGCGCCAACACCGCTATTTTCAGCGCGGTCGAAATTGTATTGCTCCGGCCGCTGCCCTACTTCCAGCCGGATCGGCTGGTCCTGGTGTGGGAGGACTCCTCGTTCATCGGCTTTCCGAACAACACCCCCGCGCCAGCAAATTTTGTGGACTGGAAGGCGCAAAACACGGTGTTCTCCGACATGGCTGCACGCCAAGGCAGCAGCATGAGCCTGACAGGAGATGGGGCGCCGGAGCAGCTCTTCGGCCAGCGTGTTACGCCAAATTTCTTTGATGTGCTGGGTGTGCAGCCGGCAATCGGCCGTGTTTTCACTCCCGAAGAAGACAAGGCCAAGGAACAGGTGGTCCTTCTAAGCTATGGCTTATGGCTGCGCCGCTTCGGCGGAGACAAATCCATCGTCGGCCGCTCGATTCTGTTGAACAACACGCAGACGAGAGTTTTGGGCGTGATGCCGAAAGGCTTCTTCTTTCGCGAAAAAAATGTCGACTACTGGACGCCGCTCTATTTCACCCCGGAGCGATGGGCGCAACGCGGCAACCATTTCCTGAACGTAGTGGCTCGGCTGAAGCCAGGGGTGACTCGCAAGCAAGCGCAAACCGAAATGGACACGATTGCCGCACGGCTGCAGCAGCAATACCCGGAGACAAACGCCAAACTAGGCGCGGTCGTGGTGCCTCTGCAGGAGGATTTTGCGGGCGATACAAAGGATGGCTTGCTGGTGCTTCAAGTGGCGTCCGTGTTCGTGCTGCTGATTGCGTGTTCGAATCTGGCGAATTTGTTATTGGCGCGGTCCACGGCCCGAAAGCGCGAGATGGCCGTGCGAATCGCATTGGGCGCAACGCGGGGGCAAATCGCCGCGCAAATGCTTGTGGAGAGTCTGCTCTTATCTGTTGCCGGTGGCGCGTTGGGGCTGGCAGTGGGCCAGGCTTGCTGGAGCGCCTTCGGCACATTGGTGCCACCGCAGATTGGCCACGCAGGATTTCAAATCGATTGGCGCGTGCTGCTCTTCACGGCAGCCATATCCATTGCGGCAGGCGTTTTGTTCGCGATTGCGCCGGCGTTCCGAGCTTCCGCCGTGTCTTTGCAGGAGGCGCTGAAAGACGGCGGCCGTTCCGGGGAATCGCGAAGCGGTATGAAGTTGCGCGATGGGCTCGTCGTGACCCAGTTTGGATTGGCCTTTGCTCTCTTGGTTTGCGCGGGGCTGATGATCCAGACGATTTGGAATCTGCGAAAACAGGATTTGGGATTTCGCGCCGATCATTTGTTGACGATGGCCGTACCTTTGCCGGACCCAAAGTACGACACCAAGGAGAAACGGCGGAATTTTTACAATAACGTGGCGGCGGGCGCGCGCGCTCTCCCCGGTGTCAAAGGCGCCGCTTTCATTTCCGATGCGCCGTTCACCGCGAACGGTGATACCTACGGATACATTGTGGAAGGCGCGCCTCCCCTTCAGCCAGGCGAAGTGAATGACGCGCTCTACCGTGAGGTCACGCCTTCTTATTTCGAAACCGTTGGTGCAACTCTCCGCGAAGGGCGCTTTTTGCAGGAGAGTGACCGCGAGGGGGGCCAGCTCGTTGTCGTCGTCAATGAGTTCTTCGCGAAACGGCATTGGCCCGGGCAAAACGCCGTTGGCAAGCGAATTCGTTTCGACGACAAAGACGAACCGTGGCGCACGGTTGCCGGCGTTGTGAACGACATTCGCGATCGCGGACTTTTGCTGAACATGAAGCCGGCTATGTACGTGCCCATTGATCAGGTCAAGCCGGATACTTATTCCTGCTTGGTTGTGCGCACGGCGATGGAACCGAAGAGCATTGCGAAAGCAGTGGAAAACGCCGTGTGGGCTGTGGATTCACAACAGCCTGTAACCCTCATTCGCACGATGGACGAGCTGATTGAAGCCAATGTCGCCGATCGCACGCGACCGATGGTTTTGCTCGGCGTGTTCGCAGGATTGGCGCTGGTGCTCGCGTGCATCGGCGTTTACGGCGTGCTGGCTTATGCCGTGGCGCAG
>Ga0079221_10000550_pt1 | contig 10732 bp, 5 predicted proteins | sample GAAS200_FD_75069 | JGI IMG/M metagenome (GOLD analysis project Ga0079221, IMG submission 75069) | Agricultural soil microbial communities from Georgia to study Nitrogen management - GA AS200 | ecosystem: Environmental > Terrestrial > Soil > Agricultural land | place: USA: Georgia | collected... | reverse complement strand
GTGACGCCCTCGAGACGAGCGAGAAAGCGCGCGGAGGCGTCCACGCCGCGAACCTTCAAGCCGAGGCGGCCTTCGAGCAGTTCCAGAGTTTCGCGGAATTCATTTTTGCGGAGCAGGCCAGTGTCCACAAACACGTTCGTAAGGCGATCTCCAATCGCGCGGTGAACCAGCGCGGCCGCGACTGCGGAATCCACACCTCCGCTCAGGGCGCAGAGGGCCTGAGCGTTACCGATTTGCGCGCGAATCGCGGTGACCGTTTCGGAAATGAACGCGCTGCGGTTCCAATTTTTTGGCGCCTGACAAACTTCGAAAACAAAATTGCGCAGAATTTCCGAACCGCGTTCGGTGTGCAACACTTCCGGGTGGAATTCAACGCCGTAGAGATGGCGTGAGGGATCTTCGATGGCGGCCACAGCGTTATTTGTGCGACCAACAGTTTCGAATCCGGCAGGTAAGCCGATGACGTGATCTCCGTGGCTGTTCCACACTTTCAGGCGCGCGGGCAGACCACGAAAAAGGGTGGAGTCTTTTTCGCGTTCGAGAGTCGCAGGACCGTATTCGCGGTGCTCAGCCTTGACCACGTTGCCGCCGAGCGAATGCGCCATCCACTGCATGCCGTAGCAGATTCCGAGCACTGGCAATCCGAGACGCAGAACCTGCGCATCGCAGACGGGCGCGCCTTTGTCGTAAACGGAACTCGGTCCGCCGGACAAAACGACGCCAGAGGGATTCAGGCGGCGAACTTCTTCCATGGAGGCGTTGCAGGGCAGAATTGCAGAAAACACTTCTTGCTCGCGAATGCGCCGAGCGATCAACTGAGTGTACTGTCCGCCGAAATCGAGAACGACGACTCCGCCCTGCACGCTCATGCGATTCGTCCTTTTGAAGCTATTGAATAACGATGTTGACCAATTTGCGCGGCACCACGATTGTCTTCACGATAGCCTTGCCCTGTAACAACGGTGCGATTCGCGCGTCGCGCTTCGCTTTTTCGAGCACTTCATGATCGCTCAGGCCATCGTCAACGCAAAGTTTGCTGCGCAGCCGGCCATTGATCTGCACTGGAATTTCGAATTGCTCTTCTTTTGCCAGATCTTCACGAAAATCCGGCCACGAAACACGCCGGAGCCCGCCGGAATTCCCCAGCATTTCCCAGAGCTCTTCGCAGATGTGCGGAACGATGGGCGTGAGCATCAGCACGAGCAATTCCATGATGCGCTTGGCGACTTCCGGTCGCACGCCATCGCTGAGTGGTTCCTGTTTTTGAAGTTCGTTGTAGAACTCCATGATCAGCGCGATCGAAGAATTGAAATGCCAGCGGACTTCGAAATCGCTGGTCACGCGCCGCAGCGTCTGGTGGGCTTTGCGAAGCAGGAGCTTTTCCTTGGGCGTGGCATTCGCAAAGTCTATGGATTCGCTTAGCACGCTGCTCATGCCGCGGAGATTGGGCGCATGACGATCAATCAAACGAAAAACTTTGTTCAGAAAACGCGAACAGCCTTCAATTCCCTCTTCGCTCCATTCGAGGTCTTTCGCAGGAGGCGCGGCAAAAAGCGTGTACATTCGCGCCGTGTCGCAGCCGTACTTCTGCGCCATTTCGTCGGCGCCAACGACGTTGCCATGTGACTTGGACATGGCGCGGCCGCCTTTTTGCACCATGCCTTGAGAAAAGAGGCGGTGCACCGGTTCATTGTGATGAACGAGTCCCAAATCGCGCATCACCTTCGTGAAAAATCGCGAGTAAATCAGGTGCAGAATGGCGTGCTCGATACCGCCGATGTACTGATCAATGGGAAACCAGTATTGGACGTTCGAGGAATCATACGGCGCGCGGTCATTGCGCGCGTCTGTGTAACGATAGAAATACCATGATGAGTCGACGAACGTGTCCATGGTGTCCGTCTCACGGCGAGCGAGCGCGCCGCACTTTGGGCATTTCGTGTTCACAAACTCCGGCACGCTCGCCAGCGGCGACTGGCCTTCGCCTGTCAGCGCCACATTTTCGGGAAGACGGACAGGCAACTGATCGTCGGGAACGGGCACGATACCGCATTTGTCGCAATAAATAACGGGAATTGGCGTGCCCCAGTACCGCTGGCGGGAAATGCCCCAGTCTTTTAGACGATACGTCGTTTCCGCTTTGCCGAAACCTTTCGCCTCCGCATCGGCAGTCATTTTTTCGATAGCTTCCGCGGAACCCATGCCCGTGTAAGCGCCGGAAGCAACGGAACGGCCGTGTTCGATGTAGGCATTCTCCATTTGGTCTGCACGCACAGATGCACCGTGGAGCGGCTGCACGACAACCTTCAGCGGAAGCCGATATTTTTGGGCGAACTCGAAGTCGCGCTGATCATGCGCCGGAACGCACATCACCGCACCTGTACCGTATTCGGCGAGGACAAAATTCGCGACCCACACCGGCACGCGCTCGCCGGAAAACGGATTGAGCGCGAAGCGTCCGGTGAATAGGCCAACTTTTTCAGCTATGGCCAGATCGGCGGCTCGCAGATTAACCTTGCGCATCGTATCGAGCTGCTTTTCGATCGCTTTGCCGCCGGGAATTCCGTCAATCAATTTCGATAGCAGGGGATGATGCGGCGACAGCAGCACGGCGGAAACGCCATAGATGGTGTCAATGCGCGTGGTGAAAACTTCAAGCGTCTGATTCGGCTGGTCGGCAACTGTAAAACGAACGCGAGCGCCCCGCGACTTGCCGATCCAGTTTTCCTGCATCACGAGAACGCGCTCGGGCCAGCCATCGTGGAGCTCTTTCATATCATCGAGGAGCTCGTCCGAATATTTCGTGATACGCAGAAACCACTGCTCGATTTCCTTGGCTTCGACCTGCGTGGTTTCGTGGCGCCAGCAGCAGCCGTCCACGACTTGTTCGTTGGCCAAAACGGTCTGGCACTGCGAACACCAATTCACTTTGCTGAGTTTGCGGTAGGCCAGCCCCTTCTCAAGCATGCGCAGAAAGAACCACTGGTTCCAGCAGTAGTATTCCGGTTCGCAGGTGGAAATTTCGCGCCGCCAGTCGTAGCTGAAGCCGAAACGTTTACAAACCGCCTTCATCTGCTGAATGTTCGAATTTGTCCACTGGCGCGGCGGAATGCCGTTTTTTATCGCGGCGTTTTCGGCAGGGAGGCCGAAGGAATCCCATCCGATGGGATGAAGCACGTTAAATCCGCGCATGCGCTTGAAACGCGCGACAGCATCGCCAATCGAATAATTGCGCATGTGGCCCATGTGCAGAGTGCCCGAGGGGTACGGCAACATTTCGAGGACATAATACTTGGGGCGTTTGGGATCGGCGTCGGCGTGGAAGGCGCCTTCATCGTCCCAGATCTTCTGCCACTTGGATTCGATTTGCTGTGGGTCGTATTCAGGCACTGGCTTACCTGCTCTCCCTTGTAATGCGTCGCGGTGGCTGCGTTCTGCGCGAGCGCGGATGTTTGCGGCGCGAGTTGCTGTTTCGACGCTGAATGAAACCGTCGCGCGCACCCCGAACTTGGCGCGGCGGAATGCCGACCAAGCGCCACAGCGCAGCGACATTGCGCCGGTCATCGCCAGGACGATCGATTGGCGTTTCGAGGATGAAGGCGCGTCCCCCGAGTTGCGGATGATTCAGGATTCTGCGGAATCCGTCACGGCCAATTTTGCCTTTGCCGATGTGCTCGTGGCGGTCCACACGCGAGCCGAGCGCCGTCTTGGAATCATTCACATGAATCACAAACACGCGCTCTAAGCCGATGGTGGCGGAAATGTCGGCCAGAGCGCCATCGAGACCTTCTTCGCAACGCAAATCGTGACCCGCGGCGAAAAGATGTGCGGTGTCCACGCAAATTCCGAGAGGAAGCGACGGAGACAAATTCAAAATAGATTTGAGCTCGCAAAAACGGGAGCCAATGGCAGTGCCCTGCCCGGCAGTGTTTTCGAGCAGAATGCGCAACGAGCCGAGATTCATTCCGCGAGTTGCCTGCTTGAGGGCGTCGGCGACAGACAGGATTGCCGCATTCATTTCCGCGCCCACTGCACAGCCCGGATGCACAACGAGGAAATCCGCGCCAAGCGCAATTGCGCGAACCAGTTCATCACGGAACGCCTGAATGGAACGGGCGCGCAGGATACGCTCTTGGGATGCCAGATTGATCAGGTAATTGGCGTGAACTACGAGCGGGCCGAGGCCCAGCGCCGCGCGCCGTTCACGAAAACGCTGAGTCGATGCGCTGGCCATCTTCGAGCCATCCACGCCGCGACTCCACATCCTAGGACTGGCCGAAAAAATTTGTAACGCGTTCGCGCCCAAATTGCTGGCAATTTCCAGCGCAGAAGTAATTTCTCCGGCGATCGACGTGTGTATTCCGATGCGAATGCTGCCGTCCATCCATGCGGGAGGCTGGGGTTTTACGGGCGGTTCCGGACGGTATTCATCGCCGGGGAAATACTGCAGCGATGAACTGTGCTGTGGCTCTTCCATTCCCTCTGAATGCGTCTTCTGTGAGAAGCGAACGCTTATTGTAGTGGATTCGCACAGCTTGCGCAATGCGGCGCCGAAAAATGCGAACTGAGCAGCAACTTGGCTATTGACGAGCGCCCGATTGTCTCGTAGACTTGAGCCGAAAATGAGTCCCGTACACGCGTCGCGATTTTATTATTTTAGCTATACCTACCGCTATCCCTACAGGATAGCGGCCACGGTGAAGGGCGAGCGCGCAAGGGACCTGCGAATGTAAGCAAAGCGCAAAAGACACCGAAATTGGCCGCAAATCCTGATGCAGGGTTTGCGGTTTTTTTTTGGTTCGAGGAAGCATCAGATGCCGAAGCGCAGGGCCATCCCAAGGAGAAAGAAGATGACGCTGAATGATCACAGGAGAAGGATCGACGAACTGGATCGCGAGTTGGTGCGCATCCTCAACCGACGAGCGCAAATGTCGATTCAGCTCGGGCAATTGAAACGGGACGTCGGGTTGCCCGCGCGGGATGAAGCGCGGGAGGAAACCATTTTGCGGCACATACAGCGGGTAAATCCGGGACCTCTGGACGGCGATGCCCTTTGCGCGATTTTCCGCACCGTGCTGAAGGAATCGCGGCGCGTTACGGCGGAGTTGCTCGCGGAATCGCTGAGCGAGGTGGCGGAATGAAATTGCTCGCCGGCCCGAATTCCCTCTCTTCGCGCGCGAATTGCACCAGCGCCGCGCGATGCAGTACACTCGATGGTTCGCTTCATGATGATAACGCCACTCTGATAACAATGAAGCGCACAAGTGTCTATCTTAACGGGAGATTGCCGCAATGTTAGTCGTGATGCAGGCCCATGCCACAGAAGAGCAGGTCCGCGCCGTTTGCGAGCGCATTGAGTCACTCGGGCTGCGCGCCCATCCTATTCCCGGCTCGAACCGAACCGCGATTGGAATCACCGGCAATTCAGGCGCGGTTGACGTCGGGTCGCTGGAAGCGATGTCCGGCGTGGTGGAATGCATTCCGGTCAGCAAACCCTATAAGCTGGTTAGTCGCGACGCAAAAGAAGAAAATACAGTTATCAAAATTAAGACGCCTGGCGGCGAAGTTTCCATCGGCGGCTCGAATCTGGCAATCATCGCGGGGCCTTGCGCGGTTGAAACACGCGAACAAGCGCACGCCATTGCGGCGCGCGTGAAGGCCGCCGGCGTTCCTCTTTTCCGCGGCGGAGCGTACAAGCCGCGGACTTCTCCTTACAGTTTCCAGGGGCTCGGCGAACCGGCGCTAAGGCTTATGGCGGAAATTCGCGATGAGTTCGGATTGGGAATTGTCACTGAGGCTGTGGACAATGAAAGCATTGACCTCGTCGAGAAATACGCCGACATTATTCAAATCGGTGCGCGCAACATGCAAAATTTTTCGCTACTCAAGCGCGCGGGAAAGGCTTCCAAACCGGTGCTTCTCAAGCGCGGCATGTCCGCGACGCTCGATGAATTTTTGATGGCCGCAGAATATATTTTGTCCGAGGGAAATTATGAGGTGATTTTGTGCGAGCGTGGCGTGCGCACGTTTTCGGATCATACGCGCAACACGCTTGACCTCAGCATCATTCCCGCCGTGCAGCTTCGAAGCCATTTGCCGATTCTGGTGGATCCGAGCCACGGCACTGGACGCAGGAATAAAGTACTGCCCCTTTCGCGCGCTGCTGTAGCGGTTGGCGCGGATGGCTTGATCATCGAAGTTCACAATGACCCGGATCGTGCTTTGTCTGATGGAGCGCAGTCCATCATTCCGGAAGAACTTGAGCTACTGATGGGTGAAGTGCGCGGCATTGCCGGCGTTGTCCATCGCACGCTGAACTAGGAACGAGCATGCCGCATTCGTGGCCAGTCTCCACGCCAGCACGAAGAGGAAAGTGGAACATTCGATTGGCCGCAGTGCTGCTCGTGCTGATGGGCATCGCCGCGCGCGAAATTGCGCTTGAGCACCGCCCATCTTTCCTGCGCCCCGGCCTCCATCTCTTCGCGTATGTGAGCAATACAGGCGATGGGACACTCACGGCGATAAACCTAGTAACGCTTCGTGCGGAAGCAACCATACCGGTGGGACCAGCGCCGAGCGGAATTCGCGCGAACCCAAAACGAGATGAAATTTGGGGAGTAAGCACCTCGGGCGGATACGTTTGGGTTCTTGATGCGCGCCTTGGACGCGTCGTCGCGCGAATTTCGATAGGATTACAGCCATACGCAATCGATTTCACTCCGGACGGCTCGCATGCCTACGTGGCGTCTTCTGGATCCGGCACAGTTACAGAAATCGCTTGCGCTACGCGGGTAGTCGTTGCACAGGCGCATGTTGAACGCCAACCGTGGATCGCGCGCGTCACACCTGACGGCAAGCTCGTTGTGGTAAGCAATCGCGGCGATTCCACGGTATCGCTGCTCAAATCCGGAACGCTTGCGCCCGTTGCCACGATTCGTGTCGCCTCCGATCCCGAGCAAATATTGATACTTCCCGACAGCTCGAAAGCCTACGTTTCGTCAGGAGATTCCAAGCAAATATCGGTAGTCAATCTTCGCAAACCGTCGTTGCTGGCGAACTTGCAAGTAGGCGGCACTCCGGCAAGTTTTGCGCTTAAGCACGACGCCAGCGAATTGTACATACCGTCACCGGATGCGCATGGACTGATTGTGGTCAGCACCTGGACGAACAACGTCCCAGACTACCTGATGCTCGGCCTTTCGCCTGATGACGGCGTCATCTCCCCGGATGGACGTGTGTTGTATGTGTCTGATACAGGAGCGTCGCAAATCGTCCCTGTTGATCTCTCGCTGCGGCAAGCGCTGCGTCCGATTGACACAGGAAGGCAGCCGGAGGACATGGCGTTCGCTCCGCTCGGAGACACACTGCTGGCCGTGGATGGCGGCTCGGATGCGCTCGCAGTCATTCGCACACAGGGGTGCTCGCAAGCTTCCGGAAGTCCGGATGGATGTCTGATAGCAATGGTTCCCGTGGGGCGCAAGCCGCAGGATTTGGCGATTAAGCAGTTTTGAACGGCGCGGCTTATTTCACCGTGATCGATAGATTCACTGTGCGCATGGTACCGGAAATTGCGCCGGTAATTGTCAGCGTGTAGTTCCCCGCTGGAGTTCCGCTCGTACGAGAGCTCGCGGTCGAACCGCAAGAGCACAACAAAATGGCGCTCGATAGGGCAAGCGCTGCTACGAATCTCGGTTTGCGGAACGTGTGCGAAAACGAAATTAGCATGGACAGCATAAGAATCGCCGTGAGAAGAATGAGAATCCTAATCGTGTGGCGCGGTTTGGGCCATCGAGGCGCAACTCTTGTTCGAGAAGTTGTCGCCAGCATCACGGAAAATGGCATGTTCTGATTGGACGCGACTGTGACTTGCGCGGGCGTGATGCTGCAATTGGCTGCAGGAATGGAACTCGTGCATGAAAGCGAGGGCGTGCCGGAAAATCCGTTAACCGAGGCAACCTGCAGACTGAAATTCGCCGCTTGCCCAGCATCGATCGTGGCAGACGTATTGCCGCCCGCTGCAGCTTCCAATTCGAAATCCGTTGCTGTGCCATTCAGTTGCACGACCTGCTGAGGACTTCCTGCGGCATTATCCGTTACGCTTAAGACCGCGCTGCGCGTTCCCGCCTTAATGGGTTTGAAATTCACGTCAATCTCACAGCTTGAACCCGGCGCGACAGTGACGCTCACTCCACTCGCTCCCACACAAGTACCGGATGCCTGAAAATCGGCTGCATTTGCTCCCGTGAACCCCACCTGCGTAATCACCAACGGGCCATTGCCGGAATTTGAGACTTGCACCGGCGTGTTGCCAGCCGAAGTGCCCACGAGTGTCGCTCCAAACGGGACGGATAAAGCGCTGAACTGTACGGCAGGCGCAGTGCCTGTGCCAGTCAAACCGACCGATTGGGGCGACGAAGCTGCATCGTCGGAAATTGTCACTGAAGCCGCGCGCGAACCTGTGCCCGTAGGATCAAACGTAACATCGATCGTGCAGGAAAGCCCTGCGGCCAATGTCGCGGCGGGCCCCGCAGGACAATTGTTCTTCTGTGAAAAGTCAGATGAATTAGCGCCGGTGGTCGACACCGAAGAGATCGCGAGTGGGCCGGAGCCCGTGTTCTGCAAAGTAACGCTCTGCGGACTCGAGCTAGTACCTACGTCCTCTGCGCTGAAAGTCAGACTCGAAGGAGTGAGGCTAATGCTGATAGCCGTCCCAATGCCCACGAGCGGAATGGATTGCGGCGAGCCGCTGGCGTTGTCGAAGAGAGAAACAGACGCAATTCTCTGCCCCGAAGCAGATGGCTGGAACTTCACGGAAATTGTGCAGTTTGCGCCAGCTGCAAGCGTGACTGGCGAGAGAGGACAGGTATTCGTCTCCGGGAAATCTCCGGCATTTGCGCCCGTAATTGACACGCTTGCAATCGCAAGCGGCGCGCTCCCGTCATTCGTGACCAAAACAGTTTGAGCAGATGTGACCGACCCTACGTTTTCGCTACTGAAATTGAGCGACACGGGAGCGAGCGCGACGGCAGGGGCCACGGCGACTTCGGTGCCGGAGAGCGGTATGGAAACCGATTCACTCGCCTTACTTGTAGGATCTTGCAAAGTGACAACCGCCTCCGCGGAAAGTGCTTCGGGTGGGTTCGGCTCATTGGGCGCGAATTCCACGACGACCGTACACATTCCACCGGGCACGAGCGTCGGCAGCGTCGCAGCCGTGCACGTGGAACTCGAACCAATTACAAAATCTGTTGCATTTGCTCCTGTGAGCTGCGGTCCCGCGGAAATCGAGAGATCATCGCTGCCTGTGTTCGTCAGGGTAACTGTTAGAGAATTGGGATCTGTCTGCCCTTGCGAAGTATCCGGGAAATTCACGGACGCGGGATTCAGCGTAATCCCAAAACCTGTGCCGGTTCCGCGCAAATCCAAAGTCTGCGGACTTCCGATTCCGTCGTCAGTAACTTGGAGCGAAGCCGTCTCCAGACCAATCACCGAAGGCGCGAAAGTAATGGAGAAAGCGCACGAGCCGCCTGCCGCCATCGGAGAATTTGCGACGCAACTGTTTTGCGATAATACAAAGTCGCCGGCATTCGCGCCCGTGACGGTCATACCTGCGACGTTCAGAGCTGCGTTACCTGAGTTCGTCATGAGAATGTTCAATGGAGGAGAGCTCGTGCCGTCGCCAAATGAACCGAGCTTTGCGACCGAGGGATTGAACGCCACACATCCAACCGGGGTTGTATTTGCCTTTAACAGAGCCAGGAATGCATCGGTTTGCGCCGGTGATGATTGGCAGCTTGCGCAAATTGGCTGGACACCCGTCTGAGGATTTCCTGCGAGAGGAAAATCCGCGGAGGCCGTATCCCCGAAAACGATGGCGTCGCCCGCTGAATCAGCAGCCACTCCCTTCGCTTCAGCGCTGGCGGTGCCTCCCAGAAGAGTGGTAGCCAAAAGAGAAGAATTTCCGCCCACGGAAGGGTTCAGCTCGGTAACAAACGCATCCTGATTGCCGCTGAAGCCCTGCAACGCGCACAGCACAGGAAAATCCGGGGAGGTTGCCGCTCCCGCAACGTAAATCTGCGTGGGAGAAACGACGGCGACAGCTTGGGCCTGATCCGATTTTGTTCCGCCTAAGTAGGATAGGTACTGGAGCACAGGCTTGCCCGTGGACTGATTAATCACTGCCACAAACCCATTGGAGCTTCCGTTCAGGCTCGGTTGAAACGGCGAATTCGTGGCTGTCTGGCTCGAAACCAAATCCGGCGATTGCGTTATGCCGACTACATAAGCATTCGCTGGCGCTCCCGCGTCTGCTCGGATTGCTAATGCCTGGTCAGAGCCGCTTCCACCGAGCAGGCTTGAGTAGACCAATCCTGCTGAGCCCGATGCGCCGGTATTTATTTCCATCACAAATCCGTCGAATGCGCCGCCGCCGTAGTTCGCTTGAAACGGATCCATGGACGGAAATGCAATGGGCGATGACGTGAAGCCAGAAATGTAGACGCGCTTGCTCGCATCGACGGCAGCGCCTGTAACCCCCACCTGAGCGTTAATTCCTAAATATGTCGAATAACCGAGACCGCCGGGCGTCGCCGATGAGCCGGGCGCGAGTTCCGCGAGAATGCCATCACTCGTTCCGCCACCGTAACTGGAATGAACGGCTTTAGCGCTCGTGATGGGAAAATCCGCGGAGGTAGTGTCTGAGGCTACAAAAATATCGCCCGCAGAATCGGAC
>Ga0079221_10000549_pt1 | contig 10734 bp, 12 predicted proteins | sample GAAS200_FD_75069 | JGI IMG/M metagenome (GOLD analysis project Ga0079221, IMG submission 75069) | Agricultural soil microbial communities from Georgia to study Nitrogen management - GA AS200 | ecosystem: Environmental > Terrestrial > Soil > Agricultural land | place: USA: Georgia | collected... | reverse complement strand
TGGCGTTCTCCGCAGTGATTGCGTGCGGAGAAAACGGTTTCGACGTGTGTTTGGTTGACGCTCGCACGCACGCCGCTGCGCGTGCATTCAGCCTCGCTCAGCCGCGCAACAGCCGCATCGCCGCTTCCGGATAACGCGCACCGGCGGCCGCATCGCGCGGAAAGATTGCGTCAATCGCAGCGAGATCACCGCCCGACAGCGAAACATTCACCGAACCGAGATTCTCGTCCAGATACTTGATGCGCTTGGTCCCCGGGATCGGCACGATGTGTTCGCCCTGCGCCAGCACCCAGGCCAACGCGAGTTGTCCCGCCGTGCAACCCTTCGCATCGGCGAGCTCGCGCACCTTGTTCACCAGCGCGAGATTCCTCGCGAAGTTCTCGCCCTGGAAGCGCGGATTGCCGCGGCGGAAATCGTCTTCCGCGAAATCGTCGGGGCTCTGGATCGCGCCGGTGAGAAAGCCGCGGCCAAGTGGCGAGTACGGCACGAAGCCGATGCCGAGCTTCTCGCACGTTTGCAGGATCCCGTCCTCGGGATCGCGCGTCCACAGCGAATATTCGCTTTGCACCGCAGTGATCGCGTGAACCTTGTGCGCCCGCTCGATGGTCTGCGCCGAAGGCTCGGACAATCCGAGATGGCGCACCTTGCCCGCGCTTACCAGATCCGCCATCGCACCGACGGTTTCCTCGATCGGAACTTCGCGGTCCACGCGATGCTGGTAATACAGATCAATATGCTCCACCCCGAGCCGCTTCAGGCTGGCGTCGCAGGCACCGCGCACGTATTCGGGCCGCCCGCTGATGCCGCGCTGCTGCGGATTGTTCGCATCGCGCACAATGCCGAACTTGGTGGCGAGGAAGACTTCATCACGGCGATTGCGAATGGCCCTGCCGACCAGCTGCTCGTTGGCGCCGCTGCCGTACATGTCGGCGGTATCGAAAAAGTTCAGGCCGGCATCCAGCGCGTGATGCAGCACCTCGAGGGATTCGGCGTCGTCGTGCGCGCCATAGAACTCGCTCATGCCCATGCAGCCCAGGCCGATGGCTGAAACCCGCGGTCCGTTCGGGCCGAGTGTACGTGTCTGCATGGGGAATCTCCGTTTCTTTGATGGCGGGTTTCGAAAGCGCTTGACGCGGACCGGTCATCGGGCGAAGACTGATCGTGGTTCTGCAATCTGGAGCCCGCGTGCGCGGCTATCAAGGCCCGTTCGTCATTCTGGCAAGCGCGGTGGCATTGTGTGCATGCGGCAACTCGCACCGGAATGCCGACCCGACCGCCGGCGTTGCGCCCAGCGCTACTGGAGCGAACCGGCAAGTGCTCGAAAGCAAGCGTTTCGGATTCCGCATCGAATATCCGAAGGGCTGGAAGGCGCGCCGCGATTTCCGCGGCAGCTATCTGGCGAACGGCAGCTGGAAGACCTACGCGCCCCCGGATTCGCAGGGCACGCCCGTGGCGGCATTGATCGTACCCGGCTCCAACCCGATCACCAATGCGGAAGTGCGCATCGGCGTGAGCCGTGCGCGGGACGAGGTGGAATCCTGCTCGAAGCCGCCTTCGTCGCTGCGCGCCGGCAGCACCGATCGTGAGCGCATAGACAGCGCCGACTTCGTCAAGTTCGAAGCAGGCGACGCGGCGATGAGCCACTACCTCGAAGTGCGCAGCTATCGCGCGGTGCACGAGGGTGCGTGCTACGCGATAGATCTGCTGGTCTACGGCACCAACCCGCAGGTGTACGAACCGCCCGTCACTCCGCCGTTCTCAAGGCAGCAGGCGTTCGCTGCGATGCGGGATGTATTGCGGACTTTCCACTTCACCCACTAGCCAGCGCTTGCACCGCGTTGCGGAAACGCGCCGCGATGCGTTCCTCGTCGCGATGACGAGAATCGCGTACGACCCATTCTCCGTTCACCATTACATCACGCACCAGCGGCGTGTTGCCGGCGAAGAGGAAGCTGTCCAGCATGTTGCGCGCATTGCGCGCGGCGAGCAGCGGTGAAGCGTCGTCCAGCACGATCAAATCGGCGCGCGAACCCATGCCGAACGGCGCCAATCCGGACGCCCGCGCACCACCCTGCAATGCTGCTTTCCACAAATATTCGCCGACACTCGCACCCGCTTCGCGCACGGTAATGTTGCGCTGGCGCGCGATCAGGCGCTGGCCGTATTCGAGCCAGCGCAGTTCTTCGACCGGCGACACGGAAATATGCGAATCCGAACCGACGCCCAGCGTGCCGTTTGCTTCCAGATACTTTTCGAGCGGGAACAAACCGTCGCCGAGGTTCGCCTCGGTGGTCGGACACAAGCCGGCCACTGCGCCGGACCGCGCGACGCCCTCGATCTCGCCTTCATGCAGGTGCGTGGCGTGGACCAGACACCAGCGCGCATCAACCTCGGCATGATCGAGCAGCCAGCGCACCGGGCGCGCGCCGCGCGCGGCGACGCACTCTTCCACTTCGCTAATCTGTTCGGCGATGTGGATGTGGATCACGCCTTCGCGAGCAAGTGGCGAGGCCAGCACCTCACGCAACGCCTGTTCCGGTACCGCGCGCAACGAATGCAGTGCAATGCCAACGCGCAGCATCGGCGATTGCTGCGCATGCAAACCTTCGATCAGCCGTAAATACGCCTGCACATCCATGCCGAAGCGGCGCTGGCGTTCGCTCAACGGACGTTCGTCGAAACCGCCGGTCATGTACAGGACCGGCAGCAAGGTCAGGCCGATGCCCGCTTCGCGCGCGGCTTCGATGATTGCCAGTGACATCGCCGCGGGATCCGCGTGCGGCCGGCCATCCGGCGCGTGGTGCAGGTAATGGAATTCGCAGACCTGCGTGTAGCCGGCCTTCAGCATCTCGACGTAGAGCTGCGTGGCGATCGCTTGCAACTCGTCCGGCCCGATTGTCGAGGCGAAGGCGTACATGGTTTCGCGCCAGGTCCAGAAGCTGTCCTGGCTGGAAGATGATCCGCGCCGCTCGGCCATCCCGGCCATCGCGCGCTGGAAGGCGTGCGAATGCAGGTTCGGCATGCCGGGCAGTACGAAACGGCCAAGGCGTTCGCCGCTTCCGGGCGCGTCCGCCTCGAGCGCCACGATACGGCCCTGCTCCAGCCGCAGCCGGGCATCGCGCACCCAGCCGTCCGGCGTGAACAGGTGATCCGCGTGGAAAACTTCGCCCTGCATGAGAACTCCTTTGCACGCGCCTGCTAACGGCAGCGCATGTCGCACACCAGCATTCCGGCACCTCAACGCGGTTCGTCGCTATCAGGAACATTTCTGCGCATCGCGTTGTGCCGGCGGTCGCGCCACCAGCGCAGCAGTCCGTAGGACAAACGCACTTTCTCCTCGCCGACCGGCAGATCGGCGCGCGCGAAAATCCACGATGATTTCGAATAGGCGATCTGCTGCTCGGGATACACACTGCGATGTCCGATGATCAGGTACGCGGCCACGCAGGCGCCCGCGACGTAAAGCGTCGAGTCGGCGCCGAACAATTCCACGCCCATCAGGATTGCCGCGATCGGCGCATTGGAAGCGGAAGCCACCACCGCGACCAGGCCCACGGCCGCGCCCAGAGCAGCCTGCAAGCCCAGCAGGTGCGCGAACGCGCCGCCCAGCACGGCACCGATCACGAATTGCGGCGTGACGATGCCGGCGTAAAAGCCCGATCCGAGCGTGATCGCCACCAGCAACGCCTTCCAGAGGAAACCGAGGTACGGCATCGCCTGTCCGTGCAGTGCCTGATCCATCAGCGGCAGACTCAGGCCGAGATAGTCGGTGGGCACGGCCAGGATCAGGAGCGCCAGCAGCACTCCGCCGATCAGCGGCAGCAGCGGCGGCCAGATCGAGTACTTCGCACGCAGATGCGCAAACAGGCGCCTGATGCTCCGCAACAGCTCGACGAAGATCCACGCGGCCGCACCGCACAGGATTCCGATCACCACCGTTTTCAGGAACAGCACTTCGGTGAAATCGCCGTCGAAGACGATGTGGTACACCGGATATGGCACACCGAGGTAACGGCTGACCTCGAACGCGGTGACGCCGGCGACGATGCCCGGAAACAGGAAATCGTGGCGGATGCGGCCGATCGCCAGCATTTCCACGCCATAGATCGCGCCCGCGATGGGCGTGCCGAACACGCTGGAAAAACCTGCGCTGACCCCGCAGGCCAGCAGCCGCTTGCGCATCTCGGGATTGAGGTGCAGCACGCGGCCGATGCCCGCCGCAATGCTGGCACCGATGTGCGAGCACGGGCCTTCCTTGCCGCCCGAACCGCCGCAGCCCAGCGTGATCAATGCCGCCAGCGGCTTGATCCAGAACGTGCGGAACGGCATCCGGCCGTGCTGTTCGTTCACCGCGACAATGGCATTGTCCTTGTAGCCGCTGCGGCGCAGGCGATAGCCGTAATGCAGCAACAAGCCATTGGCGAACCCGCCGATCGGCAGCAGACTCATCTGCAGCCACAGCGGCGCGGCATAGGCGCGACCCGCAGTGGCGAACAGGATGCGCAGGAAAATGCTGCAACCGCCGCCGATCACCGCACCGGTGAAGATGGACAGCACCAGCCATTGCACGACAGTCGCCAGCATCACCAGTGGTTCGGCGAGATGGAAACGTCGCATGGCTGACCCGAACCGTGTGCGGAAGAGCAGCCGCGGATTATGCCAGCACATCGCTGTGCTCCCGCAGCGCGGACGGCAACTGCGCTAACCTTGCGCTCGCCTCGGCCGGAATCATGGTCCGGCAACCGAGTCAGCCATCAATCTCGCAATTTCCCGCACATGACCGCAACGCCCTGGGATCACCTGCTGCTCGATTGCAACCTGGCCACGCTGGCCGGCGAGACCGGTTATGGCGTGATCGAACGCGGCGCGCTGGGCTGGCGCGATGGCGCAATCACTTTCGCCGGCGCGATGGGCGACCTGCCCGGCGCACCGGAATCGCTGGCCGCGAAAGTCGAATCGCTGCACGGTGCATGGGTCACGCCGGGACTGGTGGACTGCCACACGCACCTGGTGTTCGCCGGCACGCGCGCGGATGAATTCCAGAGGCGCCTGCGCGGCGAGAGCTACGAAGCGATCGCGCGCGACGGCGGCGGAATCCTTTCCACGGTGCGTGCCACCCGCGCGGCACCGGAAGATGAGCTCTTCGCGCAATCGCTCCCGCGCGCGCGCGGGTTGGTAGCGGAAGGCGTCACCACGCTCGAAATCAAATCCGGCTACGGCCTCGACCTCGAAACCGAACTGAAGATGCTGCGCGTGGCTCGCCGCATCGGCGCGGAGCTGGGCGTCACGGTGCGCACCACCCTGCTCGGCCTGCACGCGCTGCCGCCGGAATACAGGGATCGCCGCAGCGATTACGTGGCGATGGTTTGCGACGAATGGCTGCCCGCCGCGAAAGACGCGAACCTCGCCGATGCGGTGGATGCTTTCTGCGAAGGCATCGCTTTCACGCCGGACGAAGTGCATCAAGTCTTCGTACGTGCGCGTGAACTCGGCCTGCCGGTGAAGCTGCATGCCGATCAATTATCCGATCTGGGTGGCGGTACGCTTGCCGCCGAACACGCGGCACTCTCGGCCGATCATCTGGAATGCGCGAGCGAGTCGTGCATCGCTGCGATGGCACGTGCGGGAACCGTCGCGGTGCTGCTGCCCGGCAGTTTCTACGCGTTGCGCGAGACCCGCGTGCCACCGATTGCCGCCATGCGCGAACTCGGCGTGCCGATGGCGGTGGCGACCGATCTCAATCCCGGCACTTCGCCGCTGCGTTCGCTGCGGCTGGGGATCTCGATGGCGTGCACGCTGTTCCGGCTCACCCCGGAGGAAGCCCTGCGCGGTGCAACCGTGAACGGGGCGCGCGCACTGGGGTTGTCCGATCGCGGACGGCTTGTCGCCGGACAACGCGCAGACTGCGTGATCTGGAACATCCGCGAGCCGGCGGAGCTCGCCTACTGGATTGGCGGCGCGCTGGCGCAGCGCGTGTTCGCGGGCGGACGCGAAATGGCCTGCCATGGCGATCGTTCCTGATCGCAAAAGCCGCCCGTGGACACATAAGTCCACACTCTGGCGCCGCGTTCGCGTGAAAGTCACGGATTGTGAACGTCAACCAGCTCACACTTCTCCGCAAATAGACATCTAAATGTCTGCGCATTTCGTGAACTGCGTTCACGCGAGCGTCACAGAGTGTGGCCGCCAAGGCATGTGAGCACTGTGTCTCGTTTGCAATGCCACATGGCAACGAAGATGCCGCCGCCGACAACAGGGTGGCCGCAATGAACAGCTTCCGTTCCAAAACGATATTCAAGACGATCGCGCTCGCCGCGCTGTGCGCGGCAGCGGGTCTGGCGCCTTCCGCGATCGCGGGCGAGGCCGCCGCGCAGCTGCGCGTGTCGGTGCACATTGTCGCCTCGTGCCGCTTCACGGTGGACAGCGCCGCTCTGTCGTTCGGCGATGTCGAACAGGACGCGGGCAGCGCCAACGCACAAACCGAACTGGGCGTGCTCTGCTCAAGCAAGCAGCCGTATGCAATCGGCTTCGACTATGGTCAGCACGCCGATGGCGCGCAGCGCCGCATGAGCGACGGCAGCAACGGTGTGGCCTATCAACTGTACGCAGACGCAAGCCACCGCACGCCGCTCGGACCCGCGGGCAGCGATGGTGCCGTGCGTGGGGTCGGCAACGGCGGCGAGCAAAGGGTGCCGGTCTACGGCAAGCTGGATGTTGACCGCGATACGCCGCCGGGCGTTTACAACGATACGGTGCGGCTGACGGTGACCTGGTAGTCCGGTTCATTCTTCAACAAAAAAGCCCCGCAGTGCGGGGCTTTTTTTCGCGACGAATTCGATCAACCAGCGGTCTTCTTCGCGGCAACTTTCCTGACTGCCGCCTTCTTCACGGCCGGCCGCGCGGCAGGCTTGGCCGTCTTCTTCACCGCCGCCTTGCCCTTCGGCGAATGCGGACGCGTGTTGCCGTGGCTGCCCGCATAAATCTTGCCCTTGCGTGTCTTCTTGTCGCCCTTGCCCATCGTCGTTCCCGCAGCAGTTGTGGTGCGCGCGATGTTAGCAGCGCCGCGCGCGTAAACAAGCGCCTCAGTGCCGGTGCGAGCCGTCCGGCTTGCAATCGTTCGCGTGATCGGCGCATTCGCCGAGTTCGATCTCCACCGTGGCATGATCAATCGCGAAGCGCTCGCGCAGTTCGCGTTTGATCGCGATCAATCCGGCTTGTGCGTCTGTGCCTTCGCACAGGCGAGCATGCAGCGTGGCCATCCGCGATCCGGAAGCAATCTGCCAGACATGGACATGGTGCACTTCCATCACCACCGGATGGGCGGCGAGCGCCGCGCGGATGTCCTCGGTGCGCACGCCTTCCGGCACGCCCTCCAGCAGGATGTGCGACGAACGCCGCAGCAGCACCCAGGCACTGCGCAGGATCAGCAGGGATACCAGCAGCGACAGTGCGGGATCCGCCCAGGTCCATTGCAGGTAGCGGACCAGCAAGGCGGCGGCGACGGTGGCGAGCGAACCGAGCAGATCGCCGAACACGTGCAGGCTGGCCGCCGCGGTGTTGAGGTCATCCGACTCGCGTGCGTGCAGCATCCGCAGCACGATCGCATTCACCAGCAGCCCGGCCAGCGCGACCGTCAGCATCACGCCGGATCGTATTTCCGTGCCGCCGAGTTCGAGCAGCCGATGCACCGCCTCATACGCGATCCATGCGACCAGCAGCACCTGCACCAGCGCGTTGACGAAACCGGCCAGCACTTCCAGCCGCGCGTAACCGAAACTGCGTCGCGCGTCCGCCGGCCGCGCGGCGAAATACGCAGCCGTCCACGCGAGCAACAGTGATGCCGCATCCACCAGCATGTGACCGGCGTCTGCCAGCAGCGCCAGGGAATTCGACCACCAGCCGCCAGCCGCTTCGGCAACCAGCATCAGGCAGGTCAGAGCGAAAGCGACGCCCAGTGCGGGGGCGCGATGGGTGCCGGAATGATCGTGCGCGTGCGCCATGCGGAGATGCTAGGAATGCATCGAGGCGTTACACAATCACGGCCTGGGTGGTTGTCGGTTGTCGGTTGTCGGAAGGAGCGACGGCCTCGGCATTTCCACCAGCAACCAGCAACCGACAACCAGCAACCTGTTCCTAAACGTGTCCGCAATTCGCGGTATGCACATGCCGGTGCGAGAGCACCAGGTTCACGACGTGCGCGCTCGCCACCAGCACGCCGCCGCACACCACCAGCGCGGCGTGCAGCCATTGGTGTGCACCGATGTCAATGATGATGCCGGCGAGCAGCAGCGCGATACCCGGCACCAACAGGAACAACGCGTTCAGCTTTCGGTGCCGCCGCCAGGCGGTGAAAATCGTCGTCGAGGCCAGCACCGCCGCACACGTCACGAAGACGCGCTCGAAACGGTGATCCGCGAGAAAACCGAGCCCGATCAGCGGCAGCAATGCGATCACGAACGGCAGCAGCGCGCAGTGCACCGCACACAGGAACGATGCGGTTGCGCCGACACGATCGGCCACGACCGCAAGCGGGCTGATGCGCGCGACGGCAAGTCGGGAGACGTCCATGCTCTCGGAAGGGATGCTCACGCGTGAATGTCCTTGCTGTTCAATGCCGCCGGGTGCGTATTGTAACAGTATAACATTTCAGGATGCGATGGGCTGATCAGCAAGGAAACACCATCCCGCCCCCCCCTTTGGATAGGAGGGCAAAAAGTGCGCGAGCCCCCTTCCATCGAAGGAAAGCCAGGATGGGGATGGCGGTGCTTTCAGGCGGGCGTGCGCAGTGCACGCCAGGCGGTCCGGAGTTCCGCTTCAGCCGGTTCGGCAGCTCTTGCAGACCCCATGCACTTCCAGCGTCTGCGCCTTGGCGCGGAAACCGAGCGTGCCGGCGCGCTTTTCGATCAGGCCGGCGACCGCCCCGTCGTCGCACAGCTCGGTCGCCGCCTCGCACACGTCGCAGATCAGGAACGGCACCTGGTGCGCCTCGCTTGGGTGCTGGCAGTACACGAACGCGTTGATGGATTCGAGCTTGTGGATGAAGCCGTGCTCAAGCAGGAAATCCAGCGCGCGATACACCGTGGGCGGCGCCGCGCCGGCGTGGCTGTCGCGCAGGGATTCCAGCAGATCGTAGGCCTTCACCGGCTTGCGCGCCCGCGCGATGAGGTTCAACACCTCGTGGCGCAACGGCGTCAGGCGCAGGCCACGCGCACGGCTGGCGGCCTCGACTTCACGCACGAAACCGGCGGCATCGTGATGATGGTGATGCTGTTTGGGGCGAGCGGCCATACGCGCATTCTACCGCTTGCGCGCGGCCGGGAAATTCGGCGCGCGTTCCGGTTTCTTGTCCGCGCCCGGCGGGAACACCCACAGCGTGAACCAGCCGATCGGGCCCAGCAGCAGCGCCAGCCCGATCCCGAGCCATACGCGCCTGCGCCACCATCCCAGCACCGCGCCCACCACCACGCACAAGACGGTGAACCAGATCAGCGGCCACCATGGCACCAGCGCCATGATGTTGGCGAAGATGCGCGCGAAAGCATCCGGCGAATCCGGATCCACGCCTTGCATGACTTTCTGCAGAAGGTCGTTCACGACGGACGCCTGGTCAGGGGGCGAATTGTTCGTCCAGGATCCGCTGCGCCAGATTGTGTTCCGGGTCGAACAACAGCGTGACCGCGTGCTCGCGTGCTTCCCTCACCGTGACTTCGAGCGCGTGGCGCACTTCGTGGAAATCAGCCGTTGCGCTCAACGGGCGGTGTCCCGGTTCCAGGGTGCGCAGGCGCACTTCGGTGGATGAAGGCAGCAGCGCGCCGCGCCAGCGGCGCGGGCGGAACGGGCTGATCGGTGTCAGCGCCAGCACGTTGGCGTCCAGCGGCAGGATCGGTCCGTACGCCGACAGGTCGTATGCGGTCGAACCGGCCGGCGTGGCGACCAGCACGCCATCGCAAATCAGGTTCTCGAGTTTCACCGCGCCGTTCAACGCGACCTCGACGTGCGCGGCCTGGTTGGTCTGGCGCAGCAGCGAGACCTCGTTGAATGCCAGTGCACTCACCTGCTTGCCGTCGGCCAGCGCCACGCGCATCTCCAGCGGATGCAGGACCGCCGGATGCGCCGCGGCCACACGATCGCGCAGCGAATCCGGCTCGAACTGGTTCATCAGGAAACCGACGCGACCGAGTTTCATGCCGTACACCGGCAAGCCGCGATCAAGATGATCGTGCAGCGTGCGCAGCATGAAGCCGTCGCCGCCCAGCGCGACGATCAGTTCCGCCTCATCCAGCGACGTATCGCCGTAGCGGGCGATCAACACCGCCGCCGCCTCGCGCGCCTTGGGCGAAGCCGAGGCGACGAAGGCGATGCGCGGGTTATTGCTGGAATGCGGCATGGCTGGAGTGTGCCGCAAAAGCTGGAATGCGGATAGCGTCCCCGAGGTCATTCCCGCGAAACGGGAATCCAGTGTCTTTTTTCAGGAGCGCGCTTGCACGCAAACAAGAACGCCATCCATGGCCAAGAGCTCCGTGGTTCCATCCGCGATGAATCCGCGGACGACCCCGGAATGACGAGTATGGTTACGCTGTTGCGATTCCCGATTCCCGACTTCATCCAGCCTGCGCCAACTGCGCCAGTCTCCTCAGCGCGACGGATGCGATCGGGTAATCCACGTTCTGGGTGCGGATTTCATCCAGCATGCCGCGGGTGAACTTCAGCGCCGGATCGTCACGGTTGAGCCAC
>Ga0079221_10000548_pt1 | contig 10738 bp, 6 predicted proteins | sample GAAS200_FD_75069 | JGI IMG/M metagenome (GOLD analysis project Ga0079221, IMG submission 75069) | Agricultural soil microbial communities from Georgia to study Nitrogen management - GA AS200 | ecosystem: Environmental > Terrestrial > Soil > Agricultural land | place: USA: Georgia | collected... | reverse complement strand
GAAGCGATCTATCCCGGCGAAGTTCGGCGGTTCGCGGCGAACGGCGCGCAACTCCTGTTGAACATTTCCAACGATGGCTGGTTCGGACGCTCGGCTGCCGCCGAGCAGCATCTCCACATGGTGCGCGTGCGCGCCGTGGAAAACCGCCGTTGGATTGTGCGCGCGACGAACAACGGATTTACCGCCTCGGTCGATCCCTACGGCCGCACGGTGCAACCCCTGCCGCCGGACGTCCGTGCCGCCGCGGATTTGCCCTATGATTTCCGCACCGACGAGACCATCTACACGCGCTTCGGAAACTGGTTCGCGTGGCTTTGCGTGATGGTTTCCGCTATTCTGTTAGCGGTGCATTGGAAGTAAGAAAAAATCTCCCGAAAGATAGAAATGATCCTCGAAGACCTACAGCATCGCTACGACTCGCTTCAACCCCGCATCACGCTTGTCCGGAGCTATCTTTGACGCCAAAAGCAACCGCGAACACCTGAAAGCGCTTGAAGCCCGCGTCGCCGACCCCAATTTCTGGAGCAATCAGGAAGCCGCGCAAAGCGTTCTCCGCGACCGCAAGCGCGCGGAAGAGCAGATTGCTGCCGACGAAAAGCTCACGGCAATCAGCGGAGACCTGGAAACGTACATCCACCTCGCACAGGAAGAAGCCAACGCGGAACAAAAGAACGAGCTTCTGAAGGATCTCGACAAAGAGTTGACGGCGGCGGAAACCTACGTCGCCGACCTGGAAACGAAAACGCTGCTCTCCGGCGAAAGCGACCATCTCAACGCCATCATGACCATCAAGCCCGGCGCGGGCGGAACGGAATCGCAGGACTGGGCGTCTATCCTCCTGCGAATGTACTTGCGCTGGGCGGAGCGCAAGGGAATGAACGCCTCAGTGCTCGACGAGACGCCGGGAGAAGAAGCAGGCATCAAGAACGCTACCGTGCAATTTTCCGGCGAAAGCGCCTACGGCCTTCTCGCGGGGGAAACCGGTGTTCACCGGCTGGTGCGCATCTCTCCCTTCGATCAAGCGGCGCGGCGTCATACGTCGTTCGCGTCGGTGTTCGTCATTCCCGAAGTGGACGACAAGATCGAAGTCAATATTCGGCCGGAAGACTTGAAGGTGGACACATTCCGTTCCGGCGGCAAGGGAGGCCAAAACGTCAATAAAGTGGAAACGGCCGTCCGCATTACGCACATCCCGAGCGGGATCGTGGTCGGCTGCCAGGCGGAGCGCAGCCAGCACAAAAACCGCGAACTGGCGATGAAGATGCTCCGTTCGCGCCTGTACGACATGGAGATCCAGAAACGCCAGGCGGAAACCGACAAACTCGACGCCACGAAAATGGATATCTCGTTTGGCAGCCAAATCCGTTCGTACGTGATGCAGCCCTACCAGATGATCAAAGATCATCGCACAAAATTTGAAGTCGGCGACGTCAACCGCGTGCTCGACGGCGATCTCGATCCCTTCATCCGCTCCTACCTGATGGCCAAGAAAACCAAAGGCCGCCTCGACGTCGAGCCGGATGACAACGGGGAACCGGCTTAGCTTTTACCGCCATCCCGCGACAGTCATCAACCCATTTCTGTTCTCCTGTTGGCCTCTCCCAGCGCCCATTTTCCGGGGCCGCTATACGCCAGAATTAGCAGACCACCCATGATGGCCAGATTTTTCCGAAAATGTGTTTCCTGCATCCCCGCCATCATTCCCGTGGCCGCCCAATAGTTGTGGAATATCACGGTCACCGCCGTCGTGTACAAAAACATGATGAACGCGGCGATGCGCGCCTGGTATCCGGTGATCAAGCAGATCGAACCGCCCAACTCGACGATCGCCGCGATGGCCAGAAGCACAGGAATCAGCGGCAAGTGCCTGGTACTCATGTATTGCACGTTGCTGGACCACGAGAATACTTTTCCGATTCCGCTGGTGGCAAAGATATAAGTGATCATCAAACGGCCGGCGAGAGGGATGATTGGATGTTCAAGCTTCATTTGCGCCTCATTTTTCTGCCACGGCAATCGATTGTTCGGTAGTCCCCCGAAGTCCTTTTTCATGCGCAAGTGATTGCCATCCGGCAATCGCTTGGCTGCACTCATTCATGCCGCAGCGCAACCAGCGGATCGACGCGTGTTGCCCGATGCGCGGGGACGAAGCAGGCCAGCAAGGTGACGGCGGCAAGAAGCGCCGCAATCGTTGCAAACGTAGCGGGGTCCGTGGGCTTCACCGAGAACAGCATGGATTGCAGGAATCGTGTCAGCACGAGCGAGCCGAACAATCCGGCTCCCACACCGAAAGCAATCGTTACAGCACCTTCCGTCAGGGCCATCTTAAGAATGTCGGTACGCTGCGCCCCCATGGCGATCCGAATCCCGATTTCGTTGGTGCGTTGCGTGAAGGTGTAGGCCATAACGCCGTAGATCCCGATGGAAGCCAAAAGAAGCGCGACGCCCGCAAAGACCCCAAGAAGCTCCAAGGTAAAGCGCCGTTCGGCCAGAGAAGCAGAAAGAACAGAGGACATCGTTCGAACGCTGAAGACGGGAATGCCGGGGTCGATGCGCTGAACTTCCGCGCGGACCGTTTCCCCAATACCGCCGGGATCCGCAGCCGTACGAACGAATACCACACTGGCATAAGGAGGTGCCTGAAAAACGGGGCGATAGATGTGGGGTTCGCCCGCGGCATCAAAGCCGTCGGATTTGATATTCCCCACCACGCCTACGATGGTAAACCACGGAATAGGAGCGTTTGGATTGCGAGCGCTCCGTGTGACGGGGCGAATGCGCTGACCTACAGGGCTGTTATCCGGCCAATAACGGTGGGCAAGAGCCTCATCAATGAGAATGACTTGCTGGGCCTTCGTATCATCGGAATCGCTAAAGAAGCGGCCCCCGATCAGAGGCGTCTTGAGCACAGAGAAATAAGCTGGAGTCACCGAGGCGATTTCCGCAACCGGAGTGCGCTCGGAATCGACCGGGCGATTTTCAATCACAAACGAGAATTGGTTGCGCTGACCGTCCATGGGGAGGCTGGCAGCCGTGCCCAGAGCCGCCTGTTCGACGCCGGGTATTGCGGAGATGCGGCGCAAGACTTCCTGGTGAAACGCGGCGCGCTTTTCCGGCGTGAAGTACGGGTCCTCTTTGGGATCGTTGGGAACAGCCAGCCAGAGTTTTGCCGTGACGACGTGGCTGGGTTCGAAGCCCGGGCGCACTTCGAGGAGGTGCCAGAAGCTGCGAAACAGGAGGCCCGCGCCGATCAAGAGGACAAGGGAGAGTGCGATCTCCGAGGCCACGAGAAACCGCGAAGATTTAAGCTGATGCTTGCTGAAGCCCGAGCCGCGCGTGCCTTCGCGAAGCGCGGTGACCTGACTGGCGCGAGTGGCTTGCAGAGCCGGAACGAGGCCAAAAACCACGCCAGTAACAATCGAGATGATGAACGCAAACAGAAGGACGCCTGGACTTAACGTGATTTCACTGAGACGAGGCAGATCGGCGGGAGCTAGTCGAAGGAGTGAGCTCTTGAGCCCAAAAACGGTGAGCAGCGCCGCCGCGCCGGAAATCGTGGCGAGAAGAATGCTTTCCGTTAAGAGTTGCGCGATAAGCCGGCGGCTTCCCGCCCCGATGGCAAGTCGGATGGCGATTTCGCGCTGGCGGACCGCCGAGCGAGCGAGGAGTAAGTTGGCAAGATTGACGCAAGCAATGAGAAGAACAAAGGCCACGGCGGCAAAGAGCACAAAAAGCTCCGTGCGAACGCTGCCCACGAGGTCCTGTTGAATGGGCATGATGCGCAGGCCCCATCCGGAGGCCGCGGGATATTCGTCGGGAAATTGGCGTGTGAGCTGCGCCACGAAATTGTCGAGCTGTGCTTGCGCTTGAGCGACCGTAAGCCCCGCCTTGAGCCGCCCCATGGCGCCGGGAAGAAGCCGAACTGCACGAATCGGCGGCGAAGGAAACGGCGCCGCTGCAAGTCCGCAGGTGGCCCAAAGATCTACGTCGCTGGTGAGCGTACGGCCAGGATGTCGGAAGTCCGGGGGCATCACGCCGGCGATCGTGTAGATGTCGCCGTCCATTCGTATTTTTCTGCCCAGGACATTGGGATCGGCGCCGAATCCGCGACGCCAGTAAGCGTCGCTAATGACCACGGGCTCGGAGAAACCGGGAAGAGCGTCGGCGGGCACATACGTGCGGCCCAGTTGTGCATGAACCCCGAGCATGGTGAAGTAGTCGGCGCCGGTCCCGAGCAATTCGACGCGTTCAGGACGCTCCCCGCCCGTGATGTTGGCATCAACGGGGTAAATGACGGTGAGGTCCTGAAAGACGCCCGAGTGGTCGCGCAGGTCCCAAAGCTCAGGGACCGACATGCCAATATTGTGCGTGTTGGAGCTGTGAAGGTCGTCGTAAACGCGAACGAGCTGCTCCGGGTGCGAAAAGGGAAGCGGCTGGAGAACAACAGCGCGCACCACCGTGAAGATGGCGACGTTCGCTCCAATACCAAGAGCTAGTGTCAGAATCGCGACCAGCGTGAAGCCGGGACTACGCCGCAACATGCGTCCGGCATAGCGAAGATTCTGGCCCGTGGTTTCCACCCAGCCGACAATGTCCACCGCACGCGCGTCTTCTTTCAGCAGAGTGGAGTTGCCGAAACGACGCTGAGCGTCGTATTGAGCTTCTTTAGGAGACATTCCCGCGGCCACGTTGTCTGCGGTGCGCATCTCGATGTGCGCGCGAAGCTCGTCGTCGAGGTCGCGTTCGAGCCTCCCGATTTGCAACAAGCCCTTGAGGCGGGAAATCAGGGACATTGTTAATCGCTCCTTTGCTTAGTAAAACCCCTCATCTCTTTTTTTATGTTGTTACTCATGCCGCAGCGCAACCAGCGGATCCAGCCGCATCGCCCGCCGTGCGGGGACGTAGCACGCAAACAACGCCACGGCAAGGACCAGAATCGTCGCGCCAATGAACGTGGCTGGATCGGTCGGCTTCACGCCGTAAAGCTGGCTCGCCACCAGGCCTGTGAGCCCAAAAGCTCCGGCCGCTCCAAACGCCACGCCCAGCGCGACCGGGAAAAGGCCCTGGCGGATTACCATGCGCAGAACATCGCTTGGAACCGCGCCCAGCGCCATGCGGATCCCGATTTCCTGGACGCGCCGCGCCACTGAATGGGAAATCACGCCGTAAATTCCGACCAGGGCGATCGCAAAACCAATGCCGGCGAATACCGCCAGCAAAACGCTGCGCAGCCGTTCATTTCCGACGGATTCGGAAATATTCCGCGACATCGTCGTCAGGTGCGTGATAGGCTGATCGGGATATGCGGCCCAGATTTGCCGCGTCAGCGTCGTCGCCAAAACGTCCGGATCGGTAAGCGTACGCACCAAAAGATGAATCGAGCCCGTGCCGCCCTGCAGCAGTGGCAGAAAATAGGTCGGCGATGGTTTCGAGCGAAGATTGACTTCGCGGGCGTCGGCGACCACGCCCACGACCTCATTCCATACCGGCTTGTGTTGATTGTCCACAGACATGCTGATCCGCTTGCCGACCACGTCGAGCGTTCCCCAATATTCGCGGGCCATCACGGCGTTCACGAGCGCGACGCCTTGTGCGTCGCCGCTGTCGCGATTCGTAAATTCACGGCCGCGCAACACCGGAATCTTCATGATGTGGAAATAATCCGGGTAAATGTATCGCGCGGACGCGGCGCGCTCTTCTTTGGAAGAGGGCGGAATGGCGCCATCCACAATCAGGCCCCCCTCCATCATCATCATTCCGCTTAAGACGCCGTGATCGGATACGGTGACTTCCGCGACTCCAGGAAGCTGTTGAATCTTGCTTACCATCTCCTGCAAGTGCGCCGCCTGTGTCTTAGTGAAGTTTTTTCCATCTTTATCGGCGGCAAAATCGTAGGGCGGCTGGGGAAGATCGAAAGACAGAAGATGGTCCGTGCGGAAGCCGGGATCCTGGCGCAACAAACGCGAAAGCGTGAGCGCCATCAGGACGGAGCCAACGATAAGAACGAATGCGAACGCCACTTCCAGCGTGACCAGCGCGCTGCCCAGCCGCGATTGGCGCGCGGAACGTGCCGCGCCCAGGTTCGTGCCCGCGCCTTCTTTAAGAGCCTCGTTCGGATCCATGCTCGCCGCACGCCGGGCAGGAACAATCCCGAAGAGAACGCCGGCCAGGAGCGACGTCAGTAGCGAGAACCACAGAAGAGTCCAATCGAGCGAGATTTCATTGAGCCGCGGTGTCCCGGCGGGCGCGATGGCTTTGAAAAGCTGTATGCCTCCTGCGGCCAGCACGATTCCGACCGCGCCGCCAATAAGCGCGAGCAGGCAACTCTCAACCAGCCCTTGGTGCAGCAGGCGTCCGCGGGATGCGCCGAGGGCGGCGCGAAGAGCCATTTCCCGCTGGCGTCCGGAGCCGCGGGCCAGCAGCAGGCTTGCCATATTGGCGCAAGCAATCAGCAGAACAAAAGTCGCCGCGGCCAGAAGCATGAGGAAAGGATCGCGCGCGTCCTCGAGACTGTCGGCGAGGAGCGGTCGAGCGGAAAAACTGTAGCCCGCGGCAAGCTGGGGATAGTCCTTCATCGTATTTTTGGCAATCGCATCGAGCTGCGCCTTCGCTTTCTCGAGTTTCTCGCCCTTGCGCAGCTTCGCCAGCGTTTGCAGCATGAAGTAGGTGGGGTTCTGCCGGTCGGCCTGGGAAGAACCAAGGGGATGCCACGCCTCAGTGGAAGGTCCTGGGAAAGTAAAATTTGGAGCAGCGACGCCGACAACGATGTACGGCTCCTTGTCGAGAATCAGTGTTTTGCCAACGATGCCCTGATCCGCGCCGAAACGGGTTCGCCAGAGTTTGTCGCTGAGAACCACGACGCGGTGCTGTCCCGGCTGAGTTTCTTCCTCGGTAAAAAGACGTCCAAGTTGAGCGGTGGCCCCGAGCTCTTCAAAAAAGCCGTCCGTGACGGAAGCTATCGTCAGCACCGCCGGTTTGTCGCTTCCCGTGAGCGTCTTCTCGGTGTCCGTGTAGGCGGCAACCTGCTCGAGAGCGGAGGCTTGCGAACGGGTCTGCTGCAGATTCAGCCACGACAGCCCAAGATTGAATGTTGGGAACATCGCCGTATGCGTCGAGAGATGATAGATGCGCGACGAATCCTTGTAGGGCAGTGGGCGAAAAACAACCGTATTAACGATGCTGAATATGGCAGTGTTCGCTCCGATGCCAAGCGCGAGCGTGAGGATTGCGACGAACGTGAACCCGGGGCTGCGCCGCAGCATGCGTCCGGCATAGCGAAGGTTTTGGCCAGTGGTTTCTATCCAACCGACGACGTCTACAGCACGCGTGTCTTCCTTCAGCCGAGCTGAGTTACCGAAGCGGCGTTGCGCGTCATAGCGAGCCTCCCGGGGCGACATTCCAGCGGCGATGTTGTCAGCCGCGCGCATCTCGATATGCGAGCGAAGCTCATCATCCAGGTCGCGCTCGAGCCGGCGGATCTGCAACAAGCCCTTGAGGCGGGAAAGCAAGGACATGGTTCTAACTCCTTCGCTTACTAAGACTCCTTTTGATCGCACTTCGCGAATTCCGGCGACTACGTCAAAATAAGAATGTTAGTCGTGCTCTAACTCTTTCGTGCGTCCTGGCGCTTTCCTCCAAGAAGCCAGCCCCTGTACCTCAGGCGAAATCCAAAACCGCAGCGACCGCTTGCGTCAGTCGCCCCCAATTTCTTTCTTCTTCTGCAAGTTGTTTGCGGCCGTTGGCAGTCAGACGGTAGTAGCGAGCACGCCGGTTGTTTTCCGATGCGGCCCATTCTGCGCTGATCCAGCCTTCCTGCTCCATGCGGTGCAGCGCCGGATACAACGATCCTTCCTCAACCCGCAAAACGTCGCTCGAAACGCGCTGAATGTGCAGCGTGATGCCATACCCGTGCATGGGGCCCCGCACGAGCGTCTTGAGAATCAACAGGGCCAAAGTGCCCTGCAAAACGTCGGCTTTGGGCTTGGTCACCGCATCTCCTATAGACATCTATAGGTAAGACGGCCCTTCCCTCATTTCGTTTCACAGAGAGCGAGAGTGCTATGATTTGCAGCATGCGGGCCGGTTTTCGTGACACCTCTCTAATTGCCATTTTCTCCTTGCAAGCCATTGTTCCGATTGCATTTGTTCCGGGCGCAGTGGCTCGCCAGGATTCTGCGCCTCCGCTGAGGCAAGAAACAGCGAAAGGGAGAAGCGCCGACTACGCCGAAGTGGCCGAAGCATTTCAGAAGGGGCTTGCGCGGGCGCCGGAGTCGGCGCAAACGTGGATGAAGTGGGCAGATTTCGATTTGGAGCGGTTTCGGGTGCTCAGTTTGGAGCTGAGGAGCTTGCAGAGCGGCATGGCCGTGGTGCTGCGGCTCGAGGCGGAGGGCTTGCATAGCGGGCCGCAGACGCGGGAAGAGCTATTGCGGCAATCCGCGACAGCGGATCCCGAGCAGCGAGGGATTTGGGGCGAACTGGGCGTCGAGCAAGTGCGGCGGGGAGAAGACGCCGCGAATCGGAAGATTCATTCCCCGCAAATCGCTGGCCGGGCCGGAAACGGCGCTCACTGGACGGAGGAAGCTGCCGCGACACTGAAGATGGCGCGGGAGCGCCAGCCGAGAGATTTGTGGACGCTGCGCCTGGAAGCGATGATGGCTGCAGCGCGAGGCGATTGGAGGGATGCAGAACGCTTGCTGCTGGAGTTGGGGAGCCGCTCGCCGGCAATCCTTCGCCAAGAATTGCAGGCCTGGTCGCGGAATCTTGTCCCGCCGCCAAATGTCGCAGGCGAAATTTGGCGGTGCGTACGAGAAAACTCCACGACGTGCATGGGAAAAATAAAATTTGCCGCAAGCGACATAAAATTTCCAGCAGGCGAAAACCACGATTCCGAAGAGCAACTCTTCGCGGAAGAGCGGTGGGAGCAGTTGGCGGCGCTGCCGGAACCGCCCTCGGAAGTCACGGCCGCGTGGTTCCGGCGCGGCGTTGCGCTGGCCGAGTTGAACGATTGCGGGGGAGCGATTCCGGCGCTCGAGCGCGGGCTCGATGCCGGCGCAGAGAGCGCGGCGTATTGGCTGGAGCTTTGCTATGCATCGGAAGCTGAACGCACGATTGCTCGACTTGGCAAGCTCGGGAATCAAGCGCCTTCTCGCGTTGCGGGCGATTCGCAAGTCGCGGAACTTGCGTTTCATCGCGTGCGCGGAGATTTTCTGGTGCGCGTCAAGGGCGATATGCAAGCGGCAACCGAGGAATATGTCAAGGCGCGGAAGCTCCAGCCGCGCGATCCGTTATTAGCGGAGAGGCTCGCGCAAGCTTACGAAAATATCGGCGACATGCAGCGTGCGAAGGCGGCGGCGCGCGAAGCGCTGGCGCTTGATCCGCGGCGCGCGGTGTCGTTGCGGCTGCTCGCGTCCATCGCGATGAATGAGCGAGACTACGCGAACGCGCTCGAATCCCTGAACAAATTGCTTGCCCTGCGCCCAAGCGACGCGTGGACGCGCGTTCAACTGGGAATTGCGTACGCGCAGACCGGGCAACCACAGCAGGCGCTTGAAAATCTGCAACCGGCGCTGGCGGCCGGCTATCCGGATGAGCGCGGAGCGCTGCACGCGATGCTCGCGAGCGTTCTGCGCAAGCTGGGCCGCGAGCAGGAAGCACAAAACGCGGCGGCGGAGTCGGACCGCCTGTCCAATCTTTTTCAGCAGCACGGTCAAGGCCCGGCAGCACCTCCAGAAGAGCGTCCTCGCGAACCCCGATGATCACCAATAGACGCGGCTTCCTTTCCAGAGCGGCGGCCTTTGTTCCTTTCTCATGCGCGCATCCTTTTCTACGGATCGCATCAAAGCCTTTTTGGGGCATCACCTATCCTTTTTTGCGCTTCGCCAGCGAGCAATCTTCTCGCCTGGTCGCGCAGCATCCAGTCGCGACGAACCCGCCGGGCGGGCCGATTCGTTTTGAGCTTGCGCCGGTTTCGTGCGGGTTGGATTTTGTGCTGCGCAACGGCGCGCAAGGGCGCAAATACCAGGTGGAAACGCTGCCGGGCGGGCTGGGCGTGATTGATTTCGACGGCGATGGCTGGCCGGATCTGTTTTGCGTAAATGGCGCGGCGCTTCCATCCCTGGTGAAAACGGGGAAGGAATACTGGAACCGGCTTTATCGGAATAATCGCGACGGCACGTTTAGCGACGTCACGGAAAAGGCGGGGCTGGCGGGGCAAGGTTACGGCATGGGCGTGGCCGTGGGCGATTATAACAATGACGGGCATGAGGATTTGTTCGTCGTGGGAGTGCATGGGAATCAGCTTTATCGGAACAATGGCGATGGAACGTTTACGGATGTTACGGAACAAGCTGGATTCGGCGCGCCGGGCTTGAAAAAGTTGTGGTCGGTTGCCGCGGCGTGGATTGATTACGACAATGACGGGCGGCTGGACCTGTTTATCTCCAATTATTGCGATTGGACGCCGGAAAGCGATCCGGTTTGCGGGGGCTATTGCCATCCGGATGTGTATCGCGCGGAGCCGATGCAGCTTTTTCATAACAATGGCAACGGTACGTTCACGCAGGTGACGGCCAAAGGGGGATTTCCGGAAGTGCTGGGCAAGGGAATGGGCATTGCCATGGCGGATTTTGCGGGTGATGGGCGCCCGGGGTTGTTCGTGGCCAACGATAATGCGCGCAATTTGCTGTTTCGGCCGGCAGGAAAGGGCTTCCAGGAGATCGGGATGGAAGCGGAAGTGGCG
>Ga0079221_10000547_pt1 | contig 10756 bp, 6 predicted proteins | sample GAAS200_FD_75069 | JGI IMG/M metagenome (GOLD analysis project Ga0079221, IMG submission 75069) | Agricultural soil microbial communities from Georgia to study Nitrogen management - GA AS200 | ecosystem: Environmental > Terrestrial > Soil > Agricultural land | place: USA: Georgia | collected... | reverse complement strand
CCGCTTGATAACTCCCCTAGCTTCGTTCTGGCCGTTTTGCCTTTAAAGCCCAAGTACGTGCCCGCCGATCAGCAACTTTCGGGAACTACTCTCACCGGCCCCCACGAACGCTGCTACTCAAGAATGGGCGCGGTGTCGAGCAGCTTTCCTGTGGAGGAAAAGCAAATAGCCCAGCCGGCAAGCTCCAGTTTTGGCTGGCACGGGATACTGGCCGTACCTTTTTGTGACACATTTTTTACACACCTGCTACTACTATTTGACTTCAATCAGATAACGGTGTGCAATAATTGGTATTTACCGCCTAGGCAATTCTCCTTGACGCGGTATTTGGTCCATGCGTATATTTGTACATTGCGATCGCGGCAACGCTATCGCGCTCTGGTTTGGGAGGGGAGAATCACGTCGATGGGCTGATCGCCCTGGACCACCGATCCGACTTGCGCTAGCGCACCCCAGTGCCAGCGATTTGACATCGGGCGACCTGTACAACCGCTGTTGAGTCGACCGTAACGAAGACGAAACAGGATAGGGACAAGTGAACGCCCAAGTAAACATTTTCCTCCTCGCACAAAACCGCCTGCTTCTTGAAGCACTCGCAAGAATCCTCCGGAAAAAGGCCGAGTTTTCGGTTACGCATGCAGGCGCCTACTGCCCCGAATGTGTCAGGATCATGCATGATTCGAATTGTGAGGTGCTGTTGGTCGACTCTTCGGTCACAGATGCGTTTGGGTTTCAGGTGGTACAGGACACTTTGGGGGCAATGGCCGGTCTGAAAGCCTTGATGATCGGTATGGAAGGAGATGAGGAAACATTTCTGAAAGCGGTGAGCGCCGGAGCCGCCGGCTATGTTCTCAAAGACGCCTCGGCAATGGATGTGGTGGCGGCGATCCGAGCTGTGGCGAGGGACGAGGCGGTATGTCCTCCGCGGCTTTGTCGATCGCTGTTCCGCTACGTTGCTGGTACGTGTTCCAGCTTGCCCAACATGCGGGTGAAATCGCAACTGGGGCTGACCCGCCGCCAGCAGCAACTGGTGCCTTTGCTTGCACAAGGCCTGACGAACAAAGAAATTGCTGTCCAGCTAAACCTTTCCGAACAAACCGTCAAAAACCACATCCATCGAATGCTGCAGAAAGTAGGGGCAGACGATCGCCTTTCAGTGGTGGAGATGGTCAAAGTCAATCAGGTTTTCTTGTAGACCAAACATGTTCACTTTCTGCCGTCAGGTTAATCCCCTAAGGCTGAACCTAGACCGAATTTGGTACTTTGCCCGTCCTGAGTACCAGTAAAGGACCAAGGAGCTTGGTCCCCAGCCCTGACGTCTCCTTTGTACCTTTTCTCCGAACTGGCCGTGCAGATAGCCTATTAGGATGATGAGAAGCCGCATGACACGAAACGTGCGTGTGCTTGTTGCCAACCGGCCGAGGCTGATTCGAGAACTTATCCTGGCGACCATAGCAGATCAGCCGGACATAGAAGTCGTTGGAGAAGTGCAGAATGAAGCCGATATCTTAGGGGCGGTGGAGCGGCAGCAGCCAGACTTCCTGATTGTGGCTCTGGATAACCCCAGGACCCGCCCGGCGGTTTGTGACGTCCTCCTCGAAAAGTTCCCCAACATGAAAATTCTTGCTCTGGCGCCGGAGCACAATAGCAGCATTTTCTACTGGGCCTCGATCGATATCCATTCCTTCGACGTGGAAGCTTCTGAAGAAGGACTTCTGGCCGTTCTCAGGGGCCCGGGACGGCGGGCAGGAGGCTACCAGTGAGTTTCAAAACCCGACGATTGGTATCGGCTCGGTGCCCGCGACTAGCCGGGATCGCAGCGCTGCTGGCGCTGATCAGTTCGCTGGTGTGTCCGGCCTTGATGGGGCAGCAAAAGCAGGACGTGCCGCAGCGCACGCAGCAGAACGGGCAACCCGAGCAGGTCTTCGAATCAGCGCCTTTATCCGCTCTTGCCCGGCAAAATCTGGATTACGTGGCTGCCTCCGCGCCCGACATTGAAAAAGTGCTGGAAGCACAACCGGGGCTTCTGGTGGAACTGCAGCACTGGGTCGCACGTGACGCCGCCGACCACGGCCAGATGGTGGATGAGCAACAGATGAGCAAGGAGGGAATCTACGACCGCCTTGACAACGATCTTAAGTTCCGGGCGGTAGCCACCCGCATGCTGCAGAGCTACGGCTACTTGACGCCGGAGGTCAATCCCAATTCGAAAATGGGACGGGAGCAGCAGCTTCAATTAGTCGCAGCAGAAAAGCGATTGGAGCAGACACCAACCCAGCCGGTCCCCCCGGCTTACAACACGCCTGCGGGCCAGACCTACCCCGTTTACCAGCAAGTTCCGCCCGGCAACCAGCGCGGGCAGTTGGTCCAGCAAAACCTGCAAGGACCTGCCCTCCAACAGTGGGGTCCCATACTCAGCTCACCGCAGAGCCAACCGGGCTTGAGCTACCCGAATGACCAGCTTTTGAACATGCGCCAGGTCAACCAGACGCTGGACCCACAATCGAGTCCCAACTCCCTCGGCACGATGGGCACTACGTTGCCGCTGGATTCGGCGGATGAGACAAACACCGAAGGCCAGAGCAGCCTCGGCGGTCTAGGGAGTCTGGGTGGGGTGGATGCCATGTCCGGCTACGGGCAGGGCTCAAGCGGCCTTTCAGCGTTCTCAAATTATGCGCCGCTGTCCACAATGCAGCAGCCCGGGAGCAGCTTCGGACGCATGTCGATGGAGCAGGAACGCGGCGGAATGCCGATGATACCGGCGGCGATACCTACGGCGGGCCCTGTAGAGAGAACACCGTCGCGTCTCCCGCGTTCTTCACCGTATTACCAGCAAACAGGGCAAACCTACCAGCAGGAAGCTCCGCGACCGCAGGTCGTCCACCGCGCCAATCCCTATTCGGACATTCCCTCGCTCTACGATCTCTATGAACAGGTATCCCCGCATTCTCCGAAGCTTCAGCGCTTCGGTCTGGATGTATTCGAAAACGCTCCCACAGAGGAGACAGGCGAGCTTCCGATGGACCTGCCCGCAGGACCGAGTTACGTGGTGGGTCCGGGAGACGGCTTGACCATCAATACCTGGGGAGGCGTGTCGTCGCGCGTATACCGCGTAGTGGACCGGGAAGGCCGCGTGACGCTGCCGGAGGTCGGGCCGCTCATGGTGAGTGGAGAAACGATGGGCGCCGTGCAGCAAAGAGTGCAGCAGGGGTTGCGAACGCAGTTTCGAGACGTTTCGGCCGATGTCAGCCTGGTGAAACTCCGCACCGTTCGCGTCTACGTGGTGGGTGAAGTCGAGTACCCGGGTGCGTATGACATCAGTTCACTCTCAACGCCGTTAAACGCGCTAATTGCCGCCGGCGGGCCGGTAAAAGACGGTTCACTGCGAGCGGTCAAACACTACCGCGGCAAGGAGCTCGTCCAGACGGTGGACCTCTACGACCTGCTTTTGCACGGCGTGCGCTCAGACCTCGAAAGGCTGGAGAACGGCGATACGATTCTTGTGCCGCCGGTGGGTCCGGAAGTTACTGTCGAGGGCACGGTTCGTCGCCCCGCTATCTATGAGCTGCACGGAGAAGAGACGCTGGCTCAAGTGCTTCAACTGGCCGGCGGGATTCTTCCCACCGCGACTTTGCGCCACATCGAAGTCCAGCGCGTGGAAGCCCACCAGAAGCGGACGATGCTGAGCCTTAATATCCAGAACCCGAAAGGCTCGGCCGAGATTAACCAGCAGCTCGAGTCTTTCGGCGTTCATGATGGCGATGTCATCCGTATTTTCCCCATCGCGCCCTACAACGAGGACGCGGTTTACCTTGAAGGGCACGTGCTTCGCCCCGGACGCTACTCATTTCACCCCGGAATGCGGTTGAGCGATCTGGTTTCCTCTTATTCGGACCTGCTACCCGAGCCCGCGACCCACTACGCCGAAATCATCCGCCTGCGGGCTCCGGACTACTCTCCGAGCGTCGAAAGTTTTGATTTGTCCGACGCCCTGGCCCATCCCGGATCTTCTCCAAAGCTGGACCCGCTTGATACGGTGAGGATCTTCAGCCGGTTCGATTTTAACTTCGCTCCGACCGTAACGGTGGGCGGCGACGTGCGCAATCCCGGGACGTACCAGACCTCGGGTGTGGTCCGCGTAAGGGATGCCATCTATCAGGCGGGCGGTGTTTCTCCGGACGCCTTTCTCGGCTCCGCCCAACTGGTTCGCAATTTGCCTGATGGCAAGCTGAAAATCATGAGCGTCAACTTGCAGAAAGCGCTCAACGGAGAGCCGAGCCAAAACGTGCTGCTCGAGTCGCGTGACCGCATCATGGTCCAGCAGAATCCCCTGAAGGCCGACCCGCCCAGCGTTTATGTGGAAGGCGAGGTTGTGCGGCCTGGGCGTTTCCCGCTTACCGCAAACCTCAGAGTCAGTGATCTGGTTGGATTGGCGGGCGGGTTGAAGCGAAGCGCGGACCGCCAAACGGCTGATCTGACAAGGTACGCTGCTGGCAGCTCTGACGCGGGAGCAGGCCGGCATCAGGAGATCGATCTGGAAGCGGCGCTTCGCGGAAGCGGCGGGGATCCGGTGTTGAAGGACGGGGATTTGTTGACCGTCAAAGAGATTCCAGCCTGGAAAGACATCGGGGCGTCGATCACCCTCCGAGGTGAGGTCAGACACCCTGGAACCTACGGGATCGCTCCCGGCGAGCGGCTCAGTTCGGTGCTGGAGCGAGCCGGTGGATTCCTGCCGACGGCCTATCCAACTGCTGCCGTTCTCGAACGAATTTCAGTCAAGCAACTGCAGGAGAAAAGCCGGAATGAACTCATCCAGCAGGTCGAGCAAGGCGCCGCAGACGTGAAGGTGTCGGTCAATTCCACCGCCGGGGAGGCGGCAGCTTTGCAAAGCGCCGCGTTACAACAGCAGCAGCAGGTTCTCGCGGCCTTGAGGAATGCTCCAGTTACGGGCCGGCTCGTCATTCATCTGAGGACAGATCTAAAAGCGTTTGCGAACTCCCAGGACGACATCCAGGTCCAGGCGGGCGATACTTTGATGATTCCCAAGCGTCCGGATTTCGTGATCGTGACGGGTCAGGTGTACAACTCAAATGCCATCACTTACGAGCCTGATCGGACGGCAGGTTGGTACCTGAGGCGCGCGGGTGGCGCCACCCCGCTGGGCAATAAGGGCGCGATCTTCATTGTACGGTCCGATGGCTCTGTAGTGAGCGGCGGCGGGAGTGGCTGGTGGCGTGGTGATGTCCTGTCGGCGCGCCTCGGCCCAGGTGACACCATCGTCGTCCCCGAAAAGCCCATCGGTGGTTCACTGTTCTGGAAGAACCTGATTCAAATCAGCCAGGTGGCCTCCTCGACAGCTATCGTCGCCGCCCTAATACCGTAGTGAGGAACGTTGGAGAGCCTTTGCAGAAACTGATAATTCTTATGTGTGCAATTGCCACAATATCCGTCCCCGGTCTTGCCCAGACCGGTATTGGAACCGCAGGACCGGTGGTTCCAAACACGACGCCTGTCCGTCCTCACCGGCAGGTGGATTGGTGGGGACATCACAAGAAAAAGGACGACCAGCCCGCTCCGGATTCGGACCAATACCAGAATGACCTGGGGCTTCCCCTGCTGAAACACATGGCCGGCGACCAGAAAGCCATCTGGACCAGCCCCTTCCATGTGCGCTTGCGCGATGCGGACTGGCTGGTACCGCTAGGCGGCTTGGCGGCCGCGTTATTTGTCACCGATACTGACGTCAGCCGGCATCTTTCGAATGATCCAACACGCATCAGCGACAGCCGGACATTCTCGAACTTGGGAGCTGCTACGCTGCTCGGTGGAGCTGGCGGGCTCTACCTGTTGGGAAAGCTCCGGCACAACGAGCACATGCGCGAAACGGGTCTTTTGAGCGGTGAGGCCGTCGCTGGCAGTTTACTGGTCACGACCGCTATCAAAGGCGTCGCCGCCCGTGAGCGCCCTTTCGTTGGCAATGCCGAAGGGAGTTTCCGGGAGGGCGGAAATTCATTTCCCTCGGAGCACGCGACGGCCGCATGGGCGACGGCAGGCGTCCTGGCGCATGAATATCCCGGCCCGCTCACCAAATTGTTTGCCTATGGCCTGGCTTCGGCCATCAGCGCTTCCCGTGTGACCGGCAGAGAACACTTTCCGTCAGACGTGCTGGTAGGCAGCATTCTCGGGTACCTGATCGCACAGCACGTTTATCATGCGCACCATAATCCCGAAGTCTGGGGCGGCAGTTGGCAGATGCCGGGACACGATGTCGATGCAGAAGCTCGCCGCCGACCGGAGTACATGGGTTCACCCTACGTGCCACTGGATAGCTGGGTTTATCCGGCCATCGCGCGGCTGGAGGCGACGGGATATGTGCAGACGGCCATGCTCGGCATGCGGCCATGGACGCGGCTTGAATGTGCGCGCCTGGTGCAAGAGGCGGTTGACAGCCAGAGAGCACAAGAAAATGACCGGCCCGTACTGGACCGTCTGATCAATAGCCTTGAAGCAGAATTCGCAGGTGACCTCGACCTGCTAGGCGGCGGCCGCAACCTGAGCGCCGAGCTCGAGTCGGTCTATACGCGGTTCAGAGGGATTTCGGGACAGCCGCTGACCGACGGTTACCACTTTGGCCAGACGATCACCAATGACTTCGGCCGGCCGTATGGTGAGGGATTCAACAGCGTGACGGGAGTCTCGGGTTGGGTTTCTTCGGGGCCGTTCACGGCCTATCTGAGGGGCGAATATCAGCATGCTCCGGCAGGGCCGGCACTCCCGCTCGCGGCGCGGCAGTTCATCCAAGTCGCTGATTATGGCCTTCCGCTGCCGCCATCCCAGCTCTCGCCTTCCGTGGATCGTTTTCGCGCCCTCGACGCCTATGTAGCGATGAACGTCGAGGACTGGCAGATCTCGTTCGGAAAGCAGAGCCTCTGGTGGGGACCCGCCGAGGGCAGTTCGATGATGTTCAGCAACAACGCCGCGCCTATGGTCATGCTGAGATTGAGCAGGGTCGCTCCCTTTAAGCTGCCCAGCATTTTCGGGTGGCTGGGCCCCATGCGGGCGGAATTTTTTATCGGACGGCTCAGCGGTCAGGAGTTCGTCTACGGCGCGCCAACTGGACTGATTGGTCAGTGGAGCAGGCCGCTTTCAAACCAGCCCATCATCCATGGGGAGAGGATCAGCTTTAAGCCGACACCCAATCTGGAGTTCGGCTTTTCGAATACGGCGCTTTTTGCAGGCGAGGGCGTCCCGTTCACTACGAAAACGTTCCTGCGCAGCATGTTCTCAACCGGTAACGGTACGCCGGGATGCTTTGAGATCAGCGCGGTTTGCCCTCGAATTGATCCTGGTGACCGGAGGTCGGGATTTGACATGTCGTATCGCCTTCCGGGCCTGAGGAATTGGGTGACCTTCTATACCGACTCCTACACTGACGACCAGCTCACGCCTGTCGCGTACTTTGACAGGTCCGCCAACAGCGCTGGACTGTATTTTTCGCATCTACCCAAACTGCCGAAGGTGGATCTGCGCCTGGAAGGCCTGTATACCGACAATCCGATCGGCGGGGCTGTCTGTTGCGGGTTTTACTATTCCAATATTCGTTACCGGAACGGTTACACGAATGACGGCAATCTGATCGGAAGCTGGGTCGGGCGTGACGGGCAGGGCGAGCAAGCCTGGCTAACCTATTGGCGCGGCCCGCGCACTTACGTCCGGTTCCGGTACCGGCATCAGCAAGTGAGCCAGCAGTTCGTTCCGAACGGTGGCAAAGTAAACGATGGCGGCGTGGAGGCGGGGATCTGGCTGGGACGGGAACTCAGCATCTCGGCCTCCCTGCAGTATGAGAAATGGGACTTTCCGGTGCTGCGGCCCGGGCCGACCTCAAATTTCACCTCTTCGGTCCAGTTCACTTACTGGCCGCGCTGGCGGGTGCATTGAACAGAAGTGGCGGTGTGCAGGTGTTTGAAGGGAGTAGTACTTGAGCGATCGTCGGACTGAAACGGCCCTGAGCCGCGAGCGGACTTACGTTCCGGAAGAACTCGTCATTGAGGCCATTGATGAGGTGGCGGTGCGGGAGGCGCGCGAGCGCACCGCAGCTCGTGTGCGGCTGCTCTGGAACAGTCGCCGCTTTGTTCTGCGAGCAGCGGTCACGGGGTTTGTGATCGCTACTGCGGTTGCCTTTCTGATTCCAAATAGATACCGGTCTACAGCCCAACTGATGCCTCCTGATCAGTCGATGACTTCCGGGAGCGCGATGCTCGCGGCCCTCACCTCCCGAGTAGGCGAAGACTTGGCGGGTATAGCGGAAAACGCGATGGGGATGAAGACCAACGGCGCCCTGTTCGTCGGGATCTTAAAAAGCGACACGGTTAAGGACCACCTGGTCCGAAAATTCGACCTGCAAAAGGTCTACCATCAGCGCTACATCGAGTATGCGCGAAAGAAATTGGCGTCAAAAACGGACATCTCCGAGGATCGGCAAAACGGAATCATCACCATCAGCGTCACCGATCACGACCCGAAGCGGGCAGCGGCGATGGCGCAGGAATATGTGGACGAACTGAACTGGGTAGTGACTCACTTGAGTACTTCTGCTGCACACCGCGAGCGCGTCTTCCTCGATCAGCGTCTGACCCAGGTAAAGGCTGACCTTGAAGATGCCGAGAAGAACTTCAGCCAGTTTGCGAGCCAGAAGGGCGCCATTGACGTTCCAGCCCAGGGCAGAGCGATGGTGGTGTCGGCGGCCAGCCTGCAGGGGCAGTTGATCGCCGCCCAGTCAGAACTTCAGGGCCTCAAGCAGATTTATACGGACAACAACGTGCGAGTGCGAACCGTGCAGGCGCGCGTCAACGAGCTGCGCGACTCTCTGCGGAACATCGCAGGCAAAGGCGCCAACGAGAGCAGTTCAGCCGGACAACTCTATCCGTCACTCCGCGAACTGCCGCTGCTCGGGGTCACCTATGCCGACCTGCTGCGCCGCGCCAAGGTGCAGGAGGCCGTCTTTGAAACGTTGACTAAGCAGGACGAACTGGCGAAGGTCCAGGAGGCCAAGGAAATCCCGAGTGTCAAGGTGCTCGATCAGCCCCAGGTGCCCGAGAGGAAATCGTTTCCTCCTCACACGCTGATTGCAGCCCTTGGATTGATTTTAGCCGCCATCGGCGCCATCGCATGGGTCCTTGCTGGGGCGGTATGGCAGTCGACTCCCCCGAACGACCCGCGTAAAGCGGTGGCGATTGAGGTTTGGTCTTCCGTTCGTGGCAGCCTGCCGTGGAACTCTGGAAATGGTTCGCTGCCCAGAATGTCAAGGGACTGGGTGCGGCGAAAATTCAGCCGGAAAGCGAAACCGCCTCCGGGCGGAAATGGGCCCGAAGACGCACAAGCAAACAGAAATTAGGAAGTGCTTGCAGTTGCGCCACACTAGTTGGAATTGGGTTAGGTCACATGCACCGAGCGAAGTGACGGGGCGGAGCTATAAGGAAGCTATGGCGGCAGGCATATCGGATGCGCAACGTGGTGACTTGTTAGCAGGAGGCGAAGCGACGCCAGTCGAAAGTGTCCGGGCATGTTGGTACGCGGTCTACACGCGATCAAGGCACGAGAAGTCTGTCGCCGAGCAACTGCACGGCAAGCGGGTGGAGACTTTCCTCCCGCTCTATCGAACCGTACGCCGCTGGAAAAACGGGGAGCATACGGTAGAACTCCCGCTGTTTCCCGGCTACGCGTTTGCTCGCTTCTCGTTGGCAGACCGGTTACCGGTTCTTAAGGTGCCAGGAGTGGTCCGGCTGGTGGGATTCAATGGTGTTCCTTTCGCGGTCGAAGACCGCGAGATTGAGGACCTGCGGCAAGCGCTCGCCGCAGGGGTTACTGCCAGACCGCATCCGTATCTGACCGAGGGATGCCGTGTGCGCATCACTGCAGGTCCGCTGGCCGGCCGGCAAGGGATACTCGTGCGACGACAGGGTACGGTGCGGGTGGTGCTTTCCATCGACCTGATCCAGCGCTCGGTGCTGGTTGACGTTGCTGCCGATTCGCTGGAGCCCGAATGAAGGCAAATCTTACACACTGTACCAGAAACAAACGAAAAAACCGATGAGCGGCTCAGAACATTTCATAATCCAGTTTGTTATCAATAGCTTACAAATTTCACAACAGTTTTTGGGAAAATCCCAAACGTCTCATTTTGCGGGGCCTCAGCAGATTGTAGCCTACATATAGAGGCTTAATTTAACTCAGGAGGATAAATGCGAGCGTTGATCAGCGGTATCACAGGGCAGGACGGATCCTACATGGCCGAGCTCCTGCTGGACAAGGGTTATGACGTCTACGGGCTAGTGCGACGGAGCAGCGTTGAGAAGTTCGACCGGATCGGGCCGATGGTCGACCGCTTGCAGCTGGTGGAGGGCGATCTCACGGACCAGTCGTCGCTCGACAATATTGTGCGTGAAATCCAGCCGGACGAAGTCTACAACCTGGCCGCGCAGAGTTTCGTACCGACCTCCTGGACGCAGCCGGTGTTGACGGGCGACGTCACGGGGCTCGGCGTCCTGCGGATGCTCGAGGCGCTGCACAAGCATTGCCCAAAGGCGAAATTTCTGCAGGCATCGAGTTCGGAGATGTTCGGCAAGGTCCACGAAACTCCTCAAACAGAAAGAACGCGCTTCTATCCACGCAGCCCGTACGGCGCGGCAAAAGTCTTCGGCCATCAGATCACCATCAATTACCGCGAAAGTTATGGAATGTTCGCCTGCGCCACCAT
>Ga0079221_10000546_pt1 | contig 10772 bp, 6 predicted proteins | sample GAAS200_FD_75069 | JGI IMG/M metagenome (GOLD analysis project Ga0079221, IMG submission 75069) | Agricultural soil microbial communities from Georgia to study Nitrogen management - GA AS200 | ecosystem: Environmental > Terrestrial > Soil > Agricultural land | place: USA: Georgia | collected... | reverse complement strand
CTTAACACATTCAGGTAAGCAAGAATAATGTTGATAGTTAACTGGTCTTTCGATTGCTGCAATTCCATTTCCGAAGCATGGTATGCCAGTGTATTTGCCTTAATATTGTTTTGTATAGAAAGCCCGTTGAATAATGTTACACCACTTTGTATGCCATAGTTACCGGCATTTATGCTCTGGTTGATAAATGCATTGGTGGTTGGATCGTTGGTTCTTCCCGAAGTAGTGCCATAGGCTGCAGATGCATTCAGATTGGGCAGCATGCTCAGTTTCGATTGTTGCATCGCAATCTTAGCCTGCTGGCTGGCGAGGTCCGCTTTATTTACATCTATATTATTGGCAATACCCATTTCTATTGCCTGTTTCAAGGTAAGTTTTTGTGCGGAAGAAATATAAAATGTACCGGTCAATAAAATTATGATTGCTGTTTTTTTCATTTTCGTATATGCATGACTGTTAGTAAATACAATTGATAATTGATAATTGGAATTGAATATCCGATGACTTATGACTTATAACTCATCACTCAACTCTCCTTTTCAATTCTTCCATCCAATAAATGAATAATGCGTGTGCCATAAGCGGCATTCTTTTCTGAATGTGTTACCTGCACGATTGTTACACCTTCTTTGTTAAGCTCTTTGAATATTTCCATGATTTCTTCTCCCTGTTTTGAATTCAAATTGCCGGTTGATTCATCTGCAAGTATCAGCTTTGGCTTTACAATCAAAGCGCGTGCAATACCCACTAATTGTTGCTGGCCACCCGAAAGATTTACCGGGAAAAGATCTTTTTTGCCAACAATTTGAAAACGATCCAGCATATCGCCCACCATTGCTTTACGCTCGCCTGATTTAATGTTCTGATAAATCAAGGGAGTTTCAATATTTTCATATACGGTTAATTCATCAATTAAATGATAGGCCTGAAAAACAAAACCAATATGAGATTTGTATAATTCCGAACGTTGCTTTTCTTTTAACTTCAACACATTTTCGCCCATAAAAAAATATTCTCCTTCGTTGGGTTCATCCAACATGCCCATTACATTAAGCAAGGTAGTTTTACCAGAACCTGATGGACCCATCACCGAAACAAATTCACCCTCGTTTATTGCAAGATTGATGTCCTTCAGCAGGAAAGTGCGATTGGCGCCTGCATTCACCCATTTGTAAATTTTCTTTAGTTGTATCATAAGCCCTCACCCCCTAAAGGGGTGCATTTTTTTAGTTATAAAATTTATTTAGAAAACTCCTAATCCCTCTTTAGGGGTTAGGGGTTCATTCCGTTCGCAACGAATCCACCGGATTGGCAAGCCCCGACCTTATTGCCTGGTAGCTTACCGTAAGCAATGCAATAAGCAAAGCAATGAAGCCTGCTGCTGCAAATACCCACCATGAAATATTTATTCTAAATGCAAAACCCTGCAGCCATTTATGCATTGCCCACCATGCCAGCGGTGCAGCCAAAATGAAAGAGATGATTACGAGTTTTACAAAATCTTTACTCAACATACTTGCAATGCTGCTCACACTTGCACCTAACACTTTTCTTATACCAATTTCTTTGGTTCGTTGTTCGGCAATAAATGCAGCAAGACCAAATAATCCAAGACATGCTATAAAAATAGCAATCGCAGAAAATATCAGCGCAATCTTGCCTACCCGTTGTTCTGCACGATACATTTCATCATAAGATTCGTTGAGAAAACGATAACTGAATGGTAAACCGGGTGCCAGTTGCTTCCATTTACTTTCCACCTGTGCAATGGTGTTTTGAATATTACTTGTATTTACCTTAAATATTCCTAATCCGCCATTGCCAAGGAAAAAACACAGTGGCCCGACATCCTGGTGCAAAGATTCGAAATTGAAATTTTTTACCACACCTATAATAGTATGTGGCGAAGTCTTTCCATCAGGTTCACTTCCGTATAATATTTTTCCGACAGGATCGCTGTATCCTAAAATTTTAGCAGTGGTTTCATTAATAATTACAGCCGATGAATCGCCCGGGAAATCTTTTGAAAAGCCTCTTCCCTGTATGATGTGCATGCCCAGCGTTTTTATATAATCATAATCAATATGCCAGTTCTGCATGTCAAATCCATTCTGCGTATTCATTACTGCTTCTTTAGAAAATGTATTATCACTCCGGGAAGAATTAGTAACGGGCAAATAACTGCTTAGCGAGCCTGATACAACCGCAGGTAGCTGCAGTATCTCATTCTTAAATCCTGCTGCACTATTATTCAGTGAAGAAACTCCATCAACAATCAATACCTGGTCTTTATTATAACCAAGATTTTTTGTTTGTATGTAATGCAGCTGTTTATATACTACAATTGTTCCCACAATTAATATGATAGAAGTGGCAAACTGGAAAACTACCAGCACACTTCGTAGCCCGCCGCTTTTGCTGCCGAGTTTCTTACCTTTTAGCACTTCAATTGGTTTAAATGAAGAAAGAAAAAAAGCAGGATAGCTGCCAGACATTAAACCAACAACAAAAGGCAATACAATCAATAATGGAAATATATACGGAGAAAATAAACTTGCAATAGTCATTTGTTTATTAGCCACATCATTAAACAATGGCAATACCAGTGAAACGATTACAATGGCAATAATGAGTGATAGCAATACCATCCATGTTGATTCAAAAAGGAATTGAAACACCAGATTTTTCTTTTCGGTGCCCAACACTTTTCTTATACCCACTTCTCTTGCACGGTTGGCAGAGCGGGCTGTCGTCAGGTTCATAAAATTGATGCAGGCAATAAGTAAAATAAACAATGCTACTGCTGAAAAAATGTAAACATATTGTATGTTGCCACTGGGGCTCAGTTCAAAACTCCGGTCGGAGTATAAATGAATTTTCGTCAACGGCATTAAACTATATTCAAGATTGTTGCCTGCCTTTCTGAATTCATCCATACTGTTTATATTCATGTATTTTTTCGCATAAGGCAACACATATCTTTCAATATATTGACTGAAATTTTTTTCAAAAGCTTTGTAAGATGTTCCCGGTTTTAATAGCAGGTATGTAAAAAAATTATGGCTGGTAATAGCACCCCAATTGTAATTCACATTTTTCATAGAGAAAAAGAAATCAAAATGAAAATTTGCATTTTGAGGAATATCTTTTACTACCGCGGTAATTTTATAAAATGGATTTTTTTCATCTTTCACTTCAACCGTTTTCCCGAGAACATCCGTGGTGCCAAAATATTTTTTTGCTCCTGATGCTGTTATCACCACCGTATTAGGCTCAGTTAATGCATGCCGGGTATCGCCTTCAATAACGGGCAATTGAAATACATCAAAAAAAGTAGAATCAACATTGGCAACTTTTGGTTCATCAATATATTCATCACCTTTCTTTATCAGCTTATCACCGTTTGCAGCATATATCCGCGTGTATTGCTCAATTTGCGGGTAATCTTTCTTCAGCAATTGCCCCATCATGTCGCTGGTAAACGGCATGTGCAGGTTTGCTCCGCCAAAACGAATGTCTGAATTGATACGGAAAATTCTTTCTGCATTCGGATAGAAGCGATCATAACTTAACTCATCTATCACGTACAAGGCAATCAGCAAGAAACACGAAAGCCCAATGGCAAGCCCTGTAATATTTATAAAAGAGAATGCTTTACTTTTTTTCAAGTTTCTCCATGCTATTTTGAAATAATTTGTAAACATAAAACCTCCTTTTCCCCCGAAGGGGGAAGATTTTGAACTTTTCAAAAAAATAAATTACTGTTCATATTTACAAACCTCTCACAAAGTCCCCTCCTTCGGAGGGGTTGGGGGAGGCTGTTCATTCTGTTCTCAAACTCTTCACCGGGTTGGCCATTGCTGCTTTTACCGCCTGAAAGCTTACCGTTATCAGTGCAATCATAATCACCAATATGCCTGCTGAAGCAAACAACCACCAGCTAAGTGAAATGCGGTAGGGATAGTTCTCTAACCATTTACCTGCCGTCATCCATGCAGCAGGTATGGCAATTACCAACGAAATGAATACAAGTTTTAAAAAATCTTTCGAAAGAACACTCACCACGCCCTGCACGGATGCACCAAGCACTTTACGTATTCCAATCTCTTTGGTTCTCTTTTCTGTAGCCAGCACTGATAATCCAAACAATCCGATACAGGAAATAAAAATGGTGAGAATAGCGCCGAACATCATTATTTGTTTCCATTTTGCCTCCGCCTCATAGCTTTTCAAGTTTTCCTCATTCTTGAATGTATAAGCATACGGGCTTAAGGAAAATAATTTTTTAAATGTTTTTTGAATTGTTTGAAGGCTTGCTGCTGCACTATTTGGTTTTATTTTTATATAAACCATTCCATAATTATTATCTTTCTTCATGGTAAATACCTGCGGTCCTATTTTTTGATTCATCGGTTGAAAGTGATAATCTTTTACTACACCCACAACAGAATATTTTTTTTGATTATCGTACCAGAAATTCAAAACCTGCCCGATCGGTTTTTTCCATCCGGCTTGTTTCACAAACGATTCATTCACTAAAATAGAATTTGAAGAATCAGATGGGAAATCAGGAGAAAAATTTCTGCCGGCTGTTAACGGAATTTTCAATGTGGGTAAATAGGCTTCATCTACTGTTTCGTAATCGAACTGTATCGTAGTATCATTGCTCAATTTGGCTACAGTGCCCCACTGGCCTCCATTGCGCGGAGCTACACTAATAATATCCGGGTCTTTTAATAATTCATTTTTAAAAAGCCATGCCTGGCCATGTGTTTTAAAATCATGGTGAACGATTACAAGATCAGTATCATCATAACCTAATTTTTCATTGGTTAAAAATTTAAATTGTTTATAAATAGTGAATGTTGCAATGATTAAAAAAGATGCCAATGCAAACTGCAATACCACCAGCGATTTCTGCAGGTAATTTTTCCCGGCAAGGTTGAAACGGCTGTATAACGTTTGTACCGGGCTATATCCTGATAAAACAATGGCCGGATAAAAACCTGCAAGCAAACTGGTGATGATAAAAAGAAGAAAATAACCAGCTATGAGTTTCGCATCGAACAAATAAGAGAGCGCAAGGGCTTTATTGGATAGATTATTAAATACAGGTAACACAAGTTCTACTAACAATACCGCCAATGCAAAGGCAATAGTACAAAGCAAAAATGATTCACCTAAAAACTGGGTGATGAGTTGTCTCCTGTCGCTGCCAACCACTTTTCTAATACCAATTTCTTTTGCGCGCTTTACAGAACGCGCAACAGTAAGATTCACAAAATTGATACATGCGATTAATAATATAAATAAAGCAATCCCCGAAAGAATGTATGAATACATGGGGTTACTCGCATCTGTAAGGCCGTTTTGAGCTGGCAGTTCCCTGCTCAAATGCATATCGAGAAAAGGTTGCAACAAATAAGCCCCTTTCCAATTATCCACTTCATCGCCAAATTTTGTCCTTAATGATGCAATCGCCTCTCTTGAGTCATCATTATAAAACTTATTCATTTTTGATTCAACCGCCTGGATATTTGCATGAGGATTCAGAACAACAAAAGTGTTGAGAAAAAAATTAAACCAGTTCTCACCGTTGGCTGCATCTTCTTTCGATTCGCGTATCGGCAAGAGCATGTCAAATTTTATAGAAGAGTTTTGGGGGCATTTTTTTGCAACGGCCGTCACTTTATGCGGAACAAAAACGCTGTCATCTTTCAACATTATAATTTTGCCAATGACATCGGTTGTGCCAAATTGTTTTTTTGCGGCATCTTCAGAAAGAACCACCGAAGAAGGATCTTTCAAACAGGTATGACGGTTGCCACTGATTAATGGAAAAGAAAACACATCGAAGAAAGTTGAATCAACATATAATAAATCCTGGTCATTTACTTCAGTGCCCATCTTTATATTTTCATTTCCGCTTTGCACACGAACAAAAGATTTTATTTCAGGAATATTTTGCGAAAAGCGAGGCCCCTGCAAATATCCAGTGGTAGGATCTTTGCGCCCTTTATTTCCATTCTTATCAATGGCCTGCGTTACTATACGATACATGTTGCCCACATTTGAATGAAAGCGGTCATAACTTACTTCATCTTTTACATATAAAATGATAAGCATCGCGCAGGACAGGCCAATACTCAACCCCAGAATGTTAATCAGAGAATATATTTTATTTCTCTTCAGGTTTCTCCACGCTATTTTGAAATAATTTTTAAACATAAACACCACCCCCTGAAGGGGAGTAATTTTTAAAGTGATAAAATTTATTTATAAAACTCCTAACTCCCCTTTAGGGGACAGGGACTTTTATTCTGTTCTCAAACTCTCCACCGGGTTGGCCATTGCTGCTTTAAATGCCTGGAAGCTGACTGTTATCAATGCAATTACTATTGCTGCAACGGCTGCAACAACAAATACCCACCAGCTAATGCTAACCCGGTATGCGAAACTTTGCAACCAGCCATGCATTGCCCACCATGCAACCGGAAATGCGATCAGGGATGCAATTATTACCAGCTTTGCAAAATCTTTTGAAAGCATTGCAACGATGCCGCCAACATTTGCACCTAATACTTTACGAACGCCGATTTCTTTGGTTCGTTGCTCTGCTGCATACGTTACTAATCCAAACAATCCAAGGCAACCAATAAATATCGCAAATATGGCAAAGGTGATAAACAACTTTCCTGTTTGTTGCTCTGCAGTATAAATGTTATTAAAATCAGCATCCATAAAAGTATAACTGAATGGCTGACCTGGTGCAAGCGTATTCCATGTATTCTGTACACTCTTTATTACAGAACTGATATTTTTTTCATTTACACGAATAGCTACCGTGTTGTAATTGTCGGAAAGCTGCATGATGAGCGGCGTAACCGCCTGGTGCAGCGAACTGAAATTAAAATCCTTCACAATGCCAATAATGTGATAACCGATTGCCCCATTAATAGTATTGTTTCGAAAATCCGGACGAAACAATGTTTCTTTAAAAGGATCTTTAAGGCCAAGCACTTTTACTGCCGTTTCATTTAAAATAACAGCAGTGGAATCAGTGGCAAACTGTTTCGAAAAATTTCTTCCGCCTTTCATTTGCATACCCAGCGTGGGAATATAATTTTCATCCACATAAAAATCAGTAAGCACGACGGCTTTTGATGCATCCATGCCTGCATCGCGAAACCATCCTTCATTATCAAAATTGGTTCCCGTAGGCAGGTCACCTTCTGTTGCATCTTCCACACCTGGAATATTTTTTACCTGTTCTCTGAAAAGTTTTCTATTATCATTAAGGTTATAAATATTATGCACTACTAAAACCTGGTTGCGATCATATCCTATTTTTTTTGCACGAATAAAACTTAGCTGCTGAAAAATAATAATAGTGCCAATGATGAGCATGATGGAAATGGTGAACTGAAATATAACAAGGCCGCTTCTCAGCCAACTGCTCTTAAACCCTTTCGCTATGGTGCCTTTCAAAATCTGTACCGGCCTGAACGATGAAAGATAAAATGCAGGATAACTTCCGGCAACACACCCCACCACAAACACCAGCCCTATCATAACGGGGAAAAGCCACGTGGAAAATAAGGTAGCGACAGACATTTGCTTTAACGCAAGCTGGTTGAATAAGGGCAGTAATGAGGCAGCTATTAAAATAGCCAGCACCAATGAAAAGAAACTTAGGAGCACAGACTCAGTTAAAAATTGGGTGATTAACTGATTACGCAATGAACCTGCCACCTTTCTTATGCCAACTTCTTTTGCACGATTGGCTGAGCGGGCTGTGGAAAGATTCATAAAGTTTACACAGGCGATCAACAAAATAAATACGGCTATTATAGAAAAGATATATACATACGTAGCATCGCCATTGGCTTCTATTTCATATTGCTTGTTCGAATGCAGATGAATGTCAGTAAGCGGCGTCAGGTGTTAGATAAAATGATTGCCCCTGCTTTGCAGATCGCTTAACGAAGAATGAAGCTGTTGCTGCAATTCATTGCCCAAATATTTGTTTATAGTAGCATCTACATCTTTTTGCATTTCGGCCTTGCTCACTCCCGGCTTTACTAAAATATAATTGTAGGTATTATTGCTCAACCACGAAGGGTTATCCACTCCCCGAGGACGAAGAAAGTGAAAATGAAAGTGCGACTGTTGAGGTATGTCTTTTATAACGCCGGTTATTTTACAGTTGGTATTATTATCAACATATAAATTTTTACCAACCACATCCGTATTGTTGAAATATTTTTTTGCGGTAGTTTCATCAATAACAATTGAGTTAGGCTCTTTCAGCGCAGTTACCGCATCACCGGCAATCATGGGTATAGTAAATACTTTAAAAAAAGTGGAATCTACATAGGCACAATTATGATCCGGCACATTCTGGTTATCCTTTTTAACAAGTATATCTTTTTGATAATTTACCCTCGTCATTTCCTGCACCACCGGATATTCCCGCTTTAATGTCAACGCTAATGGATCGGGGGCTACTGCAAAAATTGCCTGTGTATTATTAAAATAAATATCAGCATCCAGGCGGTAAATACGTTCCGCATTTTTATTATAACGATCGTAACTCAATTCATCTTTTACATACAATACAATCAGCAGGCATACCGCAAGGCCTGTTGCAAGCCCGATAATATTTATTGCCGAAAAACCTTTGTACTTCCAGAGATTCCGCAATGCTACTTTAAAATAATTTTTAAACATTGTCTAAACCCGGATTAATATGATTAAATAATTTTGTTGATTTATTATCGACCCTGCCCGACTGCGTTAGTCAGGCGGGGATTCACGTTTCACGTTCATCATTCACTATTTTTCAACCACCATACCAATTATATAGTGCGTTGATACAGAATAAAAAAATAAAGTACTTGCCAGAAAAGTGTTCGCTATCGTACACTTGTGTAACAAAAAACGAACATATTGTTAGTGATAAGCCCGATTGGTTATGCTTATTTTACTTTATATAATATGGTCACGATTGACGATGAAAAAGTAAAAAGTAAAAATTGACGATTCACAATCCAACAATTCCACAATTAAACAATAAACAATTGACGATTCACGATTCACGTGTCTCATCATGAAATAATAACTGCAAAAAATTTATAGTTTACCCGCCAATTATTATTATTGCAGTCAAATCCTCTGCTAAGACCACTAAGCCTGCTCAAAATTCCGTTTTAATTGCAATGAATGTAGCTTATGAGGAAAATGCTATCAATTGTTCTCGCTGTTTGTATTATCATAAATGCCAATGCACAGTTTAGTGTGAAAGATCTCTTGTTGCTACCCGAAATGCAACCAAAAAGCTTAGACCATTTTATGATGAAGAACGATTTTTTCCGTACCGGCTACACCAATGGAAGCGATAAAAATTTTCTTCAATTAAAAAAACATCACAAAAGAGATACGTTACCTGCCGAAACAGTAAACATTTATAGCAAAAACAATTTTAGCTATTACGATTTTCATACTTATTCGCATGAAAAATATGTTGAAGGATGGGAACGCCTTATCAAATCAGGCTATCATCATAGCGATGCACAAAACAATCCAAAAGATTCACTCACGCTTTTTGAAAAGGCTAATGTAACCATAAGTGCGGGCTGGGAAACTGCTGATACGCTGAAACAATACTACTTTAGCATGAAACAGCGACCAATACCGGATGAAATTAACTATGCGGAAGACCTTTTACAATTTGATACACATGATTACCTGGTAAGTTACTTTGGCAGAAGGAATGTTACTGACGACCTGTATTATTTTTCCAATACGGAATTAAAAAAATGTTCTGTTCTCTTTATGGGCACCAACCGGCAGGCTGCCTTCATTTGGGCTGATGATAATAATCTTGACCACCTCTCTTTTATTGTTGTTTCTAATGTAATACCTACCAAATTAAGTGATAAGCTTGGGATACCCGATGCAACCAATGAATGGAAATTTAAAAACGGCCTTCGGTGGGGAATGAAGATACGCGACATACTCCGCCTGAATGAAATGGATTTTTATGTGTATGGAAATAAATCAGACCTTTCGTTTATGGTAGTGCCTCAAATCACCGGCAAGCTCGATTTAAAAAAGACAGGCATCATGCTAAAGTGCGACAACTGCTATGGCAATGAACTATTCGATCAGCAGGAAGTGAGCGCACTCGATATTGCCAAAGCAAACCTGCCGGTGAAAATTTTTGATATTATCCTGTACCCGTAATCTTCGTATATCCATTACCGTTAGTGTCCGGTTTTTTTTAATATTAAAAATGCAGCTTTGTACAACCCATTGTGCGATTAAAAAAGAAGATGTACAAAAATCGCCTTCTGCCTATGTTTCGACAATACTTCGACAAGCTCAGTATGACAATACTCAACATAACAGAAGGCTGTCAGCCTGAGCCTGCCTGCGGTAGGCAGGCCTGTCGAAGGCGGCTCCGTATTTGGTTTCATAACTCAAAACGCACAATTGTTTTATATAATTTTTATTCATAATTTACCATTATGTTTAAACAACTATTTTTTATTACCTGCCTCTTTTTATCGAAGCAAACTGTTGCCTCGCCAGTTCTTACGGTTAGCTCTCCCGATAAAAAAATTATGGTAACCATACAAACAAAACAAAATCTTACTTACTCCATATCCGTTGACGGTAACATGATCATGCCCTTATCGGTCATTGATCTTGAATTATCGGGTGGTCAAAAACTTTCGGATAATTTATCGGTGAAATCATCGCGCCATCTT
>Ga0079221_10000545_pt1 | contig 10796 bp, 7 predicted proteins | sample GAAS200_FD_75069 | JGI IMG/M metagenome (GOLD analysis project Ga0079221, IMG submission 75069) | Agricultural soil microbial communities from Georgia to study Nitrogen management - GA AS200 | ecosystem: Environmental > Terrestrial > Soil > Agricultural land | place: USA: Georgia | collected... | reverse complement strand
TGCAGCTCGCTTTCGATCAGCTCAAGCGGCGCCTCGAATCCGAAGGCCTCTTCGATCCCCGGAACAAAAAACCGCTGCCCCTGCTTCCCCGCTGCATCGGTCTGGTCACTTCTCCCAAAGGGGCCGCGGTTCGCGACGTTGTGCGCATCCTCCGCCGCCGCTTCCACAATGTCCGCGTAACGCTCTATCCCGTGCGCGTCCAGGGAGAAGAAGCCGCGCGCGAAATCGTCAAAGCCCTGAAATTTTTCAACCAGCAGAATTTCGCGGACGTGCTCATTCTTGCGCGCGGCGGAGGTTCGCTCGAAGATCTTTGGTCTTTCAACGAAGAAATCGTCGCCCGCGCAATTTTCGATTCGCGCATCCCCGTTATCACCGGCGTTGGCCACGAAACCGATTTCACCATCGCCGATTTCGTCGCCGACGTTCGCGCTTCCACGCCTTCCGCCGCCGCGGAAATCGTCGTGCAGACGCGCCGCGAATTCGATAAGCACATCGCCGATCTCCGCGGCACCCTCGCCGAGCAGATGCGCTACCGCATCCTTGTCCTCAGCCGGCGCGTGCATGAACTCGCCGGCCGCCGCGGTTTTCGCCGCCCGCTCGATCTGCTCCGCCAGCAGCGCCAGCGCACCGATGACCTCACCGGCCGCCTGGCTCGCGGGCTTGCCCAGCGTCTCGACGCATCGCGCAAACGCTTCGCGCTCGCGCAGCTCCGCATTCGTTCCTTCGATTTTCGCGTGAAGATTGCCGCGCTGCGTCTGCGCCTGGAAAAACGCTCCACCGATCTCGGCGTTCGCGCCGAACGCCAGTTGCGGCTCAAGCGCGACCGCCTGCAGCGCCTCAGCCTGCAACTCGAAGAACGCAGTCCCCTGAAAGTCCTCGAACGCGGCTACGCCATCGCCACCGACGCCAACGGCATCGTCCTCCGCGACGCCGCGCAGGTCGCCGTCGGCGACTCCGTAGCCATCCAACTCCACCGCGGCCGCCTCACTACAGAAATCAAAAAGAGGGAGGAGCGATGATCGGTTCCCAATGAACCACGATGTCGCTCGATTCAACCAGCCATCGGCCTCCGCTTTGGAACAGAATCTCATGCAACGCGAGATTGTTGTCGGAGAGGCTGATTTCGTCAGTGCGCCAGTCGCCGTGCCCGGTTTTTGACGAGAGGTCCTCGTGTGAAAGGGAATAGGAGCGGACGCCAGGATATAAGAGCACCAAATGGCCATCCTGGTGAGCGCCAAGAAGGCGGATCTCGATTACGATTTCTCTTTTTTCATGCCGCCTTCCAGACGAAGGCTCGGAAACCACGATTGATTCCACCCACGAATCGTGTGGGCACCGATGGTCAGCGAAACTGCATGCCGATGAGGGCAGATTCGCACGGACTGATTCTATATATTTCCGGTAATCCGCTAATGCAATCGCCGCCTGTTCGGGGCTACCTTTCCCGCCTAGGACAGGGAGAAGAATCGCGGATGTCTGCCGTGTCATCGGTAAATCTCGCGACGGTGGCCCACTTCCAAAATAACAACTAATCTTCTGGCGTCGTCAACATCATACAAGATGCGGTAGTTTCCAACGCGCAGGCGCCAGCCGGGCCGGTCCCGAAGTTTACGGCATCCTGGAGGACGCGGGTTCTCGCCCAGATTTGCGATTTTCGGTTGAATAATTCCGTAGGCATTCCTATCTAGCGCGGCGAGCTGGCGCTCGGCGCGCGGCAGGATGCGGACGGCGTAGCTCACTTGCGATTGCGTTCAATTCTTGCAACAGCTTCATCAAATGGGACCGGGGTTTCGCCCGAAGCCTTCGCTTCGTCGTATGCTCGGATGTCTTCCAGTTCTTCCAACTCTTCGAGGAGCTTTTCGTATTCTTCGATGCTGATCACCACAGCCGTCCTCTCACCCTTTTCGTTGGTCAGAAATTGAGTTGGCTCTTTCATATATTTCCTTTTGCTCAGTCTAGCGTAGCGGAACTGGGCGGGCAAGAAAGGAGATTGCAAGCGGAACGAACTCACAACTGAAATCCCGGCTCAACAATTATTCTTCGTCGGACGAAGAAACTTTCAAGACGGCCAGAAACGCTTCCTGCGGAATATCCACCTGGCCGACTCGCTTCATGCGGCGCTTTCCTTCTTTCTGTTTTTCGAGCAACTTGCGTTTGCGCGTGATGTCGCCGCCGTAGCATTTGGCGAGAACGTTTTTGCGCATCGCCGCGACGGTTTCGCGTGCAATCACCCGGCTGCCGATGGCTGCCTGGATCGGCACTTCGAACATTTGCCGCGGAATCAGTTTGCGCAAACGCGTCACCAGCTCGCGGCCGCGTTCGTAAGCCGTATCGCGATGGCAAATCATCGCCAGCGCGTCCACGGGCTCGCCTCCGACCAGCACATCCAGCTTCACCAGGTCAGATTCCTTGTAACCGGCAAGCTGATAGTCCAGCGAGGCGTACCCGCGTGACACCGTTTTCAACCGGTCGTAAAAATCGAGCACGATTTCGTTCAACGGCAATTCGTACGTCAGCATCACGCGCGTCGGCGAGAGATATTCGAAATTTTTCTGTGTGCCGCGTTTTTCCTGGCAGAGCTGCAGAATGGCCCCGACCGACTGATCGTCCGTGATAATCATCGCCTTGATGATCGGCTCTTCGATTTTTTCGATGTCGCTGGGATTTGGAAATTTCGCGGGACTGTCCACTTCGATTACTTCGCCGCCCACGCGCACGATGCGGTAGCGCACGCTGGGCGCCGTGGTGATCAGGTTCAAGCCGAATTCGCGCTCCAGGCGTTCCTGCACGATTTCCATGTGCAGCAGGCCCAGAAAACCGCACCGGAATCCAAAGCCGAGCGCCACGGAATTTTCCGGCTCGTAAAAAAACGCCGCGTCGTTCAATTGCAATTTTCCGAGCGCGTCGCGCAGCGGCTCGTATTCGTCGGCGAGCACTGGAAAAAGCCCCGCAAACACCATCGGCTTGGTGGCTTCAAACCCGGGCAGCGGCGGCGCCGGCAGCGCCGCGTCAATAATGGTGTCGCCCATGCGCGCATCCGCCACGCGCTTGATGTTGGCAACCACGAAGCCTACGTCGCCGGCTTCGAGCTCTTCCAGCGCCACCGGCTTCGGCGTCAAAGCGCCAAGCTGCTCGACTTCGTAGATTTCGTTGTTGGCGCACAGCCGGATCTTCATGTGATTCGCAATGCGCCCTTCCTTCACGCGCACCAGCACAACCGCGCCGCGGTAAGCATCGAACCACGAATCGAAAATCAGCGCCTGCAAAGGATTTTCCGCGCTGCCTTTCGGCGCCGGAACGCGCTGCACAATCGCTTCGAGAACATCTTCCACGCCGAGCCCGCTTTTCGCGCTGATCAGCAGAGCATCCTGCGCGGGAATCGCCAGCACGTTTTCGATTTGCTCTTTCACGTAGTCGGGCTGCGCCGCGGGCAAATCGATCTTATTGATCACCGGCACGATAGTGAGGTTGTTGCCCGCGGCCAGAAACGTGTTCGCCACGGTCTGCGCTTCCACACCCTGAGAAGCGTCCACCACCAGCAGAGCGCCTTCGCACGCGGAAAGCGCCCGTGAAACTTCGTAAGAAAAATCCACGTGCCCCGGCGTATCGATCAGGTTCAGGCGATAAGTGTTCCCGTCCTTCGCGTTGTAATGCAGCGGGATGCTCTTCGCCTTGATGGTGATGCCGCGCTCGCGCTCGAGATCCATCGAATCAAGCACCTGCTCGTGCATTTCGCGCTGGCTCAGCGCGCCGGTCATCTCCAGCAGCCGATCGGCTAGCGTGGACTTGCCGTGATCGATGTGCGCAATGATGCAGAAGTTTCGCTCGAGCTTCGGATCCATTCGATTGCGTTCGTTTCCTGAACTGGGCAGGAGCCTGCCTTAAACCGCGCGGCGCCTGCACTTCGATCCGGCGGATTCCCGCCGCACACTTCCGCACAGCGCAAGGCACGGCGGCGTGAGCATTTCAGTTTGCCACAAACGGAGTAGTGCGTCAGCTTGTCAGGACGCGAGAGGTCTGCGTGAGCGCGGCCCATTCGCTTTGGTGTCCGCGCTTAACCGCCAGAACGCTTGGCGATCGACACGGATTCCCTTAGTTGGCCACCACAAAGCTTACCGACGCGGCATTCTCCGGGTTCGGGTTGGGATTCAGCGTCGTCGAAGTCACCGTCGCGGTATCGGTCAAGTGCGCTCCGCTCGCGGTCGGCTTCGTGGTCCTGACTGTCAACGTGAACTGCGCCGTCGCGCCATTCGCCAACGACGCTCCGGTGCAACTCACGGTCCCGTTCGTCATGAACTCCGGCACGGTGCAAGTCCACCCCGCCGGCCCCTGGAGAGACCAAAACAGCGTGGTGGCAGGCAAAGCGTCCGTGAATGCTGGATTCGCCGCGTCGTTCGGTCCCTTGTTTTCGACTTTCACTGAAAGTGTCAGCAGCCGCCCGCTGCCCACCACATCTGAGCTGGCGGCAACCGTCGTCACCAGGTTTGCTCCCGGCAGGGCCAACGGATTCACGATTCCCGTGTAAGCGTACTTGTGCTGCAGATACGAATCAAACGGCAGCGGCGCGTCTACCGCCGTCCGGCCGCATCCGGCCTTGCCCGCAGAGGGGTTCAGCCAACTGTCATCGTCTCCGAGACCCCACAACGTGACGCTGTCGATTTTGTCTTTCAGGCTCTTGAAAATCTGGAAGTAGTCTCGGTAGCGATACCCTTCGTTGATCAGGTCGGCCGTGTCTCCCGCCAGCAGGTCATCGTAGTCCGTGTAGAAAGTCTGCGAGCACTGCCCGAAGCGGTACAGGCTGATGTCGAACTCGGTGACTTCGTTCACGATCGGCACTCCCGCCGTGGACGTCAGGCTGGCGAACAAGTTGATCGTGTCGATCACGTTCTGCTTCGAAGCCGCCGAGCCTTGATCGTCGATCGGGAAATTGATCGTATTGTGGAACTGATTGCCCACGCAATCGATAGGAACGCCGCGGGCGATTGCGCCTCTCACCCAATCGTAGATGAACTGACGCTTGGCGGGAATCGTCGTGTTGTAATCGTTGTAGCAGAGCTTCACTTTGTCGCGGCCGATTCCGAGATTATCGAGGGCTTCCCGAGCGTAGAAGAACGCGTCGTCCATGTACTCGGGATAGCCGGGATTGTTATTGGGATCGACGGTGATCGTGTACCACTTGCTGCGGCGGAAGCCGTCGGGCTGGCTTTCGTCAATCGCCTCGTTGACCACATCCCACACGTAAATCTTGTCCTGGTAATGATTGACCAGCGCCGTGATGTGGTTCTTCAAGCGCGAAAGCAGCAGCTGCTTGTTCGCTTCGCTGAATGGCTGCGTGGACATGTCCACCCCATTATTCTGGAACACCCACGCGGGAACCTGGTTGTGCCATACGAGTGTGTGCCCGCGCATCTTGATGTTGTGCGCCTGCGCGAAATTCAGAATGTTGTCGCCCGGCGCGAAGTTAAACGTGCCTTCCGAAGGCTCCGTGGTGTCCCATTTCAAGTCGTTGCCCGGAGTCACGCTGGTGTAATGAAGCGTGGCAAGCTGGCCGTGAGGTCCCAAGAGGTCCTGCTGAATCGCGGCGAGGCCCACGGGGAAATCATCCGCATACGTCTGCGCGATGGACGGAATATTCTCGATCACCGGCGGGGGCATGAACTGCAAGCTGGCATCATCAATATAAAACGATGCGAAAGGCGCGGCGGCTTCCGCCGACTCCACGTAAATCTGCAAATTGTCGTACGCGCCCGAGAAGGTGTACGGCTTCACCTTGAAGCGCACCCACGCCGAGGAAGTCACCGGCGCGTTGGCAATCAGCGTCTTGAAACTCTGGCTGCCGGCCAGCGTAAGCTGCAGGCTCACCCGAATGGTCGTCTGCGGTGCTCCCGGCGCCATCTTCACCCAGAAAATCACCGCGTACTGCGAGCCGTTGCACATTTTCCCGGTGATATCCAGCGTCGGACCATTCCAGCTCGCCGTGCGGCCTGTGACCAGCAAACTGTGTGTGCCCCCATGGGCGTCGGCGGTGGAGTTCGCCACCTGCGCCGCTCCTCTGCCCGCCCAGCCCTGCGTCGTGCCGCTTTCAAAGTCGCTCGCGAATCCGGAATTGTCCGGGGGATTAGCGCAGCCGCCATTGCTCTGCTCCACGGTGAAATCGTCGATGTAATACGCGCTGGTAGCGCTGGCGCCCTCCACGTACAGCAGCAGCGCCGTGGCGTTGCTCGACGGCGTGAACGCCCCAGTCATCTTCACCCAAGCCGAATTTGTCACCGTTGCCGCGCTCGCGACCGTATTGAAGGTATTTGACCCGTTGATGGTGCTCTGCATCGTCATCTTGAGCGAGTCGTTGGCCTGCCCCTCTTCCATGCGCACGAAGATCGCAAAAATGTACAGCTGCCCTCGCGTCAGCCCCGACATATCGATGCTCGGGCCACCAAAGCTTTGCGTGCGCCCGGTGGTGAGTAAGCTGTGCGCGCCGGTATTCGCTTGGCTCATGCTGTTGGTCAGCGTTGTGCCGGTGCCGCGCGGAATCCAGCCGTCTGTTCCGCCGTCTTCAAAATTCGTCGAGACCACCGTCTGCGCGGACGCCGAACCGCACGTGAGCAGAACGGCGCATAAGGCTGCCAGACCGACCAGGAAAAGCATGCGATAGGAGTGGGACATGGCGCATATCTCCAACACTAAGGATGAGGACAGGCTCGTTAAGCGTTTATAGCCGGGCAGCTGCAATCCGCCGGGCCCTTCGTGGTTGGACCTCGCGGACCCGCGAAGACGGAGATTGTTCGCCACCCGAATTAAATCGCTTCCAAAACGCCGGGAAACTATCACCCTGAAATAGGCGAGTCAATACGTGGAATTCCTGAATCCGCGCCCGGTTGGCCGGGTGCCCAGTCTGGGCCTCCGCGACGCGGCCCTCAGCGTGAAGAGCCGTTACACGCCCCAGCCGTAGCGCTCGGCGTGTTCCAAGGTGCGCTGCATTTCCTCGTGCAGGTGCTCGAGGAAAGCCGTTGTGCCGACCGTTTTTCCTCCGGGTTCGGCAATATCCGGCGTGCGGTAACCGTTCTGCAGAACGCGAGTGACGGATTGTTCCACCCAGTCCGCTTCCAGGTTCAGTCCAAAGGCGTCCCGCAGCATCATCGAGGCACTGAGGATTGCGCCGACCGGATTGGCGGCGTCTTTCCCCGCCAGCGTGGGCGCGGAACCGTGAATCGGCTCGAACAGCGGCGTGCCCGTGCCAAAGCTCGCGGAAGGTATCAACCCGATCGAGCCGGCCAAAGCCGCGGCCGCGTCGCTCAGGATGTCGCCGAACATGTTCGAGGTCAACATCACGTCGAACTGCGAAGGCCGCAGCACCAGCTGCATCGCCGCGTTATCCACGTACATGTGCTCCAGCTTGGTGGCGGGATAAACGTGCGCCAGGGACGTGACCGTTTTTCTCCACAGCTGAGAACTGGAAAGCACGTTGGCTTTGTCCACGGAGCAAAGACGCCGCGAGCGGCTTTCCGCGCGTGCAAAGGCAAACGTGGCGATGCGCTCGATCTCCGCCGTCGAATAGGATTCCGTGTCCCAGGCGCGTTCTTTCCCGTGCTCGATTCCGTGTCCCCGTTCGCCAAAGTAAATTCCTCCGGCAAGCTCGCGAACGATTTCGATGTCCAGATTCCCAAGCCTCTCCGGCTTCAGCGGAGAAATCGAGCGCAGCGGCTCTAGCAATTTCACCGGTCTTACGTTGACGTGCGCGCCGATTCCCTGCCGCAGCGCCAGCAGTCCGCTCTCCGGCCGCTTGCCCACGGGAAGCGAATCCCATTTCGAGCCGCCCACGGCACCCAGGAAAATGGCATTGGCCTTATTGCAGGCATCCAGCGTTTCCTTGGGCAGAGGAGTTCGGGCGGCGTCGATGGCCGCCCCGCCCACGGGCATCTCCACAAAATCAAACTGATGGTGGAATTCGTGCGCGCACTCCCGGAACACGGCGGCGGCGGCACGCGTAACTTCCGGGCCGATTCCGTCTCCCGGCAGTAAAGCGATGGTCTTCTTCATGGGGTCCCCAAATGCTCCGAAACTCAGTGCGCGGCTCAGCGCGCCGCATGCGCCCTCAAGCCATGGAAGAGGCTTCCGCGGCCATCGCTGACGCCCCTCTGCGAATCACCTCGTGCGCTATGCCCACAATATCCCGCGGCCGCACCGCTTTTGCTTGATCCGCAAGGGCCGTCACACGACGGTAAATTTCCGCCAGCTCCGCATCGCTCGGCTCGTATCCTAAATCCTTCAGCGTGGTGCGTAGCGCGTGGCGCCCGGAATGCTTCCCCACCACCAGCGAACGCGAAGGCACCCCCACCGTTTCCGGCGCGATGATCTCATACGTCTGCGGATTCTTGATGATTCCGTCCTGATGAATGCCCGCTTCGTGCGCGAACGCATTCGCCCCCACCACCGCCTTGTTGGGAGCCACCTGCGCGCCGGTAATTTCCGTAAGCATGCGGCTCGAGGGGAACAGTTGCTCGAGCCGGATGCCGGTGGTCACCCCGAAGCTTTCCTTGCGGACCGCCAGAGCGACCACAACTTCTTCCAGCGAAGCGTTGCCCGCGCGTTCGCCAATCCCGTTGATGGTGCATTCGATCTGCCGCACGCCCGCGCGAACCGCCGCCAGCGAATTCGCCACCGCCAGGCCCAGGTCATCATGGCAGTGCGCGCTCAACGTCACGCCCGGCTCGTCCAGGTGCTCGCGCACCAGCCGGAACATTTCTCCATACTCTTCCGGCACCGCGTAACCCACCGTGTCCGGAAGATTCAGCACCTTCGCTCCCGCTTTCACCGCAACGCTGCATACCTTGCACAGAAAACCGATATCCGTCCGCCCCGCGTCTTCGGCGGAAAATTCGACTTCCGCAACGCGCTGCCGGCCATACCGGATCATCGAATCAATGGCCTCCAGCGCCTGGTCGCGGCTCATGTTCAGTTTGACCTTCAGGTGCAGGTCTGAAGTGGCTAGGAAAATGTGCAGGCGGGGTTCCGCCGCCGCCTCCAGCGCCTCGATCGCTGCATCAATGTCCTGCTTTTTCGCGCGCGCCAGCGCCGCGATGGGCACGTCGCGCACTTCCCGCGCCACCGCTTGCACCGCTTCCAGATCTCCCCGCGACGAAATCGGAAAACCCGCTTCGATCACGTCCACGCCCAGCTTCGCCAGCTGCCGCGCCATGCGGATCTTCTCCTCCGTGTTCATCGAGAAGCCCGGCGACTGTTCGCCGTCGCGCAGCGTGGTGTCGAAAATCCTTACCGCGTCCATAGAGTCTCCAATGGTTAAGTAACGCAAATGAAGCACCCTGCGGTCAAATTTATCTTTGTTCTGCTTTTGATAATTATGTCTTATAATGCGGCCTTCGCGAAACCCTATGGACCTCAGCGAACTCCAGGTATTCCTGACCGTCGCGCGCGAGGGCAGCTTCTCCCGCGCCGCCGAGCGCCTTTTTCGCACCCAGCCGGCCGTCAGCCTGGCCATCCGCAGGCTCGAAGACGACCTCGGCCAGCCCCTCTTTGTTCGTGGCGCGCGCCCCGTCCGCCTGACCGACGCCGGTACCCTCCTCCGCGATTACGCCGACCGCCTCATTAACCTGCGCGACGAAGTGAAAAAGGGCCTCGCCGAATTGCAGGAACTTGGCCGCGGCGAGCTCTCCCTCGGCGTCAACGAGAGCTCCATCCATGCCCTTCTCCCCGCCCTCGGAAAATTCCGCCAACAGCATCCAGGCGTACAGATCCGCGTCCACCGCATGTTTTCCCGCGATATTCCCCATGAAGTCCTGAACTATCGCCTCGATCTGGGCGCCATCTCCTTCGTTCCTCGCGATCCTCAATTGCAAGCCACGGAAATCCTCAAGGACGAGCTCACTCTGGTCGTGCCCCCCAAGCATCCCCTCGCCAAGCGCCGCGAAGTGGAAGTCAGCGAGCTCGGCCAGGAGAATTTCGTCGCCCACATTGTCGAGTCGCCCTTCCGCCGCCGCGTCATCGAACTCTTCGCCCGCAACCGCACCGCCCTCAACATGCCCATCGAAATGCCCACCATCGAAAGCATCAAGCGCTTCGTCCAGATGGGTATGGGCGTCGCCATCGTCCCTCGTATGTGCGTAGCCTGGGAACTCGAACGCGGCTGGATGAAAGAAGTCCGGGTGAAGGGCTTAAACCTGCCCCGGCATGTCTACTTGGTCTCCCGTCGCGGCGCTCGCCTGCCCCGTACCGCCGAGGAACTGTTGACCATCCTGCAGGCACCCGAATAACAATCCCATTTTGGAACTGTTCCAAAATGGAACGCACCCTTTTCCACTTATCTCCTCCTCTAGTTTATTTATTCGCTAATTTTCTATTGACGCCGTACCTGCTCAGTTTTACTGTAGGCCAGCTTTCATTGTCCCTCTCGAAATCTGAAGACTGAACGATCGAATGGTCTACTTGGGAAGACCGGCTCTGCTGTGCTGCCGTGCAGTTTCCAGACGGTTGCGGCATTTGCTCGCTGCGCTGCTTTGCTGTCTCGCCGCGGCCGGCATTCCTGCTCCTGACGCCGCCGCGCAATCCACCACCCAGCAGCGTGTTTACGGCGCGCAAGGCATAACTCCGGCCTCCGCGGTAATTTCCGCTTACAACAAAGACAGCCAGACCGGTGCGCTCGGCCCCGTTTCCGGCGCGCCCTTCCCCGAGCAATTCGAAGGCGGCCTCGTCGCCATTGACGGCCTCGGCAAATTCCTCTTCGTTCTGAATCCCCAGAACGACACCATCTCGATGTTTCAGATTGACGCCGCCACCGGCGC
>Ga0079221_10000544_pt1 | contig 10798 bp, 8 predicted proteins | sample GAAS200_FD_75069 | JGI IMG/M metagenome (GOLD analysis project Ga0079221, IMG submission 75069) | Agricultural soil microbial communities from Georgia to study Nitrogen management - GA AS200 | ecosystem: Environmental > Terrestrial > Soil > Agricultural land | place: USA: Georgia | collected... | reverse complement strand
GGAGTATCGGCAATTTACGAACAGTACCGCGGTCAGATGACGCAATATTGCGGTGTCGAGCGTTCAACGGAATCAGTACGCCAACTTGGCCAGCGGTATCCCGACGGACTTTTTTTTGCAAGAGATTTGGATCGCGATCGGCTGGAGACGGGCCAGAAATTTGATTGCATTCTGATGATTGCGCTAATCGAGCACCTTTTCAATCAGCAGCACATCATGTCTGAGGTCGCTAGCGCGCTAAATCCGAATGGAATAGTCGTCATGACCACGCCAACTCCATTTGGCAACGACTTCGTACATCGTTTCGGTGCTAGTTTGGGCCTATTCGCGAAAGCGGCCGTCGATGACCATATCGTGATTTACAACCATCACCGGTTTCGTCTTATGGCACAAGAAGTCGGTCTTCATATCAAGTTTTATACTACGTTCCAATTTCGTTGTAATCAGCTTGTAGTGCTGACAAAGCTCGAAAGGTGAGTACTAGAGAGGCATGAGCCGCAGTCATTTACATGTTTTTGTACACAAAAAGTATCCGAGTCATGCTGAGATCATTCACGAAACGATCAATTTGCCATGTCCAAAGTCCTGATTCTCGCTGAACACCTGAACGGCCAACTCAACACCTCGACCGCGCGCTGCGTCATCTGCGCGCGCGAAATCAAGGCCGGTGCCATTGATGTGCTGGTGCTGTCCGATGCGCCCGACACCGTGGCCGCGCAAGCCGCGAAGCTCGACGGTGTATCGAAAGTCCTGACCATCGCGCGTGCCGAGAATGCGCAGGCGCTGGCTGCCGTGCTGGCGCCGCAAATCGCAGCCGCCGCGAAAAACGGCTACACGCACCTGCTGTTTCCCTCCACGACCTTCGGCAAGGACGTCGCCCCGCGCGCCGCCGCGCTGCTGGGCGTCGGCCAAGTCAGCGACATCATGTCGGTGAGCGACGCGTACACCTTTACCCGTCCGATCTATGCGGGCAACGCTATCGTTACCGTGAAAGCCCCGGCAGATGCCATTGTGGTCGGCACCGTACGTACCGCTTCGTGGGCGGCGACGGGCGAAGCCGGCAATGCGGCGCCGATCGAGCCATTACTCATCGACGCCGCGATTCCTTCGCACACCCGTTTCGTCGGATTGCAGCAGGCGTCGAGCGAGCGGCCGGACCTGCAAAGCGCGACGCGCGTGGTGTCGGGTGGCCGCGGATTGGGTTCGAAGGAAAACTTCGACATCATCTACAAGCTGGCCGACAAGCTGCACGCCGCCGCCGGCGCCTCGCGCGCCGCGGTGGACGCGGGCTACTGTCCCAACGACATGCAGGTCGGCCAGACCGGCAAGATCATCGCGCCTGGTCTCTACATGGCCATCGGCATTTCCGGCGCCATCCAGCACCTGACGGGCATCAAGGACGCCGGCACCATCGTCGCGATCAACAAGGACGCCGACGCACCGATCTTCGAAGTTGCCGACATCGGCCTGGTCGGCGACTTGTTCAAGATCGTGCCTGAGCTGGAAGCCGCAGTTTGACCACGTCGCGGTGTAAAACCGCCACGGAACCGCCGATGTGAAACGGATTTATCGCACACTTGGCTTGCTTGTTGTATTGGCCGTCACCGCCCTCTTCATCTTGTACGTGGTGCGTTCGCTCCGCGGACATGACCTTTCCGTGTACGCTACACCACGCTCTGCGCTAGGTATCGTGCTGGCGGCGTTGATATGGCCAATCGCCGCGCTGCCACTCGCGTTAGCTTGGCGCACGATGTTGGGCGGAGTCGGCACGAAGAAGCACTGGCGCGAGTTGTATGGCGTCATGGGCATTAGCCAATTCGCAAAATACATCCCGGGTCATGTCGCACAATATGCGGGACGCGTCGGCATGTCGCTGGCCCGCGGCATTCCTGCGCGGGCGCTTGCAGCGACGCTGATCCTGGAAACGCTACTGATGATCGCGGCGGCGCTCGCTGTGGGGGTGGGCACCGGCATATTTTCAAACGTCGGACTCGGGTTGGTGCTTCATCATGGTTCGCAACTTGCCGTTGTTGCGGCACTGGTCGCGCTGGCAATTGCGGGATTGTTCGTTCTTCGGCGACTCGCGCCGCCGCTGCTCCAGCGGCTTGCTCCCAAGTACGCGCCTCCATTGGACGGCTCATTACTGCCGCCCACAATCGATCTGGTGCGCGCCTTCGTGCTCTATTGCGTGATGTACCTCATGACCGGCGCGAGTTCGATTGTACTAGCCGGTTTTCTTCTCCCCAGCGCACCACAAGACTACTGGTTATTGGTTGCCTCGCTTACGCTGGCATGGGCTGTCGGCTTTGTCACCCCGGGTGCGCCTGCCGGATTCGGTGTGCGCGAAGGATTGTTGTTGTTGATGCTGACGCCTGCATACACGGCAGCCTCTGCAAGCATTCTCATCATTGCTTTACGCATCGTGACCACGCTGGGCGACGTATTTATTCTTGGCAGCGGTCTAATCCTGCTCCCGAAGCGCGATTTCAAGCCGTTAGGTACTAATACTTCCCCGTGAACAGCCAATCACCCGCTACCTCTACCGAGGATTCAACCACGGGTCACCCGGCCGCGCCTAAGGTTGCCTTACTTGGCCCAGTATCGCCGCCATTTCGCGGCGGGATTGCTCAATACACTAGTAACCTACGCAGCGCGTTGGCTCCAATCTGCGATTTGAAAACCATATCGTTTAAGCGCCTGTATCCAGCCTGGTTATATCCCGGCGCCTCCGATCGCGAGCCAGGGATGGAACAAACGCATCAACAGGACGTACTTTACACGCTAGACGCACTCGACCCCCGTACATGGTGGACCGCGGTTCGTGATATCGCCAGTGCGCGTTGCGACTTGGTGGCTATCAATTGGTGGACACTGTTCTTGGCGCCCGAGTTCGCTCTGATAGCAAGGTTGCTGCGAGCGCACGGCATTCCCTCAGTTTTTCTGTGTCACAACCTGTTCGATCACGACAGTGGCGTGTTCAAACGCATGCTGGCCATGCGCCTCCTGTCGCAAGCCAACGCTTACGTGGTGCACACAAAGACTCAGGCGGAGTTGCTAAGGCAGGCATTCCCGGCCAAAACTGTCCGCATGCACACTCATCCGACCTATGACAGCTATCCAAAGCCCGCAAATGTCTTGCCAAAACGCGGAAGACTGGAGCTGTTGTTCTTTGGGTTCATTCGTCCTTACAAGGGGTTGGATTCCCTAATTGACGCGTTGGCCCTGCTCGCGGATTCCGAAGTCCACCTCACTGTGGTCGGAGAACCTTGGGGTCCACCTGAAGATTTGGTCAAACGCGTTTACACTTCGAAGGCGCCCAATGTCGAATTGCACCTTGAGTACGTGAACGCGGCTACCGCAGCTGACTACTTTGCGCGTGCCGATCTGGTAGTACTGCCCTATCGGAGAGCCACCGGCAGTGGCGTCGCAGCTATGGCATACCACTACGACAAACCAGTACTTGCCACACGCGTCGGTGGTTTATCCGACGTCGTCCAAAATGGACGCACCGGCTTTCTGGTCGACCCTGATGCACCACAACAACTTGCAGCCATACTTCGCACACAAAGCCGCGACTCGCTGGCGCAGCTTGTCAAACACGTGCGCGAGCGTAAAAATCAGTCCACCTGGTCGTCGCTTTCCGCGGTCTTGGTAGATCTGGCGCAAACGACGGCGAAGCAAGCTCCTTAGAAAACAGTCATCCAGATAGATCGAGAGTAGTGTATGAATCCAGTGGCATCACTGGCCCAAAGATTTCAATCGATCGAAAATCTCGTCCCGCCGCGCTGGCGTTTGCCGTTGCGATATCACGGCCAGAGATTGGTCGGCGGGCTTGAACCTGAAATGGTCTTGCTGGAAGAATTGGTTAGGCCCGGCGACGTGACGCTCGATATCGGCGCCAACCACGGGGTCTATGCGTTTGCACTGGCAAAAATCGCTTGCGAAGTGCATTGCTTCGAACCGCTGCCCGAATGCTGTCGCTTCATCAACGCCTGGGCTTCACCCAAGGTCACCGTACACAACATAGCGCTGTCCGATGGCCGAGGTATGTTGCGACTTTATCTTCCTATTTTGAATGGACGTTGTGTCCACACACGAGCTTCGCTCAACCGGCCCGATGGACCCTGCGAAATACGCGAAGTTGAGGTGATGACCCTGGATAGCTTTTCTCTTTCACGCGTTGACTTCATAAAGGTAGACGTGGAGGGACTAGAAGCTTCCGTATTGCGTGGCGCTGAACATACTTTAAAGGCACACCGCCCTACCCTGCTCATTGAAATCGACCGCGCGCGTCACGATCGCGATTCGTTTCTTGCGGTTCACTCGGCGTTGCGGACATTGGGTTACCAGGCCCATGTGTGCAAAGCCGGCAAACTCGTCGAATGCTATGAACCATGGGATGCTTCCCAAGAACATATTAACTTCATCTTTCCTCGCTACAATCGCCGCGATTAAGGTTGCCAAACCACCTACCGGTAGATGAGTCTGTTATCAGCAAAGCGTAACGCCGAACGTGGATTTGCAACCTACAAAATCAGTCGCGTTAACCGTTCCCAACGGGCCAGAAACTTTAGTCAACAAAAAGATTAGCCAAGTTCTCCCATGAGCGATATTGAGTATCAAAAAAAACTTCACTCCGGCGCATATGTACAAATGTATGAAGAGAAACCGATCTCCAGGATCGCGCGCCTTGTTCCGCGTCTGCGCCTGAGGGGAGATGAAGAATTGGCGGATTTTGCTTGTGGCAATGCCATGCTGTTGCCGCTCGTTCACAAGAGCATCGCCCATTATCATGGTGTGGATTTTTCCGAGGACTTCATCAAGGCGGCCAAGCAACGCGCTGCCAAACATTCGGTTATAAATTGCACCTTTTACTGCGAAGACATCGTCGGATTCTGTGATGCACACGTTGGCCGTTTTGATATTGCTACGGCATTCGATTTTTCTGAGCACGTCGACGACAGCGATTTTTTGCGAATATTTGGCGCAATCCGACGTTCGCTGAAACCGGGCGGCCGCCTCTTTCTACATACCCCAAACCTAGAATTCTTCATTGAGAGATTGAAAGACAAAGGCGTCATAAGGCAGTTTCCGGAGCACATCGCTGTACGCACGGCCGAGGACAACGTGGCATTGCTGGAGCAGTCGGGTTTTGCATCCAGTGACATTGCAGTCGATGGACTCGCGCATTACGAAAGTCTCCGCATTGTCCATCCACTCCGGCACTTACCTGTAGTGGGGCGGATGTTCATAGCGCGCCTCTTCATCGAATGTAAAAGGTGACCTCCCCAGGCCTACGGTTCCATTGGCGTCCAACCTGATGGGATCGCGGCCAGATTGGCGCTGTAAAAGATCTGCCCGTTCCCTATCCACTCCACGATGGAGGTCGATGTCATCCACAACATGTCGGCCCGGCCGTCGCCATTAAAATCTCCGGCACCAACGAAGTGATATCCGGCCTGTACAGGACTGGAGGGGGCCTCACTCGTGGCCTTGGCACCATCCATGAGCCAGTATGCGAACCGGCTCATATCGTTGCTGCGCCAGAGTAAATCCGTCTTGCCGTCACCATCCACGTCAGCTCCACCCATTACCATCCACCCGCTGGGATGGGACGACACGAAGCTCTGGTTGAATCCGCTTCCATTGGATTGCCATTCCCACATGTTGACGCCGTTGTCCCAGACTATGTCGCACCTGCCGTCCTTGTTGAAATCTCCCGTTGCCACAATTTTATAGTTAGGCGACACAGCAACCGACGCTGTTTTAATACGCACGACAGCACCATTCATGAGCCAGTACGCAAATTTTCCGCTGACGTCGTCACGCCACAGCAAGTCCGCTTTGCCATCTCCGTCGACATCACACTCGCCAACGATACTCCATCCGGCGGGATGACTTCCGACCAGGATGGATTTAAAACTCCCGCCCGTGTTTTGCCAAAGCCATATATTGATTTTGTTGTCCCAGAGAAGGTCAGCCAAGTTCTTTGAATCACCATCGAAGTTACCGCTGGCAGCCAAGGCGTAGCCATTTGTGATGGGCACGGATGGAGCCATTTGCTTGATTGTTGCCCCATCAATCAACCAGTACGCAAAACGCTGAGAAGCAAAGTTTCTCCAATATAAGTCCGAATACTTATCGCCATTGATGTCGTTGCGAACAGTGGTTGTGGTAGTGGGTGGTAAGGCCACCATAGTCGGCTCGAACGCTGCAATCAGTGCCGCAGTGTTGTTCATGCTATGCGCGTTGTCGGCCGACGACGTTGAACTGTCGGCCACGCCGCACGGCGTGTTCTGGCATGTTGAAATGTTGGGATTGGAAAACACCGCAAGCGGTGTTTGGGTATCCACCCCGTAGGCCATGATCGTGGAAAACCCGTTCGTGCCATTGCCCACATAGCCGTACGAATACGAGTAGGCGCCCGGCGACGTGGCATTGGTGCGGTCGTGCGCGTCACCCATGTTGTGGCCGAGCTCGTGGGCAAACGTGGTGTCGAGACAATAATAACCACCGCTGTTGCCGTCGCTGACCACCGAATAGCCGTAGGCGCTCGACTCCGAAGGCACAATGGCCGTCTGGCCGCCACCGATGAGCCAGCCCACGCCACAATCGCCCTGCGTTGAGTTGTCGTAACGCCGCATCATGACCACCAGATCAGCCCCATATTGCGTGCGCAGCGAGGCGATGCTGGCGAGCGATGTGGGGATCGATACTGGATTGCCGTTCTCATCGACGCCAGTGATGTCGTCCAAGGCACTCTGGTTGGAGGTGTTGTCGGGATAGCTCACCGCGGTCGTGTACACCAATCGGATTTGCTGATTCACGCCGCTTGCGATGTAGGCCTGGTTGGTAATGTCGATAAGGTTCTGGATGCGCATCAGCGCGAGTCTTTGGCCGCCCAGCATGTTTGCAAAACCCTGTGAGTAAGCGACCATCACATCGATGATGACCGGACCCGATGTGGCAGCAGCCTGCCTGACGGGCGCATCGGCGGCCGCCCGCATCATCAACGTCTTTTGTCCGCCCTTGGGCGCAACGCGTGGCGGGATCGCGTAATCCCGCTGACTGCGCAGCCGCAGCGCTTGTACCGACCGCGCCACGGCCTCCGCCGAGGTTTCAACCATGCGCGTTTCACCTTGGCTGGTCACGATGCGCAGCGGATAGCCCGACGCCTGCGGGATCGTGCCGAACACGCCGCCCTGTCCGAATGTCAACACCACCTGCTGCGCGCCGTGGACGGTCTCGACCGTACCGACCCAAGTCCAGATGCCATTCGCATGGACGATGTGCCGTGCATATTTGGCGTAAACGCGTCCGCCGCTCGGCGTGGGCAACCACATGCCGCCCTGGAACACGGCAACCATCGCGGCGTCTTCGCTGATCTGGATCGACCAGGATTTCTGCGCGCCTTGCGCCAATATCCTGGGCGCGCTCGCGCCGATGGAATACAGGACTGGCTGGGACGTCGCCGCCACCGCGGGGAGGCAGCCAAACAAAAGCGACAGGGCCAACGCGTAGCCGCAGGCACGCAGCGGAAGACGAAGCATGGCGGTTCCCATGGACGGAATACCGTATCTTTATACCAGTGCGGACGCCACGCAACGCTGCGGCTTTTCGCACAATTCATGCGAGGCTTCCCGCCTGACATCCGAAAACGCGGGCACCGTCACATGTTCTGGGCCAGGGCGCTCCTCTCCGAGGGGCCCTTGGGGGCCGCAGTGGCCGAATGCCGCGGGTTCGATCCGTTACAATCCCGGCCATTCCTGATCTGGATGCGGCATGTCGAACGACGCCCCCTTGTGGACCCCGAGCGCCGAACGCAGGGACGCCACCAACCTGCACCGGTTCGTGCGTTTCGTGCGCGAAACCACCGGCAACAGCGACATCGGAAGCTACGCGCCGCTGTACGATTTTTCGATCCGTCACCCGGAAAAATTCTGGCCGCTGGTTTGGGAGTTCTGCGGCATCCGCGCCACCGGCGAATTCGAACCGGTGCTGGTGGACGCCGACCGGATGCCGGGCGCGCGCTGGTTTCCAGGCGTGCAGATCAACTTCGCGCAGAACCTGCTGCGTTTCAAGGATGACAAGCCGGCGCTGGTATTCCGCAACGAATGGGGACACGCGCGGGAAATCACCTACGCGGAACTGCACGCGATCGTGGGCCGCGTCGCCCATGCCTTGAAACGGGCCGGGGTCGGCAAGGACGATCGCGTCGCGGGTTTCCTGCCCAACCTTCCGGAAACCATCATCGCGATGCTGGCCACCACGTCGCTGGGCGCGATCTGGTCCTCGGCGTCGCCGGATTTCGGCGTCAATGGCATCGTCGACCGCTTCGGGCAGATCGAACCGAAGGTGCTTTTCTGCGCCGATGCCTACGCCTACGGCGGCAAGCGCCACGACTGCCTGGCCAAGGTGCGCGAGGTGCTGGCGGCGATCCCCTCGATCGAAAGGTGCGTGGTCATTCCCTACTCCGGCGATCCGTTGCAACTCGACGGTTTGCGGAACGCGGTTTCGTGGGACGACTTTGCCGGCCACGAAGACCACGCACTGGAGTTCGTGCCGACGCCGTTCGACCACCCGCTGTACATCATGTACTCCTCGGGCACCACCGGTAAGCCCAAGTGCATCGTGCACGGCGCCGGCGGCACGCTGCTGCAGCATTTGAAGGAACTGGTGCTGCACACCGACCTGAAACGCGAGGACCACATCTTCTACTACACCACCTGCGGCTGGATGATGTGGAACTGGCTGGTGTCCAGCCTTGCGGTCGGCGCAACGGTGGTGCTGTACGACGGCTCGCCCACCTGGCCGGACGGCAACGCACTGTGGAACCTCGCCGACGAGGCCGGCATCAGCGTTTTCGGCACCAGCGCCAAGTGGCTCGATGCCACCGCCAAGATGGGCGTGAAGCCGCGCGAGACGCGCAAGCTCACGCGCCTGAAAACGATCCTCTCCACCGGCTCGCCGCTCGCGCCGGAAAGTTTCGACTACGTTTACCGCGACGTGAAGGAGCGCGTGCTATTGGCGTCAATCTCGGGCGGCACCGACATCATCTCGTGCTTCGCGCTCGGCAATCCCGTGTTGCCGGTGTATCGCGGCGAACTGCAATGCCGCGGGCTCGGGATGAAAGTCGAAATCCTGGACGAAGCGGGCCAACCGGTGCGCGAACAGCCCGGCGAACTGGCTTGCGCCGCGCCATTCCCGTCGATGCCGGTGTATTTCTGGAACGATCCGGACGGCGACAAATACCGCGCCGCGTATTTTTCCAAGGTGCCGGGCGTGTGGTGCCACGGCGATCGCGCCGAACTCACCGCGCACGACGGCATCATCATCTACGGCCGCTCCGACGCCACCCTGAACCCCGGGGGCGTGCGCATCGGCACCGCGGAAATCTACCGTCAGGTCGAACAGTTGCCGGAAGTGCTGGAATCGGTCGCGGTCGGCCAGCGCTGGCAGGGCGACGAGCGCATCGTGCTGTTCGTGCGCCTGCGCGAAGGCGTCACCCTCGACGATGCGTTGCGCGACAGGATCCGCAAACAGGTCCGCGCCAACACCACGCCGCGCCATGTGCCCGCGAAGATCCTGCAGGTCGACGACATCCCGCGCACCGTCTCCGGCAAGATCTCCGAACTGGCAGTGCGCGCCGTGATTCACGGCGAGACGGTCAAGAACACCGATGCGCTGGCGAATCCGCATTCGCTGCGGCTCTATGCGGCGCTGTGCGACAAGCTCGCGTCCTGACCCGAACGACGCGGGGAGGCGTCGAGCATGAAGCTGATCATCCAGATACCTTGCCTCAACGAGGCCGCAACGTTGGGCACCGCGTTGGCGACATTGCCGCGCACGGTGGCGGGCTTCGACAAAGTGGAGTGGTTAGTGGTGGACGACGGCTCTACCGACGGCACCGCGGAACTCGCGCGCCAACTTGGCGTCGACCATGTAGTGCGCCATCCCGTCAACCGCGGGCTCGCTACAGCCTTCATGACCGGCATTGACGCCGGCCTGCGACACGGCGCGGACGTGATTGTAAACACCGATGCGGACAACCAATACGAAGCCGCCGACATTCCTCTGCTGGTGCAACCGATCCTCGATCATCGTGCCGACATGGTGATCGGCGCCCGCCCCATTGGCCAGACCGAACACTTCAGTTGGATCAAGAAACAGCTGCAGCACTTGGGTAGCTGGGCTGTGCGAATCGCCAGCCGAACCGATGTCGCGGACGCACCTAGCGGCTTTCGCGCCATGACTCGCGAAACCGCCATGCGCCTCAACGTGTTCAACGCCTACACCTATACGCTGGAGACGATCATCCAAGCTGGTCTGAGCAACCTCAAGGTAATCTCGGTACCCGTCCGTACCAATCCGGATCTGCGTCCCTCGCGACTAGTCAAGAGCATCCCGAATTACGTCAAGCGTTCACTGGTGACAATTCTGCGGGTGTTCGTCATCTATCGGCCCCTTACCCTGTTCATGTCGTCTGGAGCGCTGCTTGGCCTCATCGGCTTGGCCATCAGCATCCGCTATCTGGCGCTTCTGAGCGTCGGTGAAGGCAGCGGCCACGTACAATCACTGATCTTGGCCGCCTTGTGTCTGATGCTGGCAGCCATGTCTTTCATGATCGGATTGATCGCCGATCTGATCGCCACAAACCGCAAGTTAATGGAGCGGATCGATACGCGATTGCGGCGCCTGGATGACCGGCGTTAGACGCGACAATTCAGCAACCCAGTCACCGACTCCCATTTTCAATCATCAGGGTCCCAAAACAATAGACTTTACGTCGACACCCAAG